>Ga0187893_10004649_pt1 | contig 25814 bp, 16 predicted proteins | sample MA1701074metaG_FD_139574 | JGI IMG/M metagenome (GOLD analysis project Ga0187893, IMG submission 139574) | White microbial mat communities from a basaltic lava cave in the Kipuka Kanohina Cave System on the Island of Hawaii, USA - MA170107-4 metaG ... | reverse complement strand
TTTCTCCCTCAATCTCTCATTAACCACCTTCGGGTTTGCCTTACCCTTCGATGCCTTCATTACCTGGCCTACAAAGAATCCAAATAAAGTCTCTTTACCGCTTCGGTAATTTGCCACTTGATCCGGATTTGTCGCTAAGACCTCATCGATAATTCCGTCAATCTCAGCAGTATCGCTCAATTGGACCAAGCCCTTTTCTTCAACGATTGCGCCCGGACCCTTCCCTGTATTAAACATCTCAACGAGCACGTCCTTGCCTTGTTTCCCGCTGATTTTCTCTTCATCAATCATCCGGACCAGCGCTCCCAACTCGCTCGGCGGCACCGGTGAGGCGCTCGCCGGCAGGCCCACGCTTTCTAATTCTCGAAGCAACTCAGACCTCAGCCAGTTGGCGGTCGCACGCGGATTTCCAGAGGCTTCAACCGCCTGCTCGTAATAATCAGCCAACGCTCGCTCTGACGTAAGTTGTGACGCATCGCTAAATGATAAGCCATACTGCTCGACGAATCGTCTGCGACGCGCTTCCGGTAACTCCGGAAGTGCTGCCCGAACCTGGTCAATAAACTCTTCCGAGACGACCAGCGGTGGCAGGTCCGGTTCGGGAAAGTAACGATAGTCGTGCGCCTCTTCCTTCGATCGCATAGGCCGGGTTTCCATCAAGCGTTCGTCCCAAAGTCTTGTCTCCTGCACCAATCGGCCGCCTGATTCGAGCACGCCGATTTGCCGGTTCACTTCATACTCAATTGCTCGCTGCATGAAACGTACTGAGTTCAGATTCTTCAATTCAGACTTAGTTCCGAACGTCTTGTCGCCAATTCGACGCACCGAGACATTGGCCTCACAGCGCAGGTTGCCTTTTTCCATGTCAGCGTCAGAGGCGCCAACCCATTGCAAAGCGCGGCGGACATGGTTGACATAATCGTATGCCTCCCAGGAACTGCGAAAGTCAGGTTCTGTAACAATCTCCGCGAGTGGCACACCCGCACGATTGAGGTCGATATAGGAATAGCGATCAACCTCCGGCAGGCCCTCATGCACATTCTTGCCGGCATCCTCCTCAAGGTGAAGCCGGGTGATGGCGATTTTCATTGGCCGCCACTCGATAGCGTGTCCCGCCTCGTCACGCTCGGCAGTCATGATTTCCAACTCGCCGTGAGACGAAAACGGCTGGTCGTACTGAGAAATTTGATAACCTTTCGGCAGGTCCGGATAGAAATAATTCTTACGGGCGAAGATCGAGGTGTGATTGACTCGTAGGCCAAGGGCCAATGCGGCGCGCGCGCCGAGCTCAACTACCCGCCGATTAAGCACCGGCAGCGCCCCCGGCAAACCAAGACAAACCGGACAAGTGTTTTGGTTTGGCTCGTCGCCGAAGCGCGTCGAACAGCCACAGAAGATCTTCGATTCAGTACTCAGTTGAGCATGAATCTCCAAGCCAATAATTGTTTCCCAATTGTTTGCCATTAGTCAGTAGGCTAGTCCAGACGCTCAACACAACCGCAGAGAGTCGGTAGAAAACTCGACCTGCTATTGGAAGACGTAAGCAAGATGAGCCACAGATAATCGCAAATCACACAGAGCCGATCACAAATTTCAGATGGCAGAATCTCGGTTCTAAACCTCCACCACCACGGTTTTCTCATTGATTCGGATCCGAGTCATTCGTGTTCATTTTGTGGCGACTAGTTCATTCGGTTTTCAGGCCGCGCTATTCTTCACACTGCTAATGCGATCGACGGCGGCCGTGCCCGCGGCCACCAGATCTCATTCGGCCACGCATCGTTGTTCCGGGAGCAATAAAGATGTTTCGACGCGACCCCTGAAAGTGGCGGAAGAACGGCACGTGGAGAGTGCCAAAAGCGCCTCCAATCGGTACCCCGGGCGCTACCCGGAATAACGATCGGTTGACTTTAGAGTGCGCGAACGAGCCGAAAAATGGAAACCCGCTGTAAAGCGGAAAACCGTCAGGCGAAAGCGACGATGCCCCGGCAAGCGAGGCTTGGATCTGATTCAGTTGGGCATTCAAAACGGCGATCTGTGCCTGGAGTTGAGAAGCCCGCTCATTAGCTTCTGCTTCGGCGCGTTTCCGGGCCAGCTCCTGCCAAAACCGCTCAGCCTCCTCCGCTGCTTGAGCGCGCAATACCGCCAACGGAGGAAGGCCCATGTCTTTCAATTTTTGCTCGTACGCCCTCTCGCTCTCCAGTCTGAGGCGTTCAAAGGATTCAAGGTCGCGGTTAGTAATTGAACGCGCCGCCTTGGAATCTTGCCTTACGCTTGTTCTTTCTAATGTTTGTGGTGGGACCTCTCTCGTGGCACGCCCCAGGAGACTTCCAGGCCTTTCATTATTTGCCCTCTCCGTTGCGGGAATATCAATCGCGGCCATTTGTAAAGTAATCCAAAACCCGGGGGCTGTCTCGTACGTTATCGTCAGGCGGGTGATACTAAACTGGTCTGGAATCTCGATGCGCTTGCCACCGCGCATGACTATTGAGTAAGCATTTGTGGTGGCGGCCAACACAAACAGAAGACCCGTTGCCCACATCAAGTGTCGGCCCATCCGAATAAGTCCTTTGAAGTCTCTCATTTCAAACCTCCTTGAGACCTGATCTCCGAATTTACGGGAAGATTGTCACAGTATAGCACCGCAACAATTTGACCCGGCAACGGTGGGGTGCCGGCTCAACGAGCAAAAAAACTTTGCAATTAGGGTTCCCTCTTTGATATACACTCGCCGTTAGTTCCCACCTCGCGGATTTGGTGAATATAAGTGGCAGCCTGTTCCCGACTCTGGGAAAGCGGCTGCTCGGTTGCAACTTTTCAAAGGGGAGAGAAAACACAAATCATGGCAAAGACTGTTTGCAAGATCTTAGGAGTTGTTTTCCTGCTTGTCGGAGTTGCGGGTTTCGCCGCACCAAATTTGCTCGGTGCCCATTTGACGCCGCCGCACAACCTGGTTCACATCGTCTCTGGTGTGATCGCATTGTATTTTGGGTTCGCCGGATCGCTGTCAGGAGCCAGAGGCTTTTGTCTGGTTTTTGGCGTTGTCTATCTGGGCCTGGGACTGCTTGGCATGGTGATGGGTGATCCGGCCACGAACCGCGAGTGGCACGTAGGTCCATTGCTGCTGGGGATGACGGATCATGGTATTCATCTCCTCTTAGGGGCAATTTTTTTGGCAGGCGGTTTGTTCACCAAGAAGGGGCCATAAACCACGCTCCCATCCGCCTGCCGATAATTTCAGGTTGCAAGGACCAGTTCTGTAAGCAACGCAAATTGCGTCCATGAACTGGTAAACCTTGCAACCTGAATGCTTGGCCGCCTCTAGAATCTAAAGCTGATTCCTCCTCGGCCAACCACCCCCGGTGACCTAAATCCATTCTCGAAGTACGTTCGATCCAGCACGTTGTCCGCTCCTCCAAATACGACCGCCATCACTCTTTCGGACAACCGCCGTTCGTAAGTAACAAACAGATCCGCTTTGGTGTAACCGGGAAACCTCAACTCGGCGACGCGAAACGGGAACTGATTCTCAAACACTGGAGCGATGTATGAGCCGGTTCGGTTGGCCTCAAGATTAAAACTTAAGGATCGGAATCGCTGGTTCCATGACATGCCGAAGGTGTGCCTCGGAATGACATATTCGGGCTGAAGACCGCGGGCTCGAAGCGAGCGGTCACTGTTATTAAAGGTGTACGACGACCGAAGATTTGTCCCCTTTAGCGGATTTGTTTCGACGAAGGCCTCAAAGCCGCGCGCGAGACCACCCGATTCATTTGCGAAACCGCTGAAGCGCCCGAGGCCGAGCGGATCCGGCGAAAAACCAGTGAATACGATGGCGCGCCGCAACCTGGTATAGAAGAAAGTTGCCCCAAACAGCAGACGATCTGCCGCCAGCCTCTGATCGAAGCCGGCGTCGATGCTGATCGACTGTTCCGCTTTTAACGTCGGGTCGCCGAATCGCGTGAATCCGGCGCCGGGGAAAACGCCCGTGCCAAACCTCTCGAAGAGCGCGGGTGCCCGAAAACCATTACCCACATGGGCACGTAGCTTTGTGCTCGTCGCCCGAATGAAGTAAGCAAACGCCGCGTCGCCGGTGATTGAGTGCCGGGGGGTGATCTCACGTAGAAAACCAGGACGATCGGCGGCGCGAATCCGGTAAAACTGTGCCCGAATTCCCAGCGAGAGTTGCAGTCGATCGTCCAAGAGCCACATTTGATCCTGTCCGAAGAGTGCAAATGTCCGCTGCCTGTCGGGCCCGTTGGTGGATGGGCCAAAGGAAGGAAGGTATTGCTGCAAACCCGACTCCTGCTCAAATTCGAATCCTCCCGTAACCAGATTCGAATGCCCCAATTGAGCTGTGACACGGGCGTCGAGCGTGTCCGTCGTGCCGTCGTTGAGACTGATAAATTCAAAATCGCCAAATGGGAAAAAAGATGCAAACCGCGGATCAATTGCCGGGCCATTGTAATTTCTGCGGCGGCTGGAAACGCGTTGGTACGCAATCGAGTAAGAGAAGGACTGGTCTAATTGATGCGACAGTCTTATCGACCCGACGAGCAAACGATGGCGGCGGCCCTGATCCGGGTTATTGAAATCCGGCTGAAACGTCGTTCCCGCAACCGCTGGGGCAAATGGATCAGAAGTCGCAAACGCGGCAGGCAAGGCAAAGGGACTGTCATTGAGCCGAGCGTTGGCGATGGTTCCGAAGAAATTAGCTGACAGCGTTATCGCCGGCGTCAGATTGAAAAGCAATTGGCCGCCGCCAGCCGAGTTTCCATACTCATCATTGCCATCTACCCCACGCCGCACGTCGAGCCGGTTCAAGCCGGCACTAAAGCCAAACCTGGTTTTTCCACCGGTAATGCGGAAACGTTCGCGAAATGTTGAGAGTCCACCGCCTTCCGCGCCAATCTCGAACCGCGTTGCGCCGGCGGCGGTTTCGGGCACGAGATTGATCACCCCGCCGACAGCGTTTGTGCCGTAGATTGACGACCCCGAGCCTCGCAGAATCTCAACACGCGCAAGAGACACAGGAACCAGATCGCTAATCAACGAAACCGCTGAGCCATTGATATCTGAGGCGTCGCGAATTCGAAGGCCATCGAGGAGCACCGCCGTATCAAAGTTCCGTTGGCCACGAAGGCGCAGCGTGGTCAGGGCGCCGGGGGAACCTTGCTGCTGTACACGCAATCCCGGCGTTCCCCGCAGCGCTTCCGGTAAAGTTAATTCCTTTCTGTCTTCAATCTCCTGAGAGTCGATTAACGAAAACCCTTTCGACACCTCTTCCGTTTTTTGCGCCGTGCCGGTAGCCGTTACCACAACATTTTCGCTAATTCCGGCTACCTTAAGCTCAAACTTCAGGCTTTCGTTTTTTCCACGACCCAGCCTAATCTCGTCCGATACGAAGGCAACAAACCCTGCCGATCTGACTTCAACCAGGTAGTTACCTGGAGTAACATCTGGAAAACGGAAAGCGCCGTTAAGGTCGGTTTGACTGACGAGTTGTCTTCCCTCGCGTGAGGTTAGGCGCACGAATGCGCCCGCGACTTTCCCGCCTTGTTCGTCTGTAACTGTGCCATCGAGCGAACTTGGGGTTTGGCCAAATGCGCTAAACGAAAACCATAGCGCTGTGAAAACTACTAGCAGTAATTTTGAGAAACAACTCCGCGGAATCTTGTTTCTTGAATAAATTTGCGAGACGAATGAACGATCCACTAAACCACACGAATCGATACGAAACATTCTTTGTGTCATTTCGTGTGAATTCGTGAATCGATTGGTCTTCGTTTGGTTGCCGCTGAATTCCCTCGAGATAGGGGCACCGTGATGCTTTCTAATCATTGTTAGCTTCTCCTGCCTGTCCGACAAACTTTAGTTTGTCGCCTTCCCACACCAATGTCCGACAAACTTCAGTTTGTCGCCTCCCCCACCTTGTCCGACAAACTTTAGTTTGTCGCCTTCCCACACCAATGTCCGACAAACTTCAGTTTGTCGCCTCCCCTCCATGCTCAAGATCCATCAAACTTCAGTTTGTCGCACTTCCCACCATGTCCGACAAACTTCAGTTTGTCGCCTCCCCTCCATGCTCAAGATCCATCAAACTTCAGTTTGTCGCACTTCCCACCATGTCCGACAAACTTCAGTTTGTCGCCTCCCCCACCTTGTCCGACAAACTTTTGTTTGTCGCCTTCCCACCTTGTCCGACAAACTTCAGTTTGTCGCCTTCCTACACTTCTCTCATGATCGAGTGGCTGCGGAACCGTCGACAAACTGAAGTTTGTCGGACATTTCGTGCACCGGAGTGATTCTTGGCACACCCGAGATCGGGTGCGCGTCAACTAAGATTCGTAAGTCAAAAACTCCCTGAAGCAGATCCGGCGTTAGCACTTCGTCCGGCCGCCCAAAAGCGACACTTTTTCCATCGCGCATCAACAGAACATGATTGGCAAACTCGGCGGCGAGGTTTAGATCATGGGTAACTACGGCGGCGGCAACCCCACGCAGATCACACCGACGCCGAACCAAACTCAGGATCGCTGCTTGATGAGCTAAATCGAGGTTTGCCGTCGGCTCATCGAGCAACAGCACTCTTGCCTCAGTCGCAAGAGCCCGAGCCAAAACAGCGCGCTGCCGTTCGCCTCCCGACAGCTCGTTCATCAGGCGGCCGGCCAAATCTTCAAGCTCAGTTTCGCGAAGAACTTCCTGTGCGACTCGGAGATCCTGATCTGTTTCCCAGCCCCACGTCCCCGCCGTGGCGCACGCGTAACGGCCTCCAAGCACAAATTCAAGTACAGTAACAGGAAAACGAACCTCACCTTCCTGAGCCACGACTGCAATACTCCTGCTAATGGTGCGCCGCGGGTATTGAGCCAAAGGCTTGTCATCCAACAAGACTTCGCCAGCGCTGTGTTTCAGTCCGCCATTGAACGCTCGCAGCAGCGTTGATTTGCCGGCGCCATTGGGCCCCAGGATGGCCACAATCTCTTTCGGAGCTAATTTCAGTGAGACATTCGCCACGGCTACTCGTGGGCCGTAGGCAATTGTCATTGAGTGCGCTTCCAGCATATTAGTAGTGGCACAGACTTCAGTCTGTGGTCGTTCGTGGCACAGACTTCAGTCTGTGGTCGTTCGTGGCACAGACTTCAGTTTGTGATTTGTCTGTGGCACAGACTTCAGTCTGTGGTCGTTCGTGGCACAAACTTCAGTCTGTGATTTGTCTGTCTGACATTGATCAACTGCAATGAATTGAATCTCTCATACACCTACTGAAGCTCTTGCCACCTCCCTTCACAGACTGAAGTCTGTGCCACATCTTTGCTACCCACGTTTCAGCAAATAGATAAACAAAGGCGCGCCGATCAGCGCCGTAATCGCTCCCACCGGCAGTTCTCGCGGAGCAATTATCGTTCGCGCAACAGTGTCCGCGACGACCACAAAAATGGCGCCCGACAAGGCAGCCGCCGGAACTGCTATCCGATTGTCGCTGCCCAGTGAAAGACGCACCAGATGAGGGACCACCAATCCCACGTAGCCGACCGAGCCACTCGAAGCCACCGAAGTGCCGACCAGCAAACCAGCGGCGAGAAACACTATGAGCCGAACCCGTTTTACCTCAACGCCGAGATCGAAAGCGTCCCGCTCACCCAGCATTAACAGGTTCAGTGACCTCGCGTTGACCGCGAGCACAATTGTCCCCGCAATGGCAACCAGAATGGCGACAGCCAGCAGACTGGGAGTTGTTCCTGAGAGGTCGCCGAGCAGCCAGAAGGTAAACGATCTGATCCGAGTTGCGTCCATCAGGGTCGTGACAAACACAATAGCCGAGGAAAGGAACGTCGTCACAATTACTCCCGCCAGAATCAGTCGCTCAGGTGTTGCTCCGGCTCGTCCGCGTGCGAGGCTATAAACAACCAGTGTCGCCACTAAAGCTCCGGTGAACGCCATAAGCGGCCGGCTCCATTCCCGTGCGCCAAAGAACACAAGCGCGATCATTGTGCCCACGGCTGCTCCGTTCGAAATTCCCAGCAGGTACGGCTCGGCCAGCGGATTTCGCAGTAGAGCCTGGTAACTCGCGCCGGCGGCGGCAAGTGAAGCTCCCACTGCTGCCGCCAGAAAGATGCGCGGCAGGCGAATTTCAAGAAGAATCGTCGACTGATCCAAGGTCAACCCACAAGAGGATTGTCCCAACGATAAGATCGCGCACATCGAGGCCCGCGCCGGCACGCGTTCGCTGCCAAACAGTGAGGTCATCATGATTACTGCAAACACCGAAATCAGAAGCAGCCCGCAGACAATCAAGGTTTTGCGCAGCGTTACTCTTCCACCATCAAGCGCGGGAAACGCTCTGGACCGATCCGGAATGGCTTCCGTGTTAACTGTTCTCATTTGCAAAAGGCCTCGGGGTGCAAAGCGCGAGCCAACTCTGCCAAGCCATCCACCGCTCGCGGTCCAGGCCGCGAAAGAAAGTCGCCGTTTATCTTGTAGACTCTGCCGTTAAGCACCGCCGGAGAGTTTTTCAGTCCTGTCGCCACCTCGGAATTCGCACTGCCCATCGAGCCGCCGGTCGGCAACACGATTGCCTCGGGCCGAGCCGCGACTGCCGACTCCTGACTGTACCTGGGCCATGCTTCGGGCACATCGGCCGTCACAGATATCCCCCCGGCGCGCCGGATCAGATCGGTAACAAAAGAGTCGCGCCCGGCGGTATACAGAGGTTCTTGTGAAAGTTGGTAGAAGACTCGGACCGGCTTGGCTGATTTAACCGTTTCGCCAACCGAGGTTGCCCGTTCCCGAAGTTGATTAACGACCTGTTCGGCTTGCTCCTGATGGTCAAAAAGCTTTCCCAGATTTTCGAGTGACCGGAACACGCCCTCGAGGTCCCTGGGGTCGGTCACATATACAGCAATCCCATGCTGATCCAATTGTCGGGTAAAGGCTTCAAGTTGCGAGGAAGTAGAGACCAAAACTAATTGCGGCCTGAGAGCCAGGATGCGCTCGATATTCGGCTGAAGGGTGTCGCCCACCTTCTGGACACTTTTTGCTTCTTCCGGGTAATCACAAAAAGTAGTGTTGCCAACGAGGCGATCTCCGGCGCCGACTGCGTAGACAATCTCGGTTAGGTTTGGAGCAAGAGAAATGAACCTTTCAATCTTCGCGGGCACACTAACGGTTCTGCCGGCTTCATCAGTCACCTGCCGCAGATTGAAGGTTTCCGCGGCTCGCGGTGTCTCGGACGGTGAACATGCCACAAAGATCAACAGGCACAAGAAAGACAGTACAGTACCCATTGGTCTCAAGACAGCGGCATGTCTTTTCAGATCCGCGTCCATCCGCGTAAATCCGCGGCTTGGTTTGAAATGATATGAGGGTGGTGTTGACAAAAAAGTCCCGCCGACCTCCTGTTCACTCACAAGGGAGCAGGCTATCGGCAGGACTTTCGGAAAGATTCGGAATCCGTGCGGCCTGAACACCCTTGCGCGAAGCGTTCAAAAGGCTGCAAAGTGACCGTGGCAGGTCTCCTGGCTTAGAGCGCTTGTCTGTCTCGTAATTCAGAAGAGACGAACCGCTCATCACAGTGGCGCGACCGCGCGGGATTCTCACCCGCTTCCCTATTCTCCCCGAAGGGCACCCGGACACTTTGATTTACAAAGAACAACTCAACTTTCGCCTGACTGCGGCGGGACAGTATCACGCTGATTGAAGGAGTGTCAAACCCATCCCGGGAGTTAGGAAGGGGTGGCTTGCCCCGCTCCAACTCAAAAAGCCATTCACCATCAAAAAGATCGCTCAGCCTCAAGAGTCTCACCCTTGCCAACCTGCCAATTTCTCTATCTTGAGTCATGTTCCGGATGGATTTCTGATTTGTTTACAGCTTCTGCGGCATTTTCATTCGCACTTAATCACACCCTCATCGCAGCGGGCGTGTTGCTGGCATTGATCATGGGTGACGTCTTAAGTAAGATTCCTCGAACAGGGGCCAGAGGCGGAGAACATACCCACATGATCAAGACTGTCGAATGGACCAGTGAAGGCGTGCGGATGATCGACCAGCGCATCCTGCCGAGGGAAGAAAAATACCTCATGCTGCGTTCCTACGAAGAGGTTGCTGAGGCGATCAAGAAAATGGTCGTCCGAGGTGCTCCGGCCATCGGCATCTCTGCCGCCATGGGTTTGGCGCTCGGCGCGCAACAGTCAGTCGGCACCTCAGTAGCCGATCTTGAAGATGATTTTGGCTACATGTGCGACGTCATGAGTAAGACCCGCCCCACTGCGGTCAACCTCTTTTGGGCCATCGAACGAATGCGCGACACGTTCAACCGCGAGAAAGCGCGCGGCAAGAATTCGGAAGCGATTAAAGCCAGCCTCGTAAAGGAGGCGCAAAACATTTTACAGGAGGATCTCGACGCCAATCGCGCCATTGGGAGCTATGGCGCTCCTTTAATTCCCGATGGGGCCACCGTGTTGACACATTGCAATGCCGGCGCCCTGGCGACCGCAGGTGACTATGGCACCGCGCTGGGCGTGATCCGCGGCGCCCGTGACGCTGGAAAGCGAGTCGCTGTGATTGCCGATGAGACCAGACCGTTTCTCCAGGGCCTGCGTCTGACCGCCTGGGAATTAGCCAAAGACGACATCCCGGTGACGGTGATTACCGACAACATGGCCGGACATGTCATGAAAAGCGGCAAGGTGGACTGCGTGGTCGTTGGCGCCGATCGCATTGCCGCTAATGGCGATACTGCGAACAAGATTGGCACTTATATGGTGGCGGTGCTGGCCAAGCAGAACAACATTCCTTTCTATGTCGCTGCGCCGATTACTACTCTTGACCTCTCGCTCTCCTCGGGAAGTGAAATTCCGATCGAGGAACGCGACGTCCGAGAAGTTACGCACATTGGCGATCAGCAACTCGGCCCGGACGGCGTGGCGGTTCACAACCCGGCCTTTGACGTGACTCCGAATGAGCTAATAGCGGCCATTGTTACGGACAAAGGGGTGGCGCGGACTCCGTATACTGAAAGTCTTCACGCGCTGGCGGCAACGTCAAGTGCGAGTTTGTCAGCTGGGTCGAGCAGCAACTTGGATTGAGTTGTCACGTAACAACAGAACCGTTTGCGGTAGCCAATTAAAGCTGGCACTCAACCACCGCCTGATACCAAATTGGCAATCGGCAAATCGAAAATGACTGGTGGAACTACTTTGCGTCAGAGTCGATCGTTTGAATCCCACCCACGGGCAGAGACTGTGTAAAAACTCAATCCAAACTGTGCCACTCAACCACGGAACCGCTTACTGTAGTCAGCGCTCATACTACTAACTTCGCCAGGGCCACTCAATCACGACACCGCTTATGGTAATCAGCGCTTACCTGGTCATCCGTTAGCCAAATGACGCATTCCACAACAGTAAGCCCGCGCTTATTAGGCTCAAAATCGACTCTCATCATTTGCGACACTGAGTATTGTGAGCGCTGACTACGGTAAGCGGTTCCGTGGTTGAGTATTGATTGCTCGAGTTGAGTTTTTACACAGTCTCGGCAGTGTGTGGATTGTTCAGGTCCCGGGTTGGCCTGTTAGGCTGGACTTGAACCATCTACCCACTGCCGTGGTTAGGATTTTCCTGGTGAGTTGTTTCAGAATACTAGCCACAGATAAACGCGGATAACACGGAGCAGAACAAGACAAGTGGATAAAAGCAGAAAGTAACATCAATAATCTTACTTTGTTTCTGTATCATCCGCGTTCATTTGTGGCTATTTATCTTTCTTTCACAGCTTCTGCCGTGGGAAGGATTTCGTGCTGGGAAACTGCATTTAATAGGTTGGACTTGAAGAATCTACCCACTGCCGTGCGTAGGATTTCGGGCTCTCAATCTCTCGCAAACCGGCTCTGCTTCCACCAATCGATCGTCAACTGCAGCCCTTCGCGAAGTCCTATCCGAGGCTCGAAACCCAGGAGATCGCGCGCCCTTGAAATGTCCGCCACACTGTGCAACACGTCGCCCGCACGCGGCGGTTGATATTCCGCCTCGACAGTTTTTCTGCCGGTCAGATCCTTAACTTCCCGCAGCAATTCATTTAAAGAAACCTGCCGGCCATTGGCGATGTTCATCGTTGAACCGATACCCTTGACGGTCTGCGCGGCCTTAAGATTCGCTTCAACGACATCGTCAATGTAAGTGAAATCCCGAGTCTGCTCACCATCGCCGTACACCACCGGCCGACGATCGCTCAACAGCGCGCTAATGAACCGTGAAATAACGCCCGAATATTGAGAACTCGGATCCTGTCGTGGGCCAAAGACATTGAAATACCTGAGCGAAATTGTCTCCAGGCCATACACCCTCGTAAAGACCTGGCAGTAATACTCTCCCACCAGCTTCGCCACCGCATATGGAGACAGCGGGTCCGGCAGCATGTCTTCGCGTTTTGGAAGAGCCGGTTGATCACCGTAAGCGGAACTGGAAGCAGCATACACAAAACGTCTGACTTTTCGATCGCGGCAGTTGAGCAGCAGCGAGAAAGTTGAATCTACCGAGGCGATATGAGTAAGGCGTGGGTCTTCCACCGATCTGGGCACCGAAGGAATTGCAGCTTCGTGGAAAACCAACTCAACATCTTCAAGGGCGCCACGCACGACCTTCTCGTCGCCCACACTGGCCTTGATGAAGTCGAGGTCACCATCAATCTCATCAAGGTTCTCAGAGTAGCCGGTCGAGAGATCATCGATGATGCGCACCCGGGCGCCGTTGGAAGCCAGAGCCGACGCGATATGCGAGCCGATGAACCCGGCGCCGCCGGTAACCAACACGATTCCAGATAAGCCCATAAAGGAAGCGAAGTCGAACACCCCTTCAAGAAGTTCAGAGAGTTTCAAGAAGTTCAAAGTTCAAGAAGTTCAGAGTTCAAGCTTTAGCTTGTCTGATTTCCAAAGCAGCAACCTAAAGGCTGAACTGCTGAACTCTAAACTCGACCGCTATCTGCCCACCCCAACATAGTCAAATCCGAGCTCGCGCATGTCCGAAGGCTCATAGATATTCCGCAGATCCGCAATCTTCGGGGACTTCATCAAGTCGCGCACGCGGCCCATATCAAGCGCCCTGAACTGATTCCACTCGGTCACAAACACGAGGGCGTCCGCGTTCCTAACCGCTTCATACTCATCAGCTGCGTACTCTACGTCCGGGAGCACGTTTGCCGCTTCCTCCATCGCCACCGGATCGTAAGCGCGGACTTTGGCCCCTCGATCCAACAACCCGCGAATGATATCTACCGAAGGCGCCTCGCGCATATCATTTGTTTCCGGCTTAAAGGCTAACCCGAGAACGGCGACGGTCTTCCCGTTGATCTCGCCCAATAGCTTTTCAATCTTGGGCAGCATTGCACTGCGCTGTCGATTATTAGCTTCTATTACTGCGTCAACCACCGACGAGTGGCAGTCAAACTTCCGAGCGACGGAAGCAAGCGCTCGGGTGTCTTTGGGGAAGCATGATCCGCCAAAACCGGGACCAGGGTGCAGAAACTTGCCGCCGATACGTCTATCCATTCCCATGGCCTTAGCTACATCGTGGACGTCGCATCCGATCTTTTCACAGAGCATGGCAATTTCATTAATGAAGGAAACCTTGGTAGCCAGGAAAGCATTGGCGGCATACTTGGTAAGCTCGGCGGCCTCCAGTGAGGTCACGACGAATGGCGTTTCAATCAAGTAGAGAGGCCGATACAGGTCGCGCATGATTGCGATGGCCTCTTCATCCGCACTGCCTATGACAATACGGTCAGGCCTCATGAAGTCATTTATGGCTGCCCCCTCACGAAGAAATTCAGGATTTGAGACGATTCCAAAGTTTACGCGTGCCTTTTGGTTTTCCCTGATCAGGGTGCGCAGCGTTTCACCAGTTCCGATGGGCACGGTCGACTTGGTAACGATAACCTTGTATCCGTTCATGTATTCCGCCACCGACCGTGCGGCCGATTCCACGAAGCTCAAATCAGGAGATCCGTCATTGTTGGGAGGAGTGCCCACTGCCAGAAAGATCACCAGAGCCTGCTCGACGGCCTGTTTGACATCGATCGTAAATCGCAGCCGTCCGGCTTGAACGTTCCGGGCAACTAATTGATCGAGTCCCGGTTCGTAGATTGGCATGACGCCGGCGCTAAGGCGTTTGATCTTTTCTGCATCTACGTCAACGCAGGTTACGTCAACGCCAAATTCGGCGAAACACGCACCCGTAACCAAACCGACGTACCCGGTACCAATTACAGCGACATGCATTGAAGGCGGCCTTTTTAGAATTTTGGCGGGAGTGCTGTCATATTCAAAACCTTGCGGGCCAAACACGACTAAGAGTCGCGTGACCCGCAAGGTTTACATCTGAGTGACCGAGCGCTTCAGGTTGGCGCTACAGTGTTTTTGGAGATGGCGCAAGTTCGACGACTTATCTAGCCGGACTGATTACGATTGGGTTGCCACCAACATTAACGTCATTATCGTGGGTGACTGCCCAAAAGATAAGGCCGCCGGCTACGGCTACGCCAATGATCAAGGCCGCCAGGGCGCCACCGCTGATCCCGTAATCAGGGCAGTCTCCGCGCGGACAATCAGGATCCTGGGGAGCGCCAAGGGTCGCATTGGTTCCGGCAGCGACGTGCTTGACAGTTCCTCCGGCGTGCAACGCGGCAACCCCGGTGTGGGTAGTGACTTCTGTCTTACCGTCCGCAACGTTGACCGTAAATGAGGCGGGTTGACTTCCGTCTAACACTACGGTGCCCTCTTTCGTTGCGAGGTTAACAGAAATACCAGCCAGCGTTGAGATATGAGCTACGCCACTGTCCAACATCCCCAATATCGATTTGTCGTTGAAACTAAGCGTCATGCTCGACTTGGGATCCAACTCAACGCGGCCCAGTTTGCTGATGCTTACCAGGGCGTTGCTCATCTCGGAGGTCACAATCGCGCTATCTGAAAAGAAGGTGCCGCCAGAAATGGCTTTCTGGCCGTTGACTGTAACTTGTCCGGAGACTGACAGCTCGCCAGAAGGAACTCTCGCCCCTGGCGTCGCCAAGGCAATCATCGAGTAGACGCTTAAAACGGCTACCGATACGAAGGCCGCAACGGATTTGCGGCTCAAGCTTTTACTGATCATGAAACTTTCCTCCCGTATATTGAAACAGAAATCTTGATTGCGTTGCGCGACGGCTTTAAAAAACTTCGCATGTGACGCAGGTCGTCACCAAAATTATCTAACCGCGGCGTGGTCCAGACCGCTAGAATGGCAATTAGCGCCCACAGACGCTTAAAGACCTCGTTGTTATTACACAATAATTAGGTCTGTGTCAACAAGCATTTACGGCCAGTTTGCCACGAAATTGTGCTTTTTTTGGAGGGACGGAAAAGTTAAGGGCCAGCCCTCGAAAAGGATCTCAGACCCCCTTGCCTCGGCGAGTAAGCGGATTTTTCTCCATGAGGTGGTCCCAAAGTCGCCATTTCCTATGCGAAAGGGAGGCCCGCTGTAATCAGGCTTCAGGCAAAGACTTGAGGTCGTTCAGGGAGAAGTCGCTCGCCTGGCACGAGTTAGCCGTGCAGGGCCTGGTTTCTGATCGACAGAAACTGGCGATCCCTGGGTGTTCTGTTCCGCCAACTCGGCCTGCTCATAAGGGTCCAAGCGAGCAAAAACGTAAAAAATCTCCCCAGAGCGCACCACCCCTAGAAACCTGAAAGTATCGCGCAAAATCACACCTTCCCGTAGAGTTTCCGGATCCGGTGGCCGCTCAAAAAGAAGCCTCATCTCATTGCGTGTGACTGCCTCCAGTTCGGGAAGGTAGTCGTTTTGGGTTTCCCGGGCGATGCGAATTGCCATCTGACGCAGCGCGCGTATACGATTTGAATTGCGACGATAGTACGCTCGATTGACCTCGTGGCGGCTGGCCCGATCATCGACGACCTCTTGCTCGTTTTCCAGATAGCCGAGGTAGGCGCGGACGACCGGCCCAAATTCGGTGAAATCCTGAGTGCGAGCCTGGTTTCCCGCATGGGCGCCAGGAACTACCACCAGGCACGCCGCAACGGCGAACGCCATCAGCATTGGGAGCAGATATCTCATCGGGTCGAACACCTCGGGCTGTTCGCGGGATTCCCTACTAGAGACTCCAGAAAGACACAGTTCAAGAATAGACGAATCATACCAGTTTTGGCACCAGGACTTGATTGCACGCTCGTTTCAGCAGTGTTACATTGAGATTGAATTTTCAAAAGACCTTATGTCTGAGGATTCTTCAAGGCTTGGCGTTGGCGGCAAAAAGGTAGCCCTGGGAGTATCTGGGGGAATTGCTGCGTACAAGGCCGCCGAGATCCTTCGCGGATTGCAGCGTGCCGGTTGCGCGGTTCGAGTGGCGATGACCAGGCGCGCCTGCGAGTTTGTACAGCCTCTGACATTTCGCGCGCTTTCCGGTGAGCACGTCATCGTTGATGATTATGCCCCCGATAATCCCGATCCCATCGCCCATATTACCTTCTCGCAAACTGTAGATCTATTTCTGGTCGCTCCGGCAACCGCCAATATTATTGCCAAGTTCGCGAACGGCGTCGCCGACGATTTTCTGACTTCTACTTATCTGGCCTCAACTGCGCCGATTCTCATCGCCCCGGCTATGAACGCGACCATGTGGCGCCATCCGGCAACGCAGCGCAATTTGCAGCAACTGCGAAAAGACGGCGTTCAGATCATCCAGCCGGATGAGGGTGAAATGGCCTGCGGAACATTTGGACCGGGGCGGCTTAGTGAGCCTGAAAGAATCGTCGCCGCCGCTCTTGAGCTGTTGAGAGATCAAGGACGAGGATCGGCAAAAGACCTGGACGGCGAACGCTTCTTGATAACAGCCGGAGCCACCCGTGAACATCTGGATCCAGTGCGGTTTATTTCGAACCGTTCCTCGGGAAAGATGGGTTTTGCGCTTGCCGAAGCTGCCCAAAGCCGCGGGGCGGAGGTGCTGGTTGTGGCGGGAATAACCAGCGCAAACTGTCCGGAGGGAGTTCGAGTCTTGCGGGCAGGGTCAGCCGACGAGATGTATGAAACTGTTATGAAAGAACTCCCCAAGGCATCAGTCTTCATTGGCGCCGCAGCGGTTTCTGACTACCGGCCCGTGGAGATGGCAGCCAAAAAGATTAAGAAAACCGAAGACTCGATGGTCCTGACTCTTGAGCGAACTAGAGACATTCTTCGTGAGGTCGCCTCGTCGAAAAGTAATGGGCTGCTGGTGATCGGATTCGCCGCCGAGACCAATAATGTATTAACGAACGCGCGCGAGAAACTGGACGCTAAGGATCTTGATGCGATTGTCGCAAATGACGTTTCTCGGAGCGACGCGGGCTTTGATAGTGAGATGAACGCAGTAACGATCATTAGTAGTCACGATCTGGTCGAGCTGCCGCTCCTGTCAAAGTTAGACGCGGCGCATCGCATCCTCGACGAAGTCGTTCGTCTTAGGAAGAATTCAACTCGCCCAAGTCGAAAGAAAGACAACCTGAAGGTTGAACTCTAAACTACTTGAGTGGGTTCAGAGTTTTAATCTGTTCAAAGTTCAAACCAGTGCAAGGTTCAACCAGTTCAGAGTTCAGCTTTCAGGCTGCTTCAGTTTAAAACGCCACTTAAGTGACAAACACTAAATCTACCGCCGACGAAATAGTATCTCTGGTACAGCAAACCCAAGAGCACGTGAAGTATCTTCAAGAGCTTGGCGTTACAGGCTTCGTAACTACCGAATCAGAACCGCTGTCGCAGGCGATGCCCGCACCAGTCGATTCGAGGCGAAGCTATTCAGCCGCGGCCCAAGCCGAGCCCGTGCTAACCGTTCCTGCCAGACACCAGCGCGAAGCCGCCCTGACGCGGCAGGCTGAGCCGCCAGAACGAGGCCTTTCACAAGACAGTCTGTTTGGCGACCTTCTACCACCGCCACCAACATTCGCTAAATCCAACGAGACTCTCAAGCAGATATCGGCCGATGTTGGGGACTGCACTCGCTGTCCGCTTTATGAAGGGCGCACCAACATCGTGCATACCGAAGGCAGCCATAAGGCACGCTTGATGTTTGTTGGCGAAGCGCCCGGGGCTGATGAGGACGCGCAGGCACGGCCTTTCGTTGGCAGAGCGGGCCAACTATTAACGAAGATTATTGAATCGCTTGGATTGAAACGCGAAGAAGTCCTCATTGGCAACGTTAATCGTTGCCGCCCACCGGGTAATCGTGCGCCTACTCCGGATGAAGCTGCGGCTTGCAAGCCATTCCTGCTTCGCGAGATTGCTTCGGTAGCGCCGGAGGTAATCGTGGTGCTGGGAAACACCGCGATGAAAAATCTTCTCGAGGTTAAGGAGGGGATAACGCGACTCCGCGGTATCTTTCAGGATTACAAGGGCCTGAAAGTTATGCCTACTTTTCACCCGGCTTATCTCCTGCGTGATCCTTCGAAGAAACGCGAGACCTGGGAAGACCTGAAGAAGGTTCGCGACTATCTCGATAACACTCCAAAAAAGCAAATCTGATCGAATGCTGATTTAAGAATGCGTTGAGTCGCATTACGCAACCACGGAACCGCTTGCCGTAGGCAGCGCTCACCCTACTCAACCCAAGCAAGAGCCTCACAACCACGGAACCGCTTACCGTAGTCAGCGCTCACACTACTCAACCAAGCAAGAGCCTCACAGCCACTCAACCGCTTACCGTAGGCAGCGCTCACACTACTCAACCCAAGCAAGAGCCTCACAACCACGGAACCGCTTACTGTAGTCAGCGCTCATACCACTCAACCCGAGAGGGACCGCGTCAGCCGTGCTTTCTCTGAACACGACATAGATGACTCGAACCAGTTTGATGCACCTGTAGTCGGCGCATTTCAACACCACCAATAGTCACTCTCCTATGTTGAATAATGTATTGCGCTGACTACAGTAAGCGGTCCAGTGGTTGAGGGCTGGGTTCCGCTGATTACAGTAAGCAGTTCCGTGGTTGTGGGGCTCCGGCTTAAGTTCAGTGGTGGCGCACCGACCACGGTAAGCGGTTCCGCAGTTGAGCAGTGCGCTCAGCGTCGAGACGACGGCAGAGTCAGCGTTGGACGCCGCACAAATGCTTTCGCAATTTTCGGTTTCGCGCTAACTTCTCTCACGTGAAAGAGTCGCAAACTTCGTCTCACTCTGTAGCCACTGCTACAGATCGGGAAAGATTGGTTTCTGCGTTGGCGCCTGAATATGCCGCTGTCGCAGTTCCGCTCCACGTTTCCCAAACGTTCACCTATCGGCTTCCTGCCTCAATGCGGGAAATCGCCTGTGTGGGGGCACGCGTCATCGTTCCTTTAGGAAGAAGCCTGACGACGGGGTACATCGTGAGCCTTTCCGACACTCCGGGTGGCACAGACTTTAGTCTGTGGACTGGACCCTCACACAGACTGAAGTCTGTGCCACACTCCGACATACCCACTCACAGACTGAAGTCTGTGCCACCTGATAGTGCAGAAGGGCCATCCACTCATAGACTGAAGTCTGTGCCACACTCTGACTTACCCTCACACAGACTAAAGTCTGTGCCACCTGCTGCCGAAATCAAGGACGTCGAACAGATCCTCGATTCAACTCCCCTGGTCACACCTGAGGTCCTGCAGATTACTCGATGGGTTTCTGAATACTACGCAGCTCCCTGGGGCGAAGTCATCAAGGCCGCACTGCCGCCGGGGATCAGCCCGAGCATCGAGCAATTTCTCAGAATTACACCAGCGGGTCACGAGCGACTCGAAGAGATGCCGGTGCGCGGTAAGGCAAGCGCCAGCGAACAGGCGCTCCAAATGATCGCAAAGGCAGGAGAGCTGCGTCTCGCCGAAATCACTAAAGCGCTGGGGAAAGGACGCGCCACGAAAGCTGTGCGAGAGCTGCAGCAAGAGGGAATGATCGAATCTGAGCAGCGACCACGCGACTCTACTGCAAGAGCCAAGCAGGAACGAGTCGTCCGGTTGTTGCACTCCGAGGAACAGTTAGGTCCAGACCAGGTAAAGAAAATTACTGAGGCTCAATCTCGCGTGATTGATGTGCTCGATCAGCGGAACATCATGCCTCTGCGAGAGTTGCTGCTTGCTGCCAGAGTTAGTATTTCAGCCATCAATAGTTTGCAAAAGAAGGGTCTGGTCGAAGTTTCTCTGCGCGACGTGCGGCGCGATCCACTAGCCGGCGTATCGCTTCCACAGGTCGAGGAATACAAGTTAACCGAGGCGCAGGCAGGCGTCTTGAGCGAAGTTGAGCAGTCAATCACGCAAGGGGGGTACGCATCCTTCCTTTTGCACGGTGTGACTGGAAGCGGAAAGACCGAAGTCTACATTCGAGCGATGCGCTTATGTCTCGAGCTGGGCCGGTCGGCGATGATGCTGGTGCCGGAGATTGTACTCACGCCGGTTTTCTCGCAGCGGTTGCGGGCTCATTTCGGCGACCAGGTGGCGATTTTTCACTCCGGACTGTCAAAGGGCGAACGCTTCGACGAATGGATGCGCGTCAAGAATGAAGAAGCGCGAATCGTCATCGGCACGCGGTCGGCGGTTTTTGCTCCGCTGGCAAAGCTTGGATTGGTAGTTGTTGACGAGGAACACGAATCAACCTACCGGCAACAAGACTCGCCTCAATACAACGGCCGCGACACCGCCATCGTCCGCGCCCAAAAGGAATCTGCCGTGGTGATTCTGGGTTCGGCGACGCCATCGCTCGAATCTTTTCACAACGCGCACGTGGGCAAGTACCGGTATTTGAGGTTGCCGGCCCGCATCGCCGATCGGCCAATGGCGGTTGCTCGAGTCATAGATATGCGCGAGGTGTTTGATCGTCATAAGAAGCCGCGGGTGTTTTCGGATGAGTTGGTAGAAGCGATCAGGGAGACTCACGAGCGAAACGAGCAGGCGATCATATTGCTCAATCGAAGAGGCTACTCGAGTTTTGTTCTTTGTCGTTCATGTGGAGAGACGATCGAATGCCCCAATTGCGATGTGACTCTCACCTATCACCGCAGCGAACGAATTCTGCTCTGCCATTACTGCAATCATCGACAGGGTGCCCCAAATCGTTGCCCCAATTGCCAGGGTAAGTACATCTACTATGTTGGTGAAGGAACTGAGCAGATCGAGATGATGCTGGCGAAACTCTTCCCGGCTCTTCAGATTGCCAGAATTGATCGCGACACAGCCTCGCGACGGGGATCGTTTGAGAAGGCTTTAAGAGACTTTAGCGCCGGTAGGATTGATATGCTGGTCGGCACGCAGATGTTGGCGAAGGGCCACGACTTCCCCAACGTAACGCTGGTTGGCGTCGTCTCTGTCGATGCGGGCCTGGCGCTGCCCGATTTTCGGGCTGCCGAACGCACCTTTCAACTGATTACTCAGGTAGCGGGACGAGCGGGCCGAGGCGACCTTGCGGGTCAGGTGCTCATCCAGACTTACCATCCAAATCATTACGCGTTGAGGCATTCAAGCGCACAGGACTACGCTGGTTTCTACAATGAAGAGATCCGTCACCGCCAAAACCACTCTTATCCTCCGTTCGTGGCGTTGGCTTCGCTGTTGGTTCACGGCACGGATCTGAGCCGAGTCAGAAAAGAAGCGTTAGCGTTGCGAAAAGAAATGGATCTGGCAAATAAAGAACGGAAGGTTCGAGTATTGGGTCCAGCGCCTGCACCGCTCGCGAAACTCAAAGGCGAACACCGGATGCAACTATTGGTGAAGTCCGGAAACAGGCGTGAGTTGCGTGCGGTTATTGATACCGCATTGGCCGCCGTTGCGGGTCAGGGTATCAATCTTCGCTCCATCAATCTCGAAATCGACCCTGTGTCAATCATGTGATCGGCGTGCGCCCAATCCGGCTGATGCGTTAAACTCCGTGTCATGAAACTTGGCGAACTTGCAGATCTGACCGGCGCCCGCGTCGAGCCACCCTCATCAAACGCGGAACCAGACAGATCAGAGTCGAAACCAGGCTCATCAATTTCCGAACGAGGACCGTCAAGCACAGAAGTTGTTTCAGCAGATCTCGAACTCACGGGGGCGGCGGGGCTTGATGATGCCACCCAAGGCCAAGTCACATTTCTCGCCAATCCACGCTACACCCCACGGGTAAAAACGACTAAGGCTTCGGCTATCTACCTCGCCGAGGGCGTCGAAGCAGGTCGGAATGATATCGTGGTCTTGCGAGCAAAAAATCCTTACCTCGCATACACTCGAGCGCTCAGGCTGTTTCATCCCGAGCCGGAACTTGTCCCCTCAATTCATCCGACTGCGGTAATCGATCTGACCGTGCAGATAGCTGACGGTGTTTGGATAGGACCTTGTGCCGTGATTGGACCACGAACGCGGATCTTAACCGGAGCGCGCATCTACCCCAATGTCACAATTTATGAAGATGTAACGATCGGCAAGGATTCGGTGATCCACGCGGGCGCGGTTATTCGTGAGCGCTCGATCATCGGTGAACGCGTCGTGATTCACAATAATGTCGTGGTCGGCTGTGACGGTTTCGGTTATGCCAAAGACGAAGAGCGACATTGGCTCAAGATTCCGCAAACGGGTCGAGTGGTAATTGAAGACGATGTCGAGATTGGGGCCGGAACTACTATCGACCGCGCTTCAGTCGGTGAATCCAGGATTGGCCGCGGCACGAAGATCGATAATCTGGTTCAGATTGGTCACTCATGCACGGTCGGCGAAGACACTCTTCTATGCGCCCAGGTGGGCCTTGCGGGAAGCTCGCACATCGGAAATCGAGTGGTGCTGGCGGGACAAGCGGGCGTCGCTGGCCATTTGAAGATCGGCGACGACGTGGTGCTGACGGCGAAGAGCGCGACCAGCCATGACGTACCGGACGGCAAAGTCATTTCGGGAATTCCGGCGTTTGATAATAAGGATTGGCTGCGGGCGACAGCGGCCTTTCGGCGGCTTGGCGAAATGCAACGACACGTCAGAGAACTGCAGCGCAGACTGTTGGAGCTTGAAAAAGAACACGATCCACTAAAACATACGAAGCAGCACTAAGAGAACTTTTTCGGGTTTGTTCGCGTTGATTTTGTGACTCTTAAGGCAAGACCCGCGTGTGAATTCATCATTCAGCCAGCCTCATAGGCCAATGGTCACTTTCAAGTTTGAAGTATCTCAACCAGATACTGGGAGCGCGGGCGTCCTCGCCCGCAATTGAGTCGCGAAGGGCTAATGAAGAGCGAACGACTTTGCAAGGAAGTCTGTGCCTGCGCTCGCGTTGCGGGCGAGACGCCCGCGCTCCCAGTGTAAAGTTGTCAACACCCTAATTGAACCGCTTACTCAGAGTAAATATCCTGAATGAAGCAACCGACCCCAGAGCACTCAACTCACACCAATCAAGACCCAAACAGCCATCTTCGAAATCCTTCTTCGGTTTTCATTTTCGCTCTGATCATAAGTCTTTTTATTGGCGCCAGGGTTTGGCGCTTGACCGCTTCTTGCCTTTGGTTCGACGAGATATTCAGCGTTCATGCCGCAGGTTACGAGTGGTGCCGGTTGCTCAGTTTTGTGGCCGCCGACGTCATTCACCCGCCACTCTTCTATGCGTTGCTCAAGGTGTGGATCGCAATTGGCGGTGAGTCGCTACTGTGGTTGCGTCTCTTCCCCGCCCTCATCAGTATCGCGGTCGTTGTTCCCTTTTTCTTGCTCTGCCGGGAATTGAACATGCGAGCGGCTGAGATCAAGTTGGCGCTCTTGCTATTGGCTGTTAACGGGTACCTGATCAAATACGCGCAGGAAGTGCGAATGTACAGCCTGCTGCTCTTTTTTTCGGTCTGCTCTCTATGGCTTTTCGTTCGATTCTCAAAAGCGCCGGCGAGGGCGAAGAAACACTTGCTCGTTTTGTCTGCGATTAATCTGTTACTCGTTTACACTCATTATTACGGTTGGTTGGTGGTCGCGGCTGAGGCAGCCCTGCTGTTGTACTCGCAACGGGACAAGCTGCTCGACTTCTTTATAGCCGCTGCCCTGCTCCTGCTCGCCTTTAGTCCCTGGGCTTACGCCGTGACCTCGCTCAGCGAGCCCGGCGATCTCAGGCAGAACATCGGCTGGGTCGCGCGGCCTCGTCTTTTGGATATAGCGCAGCTCTTCACGCTGCTGAGCGAACCCTTTTACTTTCGACAGAGTTCCAACGAACCACTCTTCTACCGTTGGAGCGTCTTTGCCGGATTCCTGTTGATTGGGTTGCCGCTCGTGGTTCTGCTTTGGCAAAGGTTCAGACAAAGGGATCGAGAGCCTGGGCCGGTCGACACGGTCAAGTCGCTGCTAGTCTTCTTCCTGGCGCCGCTAATTTTGGCGTTTCTGTTGAGCTGGCTTCTTCCGCATTCAATCTGGGGCACCCGCCATCTGATCATTCTTGCAGTGCCCTACTCTCTTCTTGCGGCGATAGCCGTGCACCACTTGCGCTCGCTCTGGATTAAGACGACTGTCTTAATCTTGCTGGGCTGCTGGTTATTCGTGGGTGGAAGTGGGTTCTTACTAAGGCCTGTCCCCAACTATGTGTGGTGTGTGTGGGAGCAACTCGGCCGGCAAGTGGCTCAACAATCCGCAGCGCAGGGACCTGTTAGCATTTACGCTTTTGAAGATTTGGTTGCTTATCATCTTTGGTTTGTGTTGAGGAATGAAGAGGGTGAGCAGTTCAAAATCGGAGTGCTCAAAGGTGTTCCCGGCCTACCGGAAGATCCAGCTTATTTTCTGCCCCGCGGTTTCAACGACGTAACAACAATGGATTACCTGCGGCTGGAAGAGGAAGAGACCTGGATAGCTTTTCGCGATCTCGGTTGGGACGAAGAGCGCCCGCCGCTCAAAAACTTGTCAGGGATGGGCTATCAAATCGAACAGGTGCTGGAGGCGAGTGCCGGAGGCCAACGAGCATTCCTGGTAAAAATCTCGCGAAAGTGAACAGGCTGAAGAACCAAACCACACACCGCTCAACCATGTCAGCGCCACGCAACCACAGAACCGCTTACTGAGTCAGCGCTCACACCACTCAACTTGGGCCGGCCGGCGCCACGCAACCACAGAACCGCTTACCGTAGTCAGCGCAATACCACTCAACTTGGGCCGGTCGGCGCCACGCAACCACAGAACCGCTTACCGTAGTCAGCGCAAATACCACTCAACTTGGGCCGGCCGGCGCCACGCAACCACAGAACCGCTTACCGTAGTAAGCGCTCACACCACTCAACTTGGGCCGGCCGGCGCCACGCAACCACAGAACCGCTTACCGTAGTCAGCGCAATACCACTCAACTTTGGCCGACCGGCGCCACGCAACCACAGAACCGCTTACCGTAGTCAGCGCCCTCACCACTCAACCATGCCAGCACCACACAACCAGAAGGCCAGTGCTTACATGAGTGAACTCGCGATTAAAGGCTCCGTGGTGAAAGTGGCCGAAAGTGGCTGTCGTGAGTGTGGTATGAGCGCTGACTACCGTGGTTGAGTGGTGTTCACGAGGTTGAGTGCCATGAGCGCTGACTACGGTAAGCGGTTCCGTGGTTGTGTGGCTGTCGTGAGTGAGTGGTATGAGCGCTGACTACGGTAAGCGGTTCCGTGGTTGAGTGGTGTTCGCGAGGTTGAGTGCCATGAGCGCTGACTACGGTAAGCGGTTCCGTGGTTGTGTGGCTGTCGTGAGTGAGTGGTATGAGCGCTGACTACGGTAAGCGGTTCCGTGGTTGTGTGGCTGTTCGTGAGTGAGTGGTATGAGCGCTGACTACAGTAAGCGGTTCCGTGGTTGAGTGGTGTTCACGAGGTTGAGTGCTGTGAG
>Ga0187893_10004648_pt1 | contig 25814 bp, 24 predicted proteins | sample MA1701074metaG_FD_139574 | JGI IMG/M metagenome (GOLD analysis project Ga0187893, IMG submission 139574) | White microbial mat communities from a basaltic lava cave in the Kipuka Kanohina Cave System on the Island of Hawaii, USA - MA170107-4 metaG ... | reverse complement strand
GACGGCGTGAACGACGCCCCTGCGCTTGCCCAGGCGTTTGTGGGAATCGCGATGGGGACCGGCACGGACGTCGCGATGGAGAGCGCCGGGGTGACCCTTGTGAAGGGCGATCTGCGCGGAATCGCCAGGGCACGCCGGCTCAGCCGGGCGACGATGACCAATATCCGGCAAAATCTCTTTTTTGCATTTGTCTACAATATGCTGGGTGTTCCTGTGGCGGCGGGCATCCTGTACCCCGTCTTCGGCCTGCTCCTGAGCCCCATGATCGCCGCCGCGGCCATGACCTTCAGCTCCGTATCGGTGATCGGCAACGCGCTCCGCCTCCGCAAGCTGCCGTTATGAGTCTCGCCTCCTGCCTGCTGGTTGCCGTGGTCCTGACGCTGGGCGCCGGCCCCGTTTCCGGCCCGGCGCAGGCGGCGGATCGACCGGCTTCCACCCCCCTCTCGGATCTACAGGCCCACGTCAAGAACACCGCCGCCAGGGTCCTGCCGGCCGTCGTGAACATCGCGTCCACTGTCGTGGTGCGAGACCAGCCCTTCGGCGACGAGGGGCTTCCCTTCGGGTTGTTCCAGGACCAATCCCCGCGTCGCCAGCATGGGCAGGGGTCCGGTGTGATCGTCACGTCGGACGGCTACATCATGACGAACCATCATGTCGTGGCTAATGCGACGGCCGTGGAAGTGCTGCTCGGAGACCGCCGGCAATTCAAGGGGCGGGTCGTGGCCAGCGACCCGAAGACCGACGTGGCCGTGGTCAAGATCGCGGCGACCGGCTTGCCGACGGTGCCCTGGGGGGATTCGAGCAGGCTGGCGGTGGGAGACTTCGTGCTGGCTGTCGGGAACCCCCTGGGCCTCAACCAGACGGTCACGTTTGGGATCGTCAGCGCGGTCGGCCGCGCCGATGTCGGGATCGCCGACTTCGAGGACTTCATCCAGACCGACGCGCCGATTAATCCCGGCAACTCGGGCGGTGCGCTCGTGAACGTCAGGGGCGAACTGATCGGCATGAATACGGCCATCGCGAGCGCCACGGGGGGCAGTATCGGGGTCGGGTTCGCCGTGCCGAGCAACATGTGCCGGGCCGTCATGCAGAGTCTCGTCAAGACCGGTCGCGTCGTGCGAGGGTTTCTGGGCGCCACCACCCAGGATGTGAACCCGCTGCTCGGCAAAATGTTCAAGTTGCCCGACGTGAAGGGGGCGATCATCACGGATGTGCTGCCGGAGGGATCGGCTCTGAACGCAGGCCTCAAGCGCGGGGACGTCGTGGTTCGCTTCGACGGCAAGGACGTGACCGACTCAGGCCGCCTGCGCAACTTCGTCGGCAGCGCGCCGATCCGGAGCCGGCATCGCCTGGACATCATCCGTGACGGTCGGCCCAACCAGGTCGAGCTGGTGATCCAGGAAGCCCCGGGAGATCGTCAGCGCGGGATGCCCTCGCCCGTCATGGCCGGGACACCCACCCATCCCTTACGCGGGCTCCAGGTCGAGGAGGTGGCGCCCTCGGTCGGCCGCCATCTGGGCCTCGGCTCGAAGACCAGCCTGGTCGTGGCCGCGGTCGATGAAGGGAGTGCGGCTGAATCCGCGGGCTTGCTCGTCGGCGACGTCCTTCTGGAAGTGAACCGCAAACCGATTCCCGACCTGCGCACCTACCAACAACTCACCGACCTGATCAGACCCCGCGAGCCCGCCCTGCTTCTCATCGAGCGCCAGGCGACGGTGCTCTATGTCCCCATCGAAGGCGATTAACTAGCAATCAGCGTTCAGCAGTCAGCCATCAGCTCTGAGGACTTTGCTGACAGCTGATCGCTGTATGCTGACAGCTAGAATCCGTTTGACCCGATCCTTCGCCGGTGTTAGAAATAGCCCACCTGTTACACGTTTTTAACAATCGTAACACTGTAAGGAGCTAAACCATGAGAAAGCTGGTTCGGTTCGGCGTCTCGTTGGATCATCGCCTATTGGACGACTTCGATCGGTTGATCGCTCGAAAGCAATATGCGACGCGGTCCGAAGCCATCCGCGATCTCATCCGCGACAACCTCGTCGGGCAGCAGTGGGACGAGAACAAAGAAACGATCGGCACGATCACCATGGTCTACGACCACCATGTCCGCGCCCTCACCGAGAAGCTCACCGAGACCCAGCACCGCTTTCAGCACCTGATCCAGTCGGGCATGCACGTGCATCTGGATCACGATCATTGCCTCGAAGTGTTGGTCGTTCGGGGCAAGGGGCGCGACATCAAGAAGGTCGCGGATCTCCTCATCGGCATCAAGGGGGTGAAGCACGGCAAATTCACGATGACCACGACCGGCAAGGGACTCAGTTAATCAAGGGCGCAGCTCGTGGGACTCTGGTTCAAGGCCATCCGGCCATGGCTCAGCCTTCCGGTCCTGTTCGTCCTGGGCATGTCGGCGAATGTCCTCGCGCACGACCCCGATGCGCCGGTCCAAGTGGAAGAAATCACCGTGATGGCCGACCGCCCCGTCGCCGCCTCGTCGCAGCAGTTCATCCCCGACAAAGAAATTCTGCTCCAACCGCAAGGCCGACCCGCCCAGGTCTTGCGGCTGATTCCCGGCTTTATCGCGGTGGAGCATTCGGGTGGGGCGGGGAAGGCCGACCAGTACTTCCTGCGCGGCTTCGACGCCGACCACGGAAGCGACGTCGCGTTCTTCGCCGATAACATGCCCATTAATCTTCGCACCCACGGGCATGGCCAGGGGTACACCGACCTGAACTTCATCATCCCGGAGACCATAGAGGGAATTGACGTGGTCAAGGGCACCTACCACGCCGACCTCGGTGATTTCGACACGGCGGGTGCCGTGCGGTTCATTACGCGCGAGGTGGCGAAAGAAGGTGTCATACAAGCCACCGGCGGCAGTTTCGATACGCAACGCTATATGCTGATGATGTCGCCGACGAAGGACAAAGTCCGCACGCTGGTGGCCGCCGAGGGCTACTACACCAATGGCCCGTTCCTCAACAATAACCGCTACTTCCGGGTAAATCTGCTCGGGAAGGCCACGTTCAATCCGACGGCACGGTCGGAGTTCAGTGTGACGGCCACCTACCACAAGGCGAACTGGAACGCGTCCGGGGAGATTCCCCTGCGAGCCATAACCGACGGCAGCCTGGACCGTTTCGGGTCGGTTGATGCGTCGGAAGGAGGGAAAACCGAGCGGGCCACCGGCCGACTGCAGTACCACTACGACACCACCACCGGCGGCAGGTTTTTCGCCGACGCCTATCTCATGTACTACAGCCTGAACCTCTTCACCAATTTCACCTTTTTTCTGAATGATCCGGTCAACGGCGATGGCATTCAGCAGCAGGATCGCCGCGTCATGTACGGGGGCAATGTGGGCTGGCGCCAAGCCGGAGACGTACTCGGCCATCCCGGCGCTGCGACTTTGGGGCTGCAACTCCGGGACGACACGATCCCCGATATCCGGCTCGGGCTGCAAACCAAACGCAATCCTATCGGGACGATCACGCAGAGCGCCGTTCAGGAAGCCTCCTACTCCCCCTTCTTGAAATTGGAATATCAGCCGGCTCCGTGGATGCGGTTGGCCGGGGGGGTACGGGCCGACTATTTCACGTTCGACGTGCGAAATCGGTGCGATGCCTGTCCTGAACGGCCGGCCGGGAGGAAGGATTCAGGCCAGGTCAGTCCCAAGGCCAACCTGATTCTGGGACCCTGGTACGATACGGAGTTTTTTGTGAACTATGGCGTCGGATTTCACAGCAACGACGCGCGCTCCACCGTCGTGGGCGCGAGTTCGCCGCTGGCTCGGGCGAAGGGATATGAAGTCGGCATTCGATCCAAGCCCTTCGGTCCGGACCGACTGGAACTCATCGCCACCCTGTGGGCGCTGGATCTCAAATCCGAGCTGGTCTTCGTCGGGGACGAAGGCACCACTGAAGCCCGCGGTCCCACCCGGCGGTACGGCATGGAGGTCGGCGCACGGGGCCAGGTGTACGGCCCGGTCTACTTCAACGGGAGCTTCACCTGGACCCACGCCGAGTTCAAGGATACGGGCCTCGCGGTTCCCCTGGCTCCGGAGCTGACCTCGTATGCCGCGGTGATCCTGCGATGGCCGGAGGGACTCTCCTCGCAGTTACAGATGACCTATCTGGGAGTCCGTCCCCTGACTGAGGACCGCAGCATCAAGGCGCCCTCCTGGCTCGACTTTGATCTGACCGAACGCTATCTCCTGCCCGTCAAGCTCTCCTATGGGCGCCTCGAAGCGATTCTCTTCATCCAAAACCTCTTCAATACGCAATGGGAGCAAGCCACGTTCGCCTTCGAATCGCGGCTACCCAAGGAGCCGGCCGGTGTGACCGACATCCATTTTGTGCCGGGCGTGCCGCGGATGGTGATGGGGGGGCTGGCGTGGTATTTTTAACAAGAGGCGAGACGCGCGGGACGAGCGCGACGTGCGCGAAAAGGGGGAAAGGCTGGAAAGGCGACGTGTCGAGAATACTATCGCGAGCCTATTTTGAACGCCCGACGTTGCGGGTCGCCCGTTCGCTGATCGGGAGGTACCTGGTCCGCGGCGGGGGTGACGGCTTGAGAGAGGGCCGGATCGTCGAAGTTGAGGCCTATGTGGGGTCGGAGGATCGGGCCTCACACGCGTCGCGTGGGCGGACGCAACGGACCGACGTCATGTTCGGGCCGGCGGGCGTCGCATACGTCTACCTGATCTATGGGATGCACCATTGCTTCAATGTGGTTACGGAGCGAGAGGGCTATCCGGCGGCGATCCTGATCCGGGCCGTTCACTCGATCGAGGGACCGACGGCTGGGGGAGTGGTCAACGGGCCGGGGCGGGTCTGCCGGTTCTTTGGGATTGATCGGACGCTGAATCGACTGGACTTGACGCTGGGCCGGACGCTCTGGATTGAAGATCGGGGGGAGCGGGTTCCGGCTTCCGCCATCACTACTGCGCCGAGAATCGGAGTGGATTATGCTGGTGCGTGGGCGGCGAAGCCCTGGAGGTTCACCCTGACCGCGGGAAGGAGGGCACAATGAGAGCAGCGGACCTGCTCATGCGGTGCCTTGAAAATGAGGGGGTAGAGTTCCTCTTCGGACTCCCGGGCGAGGAGATCATGGACGTGCTGGATGCCTTGCTCGATGCCCGCATCCGCTTCATTGAGACCCGCCATGAGCAAGGAGCCGCGTTTATGGCCGACGTCTACGGCAGGCTCAGCGGGAAGGCGGGGGTGTGTCTGTCTACGCTTGGTCCGGGGGCCACCAATCTGCTCACCGGAGTTGCGGATGCCCAACTCGACCGTGCCCCCCTGGTTGCCCTCACCGGGCAGGCCTCCGCGGATCGGACGTTTCGGGAGTCGCACCAATACATCGATGTGCTCTCGATGTTCAAGCCCGTGACGAAGTGGAATACAGGCATCAGCAAGCCGGCCCTGATCCCGGAGGTGGTTCGCAAGGCGTTCAAGGTCGCGCAGACCGAAAAGCCCGGCGCAACCCATCTTGAATTACCGGAGGACGTGGCGGCTACGGAGGTCGAGAGCGGCGGGGCGATCGAGCCCCTCCTGGTTCAGGCACCCGTCAATCCGGAACCCTTGAGGGCGCAGGTGGACCGGGCCATCGAGATCATCGGCAAGGCCCGGCGGCCGGTCGTGCTGGCTGGGAACGGCGTCGTCCGGGGGCGGGCGCATGAGTCCGTGCGGCAGTTCGCGAAGCGCCTGAACATCCCGGTGGCACACACCTTCATGGGGAAGGGCATTGTTCCGGACAGCGATCCGCTGTCCCTCTACACGCTGGGGTCGCAGGCACGAGATTACGTGTCGAGGGTCTTCGAACAAGCCGATGTCGTGATCGCGTTGGGCTACGACTTCGTCGAATATGCGCCCTGCTTCTGGAATCCCGACCGAGACAAGAGGGTCGTCCATGTGGATATGTCCCCGGCCGAAGTGGACGCGCACTACATCGTGGAGGTCGGCGTCCTCGGGGATATCGGGCTGTCCCTGGAGCAGATCGGAGCGGGGCTGGGGTCCTGCTCGGGCGAGTGGGCATCCGGCTGCCGCCTGACGGTCGCGAGCGGCTTCGAGGCCGAGACCTCGGTCTCCCCCGCCTGGCCCATGCTGCCGCAGCACCTGGTGCGCGATCTTCGCACCGTACTGGCTCCGGACGACCTTGTGATCTGTGACGTCGGCGCACACAAGCTCTGGATGGCGCGGATGTTCCCCTGCGAGGTCCCCAATACCTGCGTGATTTCAAACGGGTTTGCCACGATGGGCATCAGCGTGCCAGGCGCCGTGGCGGCCCAACTGCTCTACCCGGACCGGCGGATCGTCGCGGTGACGGGAGACGGCGGCTTCCTGATGAATTCACAGGAGTTGGAGACAGCGGTCCGGCTGCGGCTTCCGCTCGTGATCCTCGTATGGCGCGATGACGGCTACGGGGTCATTCGGTGGAAGCAGAACCTCCGGTTCGGGAGGAGCGCCTTCGTGGACTTCGGCAACCCGGACCTGGTCGCGTACGCAGAAAGTTTCGGGGCGGCGGGGTATCGGGTCGGCGGGCCTGCCGAACTCGGCCCGATTCTCAAAGCGGCCTTAACTTGCGGGAAACCGGCCGTGATTGACTGTCCCGTGGATTACGAGGAGAACCAGCGGTTGGCGGAACGTCTGAAGACATAAAAAAAGGGGAGGTCTTCTTCACGAAGACCTCCCCTCTATATTCTGAGAGCTTGAGATTACTGAATGACCCGGTCGGCCCCGATCTTGGTCGCCGACTTCACCGGCGGATCAATCATGATCTGCGGACCCTGCACCTTCGGCAACTCGCCCGCGCCCTTCTTCTCAGCGATGCGCCCGTTGTTCTCGTCCTTGAGCTTCTGAAGCGTATGGTTGTCGGTGTTATCCGCTGAACTGTCCAGGGCCTTGGTTCCACCCCCGCTACCCTGGCCTGGATCATTGGCCGTAGGCTGGCCCGTCACAGGGCTGCCGTCGTTCTTCATCGGATAGCCCTCGTGCTTCGGGAGCAAGGCCGGGTTGGCCAACGCGAGGGACGCTGAGACTCCCACCGCAAATACTGCCGCAATGATAACCATGAGTGTCTTCATGATGCGGACTCCTTTGAGTAGGGTGGAGATAGAAGAATATCGAATCAACCGATAGAGTGCCGAACAGCGGGCTGTATCTTAGCCAGCTAGCCGGACGGTGTCAATAGTTTCTCAGCGAGGACGCGTGCGTAAGTTGAAAAGTTAGCAAGCGAAAAGTCGCCTCGGTTTTTTCAGCGCCCTTGCGGGCGCCGCCCGCGGCCCCGGTGCCGGTAGGGGGCGCGAACCTGGGCCGGCAGTTTGATGATCACCGTTGTCCCCTGACCGGGGCCGCTCGCGATGGAAATCTGCCCGTGGTGTTCCTCCACGATCTTTTTCACCGTGGCCAGGCCCAGGCCGGTTCCCGCGCGCTTGGTCGTAAAAAAGGGTTCAAAGACCTTTCCGACGTGTTCGGTGGGGATGGGCTCCCCGTCATTCTTGACCAGGATCTGCACTTCGGGTTGACGGCCTGACCGGTGCGGAGTCAGTTCGATGTGGAGGTTCCCGCCGGGCCGCATGGCCTCGATCGAGTTCTTGAAGATGCTCAAGAACACCTGCTGCATCTTGGTATCGTCGCAGCGCACCGGGTTGAGGTGCGCCGCATAATCCTTGGTCACCAGGATCCGGTTCATCTCCAGTTCCGTCGCGACCACGGTCAAGGTGTTCTCGATGATCTCGGGCACGCGGCACAACCGCCGGTGCAACTCCAGCGGTTTGGCGAAGTCGAGGATTTCGTTCAGGATCGCCTCGACCCGGATGAGGTCGCGCATGGCGTTTTCGATACGGGTTTGCGGATCGAAGTCCAGGATGCCCTCGGTGGTTACCTCCTCCAGTTGGGCGCGAATGGACGCCAGCGGTTCCCGGACTTCGGTGGCCAGGAAGGCACTGAACTCTCCCAGGGCGGCTTGCCGTTCCTGTTTGCGGATGAGGGGCTCGGGCGGTACCGCCGGCTGGGTAACCGCTGGTTTCCCCTGGGGCGAGTCGTCTTTCTCTTTGGCAGGGGAGGGCGCCGACGGCTCCGCCTGCAGATCCAGGAGCTTGGCGATCAACGGTTCCAGGAGTCGGCCATCGGGAAGCGCGTACCGGTCGGGCGCCCGCGAGGCCAGCGTGATCGTGCCCCCCACTTGCCCCCGTACGAAGAACGGCACCACGAGGCAGGATTTGAACCGGTCCTTGTACAGGTGCTTGTGGTCAAGAAATCGGCCTTGTGTGGAAGCCAGGTCGTGGTCTACGCGCGTCTTGCGGTGGCGAACGGCCCAGCCGGACGCCGAAGAGTCCAGCGCCAGCCGCACGCCCGGTTTGAGCTCCTTCCGGTGCTCGGTCTTCGCGTCGCTCTTGGCTTCCCCCGCAAGGCCTACGACCTCGATCGCCCCCACCAGGGGATCATAGAAGGCCGCCCAGGCCCGATCGAAGGGCAGCGCGGGCGCCATCTCGTCGAGGAGTGCGGCGATGCGTTCCTGGGTCTCGGGTGTGGCCTGGGACGCCGGCTGCGTGTACGCCTCGGGGCCGGCGGCGGGCGCGGGTGCGGGCGCCGGTTCGGCCGACACCCAGGGGCGCGCGAGCAGCACGGACCCGTCAAACAGGTTCGCGCGCTCCAGCGAGGCGGAGATGGTCTCGCTCGCGCTCTCGATCAGACTCTTCTCTTTTTTCGAGAACGCCGCCCCGTCTTTTCGTGCCAGCACGAGGACGCCGTAGGCGCGCTGCCTGTGGCGGAGCGGAACGGCCAGCAGGGATTTGGAGCCGGGCGTGATCATGCGCAAACGAACCGCGCGACCGGCGTCGCCCTCGGCCGGCGCAGGTACCGACGCCAGGAACCCCACCTCCTGGGCCGACAAGGCCCGCAGGATCGCCTGCGTATCGCGCGGGGAGAAACCGCGGGACCCTTGCGCGATGAGGGGCCCCTGGTCTCGTTCCATGATCGCCACCAGCGCCGGATCTAAGCCCAACTCATTCAACGCGGTCGTCAGGGTGCGCTGCAGCGTCGTCTGCTTGCTGACGCGCAATGGTTCGGCGGCATGTGCCATTCTCGTCGCTCCTTTGGAAACGGCATTCATAAAGGCATTCTAGTCGGATGTGTGCAAGAGGTCCACTCCCTCGGATCAGTCCGGATTGATGATCTTCGGTGGTTGCCGTTGCCGGTGGACGACCACCTCCACCCGGCCCTTGTCGGAGATCCAGAAATTCAACAGGCTGCCGACCACGCTGATCAGGAGCGCGCCCCAGACGGATGGCCAGAACCCCTCAACCACGAATCCCTTGACCAGCCACGCGACTGCCTGTAGCAACAGGGCGTTGATGATCACCATGAACAAGCCCAGCGTCACGATGATCAGCGGCAGCGAGAGCAGGTAGAGGACGGGGCGGACCACCGCGTTCAGGAAGGCGAACACGATCACCGCGGCCAGGCCAGCCGTGAGGCTCTCCACACGGATGCCGGGAATGATTTCTGTGGCCAGCCACACGGCAATGCCGGTCACCACAAATCGAATCACCAGCCCTTTCATACGTGGCTCACGGTGTTTACTTCTCCACCGCCGCCGGCATGATTCCAAAAAGACGCAACAGCAACAGCACTGTAACAGGAATATACATGAGCAGGCCCGTCATGCCTAGCAGGGGTTCTTCGATCCAGAACGTGACGGTCAGGTTGAAGGCCAACACGCCATAGTACAGGCCGCAGCCGAGCAGCACCGCCCCGGTGGCGGACCGGCCGTCGCGGTCGGTCGGACCGAGCGGCGCCAACCGGCGGTCGAGCGCAAAATATACCGTCAGCGACACCAGCCCCACCACGGCCCAGCCGACGTAGTTGGCGATCGGCACGCCGAAATGAAGGCCCGGGTCGGGATAGTAATAGAGGTGACCCAGAAACCACCGGTCGCCGCGTAGGGCGACCGGATCGATCACCGTGTCGATGCAAACGTAGAACAATGCCGTGAGAACCAGCGCCCACCGGGACGTCCTGGCCGCGGGATCGAGTTGCAGGTCGACGAGCCGGAGCACCGGGCCTCCCCCGGGCGTCGAACTCTGTCGGGCAGGGAGGAGAAATGCCAGGGTCAGGCAATAGCTGGCATACAGGAGGAAGGAGAAGGAGAGGGAATCGATGAAGGGGACGTTCGAGAGATAGAGCTCCTGCCCCGCCGTCGATCCGGTGAAGTGGTACCACCCGAACGGGATGCCGGTGCGTGTGGAGGAATACTCGCAGACGAAAGTCGTGATCCAGGTGACCAGAAAGAATAGGCCGGTCCGCCGCCACCCGAACAGCCGTCGTGCGAAGAATAAGGACATCGCGAGGAACACAAAGACATAGGGCCGCAGCGCAACCGTCTTGAGAAGCAGGGTTAGGATTTCCATCAGTCTAGTGACGGGTGACGGGTGACGGGTGACAAGTGACGGATGACATGTGAGGCATGATGAAACGGAGCGATATCCCCCAAATCTGGAATTTCTCGGCCATCATGGCTTTCATTCTGCCTGATCGCTTTTCCCCGTCACTGCTCACCCGTCACGCCATTTCTCATGCGTAGCCGTGATCCCGAAACCAGCGCACGGCCTTTTCCAAGGCCGTCTCCACCGGGGTTTGCGGGAGCTCCAGTCCGCGGAGGGCCTTACTGCAATCGTAATGCATCCGGTACTTGGCCATCTTGACCCCTTCGAGCGGAATGCGAGGCGGTCGGTGGGTGAAATGATCCGCCACCCATCGATTGGCATAGGCCAAAGGTAGGATCGCCTGCCACGGCAGCTTGGTACGGGGGGCCTTGATGCCGGTCAATCGGCTGAGGATCTCGAAAATCTCGTGCAGGGACAGATTCCGGTTGCCCAGAATATACCGCTCTCCCACCCGGCCGCGCTCCATCGCCCGTACGTGGCCGATCGCTACATCATCCACGTCGATCAAATTCATGCCCGTTTCGATGTAGGCCCACATTCGGCCCTTCATAAAATCCACGATGATCTGGCCGGTGGGGGTCGGCTTGATGTCCCGCTCCCCGACGGGTGCGCTGGGATTGACGATGACGACCGGCAGACCGCGGCGGACCGCTGCAAGGACCTCTTGTTCGGCCAGATACTTTGATCGCTTGTAATCCCCCGCCATCTGCGAGAGCGAGACCGGAGTCCCCTCCGTCCCCGGACCCCCTTCCGGCGGCAATCCGATGGCGCCGATGGTACTGGTGTAGACGATCCGTTCGGTGCCGACCTCGCGGGCTGTCTCCAGCAGCGCGCGCGTGCCGTCGACGTTCACTTGGTAAAAGATCGAGGGGTCCCTTGCCCACAGGGCGTAGTGCGCGGCGACATGATACAGGTGGGTGCAACCGGAAAGCGCTCCGCGCAGGGATTCCCGATCACGCAGGTCCCCATACGCCGGCTCGAAGGAGAGTCCTTCCAGATTCCGCAGATCGCCGTTGCGGCGAACCAGCACGCGGACCTCGGCGCCGCCGGCCGCCACCGCTCGGGCGACGGCCGCGCCGACGAACCCGGTGGCGCCGGTGATGAGGGCTTTCATGCGGATAGGCCGCTGACAAGCTGACAGGCTGACAGGTTCACAAGGAAGCCGGCGGACAATTGGGAGGTATGAAATAGGGTGAGAAGGCGACTCCCTCGGTGGATCTTCCCCATTCTCTTAGTGTCTTCGCTCACTCTGTCAGCTTGTAAACTTGTCAGCTTGTCAGCGCTAGTTCTTTCTCGCCGTGATGTATTTCGCGAGTTCCCGCAGCGGCTCGGCCTTGGCGTCGAAACGGGCCAGGTGGCCCAGGGCGCGCTCGGTGCACTCGGCCGCGAGCTTGCGCGCTCCCTCCACCCCGTAAAACGTCGGGTAGGTCTTCTTGCCGCGCTGAGCGTCGGTGTTGGCGTTCTTGCCCAGTTCCTCGCGCGTCCCGGTCACGTTCAGGACGTCGTCCGCGATTTGGAAGGCCAGCCCCACGTCCTCGGCATAGGCGGTCAACGAGGCCAGTTGCGCAGGGGTAGCGCCTGCGACCATGGCGCCCATGCGCACGGCAGCGCGGATGAGTTTCCCGGTCTTGTGCATGTGAATGTTCTGCAAGGTCGCCAGGTCGATGTCCTGGTTTTCCGCCTGGATGTCGAGCACCTGCCCGCCCACCATGCCGAGATTGCCGGCCCCGATGGCCAGTTCATGGATCAGTCGGACCTGGCGCGCCGCATCGAGCCCGTCCTGGAGGCGCGGATTGCTGCACAAATCGAAGGCCAAGGTGAGTAAGGCGTCTCCGGCCAAGATCGCCATGGCCTCCCCGTACACTTTGTGATTGGTCAGCTTGCCCCGCCGGTAATCATCGTTGTCCATCGCCGGCAGGTCGTCGTGGACCAGCGAATAGGTGTGGATCAGCTCGAGGGAGGAGGCCACAGGCACGGTGGCCTTGGACGGGGGCGCGATGGCCTCGGCGGCTGCGATCGCCAGAATCGGACGGACGCGTTTGCCGCCGGCAAAGAGGCTGTACCGCATGCTCTCGTGCAGCCTGGCCGGCTCCGTCTTCGAATCGGGGATCACCGACTCGAGAAACTGATCAATCTCCTGGCGTTTCTCTTCGAGATAACGGCGGATATCCACGTGCATCGTGTTGGAGATGTCGACCGGGCTGGCACTGACTTGAACGAGGCGAGAGGGTAACAAATGAGCCCAGGGGTGTCAAACCAGGGACGGCGAGACGGGCGAGAAAAGCGAGAAAAGCGGGAAAGGCGGGAAAGGCATGAAATGGGGCCGTGGGACAATAAGGTCTACATCGTTTCTCCCTTACCCCACGATTCTCGCCCGTCTTCGCGTTTATTCGGTTTTTACGTCCCGGGCACGTGGTTTAATACCGTTTTGAGGCTACATCGGGTAAGGTGAGCGCCGGGAATGCCGAGAAAACCGCAGTGCGGCTTGGCAAGGAAGTGGAGTCGAGAGCGATTGATGGGCCGGTCGAGCAGAATCCTGCCGTGGATCTTGTCGCTAATCGCAACCCCGGTTCTGGCGGAGGTCGCGACGCCTCCCGTCGCCCCTCCGGCCCCCGAATGGCACTATGGCGGGTTCCTGGACCTCGGCTATTCCCTCGACTTCAATTTTCCGCAGAACCATCTCTTCCGCAACCGGTCCACCACGCCGCGCGTCAACGAGTTGGACCTCAATATGGGCGCGGTGTACATCAGGAAGGATGCGACGGCAGAATCGCGCTGGGGCATGGAACTTGAGCCTCAAGGGGGGCAGGATTCGAAGAACTTTGCGTTTGATGTCAGGGAGCCGAATCTCGACGGGTCGTCATGGCTCCGGCAATTCGGCCGAGCCAACGTGTCCTATCTCGCTCCGGTCGGCAAGGGCTTGACCGTCCAGGCGGGCATCTTTAACAGCTTCATCGGTTACGAATCACTCTATGCCAAGGATAACTTCAACTACACTCGGCCCTGGATCGGCGATTATTCGCCCTATCTGATGATGGGAGTCAATGCCGTCTATCCCATCAACGACCAGTTGGCCGGCGCCGTTTTTGTGATCAACGAATATTGGCACCTTGCGAACGCCAACAGTCTCCCCAGCTACGGCACTCAACTGGCCTACAAACCCACGAGGCAATGGACCTTCAGGGAAACGATCTATTACGGGCCCGATCAATCGAATACGTCACTGGAATTCTGGCGATTGTTCTCGGACAGCATCATTGAATGGAAGGTCAACGGCGACGTCACTGTCGCTGCTGACTATCAGGTCGGGACCCAGAAGAGCGCCACGGCCATAGGCAACCCCCGATTGTTTTACATGGGGGCATCCTTGCCCATGCGGTGGCACATCGCGGGGCCGTGGAGCGTTGCGCTCAGACCCGAGGTGTATTGGGATCGGAACGGCCTGATGACGGGCTTCCAGCAGTTCATCTGGGCGATGACGACCACGGCGGAGTACAAGCTGCCTTATAAGCGGACCAACACGATTATGCGACTGGAGTACAGGTATGACGAGTCCACAGGCCCGGGCGGCGGATTCTTCAAGGGCAATGACATCGCTCCGGGGGTCGTCGGTCTCACCCCAGCGCAGCACATGCTGATCTTCAGCATGATCTGGACCTTCGACTCACCCTAACTTTTGACGCCATTTTTACGCGCCGCATGGTAGCGTCCGAGTACGCGGAGGGCACCAGTGTGCTGGATGTTACGTTTGTAGCCTTGACGATAGGATTCTTTGTCCTGTCCGTCTGGCTGATCAGGGCGTTGGACCGATTGTAGAGGGAACAACATGAACCTGCTCTATGTGGTCGGCGGGATTCTGTCGCTCGGTCTGTTGGTGTATCTCTTCATCGCGCTGCTCAAACCTGAGTGGTTCTGATGACGACTATCAATGGATGGCTTCAGATCGGTCTCTACCTCGTCATTCTGATCGTCTTGGTGAAGCCGCTTGGGTGGTACATGGCGCGGGTCTACGAACAGAAACCCTTCGGTTTGGACAAGATCCTCGGTTCCCTCGAACGTGGGATCTATCGGCTGGCCGGAGTTCAAGCAGAGCGCGAGATGAATTGGAAGACCTACGCGGTCGCCATGCTGTTGTTCAATGCCGCCGGGCTATTTGCTCTGTACGGACTTCAGCGCGTGCAGGGATTTCTCCCGCTCAATCCGCAGGGGTTTGGCGGTGCGGCGCCGGATTTGGCCTTCAATACGGCGGTCAGTTTCGCATCCAACACGAATTGGCAGTCGTACGGGGGCGAAACGACGATGAGCTACCTCACCCAGATGCTGGGCATGACGGTGCAGAACTTTGTGTCCGCGGCAACGGGCATGGCCATTCTTGTTGCCCTTATCCGGGGGTTGGCGCGTCACTCTGCGTCCACCCTAGGGAACTTCTGGGTCGATCTGGTTCGGAGCACCCTCTATATTCTCCTGCCGCTCGCCCTCATCTGGTCCCTGGTTCTTGTCTCACAAGGGGTCGTTCAGACGTTTAGTTCCTCTCAGACGGTTTCATTCCTTCAAGCGGTCGGCTATGCCAAGTCCGTAACCGATGCAAGCGGCCGGCCGGTTCTGGACGAGAAGGGACAACCCCAAACCGAGCCTGCCGCGGCGGCAGAGCAGATCCTTGCGGTGGGGCCGGCTGCCTCGCAGATCGCCATCAAACAACTGGGGACGAACGGCGGCGGCTTCTTCAACGTCAACTCCGCCCACCCGTTCGAGAACGCGACGCCCTTCTCGAATTTCCTCGAGGTGCTGGCGCTCCTTCTCATTCCTGCGGCCCTTTGCTACACATTCGGCCATATGGTGGGAGATACGCGACAAGGCTGGGCCATCCTGGCCGCCATGACAATCATCCTGGTCATACTCCTGGCATTTGGCTACTGGGTGGAACAGAGGGGCAATCCGGCCTTCACGAAGCTGGGGCTGCAGCAAGCCGGAAACACTCAACAGCCGGGCGGCAACATGGAAGGCAAAGAGATGCGTTTCGGCATCGCCAATTCCATGCTCTGGGCTGCGGCAACGACCGCGGCTTCAAACGGCGCGATCAATTCCATGCATGATTCCTACACACCGCTCGGCGGGCTGGTCCCATTATTCCTCATGCAGTTCGGCGAAGTGGTCTTCGGCGGGGTCGGGTCCGGTCTGTACGGCATGCTCGTGTTCGCCATCATCGCGGTGTTCGTGGCCGGGCTGATGGTCGGGCGCACACCGGAATATCTCGGCAAGAAGATCGAACCCTATGAAATGAAAATAGCTTCGCTGCTCATTCTGATCCTGCCGATCGTCGTGTTGGGCTTCACGGCTGTGGGCGTGATGACCACTGCCGGTACCGGCTCCATCTTGAATCCCGGCCCTCATGGCCTGAGCGAAATCCTCTACGCGTTCACCTCCATGGGGAACAACAACGGAAGTGCGTTTGCCGGACTGAACGTCAATACCGTCTTCTACAACACGACGGGCGGAATTGCGATGCTCATTTCCCGATTCTGGCTCGCCGTCGCGACGCTCGCGCTGGCCGGCGCGTTGGCGCGCAAGAAGGTGGTCCCTATCGGTCCCGGGACTCTGCCGACCCATACGCCCCTCTTCGTCATCCTGTTGATCGGTGTCGTCGTCATGGTTGGGGCCCTGACCTTTGTGCCGGTGCTGGCATTAGGGCCGGTTGTCGAACACTTACTGATGATGAGCTGAAGGCACCGGGTGTCCATGGAGACGTAGGGTATGACGGCCCAGATCAAAGCGGAGAAGGCCCGCTCGCTCTTCGAGCTCACGATCATTCGCCAGGCGGTTCTCGACTCGTTCCGAAAACTCAACCCGCGCCATCAGGTCAAGAATCCCGTGATGTTCGTTGTCTGGGTGGGCAGTATCGTCGCAACGCTGCTCTTCCTTCAGGCGCTGCTCGGCTCCGGCGAGGCACCGGCCGGCTTTATCCTTGCCATTGCCCTCTGGCTTTGGTTTACCGCGCTCTTTGCAAATTTTGCGGAAGCCATGGCGGAAGGCCGAGGTAAGGCCCAAGCCGATTCGCTTCGGAGATCGCGCCAGGAACTCACGGCCAAACGGCTCGTAGGAGCAGGGCATGGAGGGGAATATCGGTTTCACGGATCCAAGTTCAAGCTCGTGCACGGGAACATGCTTCGTAAGGGCGATGTGGTCCTGGTTGAGGCGGACGATCTGATCCCGAGCGACGGCGAGGTCATCGAAGGGATCGCGTCGGTGAATGAGAGTGCGATCACCGGAGAAAGCGCGCCCGTGATCAGGGAAACCGGAGACCGCAGTGCGGTGACCGGCGGCACCAAGGTCCTGTCGGACTGGCTGGTCGTGCGGATTACCGCGAGTGCCGGAGAAACATTTCTTGACCATATGATCTCGATGGTGGAAGGCGCGAAGCGGCAGAAGACGCCTAACGAGATCGCGCTCACAATTCTGCTTGCCGCGCTGACGATTATCTTTCTTCTGGCGACTGTGACCCTGCTCCCCTTTTCCCTGTATAGCGTCACGGCCGCGGGCCAAGGAACCCCCGTCACGGTGACCGTGTTGGTGGCGCTCCTGGTCTGCCTGATCCCCACGACCATCGGCGCGTTGCTGTCCGCCATCGGGATCGCCGGCATGGATCGCATGGTCCAGGCCAACGTCATTGCCATGTCCGGAAAAGCGGTCGAGGCCGCGGGGGACGTGGACGTCTTGCTGCTTGACAAGACCGGGACGATCACCTTGGGCAACCGACAGGCAACCGCCTTTATTCCGGCGGAAGGGATCGATGAGCGCCAGTTGGCCGACGCGGCCCAACTGTCCTCCTTGTCCGATGAAACTCCGGAGGGACGAAGCATCGTGGTGCTCGCCAAGGAGAAGTATGGGTTGAGGGCGCGGGACATTCACGAGTTGGGGGCTGCCTTCGTGCCATTCACCGCGCAGACCCGCATGAGCGGCGTTGACCTCAACGGGCGGCAGATTCGTAAAGGAGCGGCAGAGTCAATCGAAGAGTACGTCTGCAAGGCGGGTGGACAGTTTTCAGGTGCCGTCCGCGAGGCCGTCTCGGCGATCGCCAAGGCAGGGGGCACGCCGTTGGTCGTGGCCGAAGGGGCCAGGGTCCTGGGGACGATTCATCTCAAAGACATCGTGAAAGGCGGGATCAAGGAACGCTTCATCGAGTTGCGGCGTATGGGTATCAAGACCGTCATGATTACGGGCGATAACCCCCAAACTGCGGCGGCAGTGGCGGCAGAGGCCGGCGTGGATGATTTTCTCGCGCAGGCCACCCCGGAGGGCAAGCTCAAACTCATTCGCGAACTGCAGGCCGGGGGCCGGCTCGTTGCGATGACCGGAGACGGTACGAACGATGCGCCCGCGTTGGCGCAAGCCGATGTGGCGGTGGCGATGAACACGGGCACCCAGGCCGCGAAGGAAGCAGGCAACCTCGTGGACCTGGACTCGAACCCCACCAAACTCATTGAGATTGTCGAGATCGGGAAGCAACTCCTGATGACCCGTGGCGCGCTGACCACGTTCAGCATCGCGAATGACGTGGCAAAGTATTTTGCAATCATCCCAGCCGCCTTCGCGGGGACCTATCCCGCCCTGGGCGCCTTGAATATCATGAAACTCGCGACACCGGAGAGCGCCGTCCTGTCCGCGGTTATTTTCAACGCCCTGGTCATCATCGCGCTCATTCCTCTGGCCCTGAGAGGGATCAAGTACCGTGCGATCGGCGCCGGGCCGCTGCTTCGCCGCCATCTCTTGATCTATGGTGTTGGGGGGATACTGGTCCCCTTCGTCGGCATCAAGCTCGTCGATTTGATCCTAGTCGCCCTGCATTTGGTGTCCTTATGAAAGAGCAACTGAGACCCGCGCTCATGACGCTGGCGCTCCTGACGCTCTTGACCGGCCTCCTGTACCCCCTGGCGATCACGGGGCTTGCCCAACTCCTCTTTCCGCACCAGGCGAATGGAAGCTTGATGGTTCGAGAGGGCAAGATCATCGGCTCCGAGCTGATCGGGCAGCCCTTCGACGCCCCGGGGTATTTTTGGAGTCGTCCCTCCGCGACCGCCCCCTTTCCATATAACGCTGCAGCCTCTTCGGGATCGAATCTGGGTCCGACGAACCCGGCGCTGATCGATGCGGTGAAAGCCCGAATCGCCGCGTTGAAGGCGGCGGATCCCGACAATCCCGCGCGGATCCCAGTCGACCTCGTCACCGCCTCGGGCAGCGGTCTGGACCCCCACATCAGCCCGGCGGCAGCAAACTACCAGGTGCGCCGCATAGCCCGCGCCCGCGGGATGGACGAACCCACCGTGCGCCAACTCGTCGCCCAGCACCGGCAAGAACGTCAATGGGGCATCCTGGGCGAACCCCGGGTCAACGTGTTGGAGTTGAATCTCGCGCTGGATCAAGTAGACTAGTTCCATGCCTGATCAACGGCCGGATCCAGACGCGCTATTGAAGCGCGTGCAGGACGAAGAGTCCCGCCAGGCCCGCGGCAAGCTCAAGATTTTTTTCGGGGCCACCGCGGGCGTAGGGAAGACCTACGCCATGCTGAGCGCCGCCCATGAACAGCAGGCCGACGGGGTGGGCGTCCTCATCGGCTGGGTCGAGACGCACGGGCGTGCCGAGACTGAAGCCTTGGTAACAGGCCTGGAGATGATCCCGCCACGAACGGTCGAGCATCGGGGGGCGACCCTCCGGGAGTTCGACCTGGATGCGGCCCTGGCCAGACGACCCTCGTTGATCCTGATGGACGAACTGGCGCACACCAATGCGCCAGGCTCCCGCCATCCGAAACGCTGGCAGGACGTCCAGGAACTACTCGATGGCGGCATCAACGTGTACACGACGATCAATGTCCAGCATCTGGAAAGTCTGAACGACGTCGTCGCTCAGATCACCGGCGTCGTGATGAAGGAAACCGTGCCGGACTCGGTATTAGAGCAGGCCGACGATGTAGAACTGATTGACCTGCCGCCGGACGATTTGCTGCAACGTCTGAAGGAAGGCAAGGTGTATCTGCCCGAGCAGGCGGAGCGGGCCCTCCAACACTTCTTCCGCAAAGGCAACCTCATCGCGCTCCGCGAGCTCGCCCTCCGCCGGACGGCAGAGTGCGTCGATGATGAGATGCAGGAGTACCGACGCGACCACGCGGTCGCAAAGACCTGGCCGGCCGGCGAATGCATCATGGTCTGCGTGAACCTCAAGCCTCGCGGGCCGCACCTCGTCCGGGCCGCCCGGCGCATGGCGGCCGGGCTCCACGGCAAGCTGATTGCGGTGTATGTCCAGACGCCCCGCCACCTGCGCCTGACCGAGTCCGAGCGGGAAGAGGTGGTGCACACCCTCCGGTTGGCCGAGGATCTGGGGGCTGAGACGGCGACGCTGAGCGGGGACAAGGTCAGCCAGGAACTGTTGAGCTACGCCCGCACGCGTAACGTGACCAAGATCATCGTCGGGAAACCGGTCCGTGCCCGCTGGAAGGAGTGGGTGTTCGGGTCCGTGGTCGCGGATCTCGTGCGGAACAGCGGGGACATTGATATCTACGTGATCACCGGCGAGGCCGGTGAGGCCCGCCCGCTGGCGAGGGCCGTGCTGCAACGGACCAGCCGCTGGCTTGCGTATGGGAAGGGGTTTGGGGTCGTCCTGGCCTGTTCCGCCGGGGCCTGGTTCATGTTTCCCTATTTCGGGCCGGCCAACCTCATCATGGTCTACCTGATGGGGGTGGTATTCGTCGCGGCACGGTATGGGCGCGGCCCTTCGATCCTCGCCTCCATCTTCAGCGTCGCGGCCTTCGATTTCCTGTTTGTCCAGCCTTACCTCAGCTTCGCCGTCTCCGATACCGAGTATCTCGTCACCTTTGCGGTCATGCTGCTGGTCGCGCTGGTCATCAGCGGGCTTACCGTCAGGACTCGATTGCAGGCGGACATCGCCCGCCAACGCGAGCGGCGGACGGCGGTCCTCTACGCGATGAGCCGCGATCTGGCGACGAACCGCGGGGTGGACACCCTCGCCAATCTGGCGGCCCGGCATCTGCGGGATGTCTTCGACAGCCAGGTCGCCGTGTATCTGGCCGATCCCGTCGGTCGGCTCCGTCTGCACATGAGCGAGCAGCTCTTCTTCGAGTTCGATCCCAAAGATGCCGGTATGGCTGAGTGGGTGTTCGAGCACAGCCAGCGGGCCGGCCTGGGCACAGACACCTTACCCGGTGCGGAGGCCCTCTATCTCCCCATGATCGGAACCCGCGGGGCGATCGGCGTCGTGGCGGTGCGTCCCTCGACACCCAGCGAGTTGCTCCATCCGGAACAACTGCACCTGCTGGAGACGCTGGTGAACCAGATGGCCCTGGCCCTCGAGCGGGCGCGCCTCGCCGAAGCCACCCAGCGCGCCCAGGTGGAGACGGAAACGGAGCGGATGCGCAATGCGATCCTCAGCTCGATCTCGCACGACCTGCGCACGCCGCTGGCGGCTATCACAGGAGCGGCGAGCGGCCTGTTGGATGAGCCGGCGTCCATAGCGGAGGCCTCACGGACCGAGTTGGCTCGGGCAATCTTCGAGGAGGCGAAACGCTTGGAGCGGTTGGTCAAAAACCTGCTGGACATGACCAGACTGGAAGCGGGAGCCGTCGAGCTTCACAAACAATGGCACCCGTTCGACGAAGTCGTGGGGGCGGCGCTGACCCGGCTCGAGGGACGCCTCGTCGGCTACCCGGTGAGGACGGAATTTCCTCCGGACCTGCCTCTGGTGCACCTCGACGGAGTCCTGATCGAGCAGGTGCTGATCAATCTTTTGGAAAACGCCTTGAGGTTCTCACCACCTGAGGGCACGATCGAGCTGGCCGCCTCGGTGAAGGAGGGGGCGCTGCTGGTCGAGATCTCCGATCAGGGACCGGGGCTGCCGCCCGGAGAGGAGAAGCGGATCTTCGACAAGTTCTACCGCGCCGATCCCAAGCGCGAAGGCGGCGTCGGACTGGGCCTGACGATCTGCCGTGGGATCATCGAGGCGCACGGCGGGCGGATCTGGGCCGAGAACCGCCCCGGCGGCGGGGCGCGTTTCCACTTCACGCTGCCGCTGGAGGGCACCCAACCCGGGGTCGAACCGGAGAAGGCGCATCCTCAGCCGGCATAATCTAGCCTCATTTGTCCATGACGGCTCAATCCACGACCGTTCTCCTGATCGAAGATGAGCCGGAGATCCGGCGGTTCCTCCGCACGACGCTGCCGCAGCACGGGTATCGCTTGATTGAGGCGGCTACTGGGAAGGAAGGGCTGGCGCAGGCGTCCGCCCAGAACCCGGACCTGATTCTGCTCGACCTCGGCCTCCCTGACATGGACGGGCTCGACATCATCCGATCCATACGAGAGTGGACGCCCACTCCGATCCTGGTCCTGTCTGTCAGGGATCGAGAACAGGTCAAAGTTGCGGCGTTGGATCTCGGCGCGGATGATTACGTGACCAAGCCCTTCGGCGTGGAGGAGCTCCTGGCGCGCATGCGGGCCGCTCACCGTCATGCCGTGCAAGCCTCGGCGGAGGGGGGGGAGTCCGTCTTTGCCATCGGGGATCTGCGCGTCGATCTGCTCCACCGGCAGATCTTCGTCGCGGAAGAGGAGGTCCATCTGACCCCCATCGAGTACAAATTACTCAGCACACTCGTGCGGCATGCAGGGAAAGTGGTGACGCACCGGCAGTTGTTGAAGGAGGTCTGGGGCCCGCTACACGTGGAGGAATCCCATTACCTGCGGGTCTACATGCGCCAGCTTCGCAACAAGTTGGAGCGAAATCCCGCCCGCCCGCGGTTTTTCACGACGGAACTGGGCGTCGGCTATCGCCTCCGGACGGAGTGAATCAGCGCTTCCCGCTGTCGATCCACCCCTTTTGTTTCATGCAGCTTTCGATCGCATATTCCACGTACATTGCCATGGCCTGCTGGGCCTTGGGATCTCGGTGGAGACCGGTCTGACATTCGAGGTAGTCCTGGGAGAATGCCTCCTTGGCTTTGGCAGGGTGGACCCACCCCGCTTGTTGTTGCGGGGCAGGTTGTTGCGGGGCAGATTGAGTTGAAGAGGTTGGTGTGGAGGGAGCCAGGTGACTATTTGCGTTCGTGAACTGGCCGTAGACGCCCTGGTAGCTCCAGGATGTGGCGATGCTGTCTTTGTCATAGGTATAGGTGATGTGCTGCTCCGAGGAAGACGCCTTCGGTTTCCACTCACAGATCTCTCCACCCTGATTGAGCGCCATACACTTGTCAGGTGCTCCGATGACGCGAATCCGCTCATCCTTGGGCTTTCCCAGAAAATAGTCCAAGGTTTCGGCCATGCGTTTTTTATTCTTTTCGCGCAACGTATCGGGCGTATATACCGCTTGTATCTCTTTCTCATAGAAACTCTCTACCGCGACGCAACCGCCCAGCAGGAGAGAGGCGATCAATATTACGGGCAGTTTCATGGATCCCCTAGTCTCAATGATCGGTTTTCGTGTCATTGGGATGGGGTATGAGATCAAAGTAGAGGCTCCCGCGTCAAGCCGGCACGTCTAGGGGCGAGATGCGCGAGAGGAGCGAGACGCGCGAACTTTTCACCTTGCCTTGTCTTGCTCGTCTCGCTCGTCGCGCCCCTCTCGCCCGCCATGCCCCTTGCCCCGTGCCTGCGCGCTTCGGTATACTCCGTGCATGAGTATCCGCATGGCCGCCGGCAAGTGGGAACCGATGCTGCTGGGGATCGAACCCCGGACGTGCCCGATTTGCCGGAGGGGGTTGTATCGGAACGTGACGCTGTTCAAAGGCGGGTGGGCCAGGTGTACGCGCTGCAACGAATTCGTCCACTATAGCTGTCTCGCATCGGGAAAATCCGGGTTTCTGAAAGCGCGCCCGCGGGTCTGCCTGGCCTGCCGGTCCGAGGCCGGAATGACCTCACCGGAGGATACGTCCTCGCAGGCGCCGGCGGTCGGGCTGTGACCTCCCACACGCAGGCCGATCCGGGCTCCCAGACCCACCCGGTCGCCGGATGGAATGCGCGGTTTACCTCGGCGGTCCGGTTCGTCATTGCTCCCCTGGTGTTGCTGTCCAGCGGGTTCTTTACCGCCAACTTCCTGCTCAGCGGCGTCTACACGTGGCCTCGCACCAGCCGCGTCCTCGTGCTGTCGCTCTCCCTGCTCGTCCTGGCCTATGAGTTCGTCTACAAGGAGGAATGCCTTCGCTTCCCGAATCCGTCCGATGATCGCCCGCTGAAAGCGGTCTTGTACTCCTGCGCGCTCCCCTATGCCGTCGGAGCGCTGGCGCTGATCGGGCTGGCTCGACTCCTCTGATGTCGCCGATCTTTCAGAGCGGCGCCTTCATTCAACAATGCTTCTCCGTCCATCCCCTGTGCCTGAGCCTTCACAAATTTGCGCCGCCAGACCAGGTGGTGCTCACCTGTACTTCCTGTCGCATGACCCACCGGATGACGGTCCGTGCCATGACGACGCGCCTGCCCGTGGCCCTGTCCTCCGAGGAAGTGAGCGGGTCGGATGAGCGGGGGCGAGACCATCTCGCACAATGCGCGTCCTCCCATCCCCTGGCTCTGGGGGTTCGGCTGATGGATATAGTCCGCGACTCGGTCGGGCTGCGCTGCGCTGAATGCCGCCGGTTCTACGATCTGGACGTGGCCACCTTCGAGACACATCAGCGATAATTGCTGAAGAGCTGACGGGCTGACAAGGGAGTCTCGGACAGGCTGACAGGAAGATTGTGGACAGGCTGACAAGGATGGGGCTGACAAGCTAACAGCCGGTGAATCCGAATGTCAGCTTGTTAGCCTGCCAGCCTGTCAGCGCTGAGCGAGATGCTCCTATGGGTGATGCCTCCACGCTGTTCACGCCCGAAGAGATCGGCTTGATTGCGGATACCGAGTTTTTCCGCGCGAAGGCCAGGATCATGGCAAAGATCCGTGGTCAGATGGAAGCGATCTATGCCGGATTGCAGGAGGAACTGGCGGGCGAGGTGCTCCTGACACCCCCAGGTTTCGATCCGGCCAAGCACCAGTTCGTGAAGGGCGAGCACCTGGAGGAGTTCCCGTACCAGTATCTGGACTATCCCAAGCACTTCTCAGGCGACGACAAGTTCACCTTTCGCACGCTTTTCTGGTGGGGCCACCACTTTGTCTTTGCACTCATCCTGGAGGGCGAAGGTCTGTTGCGGTACAAGCAGAACTTCATCAACCGCTACCGGGAGGTGGCCGAGCGGGACGTTGACCTCTGCCTCGGCCCGACGCCGTGGGAATGGCGGCGGGGCGCGGGCTATACCCTGGCGCTGACCGCGGAGCGCAAGCCGGAGGTCAGCGCGGTGCTGTCGGACCGACGCTTCTTCAAGCTGGCGCGATTCCTGCGCTGCGACGATCCGGCGGTGGCTTCCGGCCGGGTACCGGACATTGCCCGAGAAGGCTTCCGCGCGATGTTGCCGGTGATCCGAGCCTGAAGAGAGGTGGTGGAGTGGAGATCGGTGCGGGGCTCTATGTGCTCCTTGCAGTGGCAGTGGGCTTCCTCGCATCGCGCGAGTTCGGCCGTTCGGGCCTCGGCTGGTTCCTGCTGGCGCTCGTCCTGACGCCGCTCGCGGGGCTCTTGCTGTTCATCTTGCCGGCTCGCCGCCGACCCTGTCCGTTTTGCGCGGAACTTATCAAGCCCTCGGCGGCCGTCTGCCGGTTCTGTGGCCGGGAGGTTCCCCCTGCCGTTGAGCGGGCCGGACTCCCGCTCCGGACGAGGGTCGTCCTCTTGCTGCTGGTCCTCGCGGTCTTGGCGACGGCGCTGTATCAGTGCCAGTATCGGTTTGAATGGTGGCGGAATGGACACTCGATTCAGGTCTGAACTCACGAAGAGGGCTGACAGGGTAACAGGCTGACAAGGAGCAATGAGGTGAGCAAAACAGATCGTGCCCCGATTCTGTCAGCTTGTCAGCCTGTCAGCTTGTCAGCGTCTTCTATCATCGAGGGTCGTTAAGATGCGTGAGCGGCGGTGGGAGTCGCGGGCAAAATTGGAATTTGGAGAGGTCCTGGCTCTCGGAGAACGCCTGGCTGCCTTGGGGCTGGCACCGGCCACGCCGGCGAAGGAAATCATCTGCTACATCGAGGAGTGGGTGGTGGAGAGGCCGGACGACTTCGATCGGCTGGACCCCTGGGCCACGGAAGATGTGACGCTGATCCATGTTCGGGAGGGGTGGCGCGGAGACTTCTTCCTGTTGGCCGGCGCGTATCACACGGTCTACCAAAAGTACCAGACGGTCGGGACCTATTGTTCGGTCAGTCACCCATGGCGGATCGTGGAACCTCTGCGACTGCATGCGCCCCGCGCGATGTTGTGGCTCGGATTCCGGCATACGCACGGCTTCATT
>Ga0187893_10004647_pt1 | contig 25818 bp, 24 predicted proteins | sample MA1701074metaG_FD_139574 | JGI IMG/M metagenome (GOLD analysis project Ga0187893, IMG submission 139574) | White microbial mat communities from a basaltic lava cave in the Kipuka Kanohina Cave System on the Island of Hawaii, USA - MA170107-4 metaG ... | reverse complement strand
GTGCACGGCGTCGTCGCGTTCCACCTCGCCGGCACGTACACGATCTTCGGAGAGGACTTCGACCACGTGGCCGAGGCCATGGAGCGCACCCTGTTCGAAGGCAACCGCGCGCGCCCAGCGCGCCAGAACCGCCGGAGGATATAGCCATGTACGAGCCCGCGACCGCATCGGCCGTCACGCCCCGCATCAATCCCTGGGCCCCCGTCACCGACGAGCACACCTACGAGGTGACACGGATCGTCGGGGAAATACCGCGTGAGATCATGGGCACGCTCTATCGCAACGGTCCCTCCCAGCGGGTGAAGCCGCGCGAGGGCTACGAGGCCATGCACCTCTTCGACGGCGACGGGCTCCTGCACGGCTTTCGCATCGCCGACGGGCGCGTGCACTACCGCAGCCGCTTCGTGCGCGACGACAGCTACCTCGCCGACGAGCGGCTCGGCCCGTCGGGCTACGACTTCCTGAACTTCCAGGTGGCGAACCCCGCGCCCGAGTCGCCGCTGCGCGCACCCCACAACACGAACGTCGTCTGGCATCACGGGCGCCTGATGGCGCTCGTCGAAGCCGACCATCCGTGGGAGATGGACCCGCGCACGCTCGACAGCCGTGGCCGGATCACCTTCACCCATCCGCCGCTCGGCATGAGCGTCACCGCGCACCCGAAGATCGACGGCCGCACCGGCCAGATGGTGATCCACGGCTACCAGCCCTTCCCGCCGTACGTACAGCTCTACACCGTCGAGCCCGACGGCCGTTGCTCGCTCGCCGAGCTCGTCGAGACGCCCTACTCGGTCATGATGCACGACGTCGCCATCACGGAGCACTACGTCGTCTTCCTGCTGTGCCCCGTCCTCTTCGAGCTGAAGGAGGGCCGCCCCTTCCGCGACATGCTGTCCTGGGAGCCCGAGCGCGGTCTCAAGTTCGGCGTGCGCGCGCGCACGGCGGGCGCCCCCATCCGCTGGTTCGACGCGCCGACGCCCGCCTACATCTTCCATCCCGGCAACGCCTACGAGGCCGACGGCAAGATCATGATGGACGCGTGCAGCTACCTCGACGGCCAGGCGCTGCTCGACGGGCTGGCCGGGGTGCGCGCCGGCAAGTGCCCGGACAACGCCGGCGCCAATCCGTTCCTCTACGAGCTCGACCTCGCCACCGGCACCTGCCGCGAGAAGAAGCTCGACGAGCGCGGCGCGGAGTTCCCGCGGCTCGACGATCGTCTCGTCGGCTATGCCAACCGCTTCGGCTACGCGATCATGTCCGACAACCTCAACTTCTTCGCACCGGACGAGACGATGGTCGCCAAGTACGATCGCCGCGGCGGCCGCAGCCAGTACCATCGCTTCGGGCGCGGACACTTCCCGGGTGAGCCCGTGTTCGTTCCGCGCGCGTCCGACGCCGCCGAGGACGACGGCTTCGTGCTGACGGTCGTCGCCGACATGCCCTCGGGCACCAGCTACCTGGCCGTGCTCGACGCGCAGAACCTCGGGGCGGAGCCGCTCGCCACGGCGCACCTCACGCATCGCATTCCGCTCGGCTTCCACGGCAACTTCGCCGCCGGCGTCGTCTGAACGGTTCGGGTCGTGGGCCGGCCCGCGCCGGTTCACGACCCGCGTTCCTTTCCGCGTCCGATCGCTTCCCGATAGGATGCGCCGCCATGTCCGGGCTCTCCCGCCTCCTGCGTGCGATCGCAGTCGCTGCGGTCGTGCTGGCCTTCGCGGTCCCGCGTCCCTCGCCGCGCGTTCCGCGGCACCTCGTGCTGGTGTCGCTCGACACGCTGCGCGCCGACCATCTCGGCGCGTACGGCTACGCCAAGTCGACCAGTCCCGTCTTCGATGCCCTCGCCGGACGGGGCATCCTCTTCGAGCGGGCCGTAGCGCAGGGGCCCGCCACCCTGCCCTCGCATGGCGCCCTCTTCACCGGACAATACCCTTCGGCCTACGGGGATGCGGCCACGCCGTTCCCGGTGCCCGCCGCGGTCGACACGCTCCCCGAGCTGCTGCAGCGCCACGGCTTCACCACCTGGGGCTTCGTGGACGGTGGGTTCATGAACCACTCCTTCGGCTTCGCCCAAGGGTTCGACCGCTACGAAGACCAGCGCACCGGCCTCGCCTCCATCGTCACCCGCATCGATCGCTGGATGACCGGCAAGCACGCGGACCGGCTCTTCCTCTTCGTACACTGCTACGACGTGCACAGCCCGTACGGCGCGCCCGCCGAGCATCGCGAGGCCGTGGGGGCCCAGCCGTTCCGCAACCGGACCACCATCGGATCCTCCGCCATGAACGCGCTCGAGCGCGAGCAGCCCCCGCACCAGCCCGAGACCGTGGCGCCGATCGTGAGCCTCTACGACGCGGGCATCCACCATGCCGATGCGCTCCTTGGGCGGTTGCTCGACGTACTGCAGAGCCACCGGGTCCTCGACGACGCGCTCGTCGTCGTCTTCTCGGACCACGGCGAGGAGTTCTTCGAGCACGGCAAGACGCAGCACAAGCAGGTCTACTTTCGCCCGAACCTGCACGTCCCGCTCCTCTTCGTCGTCCCCGGGAGAGGAGCGCGCCGTGTCGACGCCACCGTCGAGCTGATCGACGTGCTTCCCACGGTCCTCGAGCTGCTCGGCCTCCCCGCGACCCGGGCCGCCATGGGCTACAGCCTGGTGCCGCTCATCGACGGCGCGCCCGTGAGCAACGGCGTCGCCTACGCCGAAGGCACCGTCTGGACGGCGTCGCTCCGCACCGTGGTCACCGATCGCCATCAGCTCCTCTACGACGTCGACACCGGCGCGGTGCGGCTCTACGACCACGTGACCGATCCGCGGGCGCGCACCGATCTCGCCACCGACGAGCCGGCCCTCACGACGCGATTGGTCGGCGAGGTGAAGCGGCGCATGGACGAGGCGGCTCGCCGCCGCACGCATGCCACCGCGCCGGCACCCGCCATCGATGCCGAGACGCGGCGCGACCTGAAGGCGCTGGGCTACCTCGAGTAGCCCCGGCGTCGACCCGCGCGGGGTTGGACCCGTGGGGGCCGACCCGGCTAGGTTTGGCGCCGGCTCCGAGCGATGACTCTCCATCCGCGCGACGCCAGCGCTCTCGACACGCTCATCGGCGATTGTCGCCGGCTTCTCGGCGACCGCCTGCTCGCGGCGGCGGTCTACGGCGAAGCGGCCACCGAAGCCTATCGCCCGCTCACCTCGTTGCTCGAGACCGTGCTGCTCGTCGATCGCGTCGTGCCCGCCGACCTGCGGCTCCTGCGCGACCAGGTCGACGACTGGTACCGGCACCGGCTCGCCACGCCGCTGGTGGTCGACCCGGCCTACCTCGTGAGCTCGCGGGACGTCTTCCCGCTCGAGATGCTCGAGCTGCGAGACCGCCACCGACTGCTGCACGGCGCGCCCGATCCGTTCGCGGCGCTACCGCCACCCAACCCGACTTACCTGCGCCTCGAGCTGGAAGAGCAGGTGAAGGGCAAGCTCCTGCACCTGCGGGAGACCTACGTGGCGCTCGGGGTCTCGGGACGCGGCCTGGACACGCTGCTCGCCACGACCCGAGGTCCGTTCGACGTCACCCTGCGCGGGCTCCTCTGCCTGGCGGACCGGCCGCGGCCGGCGCGCCTCGCGGACGTGATCGACGCCGTCGCGCCGGCGTACGGCGTGCGGTTGCCGGCCTTCGCCACGCTCGAGCGCTGGCACCTGGGCACCGAGTCGCTCACCCGCAACGGGCTGGAGGAGGTCTTCGCCGGGCTGCACGACGAGCTCTCGTCGCTCGCCGAGCGGATCGACCAGCGATGAGGCGTATCGGTCTCGTCCTGCTGGTCGCGGGCGCGATCGGTCTCGCGCTCGCGCGCGCGACCGTAGCCCTCGGGCCGCCCATCCCACCGCTCACCGGGCCCGTCGTGGACCAGGCGCACGTCATCGGCGCCGGTGACCGCCAGCGCATCGAAGCGTTGGCGCGGAGCCTGGAGCAGCGCACGGGCGCCGAGATGGCCGTCCTCACCATGCCCTCGGTCGAGCCGCTCACGGCGTTCGACTACGGCCTGCAGGTCGTCGAAGCCTGGAAGCTCGGCAAGAAGGGCCGCGACGACGGGCTCCTCATGCTCGTCGTGATCGAGCCGCGCGAGGTGCGGCTGTTCACGGGCTACGGACTCGAAGGCGTGCTGCCCGACGGGCGCACGGGCGAGATCCTCGACCGCTACACGATCCCCGCGTTTCGCGCCGGCCGATACGGCGAGGGCATCCACGACGGGTTGGCCGCGGCCGCCGCGTTCGTTCTGGGCGAGGTCCCGGCGCGGGCGCCGGCGTCCCAGCCGCGCGGCCCGTCGTTGTGGGTCGTGCTGCTGGTGTTCGTGGCGCTCATCGTGCTGCTCATGGTCTTCTCCGAACCCGGCGGGCCGCCGTCGGTCGGGCGACGGCGCGGGGGGTATCCGTCGCTCCCGTATGGCGGTCCGTTTCCCGGATCGCGCTTCCCGGGTACGCCCGGCGGTGGATTCGGCGGCGGATTCGGCGGGGGGTTCGGCGGCGGGGGCGGGTTCGGCGGTGGCGGCGCGGGACGCTCATGGTAGACAACGATCGGGAGGGAGGACGCATCATGCGACGATGGACTGCAGTGCTCGTGGCGTTGGCACTCGGTGGCTGTGGGTACAACGCGCTCGTCTCGGAGAACGAAGCCGTCGATGGCGCCTGGAGCGAAGTCCAGAACCAGCTCCAGCGCCGCAACGATCTCATTCCGAACCTGGTCGAGACCGTGAAGGGCTATGCCAAGCAGGAGCAGGACGTGCTCGTGCGCGTCACCGAGGCGCGCAGCCGCGTCGTCGGCGCCAAGACGCCCGAGGAGACCATCAAGGCGTCGAACGAGCTGTCGGGCGCTCTTTCACGGCTGCTGGTCGTCATGGAGCGCTACCCCGACCTGAAATCGAATCAGAACTTCTTGAAACTCCAGGACGAACTGGCCGGCACGGAGAACCGCCTCACCGTCGCGCGCATGCGCTACAACGAGAGCGTGCAGGCCTACAACACGCGCGCCCAGCGCTTCCCGACGCTGATCGTCGCGAAGATCTTCGGCTTCAAGACGCGGCCCTACTTCGAGGCGCCGGCCGAAGCGACGAAGGCGCCGAAGGTGCAATTCTGAGCGCCTGACGCTCCGATATCGTGAGCGAGCGCTACGACCTCGTCGTCGTCGGCGGCGGCATCATCGGACTCGCGACGGCCTATCGGCTGCTGCGGCGATACCCGGTGCTGCGCCTCGCCGTCCTGGAGAAGGAGCCCGAGCTCGCCCGGCACCAGTCCGGCCACAACTCCGGCGTGCTCCACGCCGGCCTCTACTACGCCCCCGGCTCGCTGAAGGCCGAGCTGTGCCGCGAGGGCAAAGCCGCCCTCGAAGCCTTCGCCGAGGCGCACGGCATTCCGTTCGAGCGCTGCGGAAAGATCGTCGTCGCCACGGACGAGCACGACCTCGCGGGGCTGGCCGAGCTCGAACGGCGCGCGCGCGCCAACGGCGTTCCCGGCGTGGAGACGATCGGCCCCGAGCGCATCCGCGAGCTCGAGCCCTACGCCGCGGGGGTACGCGCGCTGCACTCGCCCACGACGGGCATGATCGACTTCCGGCGGGTCGCCCTCGCGTATGGCGAGGAAATCCAGCGGCGCGGCGGCACGATTCTCTGCGGACGGCAGGTCGACCGCATCCGCAAGGTCGACGGCGATTCTCTCCTCGTCACCCCGGCCGGCGACGTGCGGGCCCACTTCGTCATCACGTGTGCGGGTCTCCAGTCCGATCGCGTCGCGGCCCTCGGCGGTGAGGACGTCCACGATCTCCGCATCGTGCCGTTCCGCGGCGACTACTACACGCTCCGCGAGTCGGCGCGCGGCTATTGCCGGGGCCTCATCTACCCGGTGCCCGATCCCGCCTTTCCGTTCCTCGGCGTCCACGTCTCCCGGCGCATCGACGGCCGCGTGCTCTGCGGCCCGAACGCCGTCCTGGCCTTCGCCCGCGAAGGGTACCACCTGCGAAGCGTCTCGCTGCGCGATCTGACGGAGACGCTCGCGTTCGAGGGTTTCCGCCGCCTGGCGTGGCGATACGCGGGTACCGGGCTCGCCGAGATGTGGCGCGGCATCTCGCGCCAGGCGTTCCTGCGCGCCGTGCAGCGCTACGTCCCGGCCATCCAGGCGGACGATCTCACCGCCGGCCCGAGCGGGGTGCGGGCCCAGGCGCTGGCGGCCGACGGCACCCTGGTCGACGACTTCGTGCTCGGCGGGACCGCCCGCATCCTCCACGTGCGCAACGCGCCGTCGCCCGGTGCCACCGCCTCGCTCGCCATCGGACGCATGCTCGCGGAGCGGGCGCAGGACCGATTCGCGCTCGGACCCGCGCGTCCGGACGACGTGCGCGAGAACCCGTGAGCGATCAGGCGGCGCGCGCCGACTCGTCGACGGATGCGTCGTCCCGCGAGCGGATCGCGTCCTGGCGCAAGAGCACCGTGAAGCAGCTGCCGCGGCCGACCTCGCTCTCGACCACGACCCGGCCCCCGAGCACTTCCACGAGCCGGCGCACGAGATGCAGGCCGAGACCCACGCCACCGCCCCCGGCGCCGGGAACCTGCCGGAACATGTCGAAGATGTAGTCGCGCGCCTCCGACGGGATGCCACAGCCCGTGTCCCGGACGGCGATCGAGAGATCGCCCGCGGCCGTCAGCTCGGCGACCACGCTCACCCACCCGCGCTCCGTGAACTTGAACGCGTTGTGGAGGAGGTTGCGGACGATGGTCTTGAGCTTCCCGGCGTCCGTCTCGATGGTGGTGACGTTCGCGGCCACGTCGAGGTTCAGCGCCACGCCCGTGCGGCGCCACTCCTCGGGCAGCTGGTGCGCGACTTCGCCGAGCAGCAGGCGCAGATCCACGACCGCGCGTTGCGTGGGCAAGCGCCCGCCTTCGAGGCGGTTCATGTCGAGGAGTGCCGTGATCATTTCCAGCAGCATGAGCGACTGCGCGCGGACCTTCTGCAGCGCGTCCGCCTGCGCGGCGGTGTTCGAGCCGAACGCCTCGTCGAGCAGCATCTCGAGGTAGCCGAGCGTCACGTTCAAGGGTGAGCGCAGCTCGTGCGAGATCGCGCCCACGAACTCGGACTTCATGTCACCCGCCCGCCGGACCTCTTCGAGCAGGTGGGCGTTGCGCAGCACGATCGTCGCGTGCTGCGCGATGCCCGCCAGGAACTCCGTCACGCGCGGCCGCTCGGCGTGGGCCAGCGCCTCGAAGCCGACCCCGATGAAGCCGACCAACGCGCCGTCCCGGTGGAACCCCGCGAGCAGGACCGCGTCGAGCCGGCGCCCGCTGGCGAACAGTCCCGGAAGGCGGGCGGCCTCCGCACCCTGCAGCGTCACGATCGGCTCGCGGACCAGGCGGGCGGCCGGCGTCCAGCCCGCGAGCGGCAGCTCGAGACGACCGAGGTCCTCGAGGTCGTCGCGACTGCTCGCGGCGAGCCGGAACGTCTGGCGTTGTGGCTCGACGAGACACGTCGCGCACCAATCGGCGGCGAGCCGCTCGTGCGTGGTCGCGTTCAAGCGGCGCAGCAGCTCCGGGGCGTCGAGCGTCGCGCTCAGGCTCCGCGCGACGTCGAGGAGCGCGTCCGACATGGTCGCCTGCGCCAGCAGATGCGCCCGGTGCTCGTCGAGGCGCCCCGCGAGTCCCACGAGCGCGCGGTTCTTGGTGGCGAGCTTCGAGCCGTAGAAGAAGCACTGCTGCGCCACGAGCAGGAAGAACGACGGATAGGCGAGCGCCTCGACCCGCGTGAACGTCGACGCGGCGAACCCGTACTGCAGGCCGAGCACGACGAGGTGTCCGGCGCTCGCCAGCAGCGTCATCGCGAGCCCGCCCACGACCGAGACCAGCGCCACGGGCACGATGGTGATCGCGAAGATGAAGCGGAAGATCGTCGCCTCGTACGGTCCGGCGACGGTCCAGATGCCGACCGTCACCGCCGCCAGGTCGGCGGCGCTCTGCGCGTAGAAGAACCCCCATGGCGCCGACGTGGCGAGCCGGCTCGTCAGCCCGAGCGCGGACACGACCAGCAAGCCGGCGCACACGCACACGAGCGGCAAGACGGCGATGTCGGCGCCGAGCCAGTGCATCACCAGCGAGCACACGAACACCCCGCCCGCCGCCCGCAAGCGCGTCACGCAGAGCCAGCGGTTCAGGTCTGCCAGGTCCTCGACCGACAGACGAGGGGCCGCACCCGGCCCGGTGTCGAGCCACCCGAGCATCCGCGGGCCAAGCACCGCGTGTGCCAGAGCGGATTCCCTCGCGTCTTCCTTGGGGGGCGGTCCGCGAGAGCGTCGAAGATTTGCCGCTCGCGACAGGTTGACCCTGTGCGGGCGGCCCCTTACGGTCCGGCGCGTGGAGGGTGGGTCATGAAGCTCTATGACAACGCGTTCAGTCCGTATGCCTTCAAGGTCCGTGCCGTCCTCTACGAGAAGAACCTGCCCGTCGAGCACCACGAGATCCGCTCGGAGGCGCAACGGGCGGAGCTCCTCGAGGTTTCACCCCGCGGCGAGGTCCCGGCATTGGTCGACGGGGAAACCGTCGTCTACGACTCGACGATCATCTGCGAGTACCTGGAGGAGCGCCACCCGACGCCGCCCCTCCTTCCTGCCGATGCGCCGGGACGAGCACGCGCCAGGGCCATCGAGCGCATCGCGGACACCCAGGTCGATCCCCTGGTGATCGTGCTCGGCGTGGCCAAGCTCATGCGTCCGGAGGTGGGCAAGGAGCATCCCGACGCCGTCATCCAGGCCGCGAGTGCGCTCGCACGCCAGTGGCACGCGCTCGACGCCATGCTGGGCGACCGCGAATGGTTCGTCGGGCCGTTCTCGCGCGCCGACGTGGCCGTCGCCGCGCACATGGCCGGCACCGTCTTCCTCGGCGACGGCCCGACGGCCGCAACGCCGGCGCTCGCGGCTTGGATGGAACGCGCGCTGGCGCGGCCGTCGATTGCGCGCGCCGCGAGCGAAGCCCTCGCGGCCTACAGCGAGTCGCTCGCGAATCCGGACCCCTTCTTCACGACGAAGCGGCTCCACTGGCGCGACTGCCGCCTCGAGTGGGCGATCCGCTGCGGGCTGGGACCGTGGCTGCTCGCCGAGATGGCGGGCGGCCGGGCGTTCTTCTCACCGCTCCCCTAGAGGAAGCCCAGAGGGTTCGATCCGAACCAGAGCGGGTGCAGGATCAGCACGACCGCGAACACGATCACCGCGAACGCGACCCGCCCGACTCCGATCTCGCCGAGCCGGAGCGTGTTGCGCCCCTGGACGATGGCGAGGAACGGCACGTTGGACGTGACCGCCGCGTAGCGCTCCCAGGCGGCGCCGAAGCGGCGCGCACGCTTGCGGTCGATCGACCACGGCCCGACCACGCCGAGCAGCAGCATCGACCCGAAGAGCACCGCGGCCTTGCGATTCCCGTTCACCACGAGGTGCGTGGCCGCCCAGAGCGCGACCCCCCACAGAAACGGATGTCGCGTCACCCGCTGGATGCCGGTGGCGGGCTCGGCCGCCTGCAGGGTCTTCTCGCCGCCCACGACCGTCGGGCTCGGCGTCGTGAGCCCCAGCACCACGAGCACGAACGCGAGCAGCATGACCACCAGCGCCACCGGACGCAGCCCGGAGAGCTGCCCCCACGTGACGACGTACGGCGCGGCGCCGTACGCGGTGGTGAGCCAGATGAGGCCGCCGAGCGACAGCGCGGAGAAGCAACCCAGATAGGCCTGCTCGCCGAGCCGCGCCACGAGCCCGTCCCGTACCCGGGTGCCGGCGATGCCGACGTGAATGGCGACGAAGAACGCCGCCGCCAGCACGAGCGAGGTCACGCGCCCGTACCAGCAACCTGACCGAAGATTCCGCCACCGCTTCTGTTGCGGCGGTAGCTCCGCGGGGCGACGAAGGGTTGCGGGCACGAGATTGCAGCGTTGTCGCGCTTGCGCGGGCTAGCGAACGGGTGCGGCGCGTTCATTCCGAGACCTGCAATAGCTGATCGGCCCGTCTGAAGTGCTCCGCGGCTTGCGCGTCGTTGCCGTCGGCGAGCGCGCGCTCGCCTGCATGGTACTCCTGCGCGGCCCCAGTGATGTCACGACGAGTCACAAGGGCTCGCTTGAGCTTTGCCTCGACCTCGACCTTCAGCTCCGTCGGCTCGTCCGCCCGCGCCGCGTACGGTCCCGCGAGCATCAGGAGTCCCATGATCACCCACCGTGCCCTCGTCATGCGCGTCCCTTAGTCATTGCTCGTCGCGCTGACAATGGCCCCGCAACTAGACCATCGAGATGCCATCATGCTACGCACGCCCGCGCAGCCAAGGAGGGATGCGGAAGTTGGGTCGGCTCTATTTGCTCGTAGGTAGCGTTCTCGCGCTGCTGGTGCAGGCTACCGCGGCTCACGGGTACACCCTCGTTCGGACCATCGAGAGTCCGAACGCGAGCGGCGACTATTTTGGCATTGCGCTCGCCATGGCGGGCGACGAGCTGCTCGTCGGTGCGCCCTTCTTCGGGCATCCGGCAAGCGTCGCGGGGAGAGTCGAGCGGCATGATCTTGCCAGCGGCGCAGTTCTCCAGAGCTACGTCACCCCGCGCCCGGGCGTGATCGACGCGTTCGGGTACTCCGTTGCCAGCACGGACGATGCGATCCTGATCGGCGCCCCGTTCGACGATCTCGGCTCGCCGATGGGACGGGCCTTCCGCTTCGACGCGGGCTCCGGCGTGCTGCTGCACACGCTCGTGGCTTCGGCCTATGACAACTACGCCTTCGGCTACGCGGTCGCTGCGTACGCAGGCGACGCGTTGGTCGGTCTGGCGAGCCAGGCGGGGGCGGAGGGAACGGCGGTCCGGTTCGATGCGGTGACCGGCGCACCGATCACCGCGTACCCCGACCCGCTCGATGACAAGGGGTTCGGCACGAGCCTGCTGCCCCTCGGGACCAGGGTCCTCGTCGGACAGTCCGAGCACGGCAAGGTGCATGCGTTCGATGCCACGTCGGGCGCGTTGATCCAGACCCATCAGTCGCCCGATCCACTTTGCGGGACCTTCGGAGCGGCTCTCGCGGCGGTTGGGGAGGATTTCGTCGTCACCTCGAAGGGGTGCGCACATCGGTTCGATGTCCCCGCAGGGACCTTGGACCAGACGTACGTGAACCCCGAGCCTACGATGACGTGGTTCGGAACCAGCGTCGCAGGATCGACGGATCGCGTCTTGGTCGGCGCGACGGACGACGAGGGCCAGCAGGGGGCGGCGTACCTGTTCCATGCGAGCACTGGGGCGCTCCTCGAGGTCCTGACGGACCCGGAACCCGGCCGCCCATTCTTCGGCCGTGCGGTCCTTCTCGCCGGAAAGACCCTGGTCGTCGGCGCGCCAGGCGATGAAACCGTAGCAGGCGCGGTCTACGTCTTTGCGCCCTGCGGGGACGAGGTGGTCGATCCCGGTGAGCAGTGTGACGACGGCAACACGTATGGCGGGGACGGCTGCTCCGCTACCTGTCAGAGTGAAGGGTCGACGACGACCAGCACGACCTCGTCGTCCAGCAGCACGGTCACCTCAACCAGCGCGACGACCAGCAGCACGACGACCACGTTCCCCTCGGGTCCATTTGCAGTCGTCGATCCGTCGGACGCGACGATGCTGCTCGGTGGTGAAATCGCGCTCAGCGGGCGGCAGTCCTACGACGTTTCCGGTGGCAGCCTCACGTTTGCGTGGACGCTCCAAGCGCGGCCTGCAGGCAGTCAGGCGGACCTCGCGGACGACTCCTCGTCCGTCGCCCGGCTGACGCCGGACGTGGCGGGCTCGTACGAGGTCGATCTTGTCGTGTCGTCCGCGGCGGGCGAGAGCGACCCGGCACGTGCCACCATCGAGGTGGTAGCCGAGAGCGACCTTTCCTTGTCGATCACCGAGCCGGATCAGGGGGACACCATCACCAGCGATCGGGTGCGCGTGACGGGTACGGTCGCGGCCCCGCTCAACACCGGCGTGGCGGTCAACGGCGTGGTGGCCGAGGTGTACGGCGGGACGTTCATCGCCGAGGGCGTTCGGCTCGCGGCGGGAACCAACGTGTTGACGGCTACCGCGACGACACCCGCGGGCATCACCCTGAGCAGCGGGATTGTGGTCACGGCGCAGGCCGAGCCTCCGATCCTCGAGTTCTCGGCGTCCAGCGCCTCCGCGATCAGCCCGGCGTACGTCACCTTCCGGCTGACGTTCTCGTCCGAGGAGGAGATCGATGACGTGGCCGTCGACTTCGACGGTGACGGGCAGCCGGAGCTGCTCGACGATGTGCTGCCGGAAGACCTCGCCTGCACGTACGGTACGCCGGGCATCTACCTGCCGCATGTCGTGGTGCACGATGCTTCGGGCGCAACCCACGAGGCGACGGCCAGCGTCGTGGTGCAATCCGCGGCCGGCGCTGAGGCGGTGTTTCAGGCGATCTGGGCGGACGTCCATGCCGCGCTGCTCGCCGAGGACGTCGCGGCGGCCCAGCGCTTCGTCCACCCGCGGCAACGCGAACGCTTTGGGGCGGCGTGGCGAGCCCTCCTCCCGAACTTCCCGGCCATCTGGGCGTCCTACTCGCCGCTCTCCGCGCACCGGCTCACGCCGGAGACGGCCGACTATTTCGTGACGCGCACGCTCGACGGCGAGCTGCGCGTGTTCTTCGTGGCGTTCGTGCGGGATACGGACGGCGTGTGGCGGCTCTATGGCATGTAGTCGTTGGCGCCTCGTCCGCTGGGTCGTCGTGCTGCTGCTTGTGTACTGGATCCTCGTACCGAAGGCCTACTATGGCGCGCGTGCCTACGGACGGGTCGTCGACGCGACAACGAAGCAACCCATCGCCGGTGCCGCGGTGGCGCTGGTGTGGGGGAACGCTGGGATGGATCAGATTCTTCACGCGGCATCCACGCATACGGATGCTTCGGGCCACTATGAGCTTGCCGCTTGGGGCCCCAAGCGCTTCTGGACGAACAAGCCAACACTCCAAAGACCCGACGTCTGGGTATTCAAGCCGGGATACATTGCTCGGGATCTCCAGAAACCCGACCAGTGGGATTGGGTAAACGTTCGGGAGTCCTTTTGGAACGGAAGGGATATCGAGCTGACCCCCGGCACCGATGCCGCGGACTACGCGAGAATGATCAACCACGTGGCTTCGGGGATCTTCTCCAACCTCGTGGGAACGGGGTGCGACTGGCTGCTCATACCAGAACTGGTTGACGTGATTTGCGCCGAAACCGACCGACTTGTCTCCGAGGGTTTGCTCAAAGGTCCGGAGGACACTCGCGCCTCCTGGTACGACAGCTCAGGGTGCCCGCAACCCGATCCGGCCAATCGTCAACCAGAGAGACGTTCGCGATGAGGGTTCACGTATACGTCGTGGTTCTGTCGATGCTTGCGGCAAGGTGGTGCGGGGCCTGGGATTTCGTCGGAACTCATCGGTTGTTGACAGAGCAATCATATCGAGGCTCCGTTCTCGCAAGCTCTGAGTTCGGTCGCTCCCTCGGAGTTTCACTCGATACGCACCAGCTTCGAGGAGAGCTTGGTTCACGACTCGCCTTGCAGCATATGCTCCAGGGGTCCGTAGACGAGGACACCAGATTCCCATGGGAAGTGCGCCGGGGCGCGCATGGCCTCGATCCAGTTCATGGTCCGGCTGAAAGGGGAACGGGATTCAAGGGCTTGGCCTGTCCCGACCAACTCTGCCCACCGGCCGTCGATTGGGCGCTGCACGACTACGGCCCGACTCTAGCGGCGTTCTACCAGGGCTATTCGCTCAGGGCTGCCCAGGGACTCTTCGTGGATGCGTTCCGAGGCGAAGCGCTGGCTGAGCGCGACGCCGCGTTTGCCGACATGTTCTACAGTTTGGGGAACGTACTGCATCTCCTGCAGGACGTCTCGCAGCCGGAGCACGTGCGAAACGACTTCCACTTCAAGAATGATTGGCCCTTCGGGTGGCATTCGCATCTCGAACCCGACGCGCGTGCGACGTTTGGGAAGGGCCTCGAGCCAGAGAACCAGATGGATCACTACGGCGCGGACCAGGGCAATTCCGCGAGCGCGAAACCCGCCATAGCGATCCCTCGTGAGCTATTCATCGGCGAACACGGCCTCTCGAACTACGCGAATCTCAACTTCGTCAGCGACGACACCAACCTGACGCGGCCGTACATCGTAAGCGGGTTGCCTCCGATGCTGTCGATTTCCGCGACGTCCGATTCCGACTTCGGCGAGCCCTCGGCATCCGAGCGCCCCCTCGTGTCGCGAACATGGGCCGAGATCAAGGACGAGTTTCCAACGTACCTGGCTCTACCTCCCCCCGAGAACGAGCCACTTCCGGATGGTCGAATTTACTTCGTGGAGTTCCCTGTGTCTGATCTCGTGGAACCGGGGGACTCCCAGACGAACTCCTATGGCACGACACTATCCATCTACGCCTGGGACTTCGGGCAGTATCATCCTGATCCTTGCCTCGGGAATGACGCCCTGCTCTGCGACCAAATGAGCTTCACGCAGAATTTCTTGAACTATCGCGCCGCGCGGCACTTCTTGATGCCGCGGGCGATCTCCTACGGACGCGCGCTGATCAACCACTTCTTCCGCGGCGTTTGGCGAGACGGGAAGCCCGTGCTGGAGCTGACGGCCGCGGCCGCGAATGGGCGCTTCGCGGACGTGAGGAACGTCGGCCCTGAACCACTCACGGACGGCAGCCTGATCGTCTACTACGATTCGCGCGATGGCACCCGGCACGAGCTGGTACGCCGGGAGGGGGACATCCCGGCCGGGGGGGTCGTACTGGTCGGCAGCGCGACGGACTGGAGCACATTGCGGTCGGACGTGGAGCCCGGCGGCGAGGTGGCGTTCCTGTGGGACGGGCGGATCGGCACTGATCCGCGGGATATCAGCGTCGCGGGAAGGATCTGCGACTGCGGTGAGGCCGTCACGCTCGCGGCCGACGATCCGGATGTCGACTGCAAGGCGTTCTGCCCGCAAGCGCCCTTCGTGAACTCGGCAGGTCTCAGCACGTTCGATCGGGAGGCGGACCAGTGGACGTTCGCCGCCGAGCCGGGGCTGCCGTACGGCAACACCGATTGGTTCGGGAAGACCGGGACGCTCTCCTGGGTCGGGCCGGCGGGACGGTACTTCGAGCCGCAGTGCGGTAGTCCGTACCTTGGGTCGATGCCGATGAACCGCGAGGAGTTGTCGAACGTCGTGTACGAGAAGGGGGCGACGTACACGGCCCCTGGGCCCGTGCTGGGTGCGGCGTTGCGACGGGTCGAGTCGGGCGGGCAGGTCCGGCGGTTCTTGCTCGCAATCGTGGCGGTCGCGAACCCGTCGTCCCCGGGCGGGATGGGCCTGCGCGCCTACCGTGCCGACCTGGCCAGCACGCCTTTGGACTGGGAACCCGGCCCGGAGATCATGCTCGATGAAGCGTCGGCGGTGTCATTGGCGCCTTTCTATTTCAATTCGTCCGGGACGGAGGCGCAGAGCGTGGGGAAGCTCCCTAGCGACGATCCCATCGACCTTACTCCCAACTACTTCCGCTTCGTCTTCTCCTGGAAGGAAGGGTTCGACGTCGAGCTGCTCGGACCGAGCCAAGACTACCCCAATGGCGAGTGGGATCCTGTGGAGGGGGGCACGGTACGGTGGCACTTCTACGCCGCGGACTATCGCGGCGACGAGCCGGTCCTCGCGCACGACGAACGCACGTTCACGCAGACCAGCAACGCGACCTGTCCCGTCATCCAGACCGAGACGGGCACGCTCGGAGTGACCGCGGCAGGCACGCTGCCGACGGTCTCGTACCAGTACGATTCAGGATGCAGCGTCTCCCCGACGCTCGAGACGGTGACGATGGACGATCTGCGAATCCTTCATCTAGATCTCCGGACGCCCTCGCCGACGATCGTCGCTCATCGACTGGCGCTGGATGGGGTGTACGTCAACAGTGTGTTTCTGCACGTGGTCACGCCGGTGTGGCGCATCGACGCCCAGCTCCCGCATTGCGCAGAGACTCTCTCGGCCACCACGAACTCCGACGGCCACGGAGTGGTGGCCTGGGCGGACTGGGGCGTGGCGCAGCTGTACCCTGCCGGCGATCTCGGGAGCCTGACGGGAGCGACCGGGCCGGTCGGCCTGTTTTAGAGGCCGCGACGCGGGTCAGGCGGCGTCGGCCGAGCGGGTGACCGTCGTCACCGGCAGCTTCACGCTGAACACCGAGCCCTTGCCCGTCTCGCTGGACACGTCGATCGTCCCCCCGAGCTGCTGCACGAAGCGGCGCGTGATGTGGAGACCGAGGCCGAGTCCCCCGAAGCGGCGCGAGTCCGAGCTGTCCCCCTGCCGGAACATCTCGAAGATGGTGTCGCGGTCTGCGGCCGCGATCCCGATGCCCGTGTCGGCCACCGTGAGCACGAGCTGTCCTTCGGTCATCGTGGTCCACACCGTGACGTGGCCGTGCTCGGTGAACTTGCAGGCGTTGCCGACGAGGTTGCGCATGATCACGGTGATCTTGCGCGGATCGGTCAGCACCATCGTGTCGGGCACGTCGCTGCGCCACCGCAGCGCCACCTCGGTCGCGCGCGGCAGCCGCGAGCACGCCGCCTCCAGCTCGGCGAACAGCCCGCGCAGGCCGACCTGCTGCAGCCGCACGGCATCGCGGCCCGACTCGATGCGCCCCATCTCGAGCGTGTCCTCGATCAGCGAGAACAGCTCGCGGGCGGCGACCTCGACCCGCTCGAGCGCCCGCGACCGTTCGGGCGAATCGAGTTCGGTGTCGCGCGCGATCTCGGTGAACCCGAGAATGACGTTGAGCGGCGTGCGCAGCTCGTGCGACATCGTCGAGACGAACTCCGACTTGAAGCGGCTGGCAGTGCGGAGGTCGGTCACGAGGCGCACGTTCTCGAGCGCGACCGCGCCCATCTGGGCGAGGCCCGCCTGCAGGCGCTGGTGCCGATCGTCGAATGGGCCACGCCGCGTGCGATAGCCGGCGACGAGCACGCCGCCGACCTCCCCGCCCCGTCGCATCGGCACCGCCAGGAGCGACGCCATCTGCCAGCGGGCGAGCAACGCGGGGGGGACCGCGTCGGTCACGCTGCCGTCGCGGATCTCGACCACGCCGCCGGCGCGCACGTGCCCGACGGCGGGCCCGAAATCGCCCCCGAAGGCGAGCTGCCGGATCTCGGCCACCACGTCCGGGGCCAGGCCGAGCGCGCCGACCAGCCGAAACGCGTTGTCGTGCGGGTCCCAGCGGAGCGCACAGGCGAAGTCGCAGCCGAGCGACGACGTCGCGATTCGCGTCACCGTCTCGAGGACGTCGGTCGTCCCTTCGAGCGGTGCGAGAGCCGTGGCGGCCGTGTGCAGCGCGGCGGCGATCTCGGCCTCCTCGCGCGCGCGCGCCTGCGCGTCGAAGCCCTGGCGACGATAGCGGTCGTAGAAGCGGGCGCTCAGCACGCTCGCCACGCCGGTGATGCAGAGGGCCAGCGCACAGAACGCGGCGGCATCCGAGCTCCGCATGTACGGCCCGGCGAAGGCGTAGCCGAACAGGCTTCCCGTCACGGGCACGATCTGCCCGCGCCAACCCCACGGAAAGAGCACGACGGTCAAGTTGAGGATCACCACCTGGAGCATCACATAGCGCTCCATCTGGTTGTTGACGGTCGCGGAGTACACGGCGTTGGCGACGACGATCCACAGGACGAGGGCCGAGCTGACCACCGTCGGCCAGGGCGGGCGCGGGAACGTACGGATCGCCAGGAGCCCGGCCAGCGCCAAGGCCATGTCGAAGGCGTCGCGCGTGGCGAGCAGCTTTCCGCGCTCGGGATGGTGGTGCCATTCGAGGCCCAGGAGGAGCAGCGAGGCGACCAGGTAGTACCCGAGTGCGAGCGGGAACCGCGCCCGCACGAGCCGGGCGGTCTCGAGTCGAAAGGCCGCGTCGAGGGCGGCATCCTGGGAAGGGGGGGCCATGGCGAACGACGCGTGGTCGTTCGTCAAGATATCGTCAGGGTCGACCGGGAACTTGAGAGGTTCCGGCCTTGCCGAGGAGCTGCTTGGCAATCGTCTGACGCTGCACGTTCGAGGTCCCCTCGTAGATCGAGCCGACCTTGGCGTCCCGGTAGAACTGCTCGGCCGGGAATTCGGTCGTGAACCCCGCCCCGCCGTGCAGCTCGACGCCGAGGCTGGCCACCCGCTCGGCCATCTGCGACGCATAGAGCTTCGCCATGGCCGCCTCGGTGAGAAACGGCCGGCCCGCCTCTTTCAGTCGGGCGGCGTTGTAGACCAGCAGGCGGGCCGCCTCGAGCTCGGTCGCCAGCTCCGCGAACTGGAACTGCACGCCCTGGAAGTCGGCGATGCGCTTGCCGAACTGTCGTCGCTGGAGGATGTAGCCCCGCGCCTGCTCGAGGGCCCCGCGCGCGAGCCCGATCATCTGGGCGCCGATGCCGATGCGCCCTTCGTTCAACGTCTCGATGGCGATCGTGTAGCCGCGTCCGACCTGGCCGAGCACGTGCTCGCGCGGCACGACGCAGCCGTCGAGGTGCAGCGCCACGGTCGACGACGCGCGCAGCCCGAGCTTGTCCTCCCGCTTGCCGATCGTGAAGCCCGGCGCGTCGCGCTCGACGAGGAAGGCGGTGATGCCCTTGTAGCCCAGCGCGGGATCGACGGTGGCGAAGAGCAGGTAGAGCCCCGCCTCGGCGCCCCCGGTGATCCACATCTTGCTGCCCGTCAGCCGGTACACGTCGCCGTCGAGAGTGGCGCGCGTCGCGAGCGCGAAGGCGTCGGAGCCGCTCCCCGGCTCGGAGAGGCAGTAGCTCGCCACCGTGTCGCGGGCGAGCCGAGGGGCGAAGCGTTGCCGCTGCGCGTCGGTGCCCCAGCGGAGCAGCGCCGTGTTGACCAGCGTGTTCTGCACGTCGACGCCGACGCTCACCGACGCGTCGACCGCCGCCAGCTCCTCGATGGCGATGAGCGACGTCATGAACGTCGCGCCGGCTCCGCCGAGCGAGGTGGGGATCTCGATGCCCATCACGCCGAGCCGGAAGAGTGCCTGCAGGATCTCCGGATCGAGCCTCTGGACTCGATCCATGTCGCGCACGCGGGGGGCGACGGCCTCGCGCGCGAACGCACGGACCGTCTCGCGAAAGAGTGCCTCGTCCTCCGAGTCGACGGTGAGGGGAGCGGGTCGGTCGAGCGTCCGCGACATCGCAGCGCGAATACCAGACGCCGACCCCAGATACATCTCGGCGAACCGAGCGTCAGTCGCGAGCGAGTGCCCGCTCGACGTCGAAGCCGACCGAGAGCGTCTCACCGTCCGCAAGCGTTATGGCGACGTCCATCCGTGCGGCATCGACGACGTCGGCTCCCTGCAAGCGATGATGCCGCCACCCGAGCGCGATCGTGCGCGTCCCGTCCACCACCACCGAGCCGGCGCGCGGCTGGACCGGGCGGCGCCCGGCGTCGGTCACGAAGGCCTCGATCCTCCCCTGCCGGCGACACAGCTCGACGTGGTGCTCGCCGGCCATGCCCAGGATACCGCCGTGGTGCGGCTCGTGATCGACGTGGGCCTCGGCCGCGCCGAAATGCGCGTAGCGAAGAAAGGGCACGGTCGCCAGCGCGAGCCCCGTGACGAGTGCCGCGGCGACGCGCGCTCCGCTCACGCCGGACGCCTCGCCACGAGCCACGTGATCACGCCGAGCAGGATGGCCGGCGCGTACACACCGGGAAGGTCGATCATCCAGTGCTCGGGTCCGACGAGCCCGCGCATCGTGTCGACGACGTGCACCAGCGCGTGCAAGCCGGCAAAGCCCGCGGCGGCCAGACACGCCGGCACCCGCCAGCGGGGCACGACGGCCGCCCAGACGAGCCCGACACCCAGCAAGAGGAAGATGCAGCCGATGTCCCGGATGAAGTGCTCGTTCGCGGGCCCGAAGTCGGGCACGCCCGCGGGCAAGTTCAGGTACCAGTGCACGGGGTCGGCGAGCATCCAGATTCCGTTGCCGGCGTTGCCGAGGCCGAACAGGCCCAGCACGACCGTCCAGGCATCGAATACCCAGCCCGCTCGATCCGACCCCTGCGCTGCGTCCATCGCGATCTCCCTTCGAGGACGCCGCGCGTCCTCGCATCGATCACGTTCGAAGCGGACGGAAGGTTACGTGGTACGCTCAGTACCCGTCCAACGTGGCCACTCGGGCACGATGGAACGCCGCGTCTCCGAACTGAATCTCCGCCGCGCGGGCGCGTTTCAAGAAGAAGCCCACGTCGTGCTCGTCGGTCATGCCGATGCCGCCGTGCATCTGCACGGCTTCGTTGGCGACGAGCACGAACGCGTCGGAGAGGCGTGCTTTGGCCATGCTGGCCAGGCGCCCGACCTCCTGGTCGCCCTTGCCGGCATCGACCGCCTCGTGCGCGGCCATGACGATCGACCGTGCCAGCTCGAGCTCCATGAAGAGCCGCGCGGCGCGGTGCTTCAAGGCCTGGAATGAGCCGATCACCTTCCCGAACTGCTGCCGGGTCTTCAGATAGTCGAGGGTCATCTGGAACGCGGCAACCATGCCCCCGAGCATCTCCGCCGTGAGCGCGATGGTCCCGCGGTCGATCACCCGCTGCAGCAACGCCGCCCCCGTGCCGACGCCGCCGACGACGGCCTCTGGACCGACCCGCGTGCCGGCGAACCGCACGATGGCCGCGCCCCGCGCATCGACGCGATGCTGGCGCTCGACCGTGACGCCCGCGGCGTCGCGCGGCACGAGCACGAGCGTCACCCCAGCCGCGTCCCGCTTCTCGCCGCTGGTTCGAGCCGACACGAGCAGGTGATCGGCCGCGGCTCCGTCGAGCACCTGGATCTTTTCGCCGTGGAGTGCGACCCCGTCCCCGGCGCGCTCGGCACGCGTTTCGACGCAGGCGAGGTCGTAGCGCGAGCCGGTCTCTTGGTACGCCAGCGCCAGCAACGCGCCTCCTGCGGCCACCTGCGGCAAGTGACGCGTTCGCTGCGCGTCGCTCCCGCCCAGCACCAGCGCGCTCGCCCCGAGAAGCGCCGACAACATCGGCTCCGGAACGAGGCCGCGCCCGAGCTCCTCCATGACGACCATGAGCTCGACGTAGCCGAGGCCCGCGCCGCCGTATTGCTCGGGCACGACGATGCCTGCCCAGCCGAGCTGGCCCATCTCCGTCCAGAGCGGCTTGGAGAACCCGTCGCCGCCCTCGTCGCGGAGCTCGCGGATGCGTTTCATGGGCGACCGGCTGGAGACGAACTCCCGCGCCGTCGTCTGCAGAAGCTGCTGCTCTTCGCTGAGGACGAGCGACACGGTCAGTCCGGAAGCCCGAGCACGTTCTTGGCGATGATGTTCAGCTGGATCTCGGACGTGCCGCCTTCGATGGTGTTGCCGCGCGAGCGCAGCCAGTCGCGCGTGAGGCCCAGCTCGTCGGGCGTGAAGCCGGGGCCGTCCCAGCCGAGCGCCTGCGGGCCCGCGATCTGCACCATCAACTCGCGGCGCCGCTGGTTCAGCTCGGTGCCGTACAGCTTGAAGATCGACGTCTCCGGTCCGGGCGGCCGGCCGATCTTCACCTGCTCGCGCGAGCGCGCCAGCGTGAGGTCCATGCAGAGCTGATCGATCTCGATCTGCGCGATCCGGTCGCGCACGATGGGATCGTCGAGGCGGCCGTTCTCGTTCGTCAGATAGCGGTGCGCCATCGTGACCAGACGCGAACGATCCTCGCGCTCCTTGAAGACGTCCGCGATCATGTTGCGCTCGAAGCGCAGCAGCATCTTGGCGATGGCCCAGCCGCCGTTCACGGCGCCGACGACGTTGCGCGCGGGCACCCGCACGTTCTCGATGAAGGTTTCGCAGAACGGCGAGGCGCCGCTGATCAGCTTGATCGGCCGCACCGAGACGCCCGGCACGTCCATGTCCATCAGCATGAACGTGATGCCGGCGTGCTTGACGCTCGTGTCGGTGCGCACGAGCAGGAACATCCAGTCGGCCTTGTCGGCGTAGGACGTCCACACCTTCTGGCCGGTGAGCAGGTAGTCGTCGCCGTCGCGGACTGCCTTGGTCTGCAGGCCCGCCAGGTCGGAGCCCGCACCCGGCTCGGAGTAGCCCTGGCACCACCGGATCTCGCCGCGCACGATGCGCGACAGGTGCCAGCGCTTTTGCTCCTCGTTGCCGGTCTCGAGCAGCAGCGGGCCGATCATCTCGAGCCCGAACCCGATCAGCGGCGGCCGGAGCCGCAGCTTGGCCATCTCCTCGCGCAGCGCCTTGGCTTCGGCCGGCGTGAGCCCGCCGCCGCCGTACTCGCGCGGCCAGGTGGGCGCCGTCCAGCCGCGTTCGGCCATCGCTGCCAGCCACCGCAGCGTGGGCGCTGGATACGTGCCCTTCTTCCCGCCCCAGCACACCTCGTCCGCCGAGCGCGGGGGGGTGCGCATCTCGGCGGGAGCGTTGGCGTCGAGCCAACGCCGCGCGTCTTCGCGAAAGGCGTCGAGATCGGCCATCGGTCCGGACGCTAGTCGAGGGGTGCGGCCGGTGCAAGGTCGGCGCGCTCTAAACGAACCCCCCGCGCGCCGCTCCGCCGGGCTGGCAGGCTAGCTCGGAGAGCGCTAGTTAGGAGCGCGTGGTGGAGGTGGAGGGGCAGCGGGCGGCGGCGGGGGTGCGGTTGGTCCGGTTGGCACTCGCCGGCGTCGACGTGCCGCTCGGCGTGCGATTCTGGGACGGCAGCATCGTCGAGCTGGGAGGCGGGCCACCGCGGTTCACGCTCGTCTTCCGGTCGCGCCGGGTCTTTCGGCGCCTGCTCGCACGACCCAGCGCCCTCGCCTTCGGCGAGGCATTCGTCGACGCCGAGATCGATCTCGAGGGGGACGTCTTCGAGGCGATGCGCGCCACCCACCGGCTGGAGAGCATGCGCCGGCCGTTCGGGACGCGCCTCGCCATGCTGCGGGAATGGATGCGCACATGAGCGGACGCGCACGCGACATCGCGTTCCACTACGACGTCTCGAACGACTTCTACGCGCTCTTCCTCGATCGCCGCATGGTCTACACCTGCGCGTACTACCGTGATCCGGCGGGCGACCTCGAGACGGCGCAGGCCGACAAGCTCGACCTCGTCTGCCGGAAGCTTCGCCTCGCCCCGGACGAACGCTTCCTCGACCTCGGATGCGGATGGGGCGCGCTCGTGCAGTGGGCGGCCCAGCACTGGAACGTCGCAGCGGAGGGGGTGACGCTGTCCCGTGCACAAGCCACGTGGGGAAACGACGCCATCCGCCGCGCCGGGCTCGCGAGCCGCGCACGCATCGTGCGGGCCGACTGGCGCGCCGTGGCGCCCGAGCGCCCCTACGACAAGATCGCCGCGGTCGGGCTCATCGAGCACGTGGGCGTGGCCCACTACCGGGACTACTTCGCGCTCGCGCACCGCGTGCTCGCGCCGGGCGGGCTCTTTCTCAACCACGGCATCACGCACCGCGCGGGGACACGGCGGTCGAGCGAGATGGAGTTTTTGTCGCGCCACGTCTTTCCGGGTGGCGAGCTCTGCGATCTCGGCACCATCGTCGCCGGGATCGACCGCGCCGGCTTCGAGGTGGTCGACGTCGAGGACCTCGGCCCCCATTACGCGCGCACGACGCGGCAGTGGGTCGAGCGCCTGCAGCAGCACGAGGCGCGCGCCCGCGCGCTGGTCAGCGAGCGGACGTACCGCACGTTCCTCGTCTATCTGGCGGCCGCATCCGTGGCGTTCGAGGAAGGCGCGCTCGCCCTGCATCAGGTGGTCGGCGCGCGGCGCGGGCGCGCCCGGACGATCACGACGCGCGAAGAGGTCTATGCATCCGTCACCAGCGCACGAGCTGCAATCCGAGAAACGCCTGCACCCCGGCGAGCACGAGTGCCGTGAGCCCGATCCACGGATGCACCGCGCGGGCGCGCGCGTGCGTCATGTGGAACGAAAGCTGGCGCGCCAGCGTCATCACGACCACGACGGCGCTGCCGGCGATGAAATGCGTGCTCGCCGCCGGGGTCAGCTCCGGCCGGTAGACCCATACGGTCGCGAGACCGAGCAGCCAGTTCCCCAGCACCAGCCACCACACCCACGCGGCCAACGCAGCGTGCTGGCCGAGCTTGCGTGCCGCGAGTCGGCCGCCGCGCCGCCCCGCGAACGCCCAGCTCGCGGCGCGACCCGCGAGCAGCACGGTCACGAGACCGGTCGCCGGATGCAGCCACGGCACGACGGCGGTGGCGAGGTCGCTCACCGCCCCACGAAGCGCGCGCCGAGGTCGCGCACGACGCCTTCGAGCTCGTCGCCCCGCACGAGCGGATAGACGATCAGCCGATCGATGCCCACGGCCGCGGCCCGCGCCACGAGCTCGTCCGTGAGCGGCTCGAAGGTCGTGAGCGAGATCTCGAGCGGCTCGGCGGCCCGCGGGGTGGCGGCGCGGAGCCGTCGCAGCTCGGCGATGATCGGCACGGTCTGCTCCACCGTCAGCGCGAAGCCGTACCACCCGTCGCCGACGCGGGCCGCCCGTGCGAGCGCCGCGGGCACCTGTCCGCCGATCACGATCGGTGGATGCGGGCGCTGCGCGGGCTTGGGCTCGAAGCGGATCCCGTCGAAGCGCGCGAACGGCCCCGCGTGGGCCGGCTCGACCTGCGTCCAGAGCGTGCGCATGGCCGCCAGCGAGTCGTCGGTGATCGCCCCGCGCCGATGGAAGTCGACGCCCAGGGCCCGGAACTCCGCCTCCACGTAGCCGCCGGCGAAGCCGGCGATCAGCCGCCCGCCGGACACCACGTCGAGCGAGGCGAGCGCCTTGGCGAGCAGCACCGGATTGTGGTGCGGCAGTACCAGGATGCCGGTGCCGAGCCGCAGCCGCGTGGTGAACGCCGCCACGCGCGTGAGCGCGACGATCGAATCGAGGAAGGGTGTTTCCGGCGGGGCCGGGACCGGGTTGTCGCGGAGCGGCATCGCCACGTGCTCCCCGGTCCACACCGACTCGAATCCGGCCTCTTCGGCCGCGACGGCCACCCGCCGCTGCACGGCCGGGTCGGCGCAGGCGCCGAAGTTGATGCCGAAGACCCCGAACCGCATCTCACGCCGCCGGCGCGAGCAGTCGCGGCAGCTCGGCGGCGAGCTGTCCCTTGGCGAGGACGCGCCCGCACCCGAGCGCCTTCGCGGCCTCCATCAGGTCGATCCGTTCGTGATCGACGAAGCCGACGGTCCGGACGGTCGCCGCATTGGGCTGGCGCGCCAGGCGCTCGAGCGCCGCCATGGCATCGGCGAGCCGGAGGTCGACGATCACGAGTCGCGCACCGGCCGCCTCGCGTTCGAGCGTGTCGAGATCGCGTGCCGGCGCGACCCCGATGCCGAGCTGCTCGGCGGCTTCCCGAATCTTCGACACGAACAGCAGATCACGAACGAAGTAGACGACGTCGGCCATCAGGGCTGGACGGGATGCGTGGGCGCCGGGGTCGACGGCACGGCGACCGGCGCGGGAGTGCCGCGACGCTTGAGCACCGCGCCCATCGTCAGCAGCACCCCCATCAGCTCGACCACGAGGAGCGCCATCGGCAGCAGTCCCGGCAATCCGTCGCGGACGAGGCTCACGATGCGTCCTGCGACCAGGCCGCCCAGAAACGCCGACGCGGCGAGCAGCGCCCCCAGGCGGATCGACGATACGAAGGCCGCGATCACGAAGAAGATGCCGAGCGCGGCGTGCATGCCGTCGTACATCGCGGTGAGCTCGTTGCGCGCGCTGAGGCTCGTGATCGTACTCCAGGTGAGGTCGACCGGGTCGAGGATGGCATTCGGCGCGACGAGTCCGAGATATCCCACCGCGCAGAAGGCGAGGCC
>Ga0187893_10004645_pt1 | contig 25829 bp, 20 predicted proteins | sample MA1701074metaG_FD_139574 | JGI IMG/M metagenome (GOLD analysis project Ga0187893, IMG submission 139574) | White microbial mat communities from a basaltic lava cave in the Kipuka Kanohina Cave System on the Island of Hawaii, USA - MA170107-4 metaG ... | reverse complement strand
AATGCCTTTATATTCCATTAAGCAACTGGTATCGTAAGCGGCTACAGCTTTAATAAACGGCTCGCCATGGCCGGTGGCGCTGATGGCGCAGGTGGCATTGCTGGCATAAGTGCCGGCGCCAATGATGGGACTGTCGCCAATACGGCCGAATTTTTTATTGGTCATGCCGCCGGTGCTGGTAGCGGCTGCTATATTGCCCTGTACATCGCAGGCTACTGCGCCAACGGTACCGAATTTTTTATTGCGCTTCAATGTTTCCATTTCATCAGCAGAGTGATCGAGTGCATAGCTGTCGGAGTCGCGGATCATCTTCCATTGATCGTATCGAAACTGGCTGAAGAAATATTCGTCGGGCTCAAGGCGTATATTTCTTTTGATAGCAAAATCAATGGCGCCTTTGCCGCTTAAAAAAACATGATTGCTGTGTTGCATTACTTCCATCGCCAATGCTACAGGATTGCGAACATAACGAACACCGGCAACAGCGCCGGCATTGAGGGTAGCCCCATCCATGATGGCAGCATCCATTTCATGCAATCCTTTGTTGGTAAACACTGATCCGCGGCCTGCGTTGAAGAGAATATTATCTTCTAATGCTATCGTTGTTACTTTCACTGCTTCCAATGCGGTGCCACCTTTATCAAGTATAACATAACCGGCATTGAGTGCATCTTCTAATCCCTGCAGGTAAGTGGCTTCCAGTTCGGGAGTCATATCTTCTTTGAGTATAGTGCCGGCGCCGCCGTGAAGTGCTATTGTATAGGTTGACATAAATGATAAGGACTATGATCTGCTGCCGAAATTAGGATATATGTCTGATGTTTCTCCCATCTGACATATCAGATTGAATGAGTCAGACGGGGTGTCAGATGCTGATATCATCGGATTTTTCAGTGTTGGTTTTTGCGTAGAGACAAGGCATGCCTTGTCTCTACAAACAAATACATAAAGAATACGATGATGAAGTGAGAAGCGTCAGACGAGACATCAGACGCAAAAGCAAATGGTGTGTCAGACGGCGACCGTCAGACACCTTTCTTTCTTGAAATTGCTATATAATATAAAGGCACACCCAGCAGCACGATGATCAATCCGGGCCAGGTGAATTGTGGTTTGTAAATAATAAGCAGAATACAAAAAGCAGCTCCCATTATAATATAAATGATGGGCAATACAGGATAACCAAATGCTTTGTATGGACGTTCTGCATCGGGTCTTTTTTTGCGAAGAATAAAAATACCGATGATGGTAAGCATATAAAATATGACGACCACAAAAGAGATCATGTCCAATAACTGACCATACTTACCGCTAAGGCACCAGATGCCGGCCACGATGCATTGAATCCATAAGGCCAATTGCGGCACTGCATTTTTGTTCAGCTCGCCGGCATGTTTAAAAAATAAACCATCTTTTGCCATCGTATAATATACTCTTGCGCCGGCCAGTACCAATCCGTTGTCGCAGCCAAATGTTGATACCATGATCAATATAGCAATGAGTTTGGTGCCAAATGCAGGGAATATTTTGTTGGCTGCTGCCACTGCTACCCTGTCGTCGGTAGGAAAAGCCAGTTCATTTAACGGCAGTACATTTAAGTACATGAGGTTGGCCGAAACATAAATGATGGTAACGATGAGTGTGCCGAGAAATAAACTTAATGCAATATTCTTTTTGGGGTTCTTCATTTCACCGGCGATGAAAGTGACATTGTTCCATGAATCGCTGCTGAAGATAGAACCTACCATGGCTGATGCAATGGCGCCCATTAATGCGCCTCCTGATATAGCAGTCCAGATAGTGGGATGCAACGTACCGGTAGCATCAGTCTCACCAAAATCCTGAACAGACTTAAAACCTGTTTTCCAGTTCTCAGCCCAAAAACTTTCTTTTACCAATAAAAAGCCGAATACGATCAGTCCGAATAATGCTAATAGTTTGGCGGAAGTAAAAACGGTTTGAATGATCTTGCCTTCCTTTACTCCTTTTGAATTGATATAAGTAAGTAAACAAATGATGAAGATAGCCACCAGTTGTCCTGAATAAACTTTGGTGATGCCTGCATCAAATAAAAAATAATTATTGCCTAATTCAGGAACGAGATAAGCAAGGAATTTGGAGAACGCTACGGCTACAGCGGCAATAGTAGCTGTTTGTATCACAGCAAAAAAACTCCAGCCGTATAAAAAACCCATTAAAGGATTGTATGCTTCTTTTAAATAAACATATTGGCCCCCTGCCTTGGGAAACATACCGCTCAACTCTCCATAGCTTAATGCAGCGGTTAATGTCATGAACCCGGTGATAACCCAAACAGCAATAAGCCAGCCTGCACTTCCTGTATTGCGTGTAATATCGGCGCTTACAATAAAAATACCGGAGCCTATCATAGATCCGGCTACGATCATAGTTCCGTCAAATAATCCAAGCGTTGGTTTAAAAGAAGTGGGCTGATTGCTCATGCAAAATTGTTTTAGCAATCAAGATAAGTAATTCACTTCATTTTACAGGCATTAGCAAAAACAAAAAAGCCCTTTCATGTTACGAAGGGGCTTTTGCTAAGAAAATTTCTATGCTTAGAATCTGCCTGAGTTGTTTATTTTTTTTGATACCGGCGACATTAACACGGCTGATCGTCTGTTGCGACGCTCCGTTCATCGTTCCGTTTTCATGGCATCTGTTTAAGATAACATTCAACTTTATTCAATTAACTCAAACAGCTTCTTAATCTTTTTTGCTTTTGGTCTTATATTGTTTGTTCAAACCTTTTACAAGATCTTCGGTAATGTTGTACATCGTATCCTTGTAATAAAACAGTCCCTGCTCGTATGATACGATATAAGAATATTGTTTGTCTTTGTTATAATCAGCAACAAATTCTTCAATGTCTTTTTTCAGCTTCAACTGGCTGCGCATTACAAACTCCTGGTATTGCTGATCCAGTTCCTGTCTTTTATTTTTCAACCTGTCTTCCAGTTGCCGAAGGTCAACCTGCGCTTTTTCATAATCAGCCTGCGTCATAGTTCCTGCTTTTTCTTTTTGCTGGTATTCCATCAGTTTGTTGCGATAAGCATTTTCATATTGTGAAAGCTGGCCGGTATAATCTCTTTCTTTTTTCTCAATTTCTGATTGCACATCTTTTACCATATAAGCATTGGCCTGCACCGAATCCATTTCAAAATAAGCAATGCGAAAAGACTGTTGAGCAGTATCCAAATTTTTGACCGAATGTTTGCTTTGTACTGCGCCGGAATCTTTTTTCTTACTGAACTGGGCGAAGAGCAGGTAACCGGCAATAAGGGTTAACAGCACATTCCAAACCAGCAAACCATTTTTCATTCGTAAATTTTTTTAATCAGAGCTTACGCTTTTTATGGAAAATTGAAATTGCAAATTACTAAGGATCAGGCGGCCAAAGATAAGAATTCAGGTCACTTTGTGAAACAGTTAACAGGGTTAAGGCACAAGGTACAAGGTACAAGGAGCAAGGTACAAGAAAGAAATCCTATGTGAAAGGAAAGAAAAAGGAGCAGAAAAATTTCCACTCCTTATTATCATTAGCACATTTGCATATTAGCATATTAGCACATTACTCTTCTTCATCAAACGTCATCGCTTCACGGGTGGTTTGCAGCAATTCATATTCTTCCTTGCTGCCCACGATCATATTTTCAAATTCACGCAAACCAGTACCTGCAGGTATCGGGTGACCGGTGATCACATTTTCTTTCAGGCCGAGCATTTCATCTGTCTTACCATGTATAGCGGCAGATGACAATACTTTAGTTGTTTCCTGGAAGGATGCAGCCGATATCCAGCTTTGTACTCCCAATGATGCTTTGGTAATACCCAGCAATGTTGGTGATGATGTGGCAGGTTGTGCATCGCGAAACTCAACCAGTTTTTTATCGTTTCTGCGCAGTTGAGAATTTTCTTCTCTTACTTCACGCAGGCTTACGATCTGGCCGGCACGCAGTCTGCCTGAATCACCTATATCCGTTACTACTTTCTTATCAAAGATGAAATCATTCTCCTGAAGGAATTCAAATTTATCTACCAGGTCATCTTCGAGGAACTTGGTATCACCCGGATCAACGATGCTTACTTTACGCATCATCTGGCGAACGATCACTTCAATATGCTTATCGTTGATCTTCACACCCTGTAAGCGATATACTTCCTGAATCTCATTCACTACATACTGCTGTACTGCAAAGGGCCCTTGAATAGCGAGTATATCCTGCGGAGATATTTGACCATCACTCATTGCAGAACCTGCTTTTACAAAGTCGCCATCCTGTGCAAGGATCTGTCTTGTCAAAGGCACCAGGTATTTTTTCTGCACACCATCTTTTGCTTCAATGATGATCTCACGGTTACCACGTTTGATAGCACCCATGGTTACCACACCATCTATTTCAGAAACCACAGCAGGATTGCTTGGATTTCTTGCTTCAAACAACTCGGTTACCCTTGGAAGACCACCGGTGATATCTCTTAGTTTACCTAATACACGGGGTATCTTCACGATCACCTGTCCGGCTTTCACTTCATCCCCTTCATCAGGTATGATATGGCTTCCGGTAGGCAGGTTATAAGATTTATTTTCTTTGCCTTCTACAATAATCGAAGGAATTTTTGTTTTATCACGGGTTTCGATCACCACCTTTTCCCTGTGACCAGTTTGCTCATCTGATTCCTCACGGTAAGTAACGCCTTCAATAACATTTTCAAACTTCAGCGTACCGTTTACTTCAGCAACGATAACGTTGTTAAAAGGATCCCATGTGCAGATCACATCTCCCTTATGAACTTTTTGTCCGTCTTTTACCTGCAACACAGATCCATAAGGAATGTTATTGGTGATCATCAGCCTGTCGTTCTTAGTATCAATGATACGAACCTCGCCGGTACGTCCGATTACAACCTGTACTTTTACTCCCTCGCTATTTTCAGTTGTTACAGTACGCAAACCATCAAACTGAATAGAACCATCAAACTTCGCCAACAAAGTGGAATCAACAGTAGCGGAACCAGCCACACCACCCACGTGGAATGTACGAAGCGTTAACTGTGTACCCGGCTCACCAATTGATTGTGCGGCAATGATACCTACTGCATCACCACGCTGTGCTGTTACACCCGATGCAAGGTTTTTACCATAACATTTTACGCAGCACCCACGTTTGCTTTCGCAAGTAAGAACAGAGCGGATTTCAATAGTTTCAATGCCGGCATCCTCAATTTTCTTAGCAGTATTCGCAGTTATTTCTTCACCACCACTAACAATCAAAGCATCATTTTGCAAGTCATATACATCATGCAATGAGATGCGACCAATAATACGGTCAGACAATGCTTCAATGACATCTTCATTATCTTTTAAAGCAGAAGTAGCAATACCACGCAGAGTACCGCAATCCTCTTCAGTAATCACTACGTCTTGTGCCACGTCAACCAAACGACGTGTTAAGTAACCGGCATCCGCTGTTTTAAGGGCGGTATCGGCCAAACCCTTACGGGCACCGTGTGTAGAGATGAAGTAGTCCAATACATTCAATCCTCCTTTGAAGTTGGAGAGAATTGGATTTTCGATGATCTCAGATCCGCTTGAACCGGATTTTCTTGGCTTAGCCATCAATCCCCTGATACCGGCCAACTGTTTAATTTGTTGTTTAGAACCACGGGCGCCTGAATCAAGCATCATATAAACAGAGTTGAAACCTTGTTTATCGTTTGCCAGCTCACGGATCAGTGTTTCAGTGATACGGGTATCAACACGGCTCCAGATATCAACTGTCTGGTTATACCTTTCATTGTTGGTGATAAGACCCATGTTATAGTTTTCCCATACCTCATCTACTTCACCTTTTGCATTCTCCAGCAATTCTTCTTTAATATCAGGAATGATAAGGTCATTAATGCTGAATGACAAACCACCCTGGAAGGCTGTGCGGAAACCAAGCTGCTTGATGTCATCGAGGAACTTAGCAGTTTTGGGAACATTGGTGATCTCGATAATATCACCAATGATCTCACGAAGATTCTTCTTAGTGAGCAGTGCATTTACAAAACCTACTTCAGCAGGCACGTGCTGATTAAAGATCACACGTCCAACTGTTGTTTCAATTAATTTATGCTCCAGCAAACCATCAGCATTACGGATGGCAGTTTTTACTTTTATCCATGCATGCAAGTCAACCACTGCTTCGTTGTAAGCAATCATGACTTCTTCAGTAGAATAGAATACCTTCCCCTCACCTCTTACTTTTTCTGTTTCGGTTGATTTTCTTCCTTTAGAAATATAATACAGGCCAAGCACCATGTCTTGTGAAGGCAGTGTAATTGGCGTACCGTTTTGCGGGTTCAGGATGTTATGAGAGGCAAGCATCAACAATTGAGCTTCCAGCACCGCTGCACTGCTCAATGGAACGTGTACCGCCATTTGGTCACCATCAAAGTCGGCGTTGAACGCTGTTGTTACCAATGGATGCAGTTGTATCGCTTTACCTTCGATCAGCTTCGGCTGGAATGCTTGAATAGACAAACGGTGAAGCGTCGGGGCACGGTTAAGAAGAACCGGGTGACCTTTCAATATATTTTCAAGAATATCCCAAACAATAGCTTCTTTTTTATCAACTAACTTTCTTGCTGATTTCACCGTCTTCACAATACCTCTTTCAATCAGCTTGCGGATGATAAATGGCTTGAATAGTTCAGCAGCCATATCTTTTGGCAATCCGCATTCATGCAATTTCATTTCAGGGCCCACAACGATAACCGAACGACCAGAGTAGTCAACACGCTTACCCAACAGGTTTTGACGGAAACGACCTTGCTTACCTTTCAATACATCAGAAAGAGATTTCAGTGCACGGCCACCTTCTGCTTTTACTGCATTTGATTTACGGCTATTGTCAAACAAACTGTCAATAGCTTCCTGCAACATACGTTTTTCATTACGCAGGATCACTTCAGGTGCTTTGATCTCCAACAATCTTTTCAAACGGTTATTACGAATGATAACACGACGATAAAGATCATTCAGATCAGAAGAAGCAAAGCGACCACCATCCAAAGGAACTAACGGACGAAGCTCCGGTGGAATAACCGGAATGTATTGCATTACCATCCATTCAGGACGGTTAGTGATTCTTGTATTGGCATCACGAAAAGCTTCAACTACACTCAAACGTTTTAACGCATCCGCTTTTCTTTGTTGTGATGTTTCAGTTGCAGCAGCATTGCGCAGATCAAATGACAACTGATCAAGATCTATTCTTGCCAGCATATCATGTACGGCTTCAGCACCCATCTTAGCGATGAATTTGTTTGGATCATCATCAGGCAGGTACTGGTTATCCTTCGGCAATGTTTCCAGTATATCTAAGTATTCTTCTTCTGTCAGCAAGTCACCAGGATTTTGTCCTTTATCAGCACGGATACCTGATTGTATTACCACAAATCTTTCGTAGTAAACAATTGTCTCCAGCTTTTTAGAACTCATTCCTAATAAGTAACCAATCTTATTAGGCAATGATTTAAAATACCAGATATGAACCACTGGTACTACCAGTTTAATGTGACCCATTCTTTCACGACGCACTTTTTTCTCCGTTACTTCCACACCGCAGCGGTCGCAAACGATCCCTTTATAACGAATACGTTTGTATTTACCGCAGGCACATTCATAGTCTTTTACAGGACCAAAAATTCTTTCGCAAAACAAACCATCTCTCTCGGGTTTGTAGGTACGATAGTTAATAGTTTCAGGCTTCAACACTTCGCCATAGCTTCTTTCCAGGATGGTATCCGGTGAAGCCAGTCCGATTGTGATTTGTGAAAACGTTGCTCTTGGACGATTTTCTTTTTTGAATGCCATAATACGTTTATCGTTTGTAGTTTTTTGTTTTTTGTTACCAGCGACATTAACACTGTTCAACTTCGTTGCGTCGTCCCGATAGCTATCGGGATCATCGTTCGGTTCGCTGCTCAGCTAAGAGTTGGCAGTTTTCAGCAGGCAGTCACTGCAAATTGCCAACTGCCCACTGCTGCTTAAAGATTTATTCGAATTTCAGATCAAGTCCCAATCCCCTCAATTCATGCACCAATACATTGAATGATTCAGGAACACCCGGTCTCGGAATATTATCACCTTTCACAATTGCTTCGTATGTTTTTGCACGACCGATGATATCATCTGATTTCAATGTCAGCAATTCCTGCAAGATGTTGGATGCGCCATAAGCTTCCAGTGCCCATACTTCCATTTCACCAAATCTTTGACCACCGAATTGTGCTTTACCACCCAACGGCTGTTGTGTGATCAAGCTGTATGGCCCAATTGAACGGGCATGCATCTTATCATCCACCATGTGGTGCAGTTTGATCATATAGATGATACCTACTGTTGCTTTCTGGTGGAAGCGTTCACCGGTTTCTCCATCATACAGGTGAGTGTGACCGAATTTTGGTAACCCGGCTTTTTCGATGTATTGAGCTATTTCATCGGTAGTAGCTCCATCGAATATCGGGGTAGAAAATTTTACTCCCAATTTCTCACCAGCCCATCCCAATACTGTTTCATATATCTGCCCAAGGTTCATACGGCTCGGTACACCCAATGGATTTAACACTACATCAACCGGCGTTCCATCTTCAAGGAACGGCATATCTTCTGCACGAACAATTTTCGCAACGATACCCTTGTTACCGTGACGTCCTGCCATCTTATCTCCCACTTTCAGCTTACGCTTAACAGCGAGATAAACTTTGGCCAGTTTCAATACACCTGCCGGCAATTCATCACCGATGGAGATATTAAACTTCTCTCTTTTGTAACGACCAAGTTCTTCGTTGTATTTAATGTTGTAGTTGTGCAATAAAATGTTGATCTGATCATCTACTTTTTTGTCACCTGTCCAGCCAAGCGGATTAATATTTGCGTAGTCAAGGCCAGTAAGATTTTTAGCAGTGAACTTAGCGCCTTTTCCAATTTGCACTTCACCAAAATTGTTGCTTACACCCGCTGATGCATGATCTTTCAACAGGGTAGTAAGCTTTTGCAGCAATATTTCCATCAGGTCAGCTTCATTCTTTTCATGCACTTTTTCCAGTTTATCAATTGCTGCCCTTTCTCTTACTTTAGCATTCTTATCTTTCTTGGCACGCTGGAACAATTTCTTACCAATCACCACACCTTCTACTCCGTTAGGCGCTTTCAATGAAGCATCTTTTGCATCACCAGCCTTATCACCAAAGATGGCACGAAGCAGTTTTTCTTCAGGCGTAGGATCGCTTTCACCTTTTGGTGTGATCTTACCAATCAAAATATCCCCTTCGTTGATAGCAGCGCCAATACGAATGATACCGTTTTCATCCAGGTCTTTAGTAGCTTCTTCAGATACGTTTGGAATATCCGGTGTCAGTTCTTCTTCACCCAACTTAGTATCACGAACTTCAAGCTCATATTCAGAAATGTGAACGGAAGTAAACATATCTTCACGCACCACTCTTTCGCTGATCACAATCGCATCTTCAAAGTTGTAACCCTTCCATGGCATGAATGCCACTTTCAGGTTTTTACCCAATGCTAATTCGCCATTTTGCGTAGCATAACCGTCAGTAAGAAAATCGCCTTTCTTTACTTTTTGGCCTTTCTTTACAGCAGGCTGCAGGTTAATACAAGTCTCCTGGTTGGTCTTAATGAATTTAGTCAGCCTGTAAACTCTCAGGTCTTCTTCAAAACTTACGAGTTTTTCTTCTTCATCACGTTCGTAGCGAACATGTATCTCATTTGCATCAACAAATTCAACCACACCGTTTCCATCAGCATGTATCTGTATTCTTGCATCACGGGCAGCTTTTGCTTCTAATCCTGTTCCTACAATGGGTACATCGGCGCGGATAAGCGGTACAGCCTGGCGTTGCATGTTCGAACCCATCAGTGCACGGTTGGCATCATCATGTTCTAAGAAAGGAATCAACGAAGCACTTAAACCAACAATCTGGTTAGGCGCCACATCCATAAACTGCACATCATTTTTATCAAGGATCGGGAAGTCACCTGTCTCACGACTTACGATCTTCTCTTCCACAAAATGCCCTTTATCATCTAATGGCGTATTAGCTTGCGCAATCTTTGCCAGGTCTTCTTCTTCGGCACTCAGGAAAGTAAGTTCTTTCATGTTTACCCTTCCTTCATTCACTTTACGATAAGGCGTTTCAATGAAACCCATATCGTTGATCTTGGCATGCACACACAGTGTAGAGATCAAACCAATGTTTGGACCTTCAGGTGTTTCAATGGTGCAAAGACGGCCATAGTGAGAATAGTGTACGTCACGTACCTCAAAGCCAGCTCTTTCACGGCTCAAACCACCAGGCCCGAGTGCTGAAATACGGCGTTTGTGAGTGATCTCACTTAACGGGTTTGTCTGATCAAGAAACTGTGATAGCTGTGATGTACCAAAGAAGGAATTGATGACAGAAGAAAGTGTTCTTGCATTGATCAGGTCAACAGGAGTAAATACCTCATTGTCCCTTACGTTCATTCTTTCACGAATGGTACGAGCCATACGGGCCAGACCAACACCAAACTGAGCATACAACTGCTCACCCACTGTACGTACACGACGGTTGCTCAGGTGGTCAATATCATCAATCTCAGCTTTACCATTAGTAAGGCGTACAAGATATTTAATGATCAAAATAATATCTTCTCTTGTTAAAGTCTTTTGATCAAGTGGCGCATCCAGGTTCAGCTTGCGGTTGATCTTGTAACGGCCTACTTCACCCAGATCATAACGTTTATCGCTAAAGAACAATTTATCAATGATACCACGGGCTGTTTCGTTATCCGGAGCATCGGCGCCACGCAATTGACGATAGATAAATTGAACGGCTTCCAGTTCACTATTGGAAGTATCTTTATTCAGTGTATTGTAAATAATAGCATAGTCACCGCCTACATCTTCACGCTGAATAAAGACGCTTTTTACATCCATTTCTGAAATGGTGTCAATAGCTTCTTCATCAAGAATGGTATCCCTTTCCATCACGATCTCGTTTCTTTCAATTGATACTACTTCACCGGTATCCTCATCCACGAAATCTTCTACCCATGTTCTCAACACACGGGCAGCAAGGCGTTTACCAATATATTTTGATAATGTCTTTTTATCTGTTTTTACTTCATCAGCCATACCAAACAGTTCAAGAATGTCCTTGTCTGTTTCATAACCGATAGAACGTAACAATGTAGTTACCGGGAATTTTTTCTTACGGTCAATGTATGCATACATCACATTGTTGATGTCTGTAGCAAACTCCATCCATGCACCTTTGAAAGGAATCACTCTTGCAGAGTAGATCTTTGTTCCATTCGGGTGAATAGACTGACCAAAGAATACACCGGGTGAACGATGCAACTGAGATACCACCACACGTTCAGCACCATTGATAACAAAAGTGCCACGTGGTGTCATATAAGGAATATTGCCCAGGAACACATCCTGAACAATGGTTTGGAAATCCACGTGCTCCTCATCATTACAACTCAATCGCAACTTCGCTTTGAGAGGTACGGCGTAAGTCAAGCCACGTTCCATACACTCTTCGATGGTGTAACGGGGCGGATCAATGAAATAATCAAGAAACTCCAGCACGAAAATGTTCCTTGTATCAGTGATAGGGAAATTATCTTTGAACACACGGAACAAACCTTCGATATTGCGTTTGTCAGGCGTGGTTTCTAACTGGAAAAATTCTTTGAATGACTGGATTTACTTCAAGAAGGTCGGGAGTTTCAGCCAGGTGCTTGATCTTACCGAAGTCCACTCTTGAGTTCACTTTAGTTGAAGACATATGCGTAAAAACCGGTTTTAATAGAAATTAATGACACACAAATCACACACAGGTTATTATTCTTTTGAAATAATAACCAATGAAAGTCAATTAATTAACTACGATTTGGGATGTCAAAATATATTTGGCCAAAATAAAGGACTGCAAAGGTAAGGATTAAAACTTCTCCGCCAAGAAAAAATTGCCGTCAAAAATCCCGCCAAAAAAGATTACAAAAATGATTGGCAGAATTTTTCAATGTGTTATTTTCAAACAAATTAGCTGCAATGAAGTGGAAGGAATTGGTAAAAAATTATTTCACATTTACCCGAAAGGAGCGAATTGCAACACTGGCATTATTACTTGTGATCGTTATAATATTTTTTCTGCCTTCACTTTACCAATCCAGAAATGCGACAGCCTCAACCTCTCTTGATACAACATGGGCAAATGCCGTAAAGCAACTGGAAAATAGAAATGCTAAAAACACAAATGACGAAGATGCCGAAAGAGTTAACGCATATCAATTTGATCCGTCAAAAAACAACAGCTATAAACCCGGTGAAAAACTGTTTTATTTTGATCCAAACACCTTAACTAAAGAAGGCTGGCAAGACCTGGGTCTAAAAGATAAAACCATTCAAACAATTTTAAACTATCGAAACAAGGGTGGACAATTTAAAAAAGCGGAAGATCTGCAACGTATCTATGGTTTTATGCAAAAAGATTATGAACGATTGGCTGCTTTTGTCCGGATTGAAACTAAAAACAAGCAAACTGAAGCTGAAAACTCGGCAAATAAAGTTGAATCATTTAAAACTGAAACTGCTTTTGTTCATTCTGCAAAAACCCCATTGAGCATAGACATTAACAGTGCCGATACATCAGCTTTTATTGCGTTGCCCGGAATCGGAAGTAAACTCGCTGCAAGGATTGTGAACTTCAGGGAGAAATTGGGCGGCTTTTATTCTGTTGACCAGGTTGGCGAAACATTTGGGCTGCCTGATTCAACTTTTCAAAAGATCAAATCATTCCTGCATTTAAAAAATACTTCTGTAAGAAAAATAAACATCAATACTGCAACAGTTGATGAACTAAAAGCACATCCTTATATCAAATACAATATTGCCAATCCTATTATTGCTTACAGGAATGAGCATGGGTTATTTTCCAAAACAGAAGATATCCAAAAATTGATGGTAATAACTGAAGAGATTTATAAAAAGGTTTCTCCATACCTGGCTACGCAATAAAAAAAACCCTTCGCAATTGCAAAGGGTTCTCTATTTTCTATCAAAAAGAATTAAGCGATCTCAATTCCGACACTTCGGTCGGAATGTCGTTTGCTTACGCAATCTCCACTTCAGCGCCTGCTTCTTTCAGCTTTGCTGCAATTTCATCAGCTTCAGCTTTAGCAACACCTTCTTTCAATGGTTTTGGAGCGCCATCAACGAGGTCTTTTGCTTCTTTCAGACCAAGACCAGTCAGCTCTTTAACGATCTTCACTACATTCAGCTTAGAAGCACCTGCACTCTTCAGGATCACATTGAATGCTGTTTTTTCTTCTACTGCTGCTGCGCCTTCGCCACCACCGCCAGATACTACAACTGCTGCTGCAGCAGGTTCAATACCATATTCTGATTTTAAGAAGTCTGCGAGTTCCTGTACTTCTTTTACTGTTAAGCCAACAAGGCTTTCTGCTAATGCTTTTACGTCTGCCATTTTGATTTAATTTTTACCGTCTTCACTGCTTATTTATTTGCTCCGACGGCTGTTTAAAAAAATTGTTTCGCCTTTACTTTTTTACCATCCGGCCGGGTAATAAGGTTAATCTATTATTGTGCTGCTGCTTCAGCGCCACCAGCTTTTTGTTCGTGATGATGCAATAAAGCGGCTATTACACGTTTTGCCGGGGATTGTAACAATCCAATTACTTCACCGATCAATTCATTCTTGGTCTTGATCTGTGTAAGTGCTTTCAGACTGTTGTCACCTGTATAAACATCGCCGTTGATGAAAGCAGCTTTCAATACAGGTTTTTCGCTGTTACTTTCCTTCCGAAAGGAGCTGATAACTAAAGCCGGCTCCTTAGGATTTTCAGAAAACATTAAGGCGGTCACTTTGTGCAGTGAATCATATACACCTTCATATTTAGTGCTGTCCAAAGACTCCAATGCTTTTTTGATGAGAGTATTCTTGGCCACTTTCATTTCAACTTGTTTGCTGAAACAGGCACGGCGCAATTTGCCCACCTGAGCTACAGTCAGTGATTCTGTATCTGCTACATAGAAGTTGCTATATTGAGAGAACTTGCCTTTCAGCAGTTCTATCACTTCATTTTTTTGTTCTTTAGTCATTTTATTAAATTTTGACTCTTCGAAAATTTAGTTTGTCTCTAAGTCTCCGCTACTACGGAGATTCGGGGGCTTTAGTGAACAAATGCTTTTGTATCTACTGCAATGCCGGGACTCATCGAGCTTGCCATGCTAATGCCTTTCATGTAAGTACCTTTTGAAGAAGAAGGTTTTGCTTTCAAAATTGCATTGAGCAATTCCTGGCTGTTCTCTGCAATTTTTTCCGGGGTAAAACTTACACGGCCAATTGAAGCATGAATGATTCCTACTTTATCAACTTTAAAAGATATTTTACCACCTTTTACATCATTGATCGCATTAGCAACATCATTGGTAACCGTACCTGTTTTTGGATTAGGCATCAGGTTGCGGGGGCCTAATACTTTACCAAGCTTACCAATCTTCGGCATCACTGATGGAGTTGCAATGATCACATCTACATCAACCCAGCCACCTTCTATTTTAGTTACAAACTCATCCAATCCTACATAGTCAGCGCCGGCTGCTTTTGCTTCAGCTTCTTTATCGGCAGGGCAAAGCACCAAAACTTTTTTTGTTTTACCTGTACCATGAGGTAACGTAACCGTACCACGGATAGCCTGATCAGCTTTTTTGGGATCAACACCCAGGCGAACATGCAAATCAACAGAAGCATCAAATTTGCAGGTTGTAACTTGTTTAACGAGAGCAGAGGCTTCTTTCAAAGAATAAAATTTATTCTGATCAACCTTTGCATTTACAGCTTTTCTTTTTTTACTAATGAATGCCATTGTAATTCTTTTTTTAATTCAATGAATTAATTTTCCCAGGGAGCTTTACCGTCTACATTCAGTCCCATGCTGCGGGCAGTGCCGGCTACCATTTTCATGGCGCTTTCAATTGTGAAACAGTTCAGGTCAGGCATCTTGTCTTTAGCAATAGCCTCAATCTGTTGCCAGTTCACTTTACCCACTTTGTTGCGGTTGCTCTCTTTGGAACCTTTTTGAATTTTAGCGGCTTCCATTAGCTGTACGGCTGCCGGAGGTGTTTTGATAACGAAGTCAAAACTTTTATCAGTATAAACTGTGAGAAGTACGGGAAGCACTTTTCCCATTTTGTCCTGTGTTCTTGCATTGAACTGCTTGCAGAATTCCATGATGTTTACACCCTTGGAACCTAAAGCCGGACCGATCGGGGGCGCAGGATTGGCCTGCCCACCCTTGCATTGTAGCTTTACAAAGCCAGAGATTTCTTTTGCCATTTTTCTTTTGATTTATTGGTTCAACCGACCTTTCCTTCCTATTAGGAATTACTTGATCTCCCAAATTCGTCATTCTCCGTCGAAGCGGAGATATTCTAAAGAACTAATTGGGGCGGCGAAGGTATGAGTAAAATGCGGATTGAAAAAGGCTTTGGGAAAATTTATTAGAATAACTACCCCCTCAATTGTTTTCCTCGCTCCTATGCCATGATTATCAATCCCGATGGTTTTTTATTTCTTTAAAAAATCTTCATATACCTGTTGCATCATAGCCTTGCCGCTCTCAATTTCCTTTAGGCCAGCCTTTTCTTTTATAAGGATAGGTTGTTTTCCAACATTATCAAAAACAACCCTGCCCGAGTCGTTCACAAATCCGAAACCATCATTAAAATCGAAAAAAGCCCATTTAGCAGATGTGGTATCAAATATGTTTTTACTGAATGAAAAAACATCTGCGTTTAAACCGGTTTGTTCTGCAAGCGTTGCTGCAATGTCAAGTTGTGAACCCACTTTATCAATGACCACTCCTTTTTTCTTTAATGCACCACCTATCCAAAGCATTGGAGTTCGAAAATCATCAGCCTTGTTTCCGTTTTCAGGCAACGGATGACCATGGTCACCGGTAATGATCACTACAGTATTTGCCCACCACGGTTGTTTGCTGCATTGATCAATAAAATCACTTACTACCTGGTCTGTATAATGCAATGAGTTGAGAAATTTGATTGTGTTATCACTTCCTTTAAATGCTTCAGATACCGGAGTTTCAAATGGTTCATGACTTGTCAATGTAAGCCAGGTGGCAAAAAAAGGTTTTGTTGACTTATTCAGGTCTGCAAATACACGACTCATCACTACACCATCGTGAGCTCCCCATTTAGAATTCATGTCTTTTGCGGCAAAATCATTCTTACCAATGATAGGATTAAAGCCGCCATACAAAAGATAAGATTTAATGTTTGCAAATTCTGGTTCACCCCCATAAAAGAAAGGTGTATAATATCCTTTTTCTTTAAACAGTTTGGATAATACTGGAAGCTTCTCTGCTTTTGCCGGAGAATGAATAACAGTTGTATTGGGCATAGCCGGGTAACCACTAAGTATAGCAGGTATTCCTTTATTTGTTCTATCGCCGCTGGCATACATATTACTAAAGAAAATACCCTCATTTTTCAAACTGTTAAAATGGGGAAGCACTTCTTTGTTGTCAATCTTTATATGCAATGCTTTTTCAGTAAAACTTTCCCAAATGATCAGTACCACATTAACAGGTTGAGCAGAAGAAGAATGAATCATCTTCCCGACATTTCCGCTGCCTTTATATAAACTATCCGTTATTTTTTTTACCCGCTGCGCTTCCATATACTGATATGGATTTTTGGCGGATGAACCTTTACTCAACAGGCTATGTAAAAAATTCCACGGCGCATTAATAGCAGCATGATTTGCATATATATGGGTAGAAAAATAAACACTGCTTTGATTCAATGGCGCCAATTGAAAACCACCTCTTATTGGGATAACAAGGCTTACCATAAATAACAGCAGCAACACTGCAGTTAATACCTTGTATTTGTTTTGCTGTTGAAAAAAAATTCTTTTCAAAACGTATTTAAAACAGAAATAAAACAACCCATAGCATATAATAAAAAGAACTAAAAGCAGAAGCAATGGCAAATGACTTACTGATGCAAAGGCCTCCCGTGGTGTGGAGAGAAATTTAAGCGGAGTAGCATCAATACGAAAACCCCATTCCTTATAAATTTCAAGATCGAAAAATGCTATTAACGCTGCCAGCAGTAATACAATAAAAGTATAAATCCTGTAAATAAGCAGCCGCCTGAAAAAATGAATAAATAGGCTTAGCAATACAAATAAACATACAGGTATAACAATATATGCAGCGACAGAAAGATCCATGCGCAAACCATACCAAAACAAACCCATGATATCGGTAAAAGAAAGCAACGATGTTTTATCAAAATGATAAGTGATAAATACGATCCTCAGCAAGACAAAAAATATGACCCAGCTTAAAAAATAGATGAGTATGAATTTAAATTTGGCAGCCATTGCAGATTTGAAACGTTGTTAATACAATCAGGAATATCATTTACAAAATTGATAATTGCTAAGATCGCTACTTTGCTTTGAACATAATGAGATAGTTGTTTTGCATGTCGTCATAAAATGAGTCAACAGGCTCTATTGCCATACTTTCCAAATGCGGTCTGTTGGAAATATACATTTTATCGTGTTGCAATATCGTATCAAACTTTACCAGTTTGCCTGTAGCCTTATAAAAATAATACGATACCGGGTAGCTTATACCGGGTAAAACCTTTACCAGTTCATCTTTCCATTTGTACAATGTATCACCAACCACTATATCCAGGTTTAGGGTATTTGGCTGTGCCCAGTAATATACCTGTTGGTTATTGTTTTTTAAAGCCATTGCTTTTATCTTCCCTTCGTAATCATATTCCCTCTTCGCCTTTTCAGGTATGCCTGTCGCTGCATATATAAGTCTGATCAAAACAATTCCTGTGATAAATAACCAAATTCTACTTTGACGGGTACGATAGAATAAAAACAAAAAACCAATCAACACCATTGCTAATCCCAATACCTTCCACCACGCAACATCAATAAAAAACGGTAAGGCCAGCAAGCCTGCTAATAACAAAACAAAAAGCAAACCTGCATATTTGAGGTATTGATTGAACCTGCCGGTATTATTTTTTTCATATTGCCAGTACACATAACTTATAATGGTTGTAAAAAAAGGTATGAACATAATGATGTACCGCGTTTTTTGCGCGGCTGTGATCCAATACACGCCAATATTTAGAAGAATAAAAAGAAAAGAAAATTTTACAAAAGGATTATCCAACGCCTTGTAGTTTCTTTTCATGAACAAAACAAGCAATATAAAACACCATGGAGCCAACACCCTGAGCAGCACTAAAGCATATGAAAAAACCTGGTGAAGTTTTCCTGATGACTCTTCACCCACTGCCGATTTCAGAATTGATTCATTCAGCAAATTGATGAGTAAAACTTTCAATGACTGATTTTGGCTATAAGCGTAAAAATAAATTCCTATAAGAATGAAAAAAACCAAAATACCCAGAAGATGTTGCCATTTAAAAATAAGCCTTACCGACCGGGCATAAATACATAGTGCTATTAAAGTAAGTCCCTGGAAAACGAGGCTTGGAAATCCTTTTGTTAAAAACCCCACAGCGCATAATGACCACGACAGCACAAAAAGCAATGCATATTTTCTTTTTTCATAAAAATAAAATATGAACACTGCCTGCAGGTAAACAATAAAACTGTAGAAGATATCAATCTCGGCTCCGTTTGACAGCGTATAAAAATAAAGGTCTGCGCTGGTAAGCATAAAGAATACAGACAGTGCAGCGACCTGTTTGTTTAAATATTTTTTGGCTATCCAATACTGACAGACACCAAGCATCAGCAGAAAAATAAAAGAAGGCAGGCGAAGTACAAATTCAGAAGCTGAACCACATAGCTTAATAAAGCCGGTAAGAATCCATGCGAACACAGGGGGCTTATTAAAATAATCCCAACCCAGTGTATGCAGCTGAATGTAATCTCCGGTTTGCAACATTTCCAAAGCCACAATGGCCCTTCGGGCTTCCTCTGCCCTGAATCTGAGTTGGCCAAGATTAAAGAGAACGGAAATGATGTACAGGCAAATCAATCCTGCAAAAAACAACAATGATCTATTTTTATCTGACCAGTTTTTCACATTAGTAATTCACCAATTAACACACTTAAAAAAGAAAAGTTGGCCTGGCCACATCAGCCAAACCAACTTTTCTTCTATTGCACTTAAATACTAGCTTATTTTTTCCACCTGCATATAGTTCAACTCTACAGGTGTGGAGCGGCCAAATATCTTTACGGTTACTTTCAGTTTCTTTTTCTCATCATTCACATCTTCTATCACACCATTGAAATCATTGAAAGGCCCTTCTATGATCTTGATCGTTTCACCAACAATAAACGGTTCGCTCATGCTGATGCCACCGGCTTCAGCCATTTCATCCATTTTACCCAGCATCTTGTTTACTTCGGCTTTGCGAAGAGCAATGGGATTTTCCTTACCTAAAAAATGGATAACACTGTTGGTGTTCTTGATTGTATCTCTCAAATCATCACTTAGCTTGCCATCCAGCACTTCTATCATTACATAACCAGGATAGTAGTTTCGTTCCCGCATTACCTTTTTACCATTCACTACCTTATATACTTTTTCTACAGGCAGAAAAACCTGTTTCACCACATCGCTCCAGCCGCCACGTGATATTTCTTTATCCAGGTATTCCTTTACCTTACGTTCCTTTCCACTCACTACCCGAAGCACATACCACTTCGACTCCTGCTGTGTATTCTCGGTATTTTTAGTAGTTGTTTCCATTTCCATTAACTGAAAAATTGATTATAAACAAACTTCAAAGCGCCGCCAATACCAATATCCATCAGGTAAACAATGGCCGTGATAACCAGTGTAGCCACCAATACAATCATTGTTGATTGCTGAAGCTGGTTCCAGTTTGGCCAGGTCACTTTTTCAGTCAGCTCTTTGTAAGATTCTTTAAAGTAATTAGCAATCTTGTTCATTATTTGTGTTTAAGGTTTAAAGCTTAAGGTTTAAGGTTAGCAGCTCCATATTGTAAGAACTTTAAACTATTAAACATTAAACTGATAAACTTTTTATCAGCACGGGCACTAGGATTCGAACCCAGATCAAAGGTTTTGGAGACCCGTATGCTACCGTTGCACCATGCCCGTATAAACCCCAACCTTTGAATCAGTTGAGGGTATTTAAAGAACTTTTTTTAAAAACAAAGTACCCAAGCTTTCCGCCTAAGTACTTTGCAAATTTATGAACCTTTACCCAAGTCCCTTTAGGGATTTAAGGTCTACTTAAGGATTTCAGTAACCTGTCCGGCACCTACTGTACGGCCACCTTCACGAATAGCGAACTTCAAACCTTTCTCCATCGCAATAGGCTGGATCAATTTTACAGTCAGTGAAGTATTATCACCAGGCATTACCATCTCAGTGCCTGCATTCAATTCTACTTCACCTGTTACGTCAGTAGTACGGAAGTAAAACTGAGGACGATATTTGTTGAAGAACGGAGTGTGACGTCCACCTTCGTCTTTGCTCAGTACGTACACTTCACATTTAAATTCAGTGTGCGGAGTGATAGAACCTGGTTTTACGATAACCATACCGCGACGGATTTGAGTTTTCTCAATACCGCGGAGCAGCAGACCAGCGTTGTCACCAGCTTCACCTTCATCCAACAGCTTGCGGAACATTTCCACACCTGTAACAGTTGAAGTCAAAGGTTTTTCAATCAAACCAACGATCTCAACACCTTCACCTACTTTTATTTTGCCTCTTTCAATACGGCCGGTAGCCACTGTACCACGACCTGTGATAGAGAATACATCTTCCACAGACATCAGGAAAGGCAGATCAATCGGGCGGGGCGGCAGGGGAATAAAGCTGTCAACAGCATCCATCAGGTCATCAACGGCTTTTACCCATTGAGGAGTGCCAGCCAAAGCTCCGGTAGCAGAGCCTTTAATGATCGGGGTGTTATCACCATCGAAACCATTTTTAGTAAGCAACTCCCGGATTTCCATTTCTACCAGTTCCAGCAGTTCAGGATCATCAACGAGGTCAACTTTATTCATGAATACAACCATGCTTGGTACACCTACCTGGCGGGCCAGCAGGATGTGCTCTCTTGTTTGAGGCATAGGGCCATCGGTAGCAGCCACAACTAAAATAGCACCGTCCATCTGGGCAGCACCAGTGATCATATTCTTAACATAGTCGGCGTGACCAGGACAATCAACGTGAGCATAGTGACGCTTAGCGGTTTGATATTCTACGTGAGCTGTATTAATTGTAATACCCCTTTCTTTTTCTTCAGGAGCACCATCAATTTCATCATATTTTTTTGCTGTCGCCAAGCCCTTTTTAGACAGGATCTCGGTAATGGCGGCAGTCAATGTTGTTTTACCATGGTCAACGTGACCAATTGTGCCAATGTTTACGTGGGGTTTCTCCCTCTTAAAGGTCTCTTTTGACATTGTTATAGTTTTTAGTTGTGTTTTACCAATTGTTGTTTTTTTATTTTGGAGCCGGCAAGTGTCTGGCACCTATACGGTGTCTGACACGTTTGGTCCCTGATATCTATTCTTAAAGTGTCAGACGCTCTTCGAGACGTCAGAGACTTGAGCCGTTGATGAGAATTGAACTCACGACCTCTTCCTTACCAAGGAAGTGCTCTACCACTGAGCTACAACGGCTTTTCTGAGTCATTGAAGTCAGTGGGTCATATTGGTCAAATAAGCAAGCCATTTCTATGACTCATTTGACTCATTTGACTGATATGACTCAATCAGAGCGGAAGACGAGGCTCGAACTCGCCACCTATAGCTTGGAAGGCTATCGCTCTACCAAATGAGCTACTTCCGCAACCTAATGTGCAAATTAGCAAATGTGCAAATTAGCAAATGCACAAAAGCCTGCACAAATAACAAAGAACTTAAGTTTAATAATCGCATTTGCATATTGTCAAATTTGCAAATTGCTTTGTGGGCAAGGATGGATTCGAACCACCGAACTCCGAAGAGGACAGATTTACAGTCTGTTGCCGTTGGCCACTTGGCTACTTGCCCGGATATCGAAATTTCGTTTCGATTTTTTTATTCAACGAAACAGAGTTCCGCTGTCCGGAGCCACTTGTCGGAATCGAACCAACGACCTACTGATTACAAATCAGTTGCTCTACCGGCTGAGCTAAAGTGGCGATTTTTTCCTTTGTTTGTCAAGGCGAATCGCCTGGAAACATTTTGATAATAAAGAGCTACTCCTAAAATTTTAGGAAGGCAAAGGTAAGGGAATTTGATAATTGCAAAAATTTTGAAACAGGAATTTTTTATTTGTATTCAGCTTGTTGCGAACTATTCAAACAGCTTCATTTTTAAAATGAAAAATGCTTTAAAAAATTCAATGAAAGGAAGCATTGTATTTTACTTTCAATAAAAATTTAATGACATCAAAAATAAATTTCATGACTAAAAGAAGTGGGAAAATAACTTTTAATCATTGACCTTACTTAAAATAAAAAAGACCTCAAAAGAGGTCTTATAATTTTTTTTTTAGGCTGCTTGTTTTTCTTTTTTTCTTTTTATTTGGTTTACGATGGAATCAAATGCTTCATCAAAAGATTCTTCAAAAGATTTACTGGTTGACTTTACAAAAAATTCGTGCCGTGGTACTCTGATCCTGATCTCTGCGATCTTGTCTTTAATGTTATGCACTACATTGTCTAACTTAAGGAACACACTTACCTTAATGATGCGGTCATGGAAGGTGCTTAATTTTTCAAGTTTACGATTGACATACTCAACCAATCTTGAGTCCGCATCAAACCGGACAGTTTGAATGTTTACATTCATAGTCGTCACATTTTATCGGTGAAATAATAAATAAAGAGCTTATTAAAGGAGTAGAATTCAACGCATAATTTAATGATTTGTTGGTGGCTATGAAGTTACGTCAAAATGAAAAAAATCCAAACTATTTACTCTTTAAATTTTATCCTTTTAAGGGTTTTATTTTCTAGGCTTTTGGATGAGATTTTTTATACACATCTTTCAACTTTTCAATTGTATTATGTGTATAAACCTGGGTGGCCGCTAAGCTGGAGTGGCCTAATAATTCTTTAACTGCATTAAGGTCAGCGCCATTGTTCATCAGGTGAGTAGCAAAGCTGTGACGTAATACGTGCGGGCTTTTTTTATCAAGAGTGCATGCTTCGCTAAGACATTTATTAACAAGCAGCCAGGCATATTTCGGATAAAGTTTTTTTCCTTTTTCTGTTACCAGCAGCACATCATCAGTCTTTTCAAAGATTTTTCTTTTCTGCTGCTGGTACTCCCCAATTTCATTTATTACTTCAGCACTGACCGGGATAAACCTTTCTTTATTTCCTTTACCCAATACCCTGAACTGCGACCTGCTTGTGTCAATTTGTTTTTCTTTCAGATTTATCAATTCACTTAGTCGCATACCCGTTGCATAAAAAAGACTGATCAGCATTTTGGCATTTAAGGTTTTCCAGTCTTCGGTTGATGTATTCAATGTTTGCAAAAGCTGCTTTACTTCCGATTCTTTTATAAATGAAGGCAACCTCCTGTTTATTTTCGGCGCAATTACATTCGAAGTCGGCATTGCGGTAATGATTCCGCGTTTTAAATTGTACTTGAAAAATGATCTTAGCGTAGAAATTTTACGATTTATAGATTTAGAGGTTATGCCTTTGTCTTTAAGGTCAGCAAGCCAACTCCGGATAAAAATTGATGTGATCTCTCCGGGTTCATGATCGCCAAAATTGTCTTTCAAATAGGAGTAAAAAGCGAACAGATCGGTCTGATAAGAGATAACGGTGTGTGCTGAATATCTTTTTTCAAATTTTAGATAATCAATAAAAGGTTGGATAGCTTCTGAATTATTGTTTAGCATAGTCTTGGATAGCCGAAAAATAAAAAGGATAGCTGCAAAGCTAAACTTTTGCAGCTATCCTTTGTGTATCAGAAAGATAATTCCTTATTTCTCTATTTTACCGCTGACGATGTTTTGCCTGTAAATAGCTTTCAGCACTTCACCACGACGCTTAACCGAAGGCTTGGTAAAGCTTTGCAATTCACGCAGCTTCAGCAAAGTCTTTGATTTCTCAAATTTCTTTTTGTACTTCTTCAGCGCTTTGTCAATGTTTTCGCAGTCTTTTGAGTCAATGATTAACATATACTTTTATATACCTCCCCTGGTATGTTTTTTTGAGCAGGCAAAGATAGGGGAATTGTTCAAAGTTTGAAAGGTCGGCTTTTCAATTTTGGAATTTGAAGTCCGGAGTTTGAGATTTGTAAAATGTTTACCGGGATTATAGAAACTACAGGCATTGTACAAGAGGTTATTACAATTGGCAAAAACAAGTCATTCTGGATCGGTTCTTCACTTTCCAAAGAGTTTAAAGTGGATCAAAGTGTAAGTCACAACGGCGTTTGCCTGACGGTGGAAGAAATCAAGGATCAAAACCATCGCGTCACCGCTATTGATGAAACATTAAAAAAAACTGATCTGGGGCATTGGAAATCCGGCTCCATTATTAATATTGAAAGATGCCTGCCGATCAATGGAAGATTAGATGGCCATTTTGTACAGGGTCATGTGGACACAACCGGTAAGTGCATTCAACGAACAGAAAATGCCGGCAGTTGGGAGTATGTGATAGAGTTTCCGGAAAAATTTGCCGAATTGATCATTGAAAAAGGCTCTATTTGTGTCAATGGTATAAGTTTGACAGCTTTTGATGTTGGTCCGAATCATTTCAAAGTTGCTATTATTCCTTATACTTTTGAACATACCAATATAAAAGAAATACAACCCGGGAGTTTGGTTAATCTTGAGTTTGATATGCTGGGCAAGTATTTGATCAGAAAGCTATCTTTGGCTGAGAAATAACTAACCCATTTCCCCGCATGACAGAAGTTAATGCTAACAGGCCTTACTACCCGGCACTGGATGGCCTTAGAGGCGTAGCTATTCTGCTTGTCGTACTTCATCACAATTTTGGTTTCATTCAACAATCTTATTTCGGATGGCTGGGTGTGGATCTTTTCTTTGTTTTATCCGGTTTTTTAATTACAGATATTTTATTAACCGCTGTGGGAAAACCAAATGCCCTCAGAAATTTTTACATGCGTCGCATTCTAAGAATTTTTCCTCTCTATTATCTTACATTGATCCTTTTCCTTTTTATACTTCCCTATTTTACCCAAAAAATAAACTGGGACTACTATATCGAAAACCAGTTTTTTCTATGGACATATCTGCAAAACTGGCTGTACATTTTTAAAGACCTTGGCTATGCTCAAATATTAAATCACTATTGGTCGCTGGCGGTGGAAGAGCAGTTTTATATTTTCTGGCCGGTAGTCATTATCCTTATTAAGAAACCCAAACAGCTTTTGCTTTTTATCAGTGTCTTATTGCTGCTGGTCGTTATCTTCCGTTGTGGTTTGTGGATCTATAAAATTGAAAAGCTTCCCTATTACAATCTTTATACATTTACCCGCATTGATGGTATTTGCATCGGCTGTATAATGGCTTTGCTCAAATACATTAAGACTGATTTTATAGAAAAAAACATGGCTTTTATTGTATCAGCTTTTGCTCTCCTCAATTTTTTATTTTATTATTTAAACAGCCGGTCATCGTTTTCATTTCCTTATTTAGCATTTATAGGCTACACTACTTTCGCCATGATGTTT
>Ga0187893_10004644_pt1 | contig 25830 bp, 23 predicted proteins | sample MA1701074metaG_FD_139574 | JGI IMG/M metagenome (GOLD analysis project Ga0187893, IMG submission 139574) | White microbial mat communities from a basaltic lava cave in the Kipuka Kanohina Cave System on the Island of Hawaii, USA - MA170107-4 metaG ... | reverse complement strand
GCAGCCGCCCGCCTTCGGCGGGCTCCCGGCTGCTCCGGCGGTCCGCGGCTGCGCCATTGCTCGCCGCTCCCCTTTGCGCTCGCTCCGCTCGCTGACCCCCCGGAAAAATGCACAGCGGGGCCCATGCCGGCCCCCCCACACCCTACCGCGCGCCAGCACAGGCCTTTCAGATACGAACTTGTGACGCGCGGTACTTAGAGTCAGCTTGGAACTGGTCCGGTCCCTCGGCGAGCCGCTCTCCGTCATTCGAACTCGCGATCCTCAGCTCCTCGATCAGATCCGTCGAGCCGCCACAAGCTTGGTCTTGAATCTCGCGGAAGGTCGCAGAAGAGTCGGCCGAGACCGCCTCAACCACTGGCGCATCGCCTCGGGCAGCGCCGACGAGGTCCGTGCCGCACTCCGATTGGCCGCAGCCTTGGGCAACCTCGATCCAGCATCCTGCAAGCATCCGTTCCAGCTCCTCGATCGCATCGCCGCGATGCTCTGGAGGATCACAAACTGACCAGGCAGCCCCCCGCGGCTCCGGCATGCGGCTGCGGCTGCGGCCGCGGATCCCGATGCCGCCGCGGAGGGCCCCTTCCACCGCGCCGATTTCGCCCGCTGCCCTTCTTTGATCCAGAATGTCCCCGGGGTAGAATCCCCCGCCCATGAGTCCATCGAGCGAACACCGTCGCATTCTCGACGACCCCGAGTTCCGCTCGCTGGTTCTGACCCGCGACCGGCTTTCGACCGCGCTCACGGTCGTCATGCTCGCCGTCTATTTCGGCTTCATCGCGCTCGTCGCCTGGGGGCGCGGCGTCATCGGGGCGGATATCGGAGGCGGTTTCACGGCCGGCGTCCCGATCGGGATCGGCGTCATTCTCTTCTCCATCATTCTGACCGCCCTTTACGTCCGCTGGGCCAACGTCCGTTACGACGCCTTGGTCGACCGCGTGCGCCGGGACCTCGGCGAGGGCCATGGCAGCTGAAACGCCCGCATTCGAGACGGCGATTGGACGGACGAACGCCGTCGCCGTCTGCTTCTTCATCGCCTTCGTTGTCGCCACGCTCGGGATCACCTGGTGGGCGGCCCGGCGCTCGCGCACCGCGCGCGACTTTTACGCGGCGGGCCGCAAGATCTCCGGCTTCCAGAACGGGCTTGCCCTCGCCGGCGACTACATGAGCGCCGCATCGTTCCTCGGGATCGCGGGAATGGTCGCGCTGCGAGGCTACGACGGGCTCATCTACTCGGTCGGCTTCCTCGTCGGCTGGCCGATCATCCTCTTTCTCATTGCGGAGCCGCTCCGGAACCTCGGGAAGTACACGTTCGCCGATGTGGTCGCCTTTCGCCTCCACCGCGCGCCGATCCGGGCGGCGGCAGCCCTTGGCGCCCTCTTCACCGTGCTCATCTACCTCATCGCCCAGATGGTCGGCGCGGGAACGCTCTTCTCACTCCTCTTCGGCCTTCCCTATTCCTGGGCCGTGATCGGAGTCGGCGTTTTGATGATGGCCTACGTCCTCTGGGGCGGGATGCTCGCCACGACCTGGGTACAGATCATCAAGGCGGTCCTCCTCATCGGCGGGGCGACGCTCCTCGTGGTCCTCATCCTCGTGCGGTTCTCCTTCGATCCGGCGCGGCTCATCACCGCTGCGCGCGAGCGTTACGGGCAACCGTTCCTCGAGCCCGGCGGCCTCGTCGAGAACCCGCTCGATGCGGTCTCGCTCGGGCTGGCGCTCATGTTCGGGACGGCGGGTCTCCCGCACATCCTGATGCGCTTCTACACGGTCCCCGACGCCCGAGCGGCGCGCCGGTCGGTCCTCTACGCCACGGGTTTCATCGGCTACTTCTACATCCTGACCTTCACGATCGGCTTCGGAGCCGCGGTGCTGGCGGGTCAGGATGTGATCAGGCACTTCGATGCCGGCGGCAACATGGCGGCGCCGCTCCTGGCGGAAGTGCTCGGAGGAAAAGCCTTCCTCGGCTTTCTCTCCGCGGTCGCATTCGCCACGATCCTCGCCGTGGTGGCGGGATTGACCCTCGCGGGCGCTTCGGCATTCTCGCACGACCTCTTCGTCGGTGTGGTCCGTAAAGGCCACTCGGCCGAAGGCGACGAAGTGTTCGTCGCCAAACTGGCCACCGTCGCCCTGGGGGTTCTCGCCATCGGGTTCGGGATCCTCTTTCAGGGACAGAACGTGGCGTTCATGGTCGGCCTCGCATTCGCGGTGGCGGCGAGCGCAAACTTCCCGGCGCTGCTCTTGTCCATCCTCTGGCGGCGATTCACGACGGCGGGGGCGGTCGCGAGCATCCTCTCGGGGGTGGTCCTCTCCAGCGTGCTCATCCTCCTGAGCCCCACCGTCTGGGTCGAAGTCCTCAAGCGCCCGGTGGCGATCTTTCCCCTCAAGAATCCCGCGGTCTTCTCGATGGCCGCGTCGTTCGCCGCCGGGATCCTGGTCTCCCTCCTCAAGCGCGAGCCCGAGGCGGAGATGAAGTTCGAGGACGAGAAGCTGCGCACCTACCTTGGAATCGGCGCGGATTGAGTTCGATCCTTCCATGCCCGATCCGACCCGCCGCGCCGCCGCCGTGGCCCTCTTCCGCCGCTCGGGAGAGGCCCTCGAGGTCTTCCTGGCGGTCCGAAGCCCGAAGCTGAAGGCTTTCGGAGGCTACTGGGCTTTCCCCGGCGGCGCCGTCGAGGCCGGTGATGGCGATCTGCCGTCGCGCCTCGGGCCGGAAGCGGGAAGCGACCGAGCGACAGCCGCGTGCGCGCTGCGGGAAGTGTTTGAAGAGACGGGGCTCGCGCCGCTCGCATCGACTTCGTCCTTCGCAAGCGGTCCGTCCGCGGAAGACCTCCGCGAGCTGCGCGCCGCGCTCGTCGACGAGCGCGGCGCGTCCCCAACGCTCAAGGATTTTCTTCAGGCCCGCGCCCTAGCTCTCGACGGCACGAAGCTCCGGCGCATCGCCCGGTTCATCACGCCCGGCTTCTCCGCGACCCGATTCGACACGACCTACTTCCTCCTCGAGGCTTCCGGGGAGCCCGAGATCATTGCTGGCGAGCTGATCACGGGAGCGTGGCACCGTCCGGCGGACCTTCTCGGGAAATGGCGGCGCGGAGGGGTGCGTGTGCCGCCGCCCGTCCTCGCCGTTCTTGATGCGCTCGCCTCAGCGCCGCTCGACGATGCCCTGCGCGCCCTCGGCAGCCTTCCGGAGCGGTTCGAAGGCTCGGGGAGGGCTATCCCGTTCGCGCCGGGCTACGCGCTTCTGCCCCTCGTCACGCCGCCACTTCCCCCCGAGATCCCCACGAACACGATCCTCGTCGGCGCGACGAGGTTCCTCGTCGTGGACCCCGGTCCGCGCGAGGCGGGGCCGCGCGAGCACCTCATCGCCGCGATCGAGGCCCGCATCGGCGCCGGCGACCGCCTCGAGGCTGTCTTCCTGACGCATCACCACCCGGACCACGTCGGGGCGCTCGATGCGGTGGTGGAGCGCTTCCGCGCACCCGTCTGGGCCCATCCTCTAGCGGGAAGCCTCCTCGGCCGGTCGATCGACCGGCCGATCGGCGATGGCGACGAGATCGATCTCGGCGAGAGCCTCGACGGGAGAGCGGGCTGGCGGCTCCGCGCCGTGTTCACTCCCGGGCACGCCGAGGACCACATGGCGCTCCACGACGATCGTTTCGGATGCCTCATCGCCGGCGACCTCCTCTCCACGCTCGTCAGCATGTACGTCGGCTCGCCGGGCGGGAACATCGCCCGCTACATCGCGTCGCTCGAGCGGATCCGCGGCCTCGAGATTGAAACGCTCTATCCGGCGCACGGCGTGCCGTCCCATCGGGCAAGGGAGCTGATCGATGAGACGATCGAACACCGCCGCGGGCGAATCGAGGAAGTCTATGCTCGGCTCGGTCCCGAGCCGAGCGAGACCGAAGCGCTTGCACGCAAGGTTTACGCCGGAGCGGCCGAACCGCTGCGTCCGCTCTTCGTGCGCGCGACGAGGGCGGCGCTCGAGTACCTGGTCGACGGAGGGCGGGCGGAGAAGGCGGGCGTAGATTCGTTCCGGAGGAAGTGAGGAGGAGGCGGATACCGATTTCGCCGTCCCGGTCGCGGATGCCGATGCAGACGGCGGCTGCGGCTCCGGATGCTGATGCGGATCGCGGGATTCGGATGAGGATCCGGAGAAGATTCCGCCGCGGACCGTCGCCGCCGACCGGTGAGCTAACGGCAGCCGGAGTCGCCGGTGCAGGCGAGCGCGTCCGTCGTTGGGTCGATGCCGCAGGCGCTTCCCGGCTCTGGTATCTTCCGGCCGCCCTGAAAGAGGAACAGGATAACCGTGATGGCGTCGCTCAGGTCCACGTCGCCGCTGTCGTTGGCGTCTGCTGCTTTCGCGCACGGGGGAGCGAGTCCGCCCTGAAAGAGATGGGTCAAGATGAAGATGGCGTCGCCGAGGTCGGGCTCCTTGCCGCTGGCGTTGGCATCGCCGCGCACGAATGTATTCCCCGGCGTCTCTCCGACCGTGCGGAAGCTCCAGATCGGCCCCTCGACCGCGCCTAGGTCGCTGCGCGCGACGACCTGCCAGAGGTATTCCGTCGCGGGCTGGAGACCATCGACCGGCTGGAAGTCGGCGTCGGTCCGAGCCGTGGCCGCGGGCTCGGCCGGCCTCGGCTCCCCGGCTGTCCACAGGAAGACATCGAAAGAGTCCGCGTTCGGCGCGCGCCACCGCAGGACGGAGTCGCGAGCCACCCTCTCCCCGTCCTGGCCCGTCGGGAAGATCCGCTCCGGCACGGCGGGCGGCGGGCGGCTCCCCGGGCAGCCGATCCGAGCGCGGGAGATGACGAGGTCGTCGAGGTAAAGCGGCCCGCACCACTCGTCGTTCGCCCAGTGGGTGAACCACCACTTGTCGATCTTGAGCGTGTCCACGACGCGGAACTGGAGGCCCGGGTGAAGTCTCTCGGCGCCGTCGATCCAGTATCGGACTTCGCCGTTCGACTGCCCCGGATCGTTCAGCCGGACGAGCATCTCGAAGCAGTGCCAGCGGCCGTCGGAGACCGGTTTGTCCTTTGCGACGTCCTCGAGGTTGCCGGTGTAACCCTCGGCCCAGAACCCCATGCCGGGCCAGTTGAACCGCGTGCGCACCGTGAAGCAGTCCATGCCGTCGGAATTGTATTCGCCCCCCTTGCAGTCCTGCGAACCGCCCTCGAATCCCATGAGCTTGTAGTGCTGGCCCGAATTCCAGCACGCCGAGTCCGCCTCCCCCACCCGGAACATGTACCGCGCGTAGAGAGCGTCGTACGCCCCGCCCAGCGAGAAACGGTACGAGAACTTCCCGGCGTCGCTATTGTGCATCTCGAGACACCGTTCGCCGCCGAAGGAGAGGTTCGAAATCACCGCGGAGGCCGTCCCGCGGTCGAAAATGGAGTCCATCAGCGTCGTCGAGCTCTCAAAATCCTCGAAGAGGACGACATCGGCCGGATCCAGCTCCGCCGGAAGCGGGGATGCGCCCTCGTAGGCGAAGAGAGGGGCGCTCAGCGCTCCTCCAACGAGCGTTGAAAACGCCAGCACTCTCCGAACTAACCCTGTTTTACTCATCGCTGATCGCGTCCTCGCCCCCGGTAGAATCCCAAAACCTCAAACCGGCCGGAGGTCAAGTGGGCGGAAGTTTACTCCCCGCCGCGAGCGCGACAAAGCCCAGAAATTTTTTTTCTGAGCGGCCGTTGGAAACTCTCGTCAGTCCATCCCCGAATTGCTCACGAAAGCCAGCCGCAGCGGCCGCCAGCCGGCTGCTGGACTCCATCGGCTTCTTTGCTGCTGATTTCGAGCTACGAGCCGACCTTCTTTCCCGTGGCCTCCCGGGTCCCCCTCGGCGTCGTGAACTGCCCCTTTAGCGTCGACCCCTCGACATTCCCCTTGAACTCCATCGGGACCTCCTGACCCCCACGAGTCACGGTGGCCTTGAAGGAGATCTGGTCCCCCTCCACACGCAGGTCCGTGATACCAACCGAGTTCTCCCCGGTGGTGTAGGTCCCGGTCATGTCCGGTTTGATCGTCAGTTTGACGATGCGTGTCCCCTGAGATCCCTCCCTCGTGATTTCCCAGGTGCCCACGGCCGCAGAGACGGCGGGTGCCGATTCGATCCTCTTCCCGGTCACCTCGCGGGTGCCTCGCGGGGATGTGACCTCCCCCTTTAGATTCTTCCCGTCGAGCTTGCCCTTGAAGTCGATCGTGAACGTCTGGTCTCCGAACCCGGTCTCGATGGCGAAGGCGACCTGGTTGCCGTCGAGCTTGAGGTCCTTGAAGGGAATCTCGCCGCCGAAGGATTCGTACCTCCCCGTCAAGTCGCCAAAGACCGTCAGCATGCTCGTGCGCGTCCCCTGGTCGGTGGTCGTCGTCAACTCCCACTTCCCCACGAGGTCCGCGCCGACGCGGGTCCCGTTGGCCGGCGACTCCCCTTGCTCGCGCTTGATGGTCCCCGTGAGCTTGTTCCCCTTCACGGTCGCCTCGTAGGTCGATTCGAACTCGCGGTCCTCGATCTTCGTCTTTCGGGCAAGGGTGAGTTTCCCCTCCTGAAACTTGACGTTCGAGACGACATGCTCGCCGGTGGCGGTCGTCCACTTCGCATCAAGGGACCCGCCGGTTCCCTCCGAGATGGCGAGCGTCGCTTCGATCTCCCGGTCTCCGATCGCGTAGGCGAGCTGCCAGCGGCCGAGGACCGGGCTCTTCGGCTTGGGCCGCGTCGCGTTGGCGTCGAAGCTGCCCTGATCGCTCGACAACGCGCCGGTGAGAATTCCGTCCTTGAGCGTGCCTTCGTATTTCAGGTCGAACTGGCGGTCCCCGAAACGGATCGTTCGGACGAAGGTGAGCTTGCCGGAGTCGAACTTCACATCCGAGAGGTCATTCGCCCCCCACTTGCCGGCGAGTGTGCCATCGGCCTTCTTCGAGACCGACAGCGACGCATAGCTCACGCGGCCGTCCCGATCCATCTTGACCTCCCAGTCGCCGAGGATGTCATCCCCTGCGGACGCTCGCGGGAGACCGGCCGCGAGGATCGCGAAAGGGATGGCCAGCATACGAGTCCGCAATCGTCCGCCGATGGTTCTTGCCGTATCCATAGACACCGTCCTCTGCACTTTGGGGCCTTGCCGGGATTCGACGCGCTTGGAATCACCCACGGATCATATTCCAAGTCTGGCAGCGGTGTCGAGGCTCCGTTCACCGTTCCCGCCGACCGCCGTCTCTCCGTGCCTCCGTGGTGAGAATCGGCCCCGTAGAACTAGAGGCGGACGCTCCTCGGGGCATCCTCCGGAGTGAACCCGAGCACGATGTCGAATCGCGCCGCCAGCTCGCCGATCCGCGACCCCTCGATCGGTGTAAAGTCGACGAGGATCGATCCGCGGGCTTTCGGGTCCTCGATCGACTTAAAGATGCCGTCGCGCTCGTTCTGGGGGTGGCCTTTCACGTAGCACTGCGTCGTGAACTTTTCTCTCCCCTTCGCTTTCAAGGCGAAGTGGATGTGCGGCGTACGGCCGGGATAGGGCACGGGCTTGATCGTGCGGAAGTAGTACTCGCCCTTCGAGCCGGTGAGGAAGCGGCCGAACCCCTGGAAATTCTTGTCTCGCTTGTCGCCGTTGGAGCTGCCGCTGTGGAGATACGCCCCGTTCCCATCCACCTGCCAGATCTCCACCAGAACGTTCCTCAAGGGATCGCCCCTCGAGTCGAGGACGCGGCCGGTCAAGTGCGTGACCTCGCCGACCGCCGGAGTGATCGTTTCGTTGACGATGAGGAGGTCGTTGTCGGTGTCGAGGGGAAGCCGATCGGGGTAGAACGGCCCCTCGGTCTGGTCCGGCGTGCGGGCGAGCTCTTCGGCGAAGGCGTTCGCGGCCGCGGGGTGGAAGTTCCCCGCAAGGAGCGAGGAGACCCTTCCGGTCGCCAGGAATCCAAGTCCAGCCAATCCGCCGCGCAGTAGGTCACGTCGCGTGAGTGAGTCCATCGGTTGCATCCTCCGCAGAGTCGGTTTCATTGAGCCCCCCCGGCACCTTGGCCCGCGATGATCTCCTCGAACCGTCCGGGACGCAATGGGGGATCCGCGGCTCTGGAAGAGGAAAAGCGCAAATGGTTCGAGATCGCCGTCACGCTCCCCGATTCGCCGAACGGCACGAGTGGATCCTACTGGCACGAATCCAGCCCATTCGGGCAGGAATCTAAAGCGTCGATCGGGACGATCCCGCAGTTCCCGGACGGCTCCGCGGGCTTCGGTCCGGCGCGGTGGAGCCAGGAGATCAAGTAGATTGCATCGTTGAAATCCATCCTGTCATCTCCGTTGGCGTCGGCGGCATCCGTACAGCGGATCGCGACGTCGCCCGGCTTCAAGAGGCCCGGAGGCCGGACGAGCGACAATGCGGCGGCGGCAATGAGCGGAAGCTGCTGCTTCATCGTTTGTATCCTCCGCGTCCTCTGCGGTTGCAGATTGCTTCCGGCCGGAGGTGAACTGTCCGCCGGCCGTCCTTCGTCCGACTCGGATCCTGCTTCCTACATGTTACTCCCGCCCCGTGCCGGCGTCTGGTTTCCCTTCCGATCCCGTCTCGGTCGCCGCGCATGGCCCCATCTCCTCCGCGATCCGCCGCAGCACACGCCGCGGGAAGCCCGGGCCCCCATAGACGAAGCCCGTGTAGACCTGGATGAGCGCCGCGCCGGCGCGGAGCTTCTCGATCGCGTTGGCGGGTTCCATGATCCCCCCCACCCCCACGAGGACGATGCGGCCACCGTACCGCTCGTGGATGAGCCTCAGGAGCGCCGTACTCCGCTCAAAGAGAGGTCGTCCGGAGATCCCGCCCGGTCCATCGGGCACGCGCCCGCGCAGTCCCGCCCGGGAGATGGTCGTGTTGGCGATGATGAGCCCAGCCAGGCCGCGCTGGACGGCGGTCTCGGCGCAGGAGAGGGCACCCGCATCGTCGAGATCGGGCGCGAGCTTGAGGAGGAGCGGCCTCGGCACTTTGCGTTTTGCGTTCGCCTCGACGAGCGCGTCGAGGAGCCGCGCGAGCTGCTCCTCGGTCTGGAGGTCGCGAAGGCCGGGCGTGTTCGGGCTCGAGACGTTAACGGTCACGTAATCGGCCACGTCGGCGACTCGAGAAAACGACTCGAGGTAGTCCTCGGCGGCCCGCTCATTCTCGACGAGCTTGGACTTGCCTATGTTGACTCCGAGCGGGACGCGAACGCGCCCGCGGAGCCGCTCGGAAGCGATCCGCTCCGCCGCTGCGGCCGCTCCGAGGTTGTTGAAGCCGAGTCGGTTCAGGATGGCATCATCCTCGGGAAGGCGAAACAGGCGCGGGCGCGGATTTCCGGGCTGCGGGTGCGCCGTCACCGTCCCCACCTCGACGAAGCCGAATCCGAGGCTCTGCCAGGCCCCCACCGCCTCGGCATCCTTGTCGAAGCCCGCCGCGAGCCCGAGAGGGTTGGGGAAGTCGAGTCCAAAAGCGGGACGGCGGAGGGCCGGGTGGCGCGCCGCATCCGCAGCGGGGAGATTCACACGGCAGATGCGCGAGTAGGCCGCGAGCGCCTCCATGCCGATTCGGTGCGCCCGCTCCGCATCCAGTCCGAAGAGAGCTCCCCGCAGGAAGCGCCAGATCAGCGATTCGCCCGGCTCCGGCGCTTCGGATGGGCCGCGCATCACTCGATGTCCACGTGCAGCTCGACGACGTCCTTGTCGGCGAGGACGTGGTCGCGCGGCACGGCCTGCCCTCCAAAACGCGCCGAGCCCCACACTTTGGCCTCGCGCAAGTTGTCGGGAAAATCTCGGTGGATTCTTCCCGCCAAGTCGAGCACCGTCGAGCCGCGCTTGAGCGCAAAGGGCGAGGTCATGTCCGGCGGTCTCCCCGGTTCCTTCGAATAGATGCGGACGAGGTCGAGGGCGTGGAACACGCGTCCGGGGATCTCGCCGAGACCATCGCCGCGCTCGGCGGAGATGGGGATCGGCCGGAATCGGCCCGCAAGCGATTCCTCGAGGAGCGGGAGCATGTCCATCGCACCCGGCAGGTCGCATTTGTTCGCGAGCAGGAGGCACGGGAGGTCGCGAATGGGCGGTTCGGGGACGGGGGGACGATCCGGATCAAAGAGCCGAACCTTTCCGGCGCCGAACACGCGCAGCACGGCCTCGACGTGGTCGAGGAGGTCCGGCGAGTCGAGGTCCGCCAAGAGGAGCGCCATGTCGGCGGCCTTGACGAGCCCGAGCATGCCGCCGCGAACCTCTTCGCCGTTCAAGGCGGGGAGGTCGACGAGCTGGATGCCGACATCTTCGAAGTGCATCATGCCCGGAACGGGTCCCGTCGTGGCGAAAGGATACGGCGTCACCTGCGTGTGGGCGTTGGTCAGCTTGCCGACGAGGGCGGACTTGCCCGCGTTCGGCCCACCGAGGACGGCGACCTGCCCCGCGCCGCTGCGCTCGATCCGGAACGGGTCGAAGCTCTTCTTCCTGGTGCGCGCTTCCTGTTCGCCCGCTTCGCGCAAGCGCGAGAGCCGGCGCTTCAAGTCCGCCTGGATGGACTCCGTCCCCTTGTGCTTCGGGAGGAGGCGCTGCATCTCCTCGAGGGCGGCGATTTTCTCCTCCGTCGATTGCGCCTGGCGGAACGCCTCCTCGGCCTTCAGGTACTGCGGGGTCAGGTTGGCCGGCATGGCGGGCATCTTGGCGGCGAAGGGAAAGCGGATCAAGACGTCCGAGCAATTGAGCTCCGTCTTGGAGATTGCTTGATGCGCTTCCAGCCCCCGGCGACACTGCTTCCGAGTTCTCTGCTGGCTGCGCGGGGTTGCAAGCGGAGTCACGGGAGGTCTCAGCCGTGCGGATTCCAACGTGCCCCTTCCTGGCGGTCGTGGTCGCATTGAGTTTCGGTTCAGCGCCCCTCCGTGCCGCCTGGTTCCTGGGCGGTGATGCGGATAAGGGTCTCCTATGGCAATTGCGGAAAGACCCCTCTCCTCGAGCTCCTCGCGGTGGCCAAGTCATCTCCCGCCAAGAGGAAGGCGATCTACCTCTACACCCAGGGGCTTGGTTTCCTCTGCCCGGATTTCGAGCCTGATGAGTACGAGCGCGAGATCGTGGATGAATTCCGGCGGAGCAACGCGGACCGGATCCCGATCCACACTTTCGCCCGATTCGCCGACAAGAACGAGTGGCTGAAGGAGATCGTCGAGCAGAGCGGTGGCTCGACCTTTTGAGGCGAGGCCCGGCGAAAAGGAAGGCGCCGGCCTCGAAGCCGGCGCCTTTCGACTCATGGGTCGAGTCTTCCCCCGCGCCGATTGTGTCGCTAGGAAGTCGAGAGTTCGCAGGGGAGGCCGGGGGTCGAGTCGTACCCCGGGATCGGCCACGGCCCCGGCAGGCCGTACGAGCCGCTCGCGAACGAGCTGCCAAAAAGCATCCCGAGGGTAGTAATGACGTCCGTGATGTTCACGGACTCGTCATCGTTCGCGTCGGCAGACGCCAGACAGACCGGCGCCTGGCCAGACAGGAAGAGGTACTGCATGGTGAAGATGGCGTCGGAGAGGTCGACGCCCCAGTCGCCGTTCGAGTCGCCCCGGAGGAAGTATCCGAGGGCCGGGTTGACCGGCAGCCGCTCGACCGCTGGGTGGTCTTCTGTGCCATAGGCCATCAGGTTCACCGGGTCCGCGGCGCAAATGATCCCGAAGCCCACCGCTGCCGCCAGGGCGGTTTTGCGTCCGACGATGTTTCCACGAATTGCCCGTTGCATCACGCAACTCCTTTCCAGAGAGATCGAGTGCCCGAATCGCTCTCGCCCACCCACTCGATGGGGAAGCTCGGCGCACAACAGACGATTTCGGCGCCTGCAAACCGGAGGCGTCATCCGGCGAAGGTTTCTGCCCTGAGAACCGTCCACCTGTCCACTCGGGCCGCGGCTTACCGGCGCCGCCCGGGCTCGGATTTGGTTCCCACAACCGCCACTTCTCCTCGCGAACCGATATATAGAGAAGACCCGTGGAGCCGGACATCCAACGGAGTCTTGCGGGAGTGGATCCATTCACCCGATGCGCCGCTCGCCGTGCGGGCCGGTCGCTCGGAACGGAATTCGTCCGGATTCGAGCGGCCGTCGCGAATGGACCGGAAGGTCGGACCGAGGGCCCGGCGAGATGGTCGAAAAAACAGTAACGGTTCACCGGCCCCGGCGCGTCCCATCGCGGATGAAGCTCGCCCGAAAGGAGACCCGTCTCATTTCTCGGCGGATCACGGGCGGCTTATCCGCTTGCCAGGAACGCGGCGATGAAGCCGACCGCGACCACCGGCCGCACAGCAAGGGGATTCCGGCGCGGCGGCTTATCGCCGCTGAACGGTTACAAAAAAAAGAGAGCGCCGGCCGTGAAGCCGGCGCCCTCGCTCCGGTCGCCTCTCCCCTTTTTAGGTTAGACGGTCGAGTCGCAAGGAAGGTCTACGGTGGGGTCGAAACCGGGAACCGGTCCAGGGGGAGGCAACGGACCTCCGCTCAGGAAGAGCGAAGTGATGAGGGAGATGACGTCCGTGAGGTCGACACCCCCATCATCGTTGGCATCGGCGGCGGTCAGACAAGGTGGAGGATTCCCACCGAGGAACAGGTAGTTCAGCACCCAGATGGGATCGGAGATATCGACCTCGGAGTCGCCGTTGGCGTCTCCGCGGACAAAACTCCCGATCGCCGGCGCGATACCCACCGAGTCCTGAGCCACCGCCTGCGGCGTTTGAATCAATCCAAACGCCGCCCCGACGAACAGCCCCAGGGCAGCTCTCCGAATGAGCCCCCTTCCACAACTTACCCTGATCATGCAAGACTCCTTTCGGTCTCCCAGGCTTCCGGCCAGGGCCGCGGCCCCTCGGCCGCAGCCGCGCCGGCACCCATGGCTGCCCGGCGCCTGGGAAAAACGGGGCAGCACACCACTCACTGTACAAACCCCGCGGTATCTTCTCTCCGCCCGGGCGAGGGCGCGATTCGCCGCCCGCGAGTCGAAAGTCCTTCGATTCCGCCGAGTGAACGCTCCTATCTTGAGGAGAACCGGCCGGACCGAAATCCAACGAGTAATGAATGGGGGATTCCCGTTCGACGGGGGGAAATCAGGGACTCGTCGGGGGCCCGGGGAGCACGGGGAGGGCCGCCGTGCCGAGCATCCGGGCGAGTCGGTCGAAGGCGTCGGTGGGGAGCCCCCAACTGCTGAAGGTGAACTTGACATGCTTCCGGAGCTTCTCCACGGCGTGGAAGAGCCGCATCCCGGCGGCCGCTTCGGTGCAATCGATTCGCTCCGCGATGACCCGCATCGGCAGGAGATACACGCGGGCCAAGATGATGATGTTTCGATCGGCCGGAGGGAGTTGCCGGAGCGCTTTTTCAAGCTGGTCCAACCTTTCCATCCGCTGCAGGCGGCGCAGGGCCGAGATGTCCCGGCTGCTGGGCTCACCCCCCCCGCCGTTCGGCGGGTCTGTGGACGGGGCAGGCGGAGACCAACGGCGCCGGCTCAGGTTCCGGATGATGTTCTCGGCGATGGCCCGGAGCCACACCAGAAAGGCGCCGTCGCCTCGCGGCTCGAATCTCCCGATATACCGAAATGCCGCCAGACGGATCTCCTGGAGGACATCGTCCAGGTCAACGAACCGCCGCAACCGCCGCCCGAGCCGTAGATGGACGCAGACTTCGAGCCGGGGCTCGTGGATCGCCAAGAGATCGGTTAAAGCGTCTCGATCCCCTTCTTTCGAACGGCGGACCAGGTCCTCAATCGCCTGACGGTCGGAGGTGTTGACCACAACGGCGTCCTGCTTATCCTACTCTCATCTCCGGTCGTTTCTCTCAGGAGAGAGGCGCCGGGGCGGCGATCGAACGGATCGCAGCGGCCTTAATGCTACCTGAATGACCCCGAGAAAGGCCAGATAGAGATCCTGCGATTCTCAGCAGTGCATCCGCCGGTTGTAGACCCACCATTCGAGGCAGAGGAGCCCCAGGGCCCCGAGGACGAACAGCTTCCAGAGGTCTCGCGTCTGGAGGGTGGCCGCCGCCTGGCCCGCCACCGCCTCCGAGCCGAAGCGAATTTCGGACTGCGGGACGATCGAAGATTCCCGCGAGCTGAGAAGCGACACGGGGAACGAATCCACCACGTCTCCGCCGGAGCGTAGCTCGTAGATCCCCGTGCGCGAGGTCGTGGCGAACGCGATCCTCCCGGAAACCTCCGGGATGGCCGGATGGTCCCGCCCGGCCGGATCGCGGAAGGACAATCCCGGCGCGTTCCCCTCGGGAGCGCGGCGGGAAAGGATCTCCCCGGTCCGGTAGCGCGGGAGAGCTTCGCCCTCGGTCGCCGCCCCGAGCCACTCGATGGCGTTCCCGATGAAGACCGGAAACGAGTGGAGGAGAGGCCAGTTCGACTTGAGAACATCGAAGCCGACGATGATGGCCCGCACGGGCGGCCCGCCTTGCGGCTGGAGGCTTACCGTACCGGCGATGCTCTTTTGCGGTGCGTCGATGAGGGACCGATAGACCCGGCTCGGACCGAACCCCAGGCTCTCGACGATGCGGAGGTCGGCGTACGCCGGAAAGCGGTTGACCGGATGGCTCCGGTCCCAGTCGACGATGATGGGCGATTTCACCAGCTCGGGCTTTCGGCCTTCGGCCAGCTCGGGAAGATCGGGGGCGCAGCCGAGATAGAGCGCCGGCTGATGAGGCGGCGGCACCAGCCCCGTTCCCGGGGCGGAAGCGGGAGCGACCGGCGGGGCCGCTCGGTCGAAAATGACCACGCGAGCCGCATCCGGGGTGATCTTCCCTTCTCGAACGAGCGCCGCATACTCCGCAAGCGCCATCCGCGAGGCATCGACCTGCGGAAGGACGGCAAGCGCGCGGTCGAGGAAACCGTTCGGATCCCCAACGACGAGGACGGCGAGCCGCTCGGGGGGCGCCACGCGCACAAAGGCGCGGTCGTCGTCCGGCAGGGATCCGCCCTCCGAGATCTCTAGCTTCAGGTGGGCGCTCGTCTCCCCTCCGTCGATGGAGAGCCGGGAGACATCGAACGTGTGCGGCCGCGTCTCTCCCGCGGGGATCTCCATCTCCGCGGCCGCCAGAAGCCGCTCGCCCTGGTAAACGCCGAGGCCCACGCTCCGCGAGGCTCGCGTGTAGTTCCCCACGGCGGCGAAAAGCTCGACGCGGCCCCGCGAGCCGAAGCCGCGGCGCACATCCAGCTCGACAATGCCGATGTTTTCGGACGCCCTGCCGATCCCGACGTACCGGAGGCCGAAGCGCCGCAGCTCGAGGGGCAGGCCGGCCAGCTCGCCGTAGCAGCCGTCGCCCACGATGAAGATCTCGGCCGACGGGAGGCTCTCCGCCATGGCCTGAGCCGTGCTCAGCGCCGCGGGGAGGTCCGTCGGCAGCGAAGTCGGCGTGATGGATTCGATCGTCCGCCTTAGAAGGGCCGCGTCCGCCGTGAGCGGCTGCAAGACCTCGGCGCGCTGCGCGAAGGCGACGACAGCCAGGCGATCGCCGGCCACCAAGCCGTCCACGAGGCGAAGCGCCTCCCGCCGCGCCGCATCGAGCCGCGTCCCGCCGTCCTCGCGCGTGTTCATGCTGGCGGAGCGGTCGATGAGGAGGAGGATGCTCCGCCCGCCGCTCGACCAACCCATGAGGATGGGCTTCGAGGCCGCGACGATGAGCCCGAGAAGCGCCAAGAGCTGCAGGAGGAGGAGGAGGCTCCGCCGCAGCCGCTGGAAAGGGGCGTTGGCGCGCATGTCCTCGATGCTTCGCTTCCAGAGGAGCGTGCTCGAGACGAGGACCGTCCGCCGCTTGAGTTTGAGGAAATAGAGGGCGATGAGGGCCGGGATGAGCGGCGCGAGGAACCAGGCGAACCCCTCGAAGGCGAAAAGGAGCGGCGGCGCGCTCATCGCAAGAGCCCCCGGCGGCGCAGGTGGTCCAGGATGAGAAGGTCGAAGGGCACCGCCGTCGGTGCGAAGGCGTAGTGCATGCCGCGGCGGGCGGCGAAGTCCCGGATCTCTCCTCGGAAGGCCTCGAGCTTTCGGCGGTACGCTCCGAGGAGCGCGGGGCTCATCGAGACGTCCGCATCGAGCCCGTCCTCGCAGTCGAGGAGCTTCAGGTCGCCCGAGAGGGGCGGATCCGTCTCCTCGGACGCCAGGACGTGGAGCAGGTAGATCTCGCTCCGCGATCCGCCGGAGAGGAGGTAGCGGAGCGCCCCCTCGAATCCGCAACGGTCGAAGAAATCGGAGATGAAGACGACGATGCCGCTCGGCCGGCGCGCCATCGCGAACTCGCGGCACGAGCGGGCGAGGTCGGTGGTCCCCTCGTCGTCGGTCTCTAGCCGCTCGAGCGCGTCGAGGAGGCGGGGAATCTGTCTCCGGCCGGATGCGGGGCCGATCACGGGCCTGAGCCCGCCGGCGAACGAGGCGACGCGGACCCGGTCCGTCCCCTGAAGCGCGATCGTTCCCAGCGCCGCGGCCACGCGCCGCGCGTAGAGGAACTTGTCCGGCTCGCCGAAGCGCATCGACCGGCTGCGGTCGATGAGGATGTGGAGCCACAGGTCCTCCTCCTCCTCGAAGAGCTTCAGGAAGAGCCGGTCGAGCCGGCCGTAGATGTTCCAGTCGAGGAACCGGAGGTCGTCGCCCGCGACGTACGGCCGGTAGTCGGCGAACTCGGTGGACTGCCCGCGCCGCTTCGAGCGCCGCTCGCCCTTTCTCTGGCCGGCGATGATCTTGCGCGAGACCAGCTCGAGCCCCTTGATCTTGGCGACGAACTCCTCGTCGAGAAGCGGCACGGCCTACACCTTCTCCTTTTCGACTCCGAGCGTGGCGGGAGTCTTCTCCAGGACGTCGTCGATGATGGAATCGGTCTTGATCCCCTCCGCCTCCCCCTCGAAGTTGAGGAGGATGCGGTGGCGGAGGACCGAGTGGGCCGAGGCCCGCAGGTCCTGGAAACTCACGTTGAACCGTCCATCGAGGAGCGCGCGGATCTTGCCGGCGAGGGTGAGCGCCTGAGCGCCGCGGGGGCTGGATCCGTAGCGGACATAGCGATTCGCTTTCTCTACGGCGAACTCGCCGCCCGGGTGCGTGGCCATGACGAGCCGCACCGCGTAGTCCTTCACGTGCGGCGCCACGACGACGTGGCGGACGAGGTTCTTCCAGCCCTCGATCTCGGGGCCGTCCATGACCTTCTCGGGCTTGAACTCGAAGGGATCCACGGTCCGGTCGAGGACGGTCGAAAGCTCGCCGCGGCTCGGGTAGCCGACCGTCACCTTGAAGATGAAGCGGTCGAGCTGCGCCTCGGGAAGCGGGTAGGTGCCGTCCATCTCGATCGGATTCTGCGTCGCCAGGACGAGAAAGGGCGGCACCAGCTTGTAGATGATCCCGCCGGACGTGACGCTCCGCTCCTGCATCGCCTCGAGGAGGGCCGATTGCGTCTTCGGCGTCGCGCGGTTGATCTCGTCGGCGAGGATGAGCTGCCCGAAGATCGGCCCGGGCTGGAACTGAAACTGCCGCCGGCCCGCCTCATCCTCGACAACCATGTTCGTGCCGACGATGTCCGCCGGCATCAGATCGGGCGTGAACTGGATCCTGCGGAACTTCAGGTCGAGGATCTCGGAGAGGATGCGCACGAGGAGCGTCTTTCCGAGCCCCGGGACCCCTTCGAGAAGGCAGTGGCCGCCGGCGAAGAGGGCGATGAGCACTTCCTCGACCGTCTTGCGCTGCCCCACGATGAGTTTCCCGACCTCGGAGGCGATCGCCTGGAACTTCGAGCGGAACTTCGCCGTCCGCTCCTCGACCTGGGCCGTATCGATCTCGGCGTTCATGGAGTCAATCCTCGGTTTCTCTGGACTCGTCCTACGATGCCGGTTTTTACCACGGAGACACGGAGACACGGAGGGTCGCTCGCCGGTGCCTTCGAACGGCCGACTTGTCCCTTGACGGTAGCCGCCAGAGTGCAGGGTGAAAGGGGCGGGTTTGCGTGCCGCTCTCTCGTCATTTCTCTGTGCCTCCGTGTCTCCGTGGTCATCCCTTCTTTCTATCGCTGTAGCGCTCGTTCATTCACTTCCGTCTTGCTTTTCTTCCCGCTTGCCGCCCTTCGGCTCCATGGCTCGGCGTTTGGCCGCGAGGAGGCGCTCGGTGTAGCTCGCCGGCTCGGCCGGTGTGGCCGGTACAGGCTCTCCCTTCGGCCCTGGAGCGGGAGCGGCGGCCGCTGTCGTGGTCCGCTCGACGCCGGCGGCCTTCGCGGCGACGGGCGGAGGGGCCGCCTGCGGCCGGCCGGCAGGTTCGATTTCTCCGAGGGGGGCCGCGCTCTCGCGGGGCTCATAGGAGACCGGCGGCGGCGCGCGGCCGCCGAGGGCCTCGCTTTTTCGGCGGAGGAGAGCCTCGAGACGCGGATCGGCGGGGGTCCGGCGCGCTCCCGGTCCTCTCCGCAGCGACCTCGCCCAGACGATGGCGGCCAGGAGGGATCGCCACGGGTCGAACGCGAGCCTCCGCACGAGGACATCGAGGAAGAATACCGCCGCCGCGGCCGTCACGAGAGGCCGCCAGAGGTCCTGCGCGGTCCGCGCCGCGGAGAAATCGCGGCTGAATACCGCAGCGGGATCGGCGGGATCTAGAACTTTTCCTCCCGCCGCGCTCGCCACGGCCCGGAGGAGATCCTCGCTGGTCGCCAGGTGGCGGTACTCAGGCGAATAGGGAGCGGACAGCCCGGTCGTGAAGACCCGCGTCGCCCCCGCGTGCTCGTAGCGGAGGCTCACGAGGTGAGTCCCCTTCTCTCCGACCGGAAATTCGGCCTGGTATCTTCCCGGGGCCACCTGGCGCGCCTCCACCGAGCGGCTCTCGAGGGCAGGCGAGACCACCGTCCCGGTCAAGGAGAGCCCGTTGATGAAGTTCCCCGCCTCGTCGAGCACATCGAGAGAGAGCGTGCCGCGCTCGCCCTCGACCGTTCGGGTCGCGAGGAAGCCCGCTCCGCCGCGGTCGCGCGAGACCCAGCGAACGAGCTGAGTCCAGAACTTCCTGTAGTCCTCCCAGGAGACCCAGTGGACCCCCCACTTCCGTCCGGCATCGGAGGTGAAGGCAGCGGTCTTCCCGAGTCCGTAGGTCCAGGTCGCGAGGATGGGATCCAGCGTCGAATCGCCCTCCCCGGGCGGAGCGGCGATCTCCTGGTCGGCGCCGGCCTTCTGCTCGGTGATGACGTAACCCTTCAGGATCGGCAGCCTCGCGAGGTCGACGCCGCTCAGGAAGGAGCTTCCCTGGCGCGGCACGGGCTGAAAGTTCCGCTCCGACACGAGCGACTTTCGGACCGTCGTCGTCTCGCGGATGAAGATCGCCGGCAGCTTCTGCGGATCGGTCAACTCGTAGAACTTGCCGCCGCCGTCGCGCGCGAGGTTCATCATGGCCAGCGGGTTCGAGTGGGAGCCGATGCTGATCGTGGAGACCGTGATGCCGTCCGCGCGAAGTCCCCTCACCTGCGAGGCCGTAGGCGGGTTGGGATCTCCGTCGGACAGGATGATCATGTGCTTGACCGACGCCGGCGCCGCCCGCAGCCCCTGGTGGGCCATGCGGACGATCCGCGAGAAGTCGGGCATGTCGCCTGGGATGAAGTTCGCGAGCCGGTTCAGCATCATCTGCTTCTGAGCGCACGAGGTCATCGGGAAGAGCCACCGCTCGCCGCCCAGGCCATCGTAGTAGAGGACGCCGGCGTAGTCCTTCGGCGAGAGGATGCGGATCGCCTCCGAGACGGTCTTCTTCGCCCAGAAGTTCCCGTTGTCGATCTCGGAGGAGTGCATGACGATCCCCAGGGCGCCGTTGGGGAGCACCTTCTTTTGCTTGATCTCCATGTCGACGGGGAGGAGGGCCTCGATGGCCGTCCCCTGGTAACCACCGGCGCCGAAAGAGTCCTCTCCTCCGATCATGACGAAGCCGAGGCCGGCAGACTTGACGAGGCCCTCGACCATGCGGACACGGCCCTCCGCGATCCGATGGGCGGGCGCGTTGGAGAAGAGGATCGCGTCGTAGATGAGATATTCCTCCATCTCCGCCGGCATCTCCTCGGGAGCGAGCGCGTCGACTCCGATGCGCTCCGCCCGGAGCGCCCCGATGAGCGCCGCCTCCTCGTCGGGGTTGCCGGCGCAGAGGAGCACGCGCGGCTCGCCCGTCACCGAGGTGAAGCCGAAGGCGGCGTTGTTCTGGATGACCGCATCGTCGCCCGGCGCCGCGGGCTCCACTGTCGCCTCGTACCGGAAGGTCCCGGGCGCATCGAGACGGCGCGGGACGACGAAGACGTTCTTTCCGGAACGCAGATCGACTTCGCCGGCGTGGACCTGGGTCTGGTTCTCGAAGAGCCGCAGGGTGGCTTTCGCGGGGCGCGTCGCCTCCACCACGAGCCGGACCTCGAACGGCTCCCCGCGGTGGACTTCGGGATCGACGACGAGCTTGTCGAGGGCGATCTCCCCCGCGTAGGAGTAGGAGATCGGGAGGACGGAGATCTCCACCCGCCGCTCTCGGGCCGCCTGCGCCTCCTCGATGGCGCGGCCGAGGTTCTCATTGCCGTCGCTCAGGATGATGAGCCGGCGGGCCGCATCCTCCGGGAAGACGGCCGCGGCGAGCCGGATCGCGGCCTGGATGTCGGTGAACTCCCGCTCGATGAGCGTGCTCAGTTTCTCGATCCCGAGGTCCGCCGGCCGCGGGAGAGATTCCACGCCCGCGTTCCGCCCGAAGACGATGAGCCCGACCTCGTCGCCGCGCCTCGGATCGCGCGAGCGGGCCGATCGCGCCACCCAGCTCAGCGCCGCGTCGCGGTGGGCCGGCGGAACGCTCGCCGAGACGTCGACCGCGTAGATGACGGCGAGCTTCTCGTTCGTCCGGACCCACTTGGCCTCGGCGGCGGCGAGTACGAGGATCAGGACAAGAAGGAGACGGAGGCCCACGGCGATGGAGCGGCAGGCGGGCGAGTGGCCGGCGAGGCTCCGGCGCGACAGGAGATAAACCCACGGAAGCAGGAGGGGGAGGAGCAGCAGATAGGCGGGCCGGCCGAAAGCTCCAAGGAGGCTGCCCATCGACTATCCTCCGGCCGTGCGCGCGAGGTCGAGCACCTGCACGCGATGGTTCCCGAAGTCGACGACATAGAGGCGGCCGCCGGGGCCGACGGCGATGTCCCAAGGGGTGGCGAACTCGCCGGGGCCGCGCCCCGCTCGCCCCCACCGGCCGGTAGGCCTGCCTTCGAGGTCGAACCGCTGGACGCGGTTATTGCCCCACTCGATGACGTAGACCGCCGGGGAGCCGGCCATCGATCCTGTCGCCGAGCCGGCCTGCGCCGCTGCGACGCCGTACGGGTACTTCATCTCGCCGGGCTCCGAGCCGAGCCGGCCGAACGATCCGACGAACCGCCCGTCGAGGGAAAACCGCTGGACGCGGTGGTTGCAGCTATCGGCCACGAGGAGGAACTCGGACCCATCGGCGCGCCGCTCGATCGCGAGTCCTTGAGGGCGCTGGAACTCGCCCTCTTCCACGCCGCGCCGTCCCCAGGCGAGGAGGAACTTCCCCGAACCGTCGAATTTCTGGATGCGGTCCTGGGGGCCGTTGTAGTCGCCAGCGTAGAGATCCCCGCGTGAGTCCTCGACGACGTCGCGGATGAGCGTGAACTCGCCCTCGCCCTCCCCTTCCCGCCCCCAGCTTGCCGCTATTGGAGGTGGCTCAGTACAAGCCGGGCCCTCGGGCCGCCGGTAGACGAGGAACCGCCCGTAGTGGCTGTCGGCGACGAGGAGGTCGCCGCGGCGCGAGAAGTTGATCCCGGTCGGCTGGCCGCGCTTGTACTCGGGGAGGAAGAACGCGCACAGGAGGCTCCCGTCCGCCCGGAACCACTGGATCCGCCCGCTGCGGTCGACGACACAAAGCTCCCCTTCTTCGCTGACCGCCGCCGAGCGCGGATAGAAGAACTGTCCAGGCGCGGTCCCCATCTCCCCGATCGACCGAACCACGGGAGCCGGTCGAGCCTCATCTTCCTGCCCCACACACCCCGACAAGATCCCCACAATGCAGCTCAGGTGGCGAGAAAACCCGACCCGTATCGGGAAACTCCTTTGCGTTACTCTGCGGCCTCCGCGTACTCCGCGGTTAAGCGTCCGTCGACGACTCGAGCTCATTCCTTCGGCTTGGGAGAAGCCTCCTGCGATCCCTTGAGCAGCTCCATGTAGCGGAGCACCTGCTCGCGGTACTCGGCGGGGAGCGGCTCGTTCGCCACCCGCTCTGCCATCCGCTGCATCGCCTCCGCGGTCGCCTGGCGCACCGGCAGGGACGTCTCGCCGCGCGGAGCCTCTTCGCCCGAGGGCAAAGTACCCACGATGTCGCCCGGATTCAGCTCGCGCGCCCGGAGGCGGTCCGGCTGGAACTTCGTCCCTTCCTCCTCGCCGGGGTTTCCTTGCCCGGCCCCCAGCCCCTCCTGCGGGCCGGTCGATCGGCCGCTCCCTTTGGCGCCCGCGCTCACTCCCAAGCGCGATCCCAGGAGCCCTTTTTGCTTCGAGCCGCGACCGCGGCCCTTCCCTCCCCCGGACGACCCGCTTCAGGTGTCGCCCGGCGAGGCTCCCGAGCCGCTTCAGGTCCCCCCGGGATTGTCGGAGACCTTGCCGCAGTTCGGGCAACGGTGAAGCTGCGCCAGCTCATCTCGCGTCGCCTCCGCCAATTCCAGGGCCTCTTCGAGGACTTTCAACTCCTGGAGGAGGTCCGCGAGGTTATCCAGCTCGCTCTCGAGGCCGCTCAGCCCTTCCATCGCCCCCTGGAAATCCCCCGCCGACAGCTCTCCACCGAGGCCCGAGAGGCTCTTCGAGAGCTTGGCGAGGAGCGCGGTGTCCTTTGACAGCCTCTCCATCTCCCGCGCGAGCCTCTGGAGCTTCTCGACCTCCTCGGGGCTGAGTTTCCCCTCCGAGGACTTCTTCGCGAGGCCTTCAAGCTCCTTCTTGAGCTTCCCCAGCTCCTCGCGCGCTGCGGCGAGCTTTCCGGACTGGAGCGCTTCTCGGACGGCGCGGGAAAGCTGAGAATCCCCCGGCGCCCCCGCCGCGAGGCGGTCGAGGGCGCCTTTCAGCCCCTGAAGGTTCTCGCCGTCGAGCCGGGCGCGGAGCTTCTCTTCGAGCTTGCTCAACTCCACGAGCGCATCTCGCTTCACTTCGTCCGGAGAAGGCGGCGGCCGGTCGGCGAGGTCCTTCGGTCCTTCGGCGAGCGGCTTCGCAGCCAGCGCTTCGAGGGCTTTCTGGATCTCGGAGTCGAGCGGCTTCGCCGCCTGGCGGCGCAGCTCCTCGATCGCCTTCTGTAGGTCGTCGCGTTTCTTCTCCACCTCGCGCTTGAAGGCCGCGTCGGCCTGGCGTCGCTCTCCGAGGCCGAGAATGTCGATCGGGGGAACGAAAACGAACCCGACGACCAGCGCCGCGGGTACGAGGATCCACCGGGCCGCGCGCGGCGGTTGGATTGGAAAACGGCGGGCGATTTCGGCCCCTTCGAGCGCGCGCTCGCCGTCGCGGCGGACGAGCAAGCCCCACACCGGATCCTCGATCGCCTCCGGATGGCGCTCGAGGTAGAGCGCGCTCGACACCCGCTCCTTGAGGAGCAGCCGCTCGTCGGCGAGGACGGCCGCGCCGAAGAGGGACAGGCGGAGCGTGAGGGCGGCGCGGAGGCCCGTCAAGGCGAGCGTGCCGCCGAGCGCTGCCAGGGCTGCGAGGCCATCCGCGACCGGGAGGGCGAAGACCCGCGAGACGAGGAGGAAGACCGCGAGGAGCGAAAGGGAGACCGCAAGATCGAGCGAAGCGATGGCGACCAGACGTGACGCCAGCTCGCGCCGGCGCACGCGGGCCACCGCCCCGGTCAGTGCATCGACCGGTTTCGTCGCACGAGGCTCGCTCATGGGTCGCTTGATGAGGAGATCCTATGCCGCCGCAGCCGGAGGAACAAGCTCCCGGTTGCGCGGACGGCGCAGCCGCTCACTTCTTCGGGGTAGGGTTGGCGTCCGTCTTCGCGCCCGCTTTCTCGCCGAGCATCTTCGCGACCCAGTCCGGATCGAGCCGGCCTGAGATCGACACGCCGGCGAGGAAGCACTTGACCGAGCCGGTCCAGGCCATCGCCGCATGGCCGGTGTCGAATCCCTCGGTCACCTTCGGGGTCTGCGCCGTGTCGCACACCTTCTTCCCGTTGCGCGAAATCTCGAGCACCTTGCCGTTATAGGAGTAGGCGATCTTCTGGAGCGCCTTCAGCACGATGGGCTTCTCGGCCTTCGGGGGGGTCCCCTGGATGGCAGATCCCTTGAGGCAGACGGGCTGGTTGCCGTTCGAAGCGCAGAGCGCGGTCTTCTTCTTTACGGAATAAAACGCGGGGCCGAGGACGGTACCGGCGCGCGGGTGGGCGACGTTGATCAGGTCCACCTCCATCTTCAGGTCCGGTAGGAACACGGCCTTGTGAGTCCACCGCCCGGAATCGGCGAGGACAATGGCTCCGTTGGCCATGAGGACGGTTCGGGAGCCGGCCGTGTCCTCGACGTACTCCATTTCCGCCCTAGTAGCCCAGTGGATCCGCGAGTTGAGGGCACTGTCGACCCCTTCGAGCCAGTCGAGGGTCAGGTCTTCGTTGCGAGACTCGAAGTCGTACTCGAGGACTATGCGGTCGCCCCGGAAGCTCTTGCTCGAAGCGTGAAAGAGGTCGAGGACCTTCTTCTGGCGCTCGGTGAGTTTCGGCTCGTCCTCGCCCTCTTCTTCTTCTTCCTCTTCGTCCTCGTCCTCGACGGCTGAAGCGCGCGGCGGCGGTTCGGCACGAAGCGCAGAATCCGGAATTCGGGACCGCGGCGCGGCAGGGAAGACGAACAGCCCGATTGCGAGCATCCAAGAAAACCATCGCGATCCCATCATGGCGGTCCGCCTCCTGACGGCTCCCATGGGGCCGCCCGCGGCTCGGAGGGCGCCCGGGAGCGGCATGATGAGAACCGAAAGCACGGGGAAGGGACAAGAAGTTTCTGGCCGCAGGGTGGCGCGGCGAGCAGTCCGTCAGTGGTCCACTGCCCGCATGGGGACCTGCTGTCGCCGCGATCGGATCCATCTGCACGCACCAACGCAAAACCATGCGCCAATGCAAGCCAATGCCACGGCCGATAGGAGCTTCGCTCCACTTCGCACGGCAGTGTCGCCGAATCGGACTCGTACGCGATCCCCCTGAATCAGTTCTATCTTGGATACGAGGCGGATGGCCGGCAGCCGGTCTCGAGCACCAGACGGATTCCGATATAGTGCTTCCCGTCCGTCGGTACGAGCTTCCGCGGCGTCATCCCTTCCCGCGCAGCGGAACGTCCTCGGAGGAAATCCCTCACCGCAAATCCGCGGCAGATTTTCAGATCGCCTACCTTCGGACCGCTCGGGTCGTTGACGGGCCCTCGTGGGTAGATAGAACTCCAGTCCTGGCACCACTCCGCTGCCCCATCGTGCATGTCGTAAAGTCCCCAGGGGTTCGGCCTCTTCCCCCTCACCGGCTGGGTGGGAGGAATGCCGTACCCAAAGATCCACATGAAAGGGGAGGCGCTCGGGCAATGAGGTCCAGCGGTGTCCTCGCACTCCAGTGAATCGCCAAAGGAAAACCTTGTCTGCGTTCCTGCCCTGCATGCGTATTCCCATTCCGCCTCCGTAGGGAGCCGGTAACTTTGTCCGTCCCTTTCAGTGAGCTTTCTGCAGAAAGCCACCGCTTCGTGCCAGCTCACGTTTTCGACAGGACGATCAAGGTTGATTCCATAGTCCGAAGGTAATTGTTTAGCGCCCTCAGGACAGACTGTGAGTGCAGAAGGTTGAAGCCGCGGCGATGATTTTTGCTTTGGAGACGATGCGCTCAGCCGAGCGCGTTTATCGGGAAGAGTTGCGGCAGGT
>Ga0187893_10004643_pt1 | contig 25830 bp, 23 predicted proteins | sample MA1701074metaG_FD_139574 | JGI IMG/M metagenome (GOLD analysis project Ga0187893, IMG submission 139574) | White microbial mat communities from a basaltic lava cave in the Kipuka Kanohina Cave System on the Island of Hawaii, USA - MA170107-4 metaG ... | reverse complement strand
GCGCGGCACAAGCCCTGGAGTTTCGCGGTGCGAAGCTCCTCGGCCGCGGAACCGCCGCCGCATACACCGCGGTGCGCGCGGCCATACCGCCCCTGGACGAGGACCGCGTCCTTGCCCCCGACCTGGAGGCCGCGGCACGTCTGGTTCGGGAGGGAACGCTCCTGGCAGACGTCGCGCGTGCCGTTGGCGCTCTAGGGTGATCGCGCCAACAGGAGCGCTCGAGTGAGCGCGCGAGGCCCCCGCGTCGTGCGCGCTCCCCGCGGTACGGCTCTTTCATGCCGCGGCTGGCCTCAGGAAGCCGCCCTGCGCCTCCTGATGAACAACCTGGACCCCGAGGTTGCTGAGCGGCCCCAGGACCTCATCGTCTACGGCGGAACGGGTAAGGCCGCGCGCTCGTGGGCGGCCTTCGACGCGCTGGTTGAGTCCCTACGCCGCCTGGCCGATGACGAGACGTTGCTGGTCCAGTCGGGCAAGCCGGTCGGCGTCTTTCGCACCCACCGGTGGGCGCCCCGAGTGGTGATCAGCAACTCGATGCTGGTGCCTGCATGGGCTACGTGGGAGAAATTCTGGGAGTATGAGGCGCTCGGGCTGACCATGTACGGGCAGATGACCGCGGGGTCATGGATCTACATTGGCACGCAGGGAATCCTGCAGGGGACGTACGAGACGTTCGCGGCCGTGGCCCGGCGACACTTCGGCGGGTCGCTGCGCGGCCGGTTCGTGCTCACCGCCGGACTTGGGGGCATGGGCGGCGCTCAGCCGATGGCCGTCACGCTCAATGAGGGCGTGGCCCTTGTGGTCGAGGTCGACCCCGCAAGGATTCACCGGCGTCGATCGCAGGGCTGGGTGGACCGCGCCACCGACTCACTCGACCAGGCGCTGGTTTGGGTCGAGGAAGCGCAGGTCGCCAGCACGCCGCTCTCAGTGGCGCTACTGGGTAATGCCGCGGACGTCGTGCCCGAGATCACCCGGCGCCAGGTTGCCGTCGACGTCATCACCGACCAGACCTCCGCGCACGATCCGCTCGGCGGGTACGTCCCGCAGGGAATCGGCCCGGAGGAGGCCGCGCGCCTGCGCACAGCCGATCCGGCAGGCTATATCACGCGCGCAAGAGCGTCGATGGCGCGGCACTGCGAGGCCATTGTCGCGCTGCAGCGCGGGGGCGCGGTGGCATTTGACTACGGTAACAACCTGCGCGGACAGGCGCGTGAGGGCGGGTTTGGAGACGCATTTGCCTACCAGGGATTCGTGCCGGCATACATCCGTCCGCTCTTTTGCGAGGGAAGGGGCCCGTTCCGTTGGGTTGCCCTCTCAGGGGATCCAGGGGATATCAGCGCGACCGACGCGGCGGTGTTGTCGCTCTTCCCGGAGGACAACGCCTTGGCGCGCTGGATCCGGCTCGCGCAGGCCCGCGTGCCGTTTCAGGGGCTGCCGGCGCGGATCTGCTGGCTGGGCTACGGTGAGCGCGCCCGCGCCGGGCTCGCGTTCAATGAGCTCGTGGCCAAGGGCACGCTTCGCGCGCCCATCGCCATCGGCCGCGACCACCTCGATGCCGGCTCGGTGGCGTCCCCGCTGCGCGAGACCGAGGGGATGCGCGACGGTTCGGACGCCATTGCCGACTGGCCGATTCTCAACGCGTTGATCAATGCCAGCGCGGGGGCCACATGGGTGGCCGTTCACCACGGCGGGGGCGTTGGGATCGGCTACTCCATCCATGCGGGGCAGGTGAGCGTCGCCGACGGCACGGACCTCGCCGCCGAGAAGCTCGAGCGTGTGCTCACTGCCGACCCGGGCACGGGCATCATCCGGCACGCCGACGCCGGCTATCCCGAGGCGCGCGACGCGGCCTCGCGGTGGGGGCTCGACGCGTTCGCAGAGGGTTCGCGCTAGGCTTAACCCCTCGCCGCGGTGACGCGGCAGGAGTCACTCGCCGCCTGGGGAATCTGCCCGGGATACTGCGGCCACCGCCGGAGGGGTCGATGTACGCACTGAACTTCTATTCGTCGCTGTTCGCGGATTCGCTGCGGCAAGGCGTGAAGACCGTCACCATCCGGCTCGGCAATAAGCTGGACAAATACCATGACGGCCAGCTGGTATGGGTGACGGTGGGCCGGCGCTTTGGGACCCGGCGCAAGATCTTTCCGGCCATCATCGACCGCGTCGAAGTCAAGCGCCTCGCTGAAGTGACCCCGCGGGAGATCGAGCGCGACAACCCGCAGCTGCGACGGCATGAAGACCTTGTCGATTTTCTTTCGAAGATCTATAACCGCGCGATCACCCTCGATGATGAAGTTTCGGTGATCCATTTCTCCCGCGTCGAAGAGGCCCCGCATTCCAGCTAAAGTGGTTCCGGCAGGAGCAAAAACTCCGGTGGGATGCTTCCAGTAAGGTAGAGGGTCGGGCCGGCGCGCCTGAACTCGATACCGGCCGTGTGCGCCCGGCGTGCGAAGATCACCACAACGACCGCGTCGGACGCATGGCGTTGCCCGACCTCGCGGGCAAGCCCGGGCGTGGTCGAGAGGTGAACGTGCTGGCGTGTCTGGGGGCTCAGGCCTTCAGCCGGCAATTCGGCCGCTGAGGCCGGTGAACCGCCGAGATAGAGCCATTCGGGCGGCACCGCGACCTCGCCGGGTTGCTCGACGGTAACGGTGTGGCCGTACCGGGCGCGTATCATACCATCGCGCACCTCATAGCGTCGAGGATCGGCCTCGGCTACGGCTGCCACGTCGGCGGCGGTCAGCGACTCCCACCCTGGCTGTGCGGCAATTGCCTGCCCCACCGCTTCGAGGGGCGCGAACCCGCCGGCATTGAGGCTGAGCCCCAGCTCCTCGGGCCGGTGACGAAGCACGAGGGCCAGGAGCCGGCTCAGGCGCACGCGTCGCTGAGGATCGGGTGACCGGCGGTTCGTGCGGGTAGGCAGCATGGGAACCGCTATGTGGTTGGCTGTCGAGTCTAGGAGAACCTGCCGTAGCGACGAACGTATCGCTGGGTTGCGGAGGTGTGCGCGTGAGCAGCCGGCTCATCGAGTGCGTCCCGAACATCAGCGAGGGCCGGCGTGCTGAGGTTATCGATGCCGTGGCCGATGCGGTCCGACGAGTGGATGGCGTTAGGCTCCTGAATCTACAATCGGACGCGAGCCACAATCGTAGTGTCCTTACTTTTGCCGGCCCTCCGGACAGGATCGCCGACGCCGCGATCGCCGTGGCTGCCCGCGCCGTCGATCTGATCGACATGCGGGCGCACGCCGGTGAACACCCCAGGCTCGGCGCCGTCGATGTGATCCCGTTCGTGCCCATTGGAGCCACGACCATCGATGACTGCGTCGGGCTGGCCCGCCAGGTAGGCGAAGCACTGTGGACTCGCCTCAGGCTGCCGGTTTACTTCTACGCCGCCGCGGCTTCGGCTCCGCACCGCGTGCGCCTCCCGGACATTCGGAAGGGCGAGTTTGAGGGGCTGGCAGAGAAAATGGAGGCGGAAGGGTGGGCTCCCGACATCGGTGAGGCGCGCCCTCATCCTACCGCTGGCGCCGTTGTCGTGGGCGCGCGCAAGCCGCTCGTTGCCTACAACATCAATTTGAACACACCCGATGTTCGCATTGCCCGCGCCGTGGCCCGTCGGATCAGGGAGTCGAGCGGAGGACTGCCCGCCGTTCAGGCCATGGGCGTCCGCGCGGCCTCGGGCCTCGCGCAGGTCTCCATCAATCTGCTGGACATGAACACGACATCCATGGCCCAGGTCTTCGAGGCGGTTCGGAGCGAAGCCGAGCAGCACGGCATCGAGGTGGCGGACAGCGAGATCGTGGGTCTGGTGCCGCTCGACACGTTACTCGATGTCGCCCGGACCCATCTTCGCTTGCGGGACTTTGACCGCGCCCAGGTCCTGGAAACGCAGCTGATGGAGTAGCGGCCGAATGGAGTTCGCCGATCTGCTAATCGAGCACGCCGCCGAACTGGTCACCCTGGACGGTTCGAACGACCGGCCGCGCACAGGACAAACACTCCGAGAGCTTGCGATCATTGCCGACGGCGCGGTCGCTGCGGCGGACGGAGAGATCGTCGCCGTGGGATCGTCGGCGCAGGTTCGCGACATGGTGCGTCTTCAGGATGCCGCGACCGTGCTCGATGCCACCGGGAAGGTCGTTCTGCCGGGATTTGTCGATCCACATACTCATCTGGTCTTTGGCGGATCGCGCGCCGATGAGTTTGAGGCGCGTCTGAGCGGCGCCACGTATCTGGAGATCGCCGCTCGTGGCGGGGGAATCATGCGAACGGTGGCCGCAACCCGCGCCGCGGATGAGGAGACGCTTGTGGATCTCGGCCGCGCCCGCCTCGACCGCATGCTGCGGTGCGGCACGACGACGGCTGAGGCAAAGAGTGGATACGGGCTGTCTGTCGCCGATGAGCTCAAGCAGTTGCGGGCCATTCACCGGCTGTCGGCGACACATGAGGTTGACCTCATTCCCACGGCGCTGGCCGGGCACGCGGTCCCTCCGGAATTTTCCCACGACCCTGAGGCCTATGTGGAGCTGTGTGCGCGGGAGATTCTCCCCGCTGTGGCCGACGAGGATCTGGCCGAATTCTGCGATGCTTTCTGTGATGTTGGCGCGTTCACCACAGAGCAGGGCCGGAGGATACTCGAGGCGGGCGCAGCGTTGGGGCTCCCGCCCAAACTCCATGCCGACGAGTTTGGCGACCGCGGAGGTGCGCGGCTGGCGGCGGAAGTCGGAGCGATCTCGGCCGATCACCTTCTCCACGCGTCGGACAGCGGCCTGGCCGCGATGGCCGAGGCCAAAACCTTGGCGGTGCTCTTGCCGGGCACGGCACTGTACCTCGGCCTGCCGTACGCGGCTGCGCGCCGCATCATCGAGCTCGGCGTTGCCCCTGCACTCGGCACTGACTACAACCCGGGGTCGAGCCCGACCTGGTCGATGCCTTTGGCGATTGGGCTCGCCTGCGTTGGAATGAAGATGCTTCCGGCAGAAGCCATTGCGGCCGCAACGATCAATGCGGCCTGGGCGATTGGCGCGGCAGAAGAAATCGGCAGCCTCGCGGCCGGAAAGGTCGCCGACATGGTTATCTTCGACGTGCACGATCATCGGGAGATCGCAATGTCCGCCGGCGCTCTGCTGCCCAGTCAGGTGATCAAACGCGGCCGCGTGGTCGTCGATGTCATCTCCTGACCGACGGCCAGGCGATTTCGGGGTGCCCCTGATCCGGATTCACGACCTGGGCTCGACCAACGACCTGGCGCGGCTGCTCGCGGCCACAGACCTTCCTGAAGGCACCGCCGTCGTGGCCCGGCGCCAGAGCCAAGGTCGCGGCCGGCACGGCCGGTTGTGGGCGTCACCCGACGGCGGTCTCTGGTGCTCTGTCGTGCTGCGCCCTGCACGCGAGACTGGTTGGGGACAGTTGAGCCTTGCGGTGGCGATCGCAGTCGCGGAAGCGATCGAGAGAACCACCGGCCTCCACGCACTGATCCGGTGGCCGAACGACGTCATAGTTGATGGCAGGAAAGCCGCCGGAATTCTGCTCGAGCGGGCCGGCGGCGCGGTGGTGGTCGGCATCGGCATCAACGTCAACGTCCCCAGGGAAGCGCTGCCTGAGTCTGTGCGCGCCACCGCCGCATCGCTCCATGAGACCTGCGGCCGACAGATCGATCTCGAAGTACTCCTCGAGCGTCTCTTTGAGCGTGGCACCCGATGGTACGATGCCTGGGTACGCGGCGATCCCGAAGTCCTTACCGCATGGGCGGCGCGCGACTCATCACGCGACCGCCGCATCGTGGTGCATAGCGAAGGCGCGCGGATTGAAGGAGTCGCCGAAGGGGTCGATCACGACGGCGCGCTCCGGATCCGGCTGACCAGTGGCGAGGTGCGGCGGGTTCTCGCAGGCGATCTAGAATCGGAGCATGCTCCCGTGCAGGAACGCTTCGGGTAACGTCTAACGACAGGCCCCACCGTGGGACGGCCTAAGCACGTGGTGAGCGTGAGCATGGGATCTAGTAGGGGCGACCACCGCGTCGAGACGACCCTACTCGGCCAGCGCATCATCATCGAGCGCATCGGCACCAACGGTGACTATCCGACATTCTGCCGAAAACTTCGCGAGCTCGACGGGCACGTTGATGCAATCGGCCTGGGCGGCATCAACCTGGTCCTCTTGGCCGGAGGCCGGCGATATTATCTGCGCGACGCGGTACGCGCCATCCAGGGCATCCGGACCCCCGTCGTCGACGGGAGCGGCATCAAAGAAGGCTGGGAGCCGGACGTTGTTGCCCGTGTTCTGCCGGAAGAGGCCGGAATTCCACTGCGGGGTCGGCGCGTGCTGATGGTGCTGTCGGTGGATCGCTACACGATGGCAGAGGCGTTCGTCCACGCCGGAGCGAACGTCGTCTTCGGGGACTTCATGTTCGGTCTCGGCATCCCCGTCGCACTCCGAGGATTGACGACGATCAAGGTCCTGGCGGCGGTCATCCTTCCCATCACCACCCGCCTGCCGTATACGTGGTTCTATCCCACGGGAAAGAAACAAGAAGACGTGACCCCAAGATTCGGGCGGGCTTACCGGTGGGCCGAGATCATTGCCGGGGATTACCACGTGATCCAGCGCTACATGCCCGATGATCTTTCGGGCAAGACGATCGTCACCCAAACGATCACGCCCGGCGACGTGGAAGATCTCCGCCGCCGTGGGGTGGCTCTGTTGGTAACGACCACGCCGGAGATAGCCGGCCGGTCGTTTGCCACCAATGTCTATCAGGCTACCATCGTGGCCCTGTCGGGACGTAGGCCCGAAGAGTTGACACCCCTGGACTATGTCGACTGGATGCGCCGTGCGGGATTTCGACCTCGCATCGAGCGCCTCACGCCGTCCGCGTGATGCGCGCGCTACGATTCTTACGTCACGTACTGAACTTGTACATCTGCTTGACGAGTGAATACTCGATCGCTATACTCCGGTTAGTCTCTCCGACCGCTGCGGCTCCTGCCCGGCGGTCGGTAGCCGTTGTAGGAGGCCTCAAGGATGAAAAATAACAAGAACGCCAAGGCCTCTCCCTCGCCCAAACCGAACAATGGCGAGAGAGAAACGATCCTCACCAAAGCCGGGCTCAAGAAGTTAGAGGAAGAACTCGAACACCTCAAGTTCACAAAGCGCAAAGAAATCGCCGAGCGCATCAAGCAGGCCAAAGCATTTGGCGACCTGTCCGAAAACGCAGAATACGATGACGCCAAGAACGAACAGGCGTTCGTCGAGGGTCGCATTCTGCAACTCGAACAGATGCTGCGTAACGCGCGCGTTATTGATAACAGCGCGCCGTCGGATGCGGTCACGGTCGGGTCGACGGTACGGCTCAACGATTTGTCCGCGGGCAGCGAGATCAGCTATATGATCGTGGGCTCGGCGGAGGCAGACCCCATGCGCGACCGTATCAGCAACGAATCGCCTGTGGGTCAGGCCCTGATCGGCCGCAAGAAGGGCGAGACGGTTACTATCCGCGTTCCGGCGGGAACCTTGAAGTACACAATCCTCGAGATCACCCAGTAGGCACTTCCGCCGTCGCAATGTACCGGTAGTCAGCCCACCGGCACAGTTGGGTACAACATAGGACGAGACGGCCACGATCGTTGGTCGGGTGTTCGGTATCGACGGGAATCTTTTGGGCCCGTCGAATCGTATTATCAGGTGAGCTGGCCAGAGGGACAGGGTCAGCAGGAGTGAGGTCACGGAAGGCAGAATCCGTGACCCAGCAAGGCGTGAATCCTCTCGCCTGGTTAGAGAGGGGCGTGCAGTGGCAATGTTCGAACGGTTCACAGAGCGCGCTCGTCGCGTCATCATCCTCGCTCAGGAAGAAGCAAAGCGCCTCAACCACAGCGCTGTGGGGACCGAGCACATCCTCTTGGGAATTATCCGAGAGGGTGAAGGCGTCGCGAGCAAGGTCCTCGAGAGCCTGAACATCAGTCCCGAGCGGGTACGCGCGGAGATTGAGGGAGCCATTGGCCGCGGTGAGCGGGCGCCACACGAAGAGGTGGCGTTCACACCCCGGGCCAAGAAGGTGCTCGAGTTGGCCCTCGACGAGGCGCGGCGTCTCGGTCACAACTACATTGGGACCGAGCACCTGCTGCTGGGTCTGATCCGGGAAGGTGAAGGTGTGGCCGCGCGGGTGCTGGAGGCGATGGGTGCCGATCTCGACCGCGTGCGGGCGCAGGTCGTGTACCTCCTGGGGGAGGAAGGGACGACTTCCTACACCAAGCAGGCGAGCAAGACGCCGACCCTCGACGAATTCGGCCGCGATCTCACCAAGCTTGCGCGCGACAACAAACTCGATCCGGTCATCGGGCGCGAGCGCGAGATCGAGCGAGTGATTCAGGTACTGTCCCGGAGGACGAAGAACAACCCGGCGCTCATCGGCGAGCCGGGCGTGGGCAAGACCGCCATCACCGAGGGGCTGGCGCAGCGCATCGTGCGCGGTGACGTCCCCGAGGTTCTGCGCGGCAAGCGCGTGGTCCAGCTCGACCTGGCCGCGCTCGTCGCCGGGACGAAATACCGCGGCGAGTTCGAAGAGCGCATGAAGAAAGTGATGGAGGAGATTCGCAAGGCCCAGGGCGAGGTCGTGCTCTTCGTCGACGAGCTGCATACGCTAGTCGGCGCGGGCGCCGCCGAGGGCGCGATTGACGCTAGCAACATTTTGAAGCCAGCGTTGGCCCGCGGCGAGCTGCAGTGCATCGGCGCGACCACGCTCGACGAGTACCGCAAGTATGTCGAGCGCGATGCCGCGCTCGAGCGCCGGTTCCAGCCTATTCTGGTCGCCGAGCCGAACGTCGAACAGACCATCGAGATCCTGCGGGGGCTGCGGGACCGCTACGAGGCGCACCACGGCGTCGCCATCAGCGACGAGGCGCTGGTCGCGGCCGCGACGCTCGCCGACAAGTACATTTCGGACAGGTTCCTCCCTGACAAGGCGATCGATCTCATGGATGAAGCGTCCTCGAAGATCCGCTTGCAGGCCTCGTTCCTTCCGCAGGAAGTGCGGCAGGCCGTCGAGCGTGTCGAACGAGCGAAGCGCGAAAAGGAAGAGGCGAGCAAGGCCCAGGACTTCGAGCGCGCCGCACAGCTGCGCGATCGCGAGCGCGTCCTCCGGCAGAAGCTCGAGGAGCTCGAAGGCTCGATCAAACGCGAGAAGGGCCGAACCAACCTCAACACCGTGACCGACGAGGATATTGCCGACATCGTCAGTTCCTGGACCGGCATTCCCGTCACACGCCTGGTCGAGGAAGAGTCGCAGAAGCTCCTCCACATGGAAGACCGCATTCATGAGCGGATCGTCGGGCAGGAGGAGGCCGTCCGCGCGGTCAGTAAGGCCGTGCGCCGCGCCCGCGCCGGCCTCAAAGATCCGCGGCGCCCAATCGGATCGTTTATCTTCCTCGGACCGACCGGCGTCGGCAAGACAGAGCTCGCCCGCGCCCTCGCGGAGTTTCTGTTCGGCGACGAGGGGGCGCTGGTGCGCATTGACATGTCCGAGTACAGTGAGCGCCACACCGTCTCGCGCCTGGTTGGTTCCCCGCCCGGCTATGTGGGTTTCGAGGAGGGCGGCCAGCTCACCGAGGCTATCCGGCGGCGCCCGTTTTCCGTAGTGCTGTTTGACGAGATCGAGAAGGCCCATCCCGAGATCTTCAACGTGCTGCTCCAGATACTCGACGACGGCCGGCTCACCGATGCTCAGGGACGCACCGTGGACTTCAAGAACTCCGTCATTATCATGACGAGCAACGTCGGCGCCCCGCAGCTCGACAAGGAGGTTGGGATTGGCTTCCGGGCCGCGGGCCTGGACGAGTCCATCGACCGGGAACGCGCCTACCAGCGCATGCGCGACAACGTGCTGGAAGAGTTGCGGCGGACGTTCCGGCCGGAGTTCCTCAACCGGCTGGACGAGATCATCGTGTTCCGGCCGCTGACCAGCGATCAGCTGACCGTAATCGTCGGCATTCTCGTGGATCGTGTCCGCCGCGAGCTGCGCGGCCAGAATATGGACCTGGAAGTGACCGAGGCCGCCCAGCGATTGCTGGCACGGGAAGGCTTCGATCCCACGTTCGGCGCGCGCCCGCTGCGCCGCGCGATCCAGCGCCTGGTCGAAGATCCGCTGAGCGACGAGCTGCTGAAGGGCCTGTTCCGTGGCGGCGACGTGGTTGTCGTCGACGCGCAGGATGACAAGATCGTGTTCGAGCATAAGCGAGAGCCCGCGCTGGCCGAATAAGCGACACAGGACCGTTTCCGACCTGGGTCGAAGCAGGCCCGGGTCGTTCGTTTGCACGCGTCTTGCTGGCTCCTGCCGCGTGCGGGGGTCCGTGCCGATAGGATGGCTGGGAGGATCTATGGACCGGGGCCGCGCGCGCTATATATGTCAGCAGTGTGGCCATGAGTCGCCCAAGTGGCTGGGCCGGTGTCCGAACTGCGGCGAGTGGAATACGCTTGTCGAGGAGACAACCGTACCATCTCGCGATGCGCGCATTCGGTCGGTGGAACCAGTTCCGCTTCCCGAAGTTTCTCCTCCACCGCAGGAGCGTCTACACACGGGAATTGGAGAACTCGACCGCGTGTTGGGAGGTGGCATTGTTCCTGGCTCCCTGGTGCTCGTCGGAGGTGATCCAGGGATAGGTAAGTGTCTTGCCGGGGATACCCGTGTGCTTGATCCGCTAACAGGTGACTTTCTGCCCATTACGGAGTGGTGGGATAGGAGTCGGCCGGTGTTGGGTATCGACGAGAGTTCGCTCCGTCTAGTCCCCGCGGGAGTCAGCGACTTTCTTCCACAAGGTCGTCAAACAATCGTCCGTGTGGTCACCGGCCTCGGCCGGCATCTGTGTTGTACGGTGTCGCACCCTTTGTTGACCTTCGATGGCTGGAAACCGGTCGCTCAGCTCAAGCCAGGCGATCGTATCGCTGCGCCGCGCTGCTTACCCTACTTTGGCCGGGAGTCCATGCGTGAGGTCGATGTGAAGCTCATTGCCTATGCGATTTCTGAGGGATCCATCGAGAAGTGCGTTGATGTGACTACAGGATTGCCTGAAGCCGTGGAAGATCTTAAAGGGATTGCCGAAGCCTTCGGCTCGCGACTGATCAGGTACACGAAGCCGAAGAACAAGGCGGCGGTGTATCGGTTTGCCAACACGTGGCAGAGCCGCCGGACGGCGCGCTCAGAGCTGGCCGCCGCGATCCGTTGCGCCCGTGGGCAGGCGCGCGTTTCTTGGGCTGAGTGGGCAAGGCGCGCCGGGGTAGGCTATTCGATCATCCACATGTGGAAGCGGGGCAAGAGCACCCCTACACAAGCGCAGCTCGAGAGGCTTGCCGCGGCGATCAGTTGCCCTCTCGCAAATCTTGAGCCGCAGGCGCGCGGTCTGGCCGAGAGGAGAGCGCCTATCGCACGATTTCTCGAGCGGCACGGTTTGCATGGTGTGCGGGCCCAGGAGAAAGCCGTTCCCCTATGCATCTTCCGCCTTCCCAGAGAGCAGTTGGCACTGTTTCTTCGAATAGTGTTTACTGGAGATGGCTCCGTTTTCGTCAGCCGAAACGGAGACGCGGGCCTGTCGTACTCGACTATTAGTCGTCGACTCGCTGAGGATATTCAGCACTTGCTTTTGCGATTCGGAATTGTGACGAGATTGCGGACCAAGCGCCAACTGGTTGGAGGTGGCGTTTATGTTTCGTACGAACTGGAGGGTCGTGGCGCGAAGCGCACGCAAGCCTTTATCTCCGAGATTGGCATTCTGGGACGCAGTGCAGCACTCGCGGCACTGGCGGCGCTTGCGCCTGCCACCGAATCGACGCTGACGGATACTGTCCCCACGGGAAGTTCCTTCTGGAAGGTGCTTCAGGACGCCACGGGCGGCCTACGCTTTAAGAACGTTTCGAAGAGGGCAGGAGTTGTCGTTCGGAATCGTCGGCGGGAACGTCCACTGCGGCGGGCGACGATCACCCGGCTCGCCGACGCGTTCCCTCATCCGCGCCTCCACGCTCTAGGGGCCGGTGATGTTTACTGGGATCGAATTGTTTCACTAGAGCCCGAAGGGGAAGCGGACGTTTACGATATCACCGTACCAGAGCGGGCGAGCTTTGTCGCAAATGACCTGATTGTGCACAACTCGACGCTGACGCTCCAAACCGCCAGCCGGTTGAGCAATGCGGGTCATTCTGTTCTCTATGTTTCGGGGGAAGAGTCCTCGCAACAGGTAAGAATGCGAGCGGAACGTTTAGCCGCCAGCTCTTCGAGAATATATCTCTTGGCGGAAACGGATCTCGATGCAATACTCGCAGCCGCCCGCAAGCTGCGGCCCGCACTGATGGTCGTAGACAGTATTCAGACGATGTATAGGCCTGATATCTCGGGCTCCGCGGGTAGTGTCGGACAAGTGCGAGAGTGCACGGCAGCAATCTTGCAAACAGCGAAAGCCGACGGTAGCGCCGTCCTGTTAGTGGGCCACGTGACCAAGGAAGGCGCCCTCGCCGGCCCGCGTGTGCTCGAGCACCTGGTCGATACGGTGCTCTACTTTGAAGGCGACCGTCATCATGCCTATCGGATCCTACGTGCGACGAAGAATCGTTTCGGCTCCACTAACGAGATTGGGGTGTTTGAGATGGCCGGCGCGGGGCTGGTGGAGGTGCCCAATCCTTCCGCGGCGTTTCTCGCAGAACGGCCTGAGGCTGCCCCCGGGTCGGCGGTTGTCTGCGCGATCGAAGGCACACGCCCTCTGCTCGTAGAGATCCAGGCGCTTGTGAGTCCTACGCACTTTGGGATGCCCCGGCGAACGGCATCCGGGGTGGACTACAACCGGCTGCTGCTGCTGCTCGCCGTGCTCGAACGTCGGGCGGGCCTGCGGCTGGCAGCACAGGATGTCTACGTCAGCGTGGCCGGCGGGCTGGCAATCGAGGAGCCGGCCGCCGATCTTGGAATAGCCGTTGCGGTCGCCAGTAGCTTGCGCGATCGACCGGTGGATCCGCGCACCGTGCTCATCGGCGAAGTCGGACTCGCGGGCGAGGTGCGCGGCGTCCCTCAACTAGGGAAACGGCTTGCGGAGGCCGCCCGCCTTGGCTTCGCCCGAGCCATGGTGCCGCGGGCCGGGCACACCGACGTCCCGACGGGGATCGACGTGGTGACGGTCGCCGACCTCTCGAGCGCGCTGCGCGCGCTTGTCTAAACCGACGCGGTGGAGGACCCCGCTTGTGACGATTCCGACAGCACATGCATCTGAACTCCGGACGCCGCTGTGCGATCTGCTGGGCATCAGGTACCCCATCGTGCAGGCGGGTATGGCGGGGTCGTCCACGCCTGACCTGGTCGCCGCGGTCTCCAACGCCGGGGGGCTGGGGATCCTTGGAGCGGCGCTGATGACCCCTGACAAGGTGCGGGAGGCGATTCGCGCGATCAAGGCGCGGACCAATCGACCCTTCGGGGTGAACTTTCAGTTCGCGCCGCCGGAAGTGGGCCCACACAGCGTCCGGGAGGTCCAGAAATTCCTTGACAGCTTTCGCCGGGAGCTTGGCCTGCCCCTCGCTGTCGAATCGCTACCGCCGGCGCCGGCTGAGTGGAACGACCAGGTCGGGGTGGCTCTCCAGGAACGCGTGCCCGTATTGAGCATAGGGCTCGGCGATCCCGGACCTCTCACACACGCGGCGCACGACGCGGGTGTCCTCGTCATGGTGATGGTGAGTACGGTGGAGGAGGCGGCGCGTGTGGCCAACGGCGGCGCCGACATTGTCGTCGCCCAGGGGGCCGAGGCCGGTGGGCACCGTTCAACCTTCGAGCTCGGCCCGGGAGGTGAGGTGCCGTTAGTTGGGACGCTGGCCCTCGTGCCGCAGGTCGTCGACGCGGTCTCCGTCCCCGTGCTCGCCGCGGGAGGCATTATGGATGGGCGCGGTCTCGTGGCCGCCCTGGCGCTCGGCGCAGCGGGCGCGCTGCTCGGTACACGCTTCCTTGCGGCTCCAGAGGGTGGCGTTCCCGCTGGCTATCAACGCCGTCTGCTGGAGGCCACCGAGGTGGATGCCGTGGTGACCAACGTTTACACGGGACGTCCCGCGAGGGGTGTGCGCAATCGATTCATGGAGACCTACACCGGCGCGGGCGCCCCGACGCTACCGTGGCCGCTGCAGCGCATGGCGGCAGCGGATATTTACGCGGCCGCTCGGGCCCGCGACGACCCGGACTACTACCTACTCCTGGCGGGGCAGGGCCTTCGCCTTTTCAAGCGGATTCAACCTGCAGCCGAGATCGTGCAGGAGATAGCTGACGAGGCAATCTCCGTTCTGAGAAAGCTGCGGGATCTACACTGAGGCGGCAGGGCCGCTGGGGAAACGGAACGCCGGAAGTTACGTGAGGTGAAACACGCCGAGCGTGGCGACACGCCCGTGCTCCTTGCGCAGGATTCCTTCGAGTTGCAAGCCCAGGAGACTGCTCGTCGCGGCCAGATAAAATAGGGCCGCTCCAATCTCGGTTTCCAGCACTTCACGGCAGCGCTCACAGAGATCGCCGTTCAGGTGCGACTGCATGAGATCGCGCACTTCGGTAAGGCTGAGCTCGGCGGGAAACCGTTGGCGGCCCGCATTGATTTCGATGCAGCCGCAGGTGGTGACCGACTTCGCAATTGCCCGATTGACGCGTGCCGTAGCTTCGGTCAACTTGCTTTGTACGTCAAGAATGCTCCGATGGCGTATCAGGTACTCCGTGACAGTATCCTGGAACGTCTGCTGTTCGATCTCGGCCATTCCCGTCTCCTTCTGGTCACGGTTGAGACGTCGGCATTTCGCTGGAAGCGAGTGTCATTATAGAATTCGGCCCGCGGCGCTGTCAAATACACCCATGGTCCCGCGGCCGGCGCGCTTCTCGTCCTTGGAAGTCCTGTGCTATAGTGAGTTCGTGCAGGATCGATTCATGCGCGCCGTAGGCGCATTGCTCGGCGGCCTCATCGGGTATTCGGCCACACAGTACGCGCAGGCGTGGACGCCGGGCGCCGCCACGGCCGGCTTCATGATTATTCTGGCGGGTGTGGCCCTCGGCGGCCTGATCGGTTCGCTGGTGACCCCGACGCTGGCGCGTTGGTTCGTGCGCGCCATGTCCTGGGTGCTCCATGGCTTGGCCGTGCTGTCGCTGCGGGATTTGGCCCTGGCCGCATTTGGCCTCACCGCCGGACTCCTCCTGGCGTTCTTTGTGGGGTATCTGCTCGAAGGGCTGCCGCTCATCGGCCCGTATGTGCGGCTGGTCGCGGGTCTCATCCTCGGGTACCTGGGCCTTCACATCGCGCTGCAGCGGCGTGAGGAAGTCTCGGGTATGTTGCGGCCCGACGAGCGACGGGAGGCGGCCGACCAACCGCGGCGGCCCCGCCCCACCGCCAAGTTGTTGGATACGAGCGTCATCATCGACGGACGCATCGCCGATATCTGCCTGACCGGGTTCCTCGAGGGGCCGCTGCTGGTGCCGCGGTCCGTGCTCGCCGAGCTGCAGCGGATCGCCGATTCGTCCGACGTCCTGCGGCGCAACCGGGGACGGCGGGGCCTTGACATCCTCAATCGCCTCCAGCGTGAGCTCGAGATCGTCGAAATCCTCGATGACGGCGCGGGAAGCACCGATGTGGACACGCGCCTGGTCGCGCTGGCCAAGGCACAGGCCGCCTGGGTCGTGACGAATGACTTTAATCTCAGCAAGGTCGCCGAGCTTCAGGGTGTGCGTGTGCTGAACGTTAACGAACTCGCCCAGGCGGTGCGTACCGCGGTCCTGCCGGGTGAGGAGATGTCGGTGCATGTGATCCGCGACGGCAAAGAGGCCGGGCAGGGCGTGGCCTACCTGGATGACGGCACAATGATCGTCGTCGAGGGCGGCAAGCGGTACATCGGCGAAACCCCCGAAGTCATCGTCACGAGCGTGCTTCAGACCGCGGCCGGACGCATGATCTTTGCCCGCCCCAAATCCAACGAACCCGCGGGACCTTCCAGCGTACAGAAGCGGTGAGTTGTGCGCAGGCGCCGCTTCCGCGGTAATGGCAGATTCCGCAGGCGGACGGGGCCGGAGCCGGCGCCGGACCTTCTGTTCATCGAGCGGGCTGAGCACGCTGACCCTATCGTCATCGAAGTGGACCGGCCGCTGGCGTTCCGCCCGCGCTTGGTCGGCTTCTGGCGCGGCACGGAGTTCTACATTGTGACCCGGGTGATGGCCGTACGGCGTGAGCACGACGTCACCTATCATCGTGTGATGACCGACCGAGGCGCATTCGATCTTCGCTACATCCGTCGGATGAACCCCACGACGCTGCGCTCCAGGCGCGTTTGGGAGCTGTGCGCGGAGCTCGATGCGATCCCCATCGCCCGTCTGGGATAAAGGCTGATGGGCCTGCTCGTCCAGAATTCCCTCACCCGCCGCAAAGACCCATTCGAGCCCATTACCCCGGGCCTCGTCTCCATGTACGTGTGCGGGCCGAACCTCTATGGCCCGGCGCACGTGGGCCATGCGCTGTCGTACATTGTCTTTGACGTTGTCCGCCGGTACCTGGAGTACCGGGGGTTTACCGTCCGCCACGTGCAGAACTTCACCGACGTAGAAGACCGCATCGTGGAGCGCTCACGGCGCGAAGGCCGCAGCATCTTTGAGATTTCGCAGGAGTTCATCGATCGGTTTCTGCACGAGATGGAAGCGCTGAACGTGCAGCGGGCGCACCACTACCCGCGTGCCACGTCGGTCATTCCGAAGATGATCGAGATCATTCAGGGTCTGATTACCAAGGGCCACGCCTACGTTGTCGACGGCGATGTGTACTTTCGCGTGACATCGTTTTCGCGCTATGGGGCGCTCTCTGGGCGGACGCTGGGTCAGATGCAGGCCGGGGCGCGCGTCGAGGTCGACGAGCGCAAGGAACATCCTATGGACTTCGCCCTGTGGAAGGCCGCCCGGCCCGGCGAGCCGGCGTGGGAGAGCCCGTGGGGCAAGGGGCTCCCCGGATGGCACATCGAGTGCTCGGCGATGTCCATGCAGTTCTTGGGTGAGCAGATCGACATTCACGGGGGCGGCGATGACGTGCGCTTTCCGCACCATGAGAATGAGATCGCGCAATCGGAAGCGTACACGGGCAAGCACCCGTTCGTCCGGTACTGGGTCCACAACGCGCTGATGAAACCGCCGGTCGGCGACGAGATGCACCGCCACCTGGGGAACTTCGTCGCCATCCGCGACGCCCTCGCACGTTATGACCCCGACGTGATCCGGATGTTCGTTCTGTCGGCCCACTACCGAACGCCGTTACGGTGGACCGACGAGGCGGTCGAGGCCGCAGGGCGGGGATTGGAGCGGCTCCGCACGGCCCTTGCCAACGCCGACCTCGCCCTCCAGCGTGCGCGCGTGCCTGCGCATGGACCGCTCGATGAGGCCGCAGGCGCGGCGCGGCACACGTTTGAGCAGGCGATGGACGACGACCTCGGAACGCCACAGGCGCAGGCCGCGCTCTTCGACCTAGCGGCGGAGATCAATCGCGGGGCGGCCGCGGCTCTGCAGGGCGATACGGAGGCTGCCGGCGGGCTCGCCGGGGCGGTCCGCACCCTGCGCAGTTTCGCCGGTGTGTTGGGGCTGCGGTTGGGACAGGCGCCGTTGCCCGCCGACGCGGTGGAGCCGCTCACCCGCCTGTTTGGCGCGCTGCGGGCGAAGGAGCCGGCCCTATTTGGCGACGGGGCGGCCTCCTCCGAGCCCGACGAGATCGTTGGTGCGCTGCTCGCCGGGCGGGATCGGGCGCGCCAGCTTAGGCGCTTTGACGTCGCTGATGCGATACGCAGCCAGTTGGGCGAAATGGGAATAATAATAGAGGACCTTCCCGGAGGCTCACGATGGCGCGTCGTCGCTCGGAGAGACGCCCAGACCTGAGCCCCGGCACTACGCAGGTCGAAGGACGTCGCCCAGTGCTCGAGGCCCTGCGCGCGGGCCGGCCGTTGCGGAAACTCCTCGTCGCTCACTCTCATCCCAGCAGCGGCCCCCTGCACGATCTGATCAGTGAGGCACGCCGGCGCGGGATTCCCGTGCAGGACGTGCCGCCCGCGGTAATCGACCGCCTGGCGCACACCCGCGCGCCCCAGGGCGTCATCGCTTATGTGGCCGCCCACGCGACAGTCGATGTCGATGATCTTCTCGCGCTCGCGCGAACCCGCGGCGAAGCACCTTTCGTATTACTGTTGGATGGGGTTACCGACCCGGGAAATCTGGGTGCGATCCTTCGGTCGGCCGAAGCGGCGGGCGCGCACGGTGTGGTCATCCCGCGCCACCGGGCCGCGGGGTTGACGCCGGTGGTTGCGGCCGCGTCGGCGGGGGCGATCGAGCACGTGCGCGTGGCGCAAACGAGCAATCTCACCAACGCAATGGAGCGCCTGAAGGCCGAGGGCGTGTGGGTAATCGGCGCCGATCCCGCCGCCACGGCCATGTCAATCTACGAGGCCCAACTCCGTCCGCCGCTCGCGTTGGTCGTCGGCGGGGAGGGACGCGGGCTCTCGCGCCTGGTCCGCGAACGCTGCGACCTGCTCGTTCGAATCCCAATGCACGGCGCGACGGCATCCCTCAACGTGTCGGTTGCGGCCGCGCTGCTGCTTTTCGAGGTTCGCCGTCAAATGCGGGATCCGGGGGACCAGTAGCATGAGCCGCCGGGCGCTCGCACTGGGCCTGATCATCGTGGCGGCGGTCGTCACAGGGACCGTGCTGTGGGCGATGGTTGAAGAACGGCTGCATGCAGGACGGGCCCTTCCGGGCGTCACGATCGAAGGACAAGAAGTTGGTGGGCTCGACGCGCGGAGCCTTACCTCACGCGTTAGGGTACTCGCTGCCCCTGCCTTGTCTCGTCCGGTCATCATCCGTGCCGGCGCGACAGAGTCCTCATCGACGTCGGGGGAGCTGGGCATGCGCCCCGCTGTCGATCGGGTCGTCTCGGCCGCGCTGGACGTCGGCCGAACGGGAAGCCTGCCGACGCAGCTCTGGCAGCGCATTCTCCTGATCAAGCACTCGATCGAAGTGCCGATTACGTACACGGTGGACACGGCGGCCACGCGGGCATCCATCGCCCGTCTGGTCACCTCGATTGTGGCCGAGCCCGTGAACGCTCAGGTCGTGGTGACCAACGGCCGGCTAGTCGTCTCGCAGCCCAGCCGGGACGGCCTAGTGGTGGACGAGCAGGCGTCGGTTGCCCTGGTGGCCGCCGGCCTCACGGCCCGGGAGCAGACCATTGGCCTGGTCGTCGCGATTCGGCCGCCGGCCTTCTCGACCGACGACGCCCAACGTCTGACCGAGCCGGTAGCCCAGTTTGCCACTCGCTTCCCCTACAATCCCGATCGGGTGCACAACATCCGCCTGGCCGCGGCCTCGTTCCGCGGAGTGGTGCTTCCGCCCAACGCCGTGCTGTCATATAACCGGGTGGTGGGGCCCCGTGAGGCGAAACGAGGCTACCGCAAGGCGCCGGTGATCATCAACGACATCCTAGTACCCGGCGATGGGGGTGGCGTCTGCCAGGTTTCCTCCACGCTCTTCAACGCGGCTCTGCTCGCGGATATGACGGTGGAAGCGCGGACCAACCACTCCAGGCCGGTGCCGTACCTAGCCGCGGGTCGCGATGCCACGGTCAGCTACGGGTCGCTCGACCTGAGGGTCCGCAATAGCAGTGGCGATCACCTCGTCTTCTGGTCAGAGGTGACGTCCAACACCCTGACATTCACCGTCTTCGGTCCGCGGCGCCCCGGTCGGGAGGTCGCCATCGTCGTGACCAACCCCACCTGGATTCCCGCACCCACGCACACGGTGACCAAGAACGATCCATTGCTCGCGGCCGGGAAGGTCAAGGTCGATTCGCCCAAGCGCGGGCTGCGAGCGCGCACGATCAGGATCGTGCGCCAAGACGGGCAGGTCCTCCGCGAGGAACAGGTCGCAGTGAACTACTACAAGCCGCTGCCGAGGACAATCAGGGTCGGGACGAAGGGCGCCGCTCCCGAAGAAGGTCGCGTCTCGCGGGTCCGGCGCGCAACCGCGCCTTGACGCGCGAGCGCTGCGGTTTCATAATGAGTTCAACGACGCGATGGGAACCGCGGGCCGCACCGGGGAAACCGTCAGTCATTCCTCAGGCCGGAGGGAATAGTCGGTGGCATTGGCTCGCAAGGAAGGGCTTGGCTATCACGAGTTGGTGGATGAAGAGCTCGTCGATCACGCCAAGACCGGTGACGATCGAGCTGCCGAATTCCTGATCACCAAATACCGCAATTTCGTCCGCGTCAAAGCCAAAGCGTACTTCCTCATCGGCGCGGATCGCGAAGACATCATCCAGGAAGGCATGATCGGCCTGTACAAGGCCATCCGCGACTTTCGTCGCGACAAGCTCTCGTCGTTTCGCGCGTTCGCCGAGCTGTGTATCACCCGGCAGATTATCACCGCGATCAAGACGGCGACCCGGCAAAAGCACATCCCGCTGAATTCCTATATCTCGCTGAACAAGCCCATCTACGACGAAGACTCGGACCGTACCCTCCTCGATGTCATCAGCAGCATCAAGGTCAGCGATCCCGAAGAGCTCGTCATCAACCAGGAAGCCTCGGCCACGATGCGCGAGCGCATCCGAAAGAACCTCAGCGAGTTAGAATGCCGGGTGCTGACCGCATACCTCGAAGGGAAGTCCTATCAAGAGATGGCCAACGAGCTCAACCGGCACGTCAAGTCGATAGACAACGCCCTTCAGCGCGTCAAGCGCAAGCTTGAGCGCAACCTGGAGGGCGAAGAAGCCTAGTCCGCGGCCTTCCGGCCTCCGGCGTCACCAATGCTCCGCCTGGTATGCTCCGCATGTAGGTTTGTTTTCCTGCGCCTGGAGAGCGTCGGCGAGTCCGGCGTGACCTGCCCCCGGTGCGGGGCGGTCTTTCAGCCCGACGAAGAAGAACTCTACGATCCCGAAAACGACTGACGCGGGGTCTGACGGTGGTCGAGTGGGGCTAGCCGCCGATTTGGATCATCACGCGCTCTTGAGGGTAGAGCTTCTCGGCGAGGGCGTGTCCAAAGGGCCGGCGGTACGCGGCGGCACGAAACCGTTCTTTCATTTCATCACGGGTGGCGCCTGCCCGCAGCGGCGTCAAAAGATCGGCTTCATCATCGCGCAACAGACATAGCCGCAGACGTCCATCGGCGGTCAGCCGCAGGCGTCCGCACTTCGCGCAGAACGGTTCGCTGACGGAGCTGATGAAGCCGAGCCTGCCCCGCGCTCCGGCCAGCCCGTATGTCCGCGCGGGCGCCTCGCCCCTTAGGTCGATGGGGGTCAGGTGGCCGAGCGCTGCCTCGATGCGCCCGATTGATTCCTCGGAGGTGACGATGCCGGCGTCTGCCACGTCGGCGACCGTTCCGAAGGGCATCACCTCGATGAAGCGGACCTCCCAGGGGCGCTCGTAGGTCAGGGCGGCAAGCGAGACGACATCGTCCTCATTGAAGCCCCGTACGACCACCGTATTGATCTTGAGGGGCGCGAGCCCGACGGCCTCCGCCCGCTCGATGCCCGCAAACACCCGATCGACGTGCCCGCCGCGCGTGATGCGTCGGAACTTCTCTGGATCAATGGTGTCCAGGCTGATATTGACCCGCCTCAACCCAGCCTCGCGGAGCGGTGCTGCGAGCGTCTCCAGGAGGAGAGCATTGGTCGTCATCGCGACGTCGCTGATCCCTGGGATGGCGGCGATACGGCGCACGAGCCCCACGATGCCAGGCCGGACTGTGGGTTCCCCGCCGGTGAGCCGGATCTTGTCGATGCCCAGCTCGGCGGCGATCTCGATCAACAGCAGGAGCTCGTCGTCCTGCAAAAGCTCGGCCGGCGGACGGAAATCGATACCGTCCTCCGGCATGCAGTAGACACAGCGCAGGTTGCACCGATCGGTGATCGATACCCGCAGATCGGTGAGGTCCCGGCCGTACTGGTCGCGCATAAACCCTATGTTACCATACGGGGATCGGAGCGCTAATTTTTGTGCAAATCGGTGTGAGCTTTTACGGGCATTTTGACTGCGAGCGTGCCCAACCTCGACGCCGCAGGTGACGTGATCCACCCGCCGACTGACCCGCCCGCGCTCTGGGCATACATCGAGCAGAGGCTTCCGAAACGGCAAACCCGCCGTGAGGCGGGGACGCAAAGCCCGGCGACTTCGCGCGAAGCCGGCCGGGCTTCCGAAGACGCCTATCCCCCGGGAGCCGGCAGGGGGCCGCATGTCCGCAGCAGTACGCTTCCGTCTGCTCGCCACCGCGTGCGCCGCTATCCTCCTGGCGTCGTTTCTGCCGGCACGTCTACCACCGCCACAGTCAGTCGTGGCGGGCGATCCGACTTTGCCGGTTTCGCATCCGCTGCCGTACCGCTCGAATGCAGCGCCTGCGAATTGGGACCTGGAGCTCGTCGTTCTCAATTTGATCAACCAGGAGCGCGCGATCGCGGGGCTCACCCCGCTCATGCCCCATTCAACGATGCGCAGCGTCGCGCGCGCGCATGGGATCGAGCTGTTCGCGGCAGGTATCCTGACGCATCGCTCGGCCGATGGACGCTTCCCACAGCAGCGTGTGCTTGACCGGCAGGTCCGCGTGCGAATGGTAGGGGAAAACCTTGCCTACGCCCCCGACGTACAGAGTGCGCACGACGCGCTGATGGCCAGCCAGCCCCATCGGGACAACATCCTGGCCGCCGAATACGCGCTGGTGGGCATCGGCGTGCTCGATGCGGGATCCTACGGCGTGATCATCGTGCAGAACTTCGCCGATGCGCCGATTGGTGTCGGTTCTCGAGCAGTTGCACGTCCGGCCCGACGGCCTGCGGCTTTCGCGCCAAGATCCGGCTCAGCCACCGGCGCCGGCTCGCCTCCAGTCCACGCGGAACGAAAGCCACCGCACTGATCCACCGCGCGTAGGCCCCGAGCGACGGCGCGTCCAACCACCGCATCAGCGCGATCTGAATAAAGGCCTCGTGCGGGCGCTCCTGTCTGAGCATGCAGCGGCTGGTCCGATGCTGCAGGTATCGCACAATCGGTCCGTGAGCTCGAGGCCGCAGGGCCTTCATGATCTCGTCGGGGATCGCCGCATCAAGCAGGCTCTGTGCGGCCGACAGCGCGAGAAAGACCGGCGTGCGGGCTGGCGGCACCCGGCGTACGGTCTCCACGACGGATTCCCAATCAACAGCGTGCCGACGCACCACCTCGGCGACGTCACGCACATATCGCATCCTCGGCTTGCCGTACCAGAGATCGCGCGTGAAGTGGACGCCGAGGGTCACCAGCAGGTCTGCGGGCGCCGGAACACGTGCCCGTTCACCATCAATATCGACCGAGACCGCCTGGGCGAAAAGACTCGCCGTTGTTTCGACCGTGAGGGGATACCCTGCAAGGCGCCAGTGGAGGTCCACTGGAATCCGCCCTCCCCAGCGGGCATTCGCTCCCGCGGCGTCTCGGCTCGCCTGCGACTTCGCGGGGGTGAAATAGGCTCGCGCATGACGCCACGCAAGGTCGGTGGGGCTTGGCGCCTCTCCGACAACAGCATAGCCCTCCGAGCGCAGCGCCTCGTGGGCGGCTGGGACCTCTTTAGATCGCACCAGTAGATCCAGATCGGCAAAGGGCCGCAGCGCTGCAACCCGGTACGTGAACCTTGCGAGGGCAGCACCTTTGAGAAGGAGCACGGCAACGCCACGCGTTTGCATCGCGCGCACCACCTCACCCAACTGGGCGTAGGCCGTGCGCGCCGCTTCGGTCGCGTGGCGGTAGGAGTGGCCCAAGGCCTGGCGCACCGACTCGGGTACGTTGCTCCCTGATCCCGCGATGGCCGCGTGGACAAGGGGCATAAGACCCTCACGATCGGCGAGTCGGAGAACCGCCTGCCAGTCTTGAGCCGGGATCGACGCGGATGCTTCCGCCTCGATCCGCAACAGCCGGTAGAGGGCGGCCTCAAACGAGTAGAGGTCAGTACGCACCCAGAGTGCCCGCGGTCTTGGCCTGCCGGATCGCCCACCACAGCGCAAAGGTAGCGAGCGGCCCAAGCACGCCCAGGAAGAGGAGCAGGATCGAAAGTTCCTCTTGGAGCGCCGACACACCGTGTCCCTGCAGGAGCGCCAGCCGCAGCGCCCTCAAGGCATGCGTGAGCGGCACGAATTCCGAAAGACGCTGCAGGGGCTGAGGGAGCACGGTTGTTGGATAGAACACGCCGCCCAGGAGCGCGGACCCAGCCGCGATGAGCCCGCTCAGCGGATCTCCGTGACGCAGGATGACAACAAGCGCGGTCGACAGCATACCGAGGGCAGCGAAGGTGCCCACCGCGACGAGTGAAACCAGCGCCGCTGCCAGGAGGCCCGTTCCGCGAATCTCGAGCCCGAAGATGAGTACCCCCAGCACCAGGTAGAGGGCCCCCTGAAGGATCGCAACGATGATGTTCCAAAGCGACGCGCCCAGTACGACCACGTGTGGCGATGCCGGCGTGATCAGCACGGCCTCGAGCGTGCCTATCATTTGCTCATGTCGAATCGCCGCGGCCGGGGCGGCCATCGTGGCCGCGAGGAATCCGAAGACCGCCACCCCGATGGTGACGAACGCAAAGTAGTCGCCGCCGAACGGCGCGAGATGTCGCGAGGTGGCGGGCTGAATCAGCCGTCCCATGTAGAACAAGATCGGCGCCGCGAAAAACACGCTGAGAAGTTGCCAGCCGAAGGCCAGGCGGGAGGCGCGTGCCAGCAAGTAGTCGCGTTTCAAGAACGCGGCGAATCGATGGAGGAGAACCATCAGGCTCCGACGGCAGACCGATACCGCTCTGTCAGGCCGCCTTCCGGCGCCGGGGTGGGGATGACGTCGCGCACGGCGCCGTTCACCAAGATTGCGACGCGCCGGCAGAGCGCGGCCGCTTCGGAGGGCTGATGCGTCGCAAGCAGCACCGTTACGCCGGATTCCGTGGCGAGGCGGCGAATGATGCCGTGCGTGCGGACCGCTGCATTCTGATCCATGCTTCGCGTCGGCTCGTCCAGCAACAACACCCGAGGCTTTCCGAGCAGCGCACGGGCAATCCCGAGCCGCTGGCGCATACCGGCCGAGTAGCGCTCGACCGTCTGGTGCGCGTGGTCCTCGAGATCCATGGCGCTCAACGCTTCGGCCGCCCGGCGCCGGGCCTGTGCGCCGCTCAGCCCTAGAAGGCCGGCGAAAAACTCGAGGTTCTCCATGCCGGTGAGCCGCCAGTAGAAGCCGCGCTCTTGCCCGGCGGCAAGTCCAACCGCGCGTCTCACGGAAGCGCTGTCCCGGACAATGTCTGCCTCGTTGACCCTCACTCGACCCTCTGAGGGGAGAACCAGGGTTGCCAGAATGCGCAGCAGCGTGGTCTTTCCCGCACCGTTGGGGCCCAACAGCCCGACGATCTCGCCCTGGTCGAGCCGAAGCGTCACGTCGTGGAGTGCCCGCACCGGCCGTCTCGCGCTCGGAACTACCAGACCCAAAGGCCAGGGAGGCGGACCGAAGGTTTTACCCAGCCCCCATGTTTCAATCATGCGATGAATTGGCCTTTTGGCGGGAAGGTTTCCAGCCCGCTGGGGTAAATATCCTTTAGAGACGGAACTCTGGCCTGATGTAGCACCTTCAGCGCCGGGACCGGAGGAGCCGCATCAAGGTAGCATTCATTCCAGTCACGGGTGGCGTTCGGGCGTTCTCCCCGCCCGTTGTGCCTCCGCCGCCCGGAGCAGGTCCTGGCCCAGGCGGTCCCGGGCCCGGTGTTGTGATCCCCATCATCGGTATTCTTATCGGAATACTGATTCCCGTAGCGCCAATCCTCGTAAGTCCTACACTGACGCCCGAGGCG
>Ga0187893_10004642_pt1 | contig 25832 bp, 28 predicted proteins | sample MA1701074metaG_FD_139574 | JGI IMG/M metagenome (GOLD analysis project Ga0187893, IMG submission 139574) | White microbial mat communities from a basaltic lava cave in the Kipuka Kanohina Cave System on the Island of Hawaii, USA - MA170107-4 metaG ... | reverse complement strand
TTCGTTCCTATGGATTCACCGATGAGAATGCGAATGATTTGGCGCAAGGATTGATGGCGATTGCCCAAAGTTCTCCTGTGGAGGATTCCCATAAGTCGGCATTTGGTGTGAAATATGTGTTAGATGGCGAACTGGAGACGCCAAATGGTGTTATGATTCGGGTTAGGACAATCTGGATAATCGAAAACGATTCGGATGCGCCCCGATTCGTCACAGCTTATCCAACCGAGTAAGGAGTCTCAATATGATTAACGAACTTGATACCGTTGTGCTTGCCAAAGATCTAAAAGAGTATCAACTCACACGCGGTGATGTGGGAGCAGTGGTTCATGTGTATGAAGGCGGCAAAGCCTACGAAGTGGAGTTTGTGACTGGCGAAGGTAAAACTATTGCCGTTGTGACGCTCTCTAAAAGTGATATTCGCCCCATGCAACGTGCCGATATTCTCCATGTCCGCGCGTACGCGCCAGCATAGGAGGAGAGAGTACGGTTGGAGTAGTAGGAATTGTGACCTCTCAAGTTGTTTACTTGAAAACCAAGTAAGCAGAGCATACATTCAGAAAACTACAACGGCATCCGACAAATTCACGGAGAACCTCCTGTGAGTTTTGTTTTCAGCATGCATCATTTAGCGAGAATTCCTCCTCTCGTTTACAATCATCCCAATATCTCTCATTCTCCTCTTCATCGTTCTCACTGTCCTCGCTTACCGCCTCGTCGACCGCATTCACCGTTACGCGAAGCAACGTCAACTGCTTGACCATATATCACCGACGTAGTTCGCTCATCCTCAGAGCCGCTCACAATTTTCACCTGCCTTTTGCGTTATAATGCCAATCTGTCAATCAGGAAATTGTGATGTCGCAGTTCCGTGACGGCGGTCTTTGATGTTGCCAGTTTCGATGTTTACAAAAAAGAGATGATTGAGTAAAATAGTGCAATATTTCACGAATAAATCCTTGTCCCAGGAGCATGTATGGTCCGAAAAATCTTCGAATGGGTGATGAGCCCAATGGGGCGGATAGCGGTGCTGATAACGGCATTATCTCTGTTCAGTCTTGCCGCGTACGGGCTGTATCAAACTCAACAACCTCCCGAACAACCGATTGAATTCACGCATAAATTGCATGTGGGACTGGGAATCCAATGCTTGTACTGCCACCCTGGCGCGCTGCGCGGACCTTCACCCGGTTTACCTACGATTAACAAGTGCTGGGGCTGTCACCAGCAGATCGAGAAGACACAAACCAGCGAATCCTTGAAGCCCATGGTCGAGGCGATGGAACAGGGTGTTGGTTTTACGTGGGTTCCTGTGGCTCAGGTGCCGGACTTCGTCCACTTCACGCACCGTCCCCATGTCGCGGCGGGATTGAACTGTGAGAGCTGTCACGGCGACATGACGAAAGTCGAGATCGCTGTCAATCCGCAGGTGATGAACATGGGCTGGTGTTTGGATTGTCATAGGGAAAAAGCCGGCGACGATGTGGAAAAACTCATCAAGCTCACCGACTGCGGAACGTGTCATTATTAATCCGGGCAAAGAGGATGACTCCATGAGCGAAAAAATCACCCGGCGTAATTTTCTCAAACTTGCCACTGCTGGCGCGGCGTCCACAGCCGTGTTGACCGGTTGCGGACCCGCTTCTCGCTACGTGACGCGCGAGCCGTATATCGAAATGCCGGAATATACCTACAACGGTTTGAGCACGTATTACGCCACAACGTGCCGCGAGTGTGCGGCAGGGTGCGGGCTCATCGTCCGCACGATGCAGGGGCGCGCGATAAAAGTGGACGGCAACGCGGCGAACCCTATCAATCTCGGCAAGACGTGCGCTCGGGGGCAAGCCACATTGCATGGTTTGTATAATCCCGACCGCGTCGAAAAGCCGACCAGGCAAGGACGTTCCGCAACACTGACGAATGATGCTGTTACGTGGGACGATGTTTTCAAAATTGTCGCTGACGCGTTGAGCAACACGAATCCCTCCGAGGTCGCGTTCCTGATGGGAACTGCGCCGGATCACCTCTTCGACTTGGCGTCAGACCTTGCAAAGGCTATCGGCGCACCTACCCCGATCCGCTACGGTGCGTTAAGCATGTTCGAAACGCGCGCCACGCTGAGCAAGGCGGCGGAGAATCTGTTGGGGCAGGCTGGCTTGCCATTTTTTGATCTCGCAAACGCCGACGTGGTTGTTTCTTTCGGCACAAACTTCCTTGAGACGTGGCTTTCGCCGGTCGCATACACCCGCGGTTTCGCGATGATGCGGCGCGGCAACCCACAGCGACGCGGCTACTTCGTTCAATTTGAATCGCAACTTTCGCAAACCGCCGCCAAAGCGGACGAATGGATCCCGCTTCTTCCCGGGACGGAAGGCTTGGTCGCGCTTGCCCTCGGCAGACTTGTAGCAGAGATAAAGGGCACCTCTGTGCCTCGCGCCTTTTCATCTGTTGATGTTCGAGAAATTTCTGCCAAGTCCGGTGTTTCACTTGAACAACTCGAACACGTGGCGGGGCTCCTTGCTCAAGCGCAATCTCCGCTTGCGATCCCCGGCGGACAGGCGCTCGGTCAAACCAATGGGCTTGCGAACGCGGAGGCGGTGCTCGCTCTCAACGCGCTGACCGATAACTTTGAAAAGCCCGGCGGCGTATCACTTTCACCGCTTGCGCCGAACGCAGACGCGTATCATCGCCCCGCCAGTGCGCAGGAAATGCGCGACTTGATTGCGAAGATGAACAGCGGCGGAATCAAAGCATTGTTCGTTCACGGAGTCAATCCTGTCTTTGAGCTTCCCACATCGTTTGGTTTTGCGGAAGCACTGAACTCTGTCGAGTTGGTCATTTCGTTTGCGACCTTCCCCGATGAAACCGCACTTGCCTCCGATTACATCTTCCCCGACCACCACGGACTTGAATCATGGGGATATCAACGCTCAGCGACTGGCACGATGCAATCCGTGCTTTCGGGCGCCCAGCCGGTGGTCTCGCCGATGTACGACACGCGCGCAACCGCAGATGTGTTGCTCGAGGGGGCTCGGCTGGCTGGCGGAACGCTGGCGCAGACATTACCTTATGACGATGAGGTTGCGTTCATTCAAAGCAAAATTGCTGGTCTCGTTGGGCAAACAGATGGCAACTTCGTTGCGCCAGAGATCAATTCGTTTTCAGCTTACTTCCAGCAACACGGCGGCTGGTGGAAATCTACGGCCGAATCCAGTGCTCCGCCTGCGACAAGCGCGCTTGGTAGAGGTTTGAATGTTGAAGCCGCGGAGTTTGCCGGTGATGGAGAGTTTTTCTTCATTCCGTTCGTTTCACCCACTTTAGCCGAAGCCGGCGCTAACAAACCGTGGTTGCAGGAGTTACCCGACCCGATGACGACGGTCATGTGGAACACGTGGGTGGCGATCAACCCTGAAACCGCTCATGAATTACACGTCGAGAACGACGATGTTGTTCGGGTCATCAGCGAAGCGGGGGAGGTGGAAGCCGCCGTCTATTTGTATCCAGCCATCCATCCGGATGTGATCGCCATGCCGTTCGGGCAGGGTCACACTGCCTATGGCAGGTTTGCGCAGGATCGCGGTGCGAATCCGATGCGGGTGCTGGGTCTGCATTTCAATGAAGCGGGCGACCTTGCATTCGCGGCCATGAAGGTCCGAATCGAAAAGACCGGAAGACAGCAACTGTTATCCCGCCTGGAAAGCCGAATCGGCGTTTACGGCGAGGGATTTCCTGAGGAACCCTAGGAGCGAATCATGACTGTTGACTTGAATCTTGTCGGCGCGAAGGGCGCGATTGCCGAATCCGCGGAAGGCAAATGGGGCATGACGATTGACCAGGACATTTGCACCGGTTGCCAGGCATGTGTCGCCGCGTGTGCCATGGAGAATAATCTTTCCTTCGTCGGCGAAGAGGATGCCGGCTACGGGCGAACCCAGCATTGGATCCGCATCGAGCGATTTTGGGATGGCGCATATCCCGATGTGAAAGCGACTCCTTTCCAGCCGATGCTGTGCCAGCAGTGCGGTCACGCGCCGTGTGAGCCGGTTTGTCCGGTGTTCGCGACTCCTCACAGCCCCGCGGAAAAAATCAATTTGCAAGTATACAACCGTTGCGTTGGCACGCGTTATTGCGCCAACAACTGCCCGTATCAGGTGCGTTCGTTCAACTGGCGTGATTACCACACCGAGCCAGACCGCGGAAACATGGTCAATGGGACTCTCGTGTTCCCGCTCCACAACCAGTTCAACCCCGATGTGACCGTCCGCCGCCGGGGTGTTATGGAGAAATGCACGTTTTGCATCCAGCGTATTCACAAGGCTCAGGATAAGGCGAAGTCCGAAGGGCGCGAAGTTGAAGACGGCGAATTCACCACTGCCTGCGCTCAAGCTTGCCCTGCGAACGCCATCACCTTCGGGCGTGTGGATCATCATGAGTCTTTGGTCAGCCAGCTGGCGCAACAAGAGCGTGGCGTGAAGCACCTCGAAGAACTGAATACCCTGCCGCGCATCACATATCTGAAGGGAAGTTAAGGATATGGCTGTCACCTCCAAATATTTTTCACGGGCTGAAAAGGCGCACGACTCTCACCACGAAGAGGAACACGACCCGCGCCAGTATTTGATGTACGACCCCAAGCCACGCGGCGAGATGAACGCCATGGTGATGGAATCCATGTATGCCACTTCGTGGAAGTTCTGGGTGGTGTTCGGGATTCTATCGGTTCTCGTGGCGACGTGTTTTTTCTATGCATGGGGTTACATGATCGCTGAAGGTCTGTGGGTGGCTGGCGTGATGCGTCCATCCTATTGGGGCATCTTCCTGGTCAATACCGTGTTTTGGATCGGCATCAGCCACGCGGGCACATTTATCTCCGCCATCCTGCGCGTGTTCAAAGCGGAGTTCCGCCGCCCGTTCACGCGCGCCGCAGAATTGATGACCACCTTCGGCTTGATCCAAGCCGGAGCAAGCATCTTCATGCACCTCGGTCGCGTTTGGCTGGCGTACTGGCTGTTCCCGATTCCGAATGAGCGGCAGTTGTGGCCCAACTTCCACTCGCCGTTGATGTGGGATTTACTGGCGATCACCACCTACGTACTCGGTAGCACGATGTATTTGTTCCTGCCGTTGATCCCCGATCTGGCGATGGCGCGCGACCGTTCGACCGGCTGGCGCAAGACCTTCTACAAGATCCTTGCCCTCGGTTTCCGCGGCACCGAAGGCGAGTGGCGGCACCTGACGACCGCCATGAACTTCTTTGCCTTTGCCATCATCCCTGTGATGTTCTCGGTACACACCATCGTTTCATGGGACTTTGCCATGGCGATGCGCCCGGGCTGGTCCTCCACGGTGTTCGGTCCGTATTTTGTGCTCGGAGCATTGCACTCCGGTATGGGAGCGGTAGCCGTGGTGTTGTTCATCATGCGCACAACGATGAAACATATGGATTATTTCATCCGAGCGGAGCACTTCAACGCGCTCGGCAAATTGATGCTCATCGTCACCTTCGCCTACTCATACTTCTTCTTTAATGACTACATCGTGCAATGGTACGGCGGCGACAACGCGACCGATACACTCCTGCATTGGCTGGAAGAAGGTCCGATGGCGTGGATGTTCTATCAGTTTGTATTCTTCAACGTCGTAATTCCTCCGCTTTTATTGTGGAGTAAGAAGGTGCGCGAGACCCCCTGGTTGCTGGCGGCGATCGGTTTGCTGGTCAACGTTGGCATGTATTGGGAGCGTTATCTGATTGTGCCGGTCATGCTCACCATCAACCGCATGCCGTTCACCTGGAAGTTGTATGAACCGCGCATCGAGATCTTCCTGACCATCGGGACGTTCTCCATGTTCCTTCTCTTCTACATGATCGCCTCGCGCCTCATTCCGCTCGTGCCGGTCTGGGAAGTGCAAGAGGGACAGATGACGCACACCCTGCGCAAGGTCGGCAAGACTCATGTACCCACCGTGAGCGAATTCGAATAAACGGAGCAGACATGTCTGACGCAACCTTGTTAGCTGTATTCGAAGATATTGACCCCGCCGCGGATGCCGTTGAGAAATTGCACCAGATGGGGATTACGGATGAAAACATCAACGTGATCTCCGGCGTGCCGATCGCTCACAAGATGCTCGGTCGCCCCCACCCGTGGACGAACGTGTCGCGATTATCCTTGGGCGGCGCAATTGCCGGTTTCCTGTTTGGGATCTTTCTCAACTTTGGGACGCCGTATTTGTACACCGTCCCGGTGGGAGGTCAATACATCACGCCGATTCCGCCTGGCATCATCGTCATTTTCGAGATGACCATGCTCTTTGCGCTCCTTGCCACGTTCCTCGGCGTTTTCCTCGATAGCTACTTCCCCAATTACCAGCCCATGGAGTACGTCAGCGAGGTCAGCGACGGCAAGATCGCGGTGTTCTTCAAATGTGCGCACGGCGAGGCAAAAAAGATCACCGACGCGCTGAACAAACTGGGCGCTGAATCTGTGAGACCCGCGGAGGCGCGGCAATTATGAGATTATTGCGACAACTGTTTTGGTTCTTTCTTACCCTTGGCATTCTCTTCGGCATCTTGATGCTTTTTTCGTACGATATCATCAAGATAGACTGGGTGAGCTTCATGGAGATTCAGCCGTCTTATCGTCCGATGGAAGACCCACTTCCTCCCCCGGCGCGTTCGATTCCCATTGAAGGACCCGTCTCCATTCCCGGCATGGGTGCGCCCGTGAATCCGACGCTGGCAGATGAATCCTCCATTACGCGCGGCGCGGCATTGTACGCGATCAATTGCCAGATGTGTCACGGCGTGACCGGCGAAGGGAACGGCTCCATCGCGCCTTTCTTGGTGCAGTTCAAACCGGCAAACCTCACCACGGATGTAGTGCAATCGAAGAGCGATGGCTCGATATTCCTGACCATCACCAACGGCGTAGATAGCCGCATGCCTGCGTTGAACGAAAACCTCACCGTCTCGGAACGTTGGGATGTGGTTAACTTCCTCCGCACATTGACCAAGGCAGAATAGGGAAATCCTGTTATGAATGATGTCAGAAAAATGATCTATGGAACCCTGATCGGGTTCCTCGGCGTGGTTGTGTTGTGGCTCAGCTTTATCTATGTTTCTGCCTGCGGTTTTACGTTTACCTGCAATAAGAATGTGCCAATCGTTGAACGGACGTCCATCCCGACGTTGATACCGGTAGACCACGCTGTCATTCAGTTGCCTGCACCGGAGACCGAATTCAATAAGTGTGAGGTCTCTGCGGTAGAGTTGATCGGGGTGTGGGTTTCGGCGGGCACGCCGGAGACCGGATCCTTCCCATTTTCAGATATAAACGGTGAACCCTGCGAAGGGACGTTCGCGGCTGACGTTCAGCCGCTGTTCGTTGAAAACAGCCTGTGGTATCCGGGCGCGATTGGGTGTGTCAGTTGCCATAATTCCGCATTGACCGAACGCAGCGCTGGGCTTGATCTCACCTCCTACGCTGCGATGCAACTAGGTGCGGATCGCGCTGACGCGAACGCGCGCGGGAACAATATTTTTGGCGCAGGTAACTGGGAAAATTCGACCCTGTTCGTGGTGCTGACCACGCAAGGCATGGTCGCGACTGGACATTCGGCAGATGTTGCCCCACAAAATTTCGTGTTGTATGCAGGCACACCTGTTGAAGTGACCGGGACTCCAACACCATAGTTTTGTGCTCTAGTAACAAATCTCCTGCGCTCAGCGGGAGATTTGTTCAGCGGAGAGGGCGGGATTCGAACCCGCGAACCTTTTGGGGTTACACGCTTTCCAAGCGTGCGCGCTAAGCCAGACTACGCGACCTCTCCATGGCCAAGCGGGCGAATTATACCAGAAATGAAAAGTGCGACTCGTTGCAACGAGTCGCATTTTTGATTGATGTGAAAAGTTTAGTTATCCAACGCGCCCTGGTTGATCCAGTCTAAGATGGTCTGCACTTGCGGCGGAGTTAACTTTGGTCCACGCTTGGGCATTTCCTGTGAGACCACTTGCTCCGCAAGCAGGCTGTTGTCCGCATCGCCGGGGATGACCACCGCTCCGTTTTCCGAACCCGCCATGATTGCCGCGAACGCAGTGAGATCCAAACCTTCTTCGATCCGATCGCCGCCGTGACAGTTCCAGCAACGGCTTTGCAGTATGGGTGCAACATCGCTTGCAAAAGTGACGGTGGCAGCCTGCGCGGATGCCTGGGTGGGAGGTGTAGTGGGGACAACGACTGCGGGATTCCCCGGGTCGCTCGGCGGGACAGTTGTATCGGTGGCGGGAGGCGCGTCCGTCGCGGGAACAGCCTCACCTGCGGATGATGCCGGAGCGTCCGTCGGTTGCCCACCGCAGGCAGTAAGGAATCCGATCAACACGAAAAGTATCAATAGTTTTTTCATTGTTTTCCTAGAAACCATATAAGATGACGCCGCCCAGAAATGCAAGGATGAAGGCAATGAGGAAACTCAGTCCGTACGACGCGGCGTACAGCAGGCGATTGCCTTTGATGAAGATTTCGGGGTTGCGATAACGTACGATGCTGATGCCGGTTGTGAGCAGGAACAGGCCAATGGCAAGAACGATTTTTACCGAAGCGTTAGGCGCTGCGCCCTCGTAGTTTTTCACATTGTCCATCACGCCGGTGACTCCGGCGACGATCGTGCTGACCGCGGCGAGCGCCATGTTGGCAAACGCGGTCTGTTCGAGCGCTGTGTTATTTTTCCACCAGGCGAGCAGGATGAAGAAAAATGCCGCGCCGGTCAATGCGATGGGGAAGTGCACGAACATTGGATGCGTCGGATGCAATTCGGTGATGGCGGTGATGAAGCGGTTGATGAAATCCATGTTTCTCTCCTCAGATTATGATAAGACCCTGACTTGCAGGGTCTTATTCAAGTTTTCCCTCAGACGTACAAGTTGGGTTATCGCTTACCCTTTCCTGGTTTTTTCGCGGCGGTCGCCTCACTTTGATTCATGACCGGCGGTGTTTGGGGCGCAGCGACGCGCGTGAGTGATAACTGCCAGCCATTGCCTTTGAAGAGCATGTATGCAAGCCAAATGACAAACCCAAGGAAGATCACGTGCGCGAGCGAGATGAGCGGCGGGAAGATGCCGAAGCCGCCGCGATGCCTCATCACAAAGCCGCCTCGAGGGAGATCGCGCTGGAAACTGTGGTCAATGCCCTGACCGGGTATCCATTCGGGTCCCCCGCGTTCAAAGCGCGCGATGGGAGGAAGTCTGTTTCCGTCTCTTGTTACCCGCGCGCCGTGAGCGAACCCCAAGCGATACCCAACAAAGCCGACCGCGGCGAACGTCCCAAGCACCAGAACCGCCACGAGGATGCGGATGATCCATTTCTTCATGTTAGCCTCCGATTGATCTGTTGGGTGCAAATCTATCACGCTCCATTCTACGAAGGATGTGGAAATTGTGGAGAAACTCTAAATCTTTTCTTATCTTGCGGGGTTGGGCGACCTTGGCAGAGCAATGACGATTCGCAGACCTTTCCCATCTTCACTTTCAGCGGAGAGTTGTCCGCCGTGCGCCCGCACTATGGACTTGGCGATTGCCAACCCCAAGCCTGAGCCCCCGCCCTCGCGCTGACGCGCCGAATCGGTTCGATAGAAACGTTCGAAGATGCGGTCAAGTTCTTCAGTTGGCAAGCCGGGACCGCTATCTTGAATGACGAACTTCACGTTTTCTCCCGTTTGTTTTGTGGAGATAATTATCTTTCCGCCGTCCGGTGTGTGACGCAGAGCATTGTCCATGATGTTTGTAAGCACTTGTGTCATCCGCCCGGGATCGACCTCGATGACAGGCAGGGAGGTAGCGATTTCCATTTCAAGCGAAATGTTTTTCTTTTGCGCCTCGAATTGATAGAGCGAGAATACTTCTTGAATCAATCGCTCTGGTTCGATGGTTTGCAGGTTGATGGCTAATTCTCCAGCATCGGCAAGCGAGAGCGTGCGCAGGTCGTTGACGAGATGTTCGAGCCGCGTCGCTTCCTCGCGGACGATCTCGAAGTTTTCCTTCGTTGGCGGCAGCACCCCATCGTGCACCGCTTCCGCGTGCCCGATGATCAGGCTCAATGGCGTACGGAGTTCGTGTGCGATATCGGCGGTCATTTGTTTGCGCGCGTTGACCGAGCGCGAGAGTTCCGCGCTCATTTTATTGAATGCCTGAGCGAGTTCGCCCAATTCGTCGTCGGAGTGAACGGTCACTTGTTGAGAAAGATCGCCCTCCGCCACCGCGTGCGTGGCTGAGGTCAACTCGCGGATGGGACGCGTGATCGCGCGCGAGAGGAAGATGCCCAGCACGAGCGCGGACGCCGCGCCGATGAGCGCGCCGTAAAGAAGTGTGGTGTTGATCCGCTGGATGAATTCCAGTTCCCGCGGTTGGCCTTGATACGTAGTCCGCAGGGGGACAAAAATGCCGATCGCATTCCCGTTTTCCATGATTGGCGTACCTGCCTCGAGGTCGGTGGTAGAAAGCCTGTCGCCGCGCCGGTACCTGCCGTTGGAGAAGATCACAACCCCACTTTCATCCGCAAGAGTGAACGCCGGAGGCGGCCTGCGATTCGGACCGGGACCATGCTCGTGCGGCGGGTTGGAGGAGACGGACTCGACCCCTGCCCACGAGCCGTTCTGCGCATGGTAAGTGAGAAGCACATCCACCATGTCCGTCTGTGATTGATCGGACAGGAAGCGGATGAACTCGGCGCGCGTGTTCCACGTGGCAGTAACGGCGATCATCACGATGCTGACGATGCCGATACTGAGGAATGCGAGGATCAATTTGGTCGAGATCGAGCGCATGGCTCACTGCCTCTTGAAACGATACCCGACGCCGTATACGGTTTCGACATACTGCGGCGCGCGCGGGTCATTTTCGATCTTGCCGCGCAGGTTTTTGACATGCGTGTCAATCGTGCGTTCGTAGCCTTCGTAGCGCACGCCCTGAATGATGTCGAGCAGGTCGAGGCGGGAATAGACGCGTCCGGGCGACGCCATCAGCGCGGTGAGGATGTCGAACTCGGAGGGGGTGAGGTCTACGAATGCCTCTGCCACTTTGACGGTGCGGCTGTCACGATCCAGGATGATATCCGCTGCTTTCAACACTTTCGCAGACGGCTCGTTTTCGCCGGCGCGGCGCAACACCGCGCGGACGCGCGCCACCAGTTCGCGCGGGCGGAAAGGCTTGGTCATGTAATCATCCGCGCCCACTTCGAGGCCGATGACTTTTTCCTCGTCGTCCACGCGTGCAGTGAGCAGGATGATCGGCGTATTGTTCTCGGCGCGATGGTTGCGCATGAACTCGTAACCGTCCATTTCGGGCATCATCACATCGAGCACGATCAGGTCAGGTTTGTCGCGGCGCGCAACGGTCAGCGCGTCTTTGCCGTTGTGCGCGGTAACGACGCGATAGCCCTCCTGTTTGAGGTAACTCTCCACGAGCGCTACCAGCCGCTTTTCATCGTCAACAACGAGAATGGTTTTTGATGACATCCGAGAAAGAGTATAGCCAATCTGTGTAAAGTTGGGGTTGCGAAATTATGGAGAATTTATGTGGGTTTCCCAAAAGAAAAGGTCTCGCACATGCGAGACCTTCGGCGTCAATTCTTCGTGTTCGCGGGCGGCAACTCCCGTGCCGAGACCATACCCCAGCGCGATGCGCCGAGGTAGAGAATCTCGAGGATGAGATCCTCATAACGTATGCCCTCGGCATTGGCTTGCAGGCACAAGTCACTATAGTTGGGTGTGAGGCCGGGCAACGTGTTGATCTCCAGTAAGCGTGGGTTGCCTTCCTCGTCGAGGCGGATGTCGGTGCGGGAAACATCGAGTGCCCCGAGCAGTTGATGCGCACGCAGGGCGAAGTATTTGAGTTTCTTTTCGAGTTCGGGTTCCACTTTCGCGGGGCAGAAATACCCCGGCGCGCCTTGCTCGCCCACATCCTTCGTTTTCGACGCATGGCTGTACACTTTCGGTGTGACCGACCGCGACATATCCAGTTCGAGGATGGGCAGGCGGTGGAAGCCATCCTTTTCATACCACTCGGGGTGACGCGAGTAGAGTTTTGCATCTGGACGGCCCAGTATACCGACCGTGAATTCGCGGCCCGGCAGAAAGACTTCCACCAGCGCGGGCTGCTGATAGGTGTTGATGATGTATTGGGCGCGTTCGCGCAGTTCTTTCTCTTTATTGACAATGCCCTTCATGTCTACGCCCATACCCGTGCCTTCGCGTGCCGGCTTCACGAACAACGGATACTTCAACTCTGGGCGAAGCGGTTCGTCGCCGGCGACGAACTCCTGAAAGGGCGCCACGGGCAGACGGCGGTCGCGCCAGATGCGTTTGGTCAGCGTCTTGTCCAGCGAGATTCCGTTGGTGAGCACGCGCGAACCCGTGTACGGAATGCCGAGCATTTCGAGCAGTGCCGGCACCTGTGCTTCGCGCGCGTCGCCGCCGAGCCCCTCGGCAATGTTGAAACAGATGTCGGGCTTCGCGTCGCGGAGCGCATAGGGTAGGTCCCTGTCGGCTTGGATGAAAACCGTCTTGTGGCCGTCCGTTTCAATGGCGGCGCGAAGCGAATCGATCGTTTCGATGTGGTCGAAATCGGCGAACGCGTCCGGCGGCACCCCCTCCGGTTTGGGTTGTGCATCGTCCTTGATGTTGGCGAGAACGGCGACCTTCCAGTAACGTTTCATCGTGTTTCGAATCTCCTTCGCGGGATTCCAAAGTCAAGTCGTCAACGTCAATGATAGCGCAATGTCAGCAGGTGACAAGGGTTTTTGAGATCTAAAACATCCTGCTAGACAATGACTCCCCTTTCAGGTATCATCGGCTCACTTTCATACGCATCAACGACACGGGAAAGAGACCCAACGAATGGCAATGTTTTCAAAAGACCTGGGCGTAGACCTGGGCACCATGTTCACCCGCCTCGCGGATACAACGCAGGTTCTGGTGCAACAACCCACGATCGTCGCGATAGAGACCGAAGAGCAGAAGATGGTGGCGGTCGGGCAGGAAGCGCTCGACATGTACGGGCGCGTGCCCGAGAGCATCGAAGTGGCGCGTCCGTTGAAGAACGGGGTGATCGCGGACTATGAGGTCACAGAGACACTTCTTGCATATTTGATCCGGCAGGTGAGCGGAACCATGCGCCTCATCCGCCCGCGCGTGATGATCTCCGTCCCGTTTGGCGTCACCAGCGTGGAGCGGCGCGCCGTGTACGAAGCTGTGCTGGAAGCGGGGAGCCGCGAGGCGTATTTGATCCAACAGCCCCTCGCCGCAGCCATCGGCGTGGATCTGCCCATCGGTTCACCCTCCGGGAATATGGTCATCTGCCTCGGAGGCGGATGCGTGGAAGCGGCGGTGATGGCGATGTACGGCGTGGTCTCCGCGGAGACGTTGCGAGCCGGCGGCATTGACTTCGATGAAGCCATCGTCAATTACGTGCGTCGAAAATATGGCATTGTGATCGGTCAATTGACCGCAGAACAACTCAAGACGAAGATCGGCGCGGCAGTTCCGCAGGATACCGAGAACAGCATGGAAGTGCAGGGACAGGATCAGGTCACCGGCTTGCCGCGCCCGGTCACGTTGACCACCGGCGAGATCGTCGAAGCCTTGCAAGACCCGTTGAAGTCGGTCATCGAAACGGGTCGCCGTGTGCTCGAGCGGACCCCGCCCGAATTGGTCGCGGACATCATTGACCGCGGCGTGGCGCTGTGCGGCGGCGGCGCGCTGTTGCGCGGTGTGGATAAACTGCTCACCAAATCGCTGGGCATCCCTGCGTATCTGGTGGATGCGCCGCTGACGTGCGTGGTGGAAGGCGCGGTGAAGGCTCTGCCGATGTATAACATCCTCAAGCGGACACTTCCGCAGGTGTGAAATGAAAACGGTCACGCAATCGCGTGACCGTTTTACTCGCCATGTGTGAGTATCTAGCTGCTCAACCTTCTCAGCTGCCACTCGAAACCATATCTCCCATCATAACGATCCCACTGAACCAGCGCAAGAAAGAACACGATCACGAACGTGAATGCCAGCCCTAAAGCGCTGGGCGTGCTTACTGCATCGGCATAGAACCAGAAGGGATCTTCCCGACCAGCCCGCCGCGCCGCGACATAAAGGGGCCAAATGTGGGCAGCATGGTGGACGATGTACGTCGTCAGCGAGTAGCGGCTATACAATTGAAAGAATCGCAGGACGGAATTTTGCGGGCGGCTGTCGAGCCACCGATGGAGCGCCCAGAGCGATGACAAGGTCAATCCCAACGTCAGAAGAACGAACTGCGCGTTTGCAGGATAGAAACTGAGGTTCGGCGCGTAGCTTTCGAGAGCGAATGGTCTGCCATTGCTCAACATTGAAAGAATGACCGCGACACCCATGAGACCAATTCCAAGCGCGGGGATCAGCCAGCCCCTCTGACGCACACTTTGCGTTCGATTGAACATATACTTACCGGTGATAAATCCCATCAGGGGAAAGACGATCCAGGGGAGGAGAGGAAAATAACCGTGGAGCAGCGCGCCGAACAGAACATCTGACATCGTGAAGTTGTAATAGTATTCTCCCCACGCGGTCCAATGACTTGCGTAACGTGTCAGTTCGCGCAGAGGAGGACTGACGACCAGAACCACGATGGACCCGGCAATGACTGCCCAACTCGACCAATTTCGCAATGCGAATACAACAAGTGTTGCCAAGCCGATGAACGTCAAAATATCCCAAATGAAGATTTCGTCCGGGAGCCAGATGAACACGGCGAACGCGAGACCAAAGCCAAACAAGAAAAGTCCCCGGCGTACGATTTGCATTCGCGTTGTTTGCGATTCAGCGGGCTGTTTCTGAACCCAAAGCCAGAGACTTAACCCAACAAGGAAGGTAAATATCGGCGCAGGCAGCAACCCCAAGGTTTCAGAGAGGTCGTACGTCGCCGCGGATTCGGAACTGCGCGGGGATAGATTCTGCACGAAATGAACTTGCACCATCAGCAGGATGGCAATGGCGCGCAGGATGTCTATTGAGTGAAGTCGTCGCATTTGACAGTTGTTAAATGATCTTAGTTTTATGCTGAACGGTTTGCGTTAGCCGCTGGTGGGCGTGGAGACTCGCCGTCGAAACGGAAAAAACACAAAGCCGCGAAAAAGGCTGAAAAATGCGCGGCCCACCCATCGTCAGCTGCACCATCGTAGGATGTGAGACATGCTATTTCACGAAAGAAACAGGGACGCAATCGGGAGTATACTGCGAAATGGCAGACAAGAAGCCGGACATCTAGCATTGGTGAAGCCAAGTTTGGCTCCCGAGCTGCACCGTGGTTGCCGGTCACGATGATCCATCAACTGGTGACGCTTTGAGCGATCCCGATTAGGAAGCTATGAATACCCAGTGACCGGGTCTGCCCTCGACAAGGGGCAAAGGGTCAACGGCGTCGTTTTTGAAAAGAGGGTGCGACGCTTTTTTGTGGTGAAGTCACAGGCGATTTTCTTCTTGCCCATAACCTACCTCTGTTTCTTAGGACGCATTGTTAGCCGCCTGCACTATTCGTAAGACTCGTTTTTGAATCGCTTGATTCGATTTTGAATATCAGATACCACACCTTTAATTTCTGCCAAATCACTTTCATTTACATACTGGGATATTTCATTCAACAAGGACGGCATATTCGGATGGTAATCGTGAAGCAAGGTTGCAATGTCATTTTCATAAATCCCCACTCTGGCAAAATTGCCTTGCCGATACAGAGATGGCAAAGCATATAACTTCAGTAACAACAATCCTTCCACGGTCGCCAATGGAATGCTTCGATCGAGAAATTTCTCGACTTTCGAATATTGACTGTGGACTTTCTTAAACAATGGATTCTGTGTGAGCAAAATATCAATTTGCAATTCGTGATAGCTGGCTCGAACAAAAAACATATCCTGGCTTTGGATTTTCAATTCGGGCAACTTCTCCAAAGACGAGACCGCCATGAGTACATCTAAATCCTGCGTGTTTCGGCCTTCAATGTAATGCAGAATAGCGATTCCCCCGACAAGTACATAATCAATCTTTCGTTGCTCTAACAAGGTGAAAAAATCTTGGACGGACTGGATTAAGGAATCGGAATTCATCATGCCACCAAGCCAATTTTTGATATTGAACACAACGGCATTTCGAATGACGTCGCCAATTTGGGTACTGCTTTGAATAGTCATCGTGTATTTCCACCTTAAGTGTAGCATAAAACCCGTTTCGTTTTTGCAATGGGCGGCTAACTAGTGTTTAGACGGTCAGTTCCAACTAACTGCTTATAGACGGACGTTTCCATCTACGAAGTCTCCTTTAGGGGGAACGCCTAATTCAATTAGGACGTTGGACGGTGAAAAAATTAATTCGTCTCTACAAATAATACGTCATCCTCTGCAAGTGGGTGACCGGGTCGATGTATTGCACTTTCACGTCGTGCGGAACGTTGATGCTGATGGGGGCGTAGTTGAGGATGGCTTTGATTCCCGCCTTTACGAGGTGGTCCGCGGCGTCTTGTGCGGAGGTGGCAGGCACGCACAGCATGGCGATCTTGATGCGGCTCCCTTTGATCTTCTCGATCATGCCCGCCGCGTCGAGCACTTCAAAATCGCCCACCTTATGCCCGACCTTCTTCGGGTCGTTATCGAACACCATGTTCACGTGGAACCCGCGGTTGTTGAATCCGTTGTAGTGGGCGAGCGCGTGGCCGATATCGCCCATGCCGACGATCACCACCTCCCACACGCGGTCCACTTTGAGGATGTCGCGCAGTTTTTCCATCAGGAAGGGAATCGAATAACCCGTCCCTTGTTTGCCGAATTCGCCGAATTGTGAAATGTCCTTGCGGATCTGCGCCGCTGAGATGCCCACCAGTTCCCCCAGTTCCTGTGATGAGGTGGTCTGCTCGCCTGAGTCTGCCAGCCGTTGCAGGGCACGCAAATAGATGGGTAACCTGCCGATGATGATGTCCGGAATCTTGTCAGCGCTCATGCCGAGTATCCCTCGCGGTTGTGAAAAACTGGATTAACTCTACCATAAACGGGTTTTTTGTACAATCAGGCACAAACGAAATGTCATTGCGAGCCACAAAGTGGCGAAGCATCTCCAACACGGCGCCGGGGATTGCTTCGTCGAGCCTTTGGCCCTCCTCGCAATGACACTTAGGGCAATGAAACGAAAACCGTATACCGCGTATATTGCAGATCGCCCGTCGGCGCGGATTGGAATCGAATCGCGTGCGCGGCATTCGGAACCGTGGGAATCAAAATGATCTTTCCGCACACCAGACTTTGAGGCGCGCCGCCTTCCACGGACACCTCCGCGACGTACGACCCGCTTCCCTCACATTTCAACTCGATCAGCACGGCTCCTGTGGACGGGGTGAACTGGATCCAATCCTCCGCGTCGCCAACGGGCGAGGAGACATCGCTTGAGTACTGAAATGACTTTGTCCCCGTGGCGGATAATGTAACTTTCACCGCCGGCGCGGACGGCGAGTCGCCGTCGTTGGGCGCGGGGGCGGCAACCGGCGCCGAGAGCGTCGGCGCGTTCGTCGGAGTCCCGGTTCCTACGACCACGTTTCCTTCCGCGACGATGGGCAAACTGTCAACTCCTGTTGCTTGCACGAACGCGGCATTGACCCAGCCTTTGCCGTCGGGACCGGCGGCAAAATCAATCTGCAACCACGCGCCGCCCGAATCTTTGCCGGTGAGCGACACGACATCTTTCGCGTTCAATGTACCCAGTGAGTTGAAACTGGTGCCGGGTCCGCTTCGCACGTTGAGTTGCTGCTGGATGACCGCGCTCACGCCCTCTCCGATCACAGGGACGTCCGGTGTCGTGGTGGTTGCGATGAATTCGGCGGTGACCCATCCTTTCCCTTCGGGGGCTGGCGGGTAATTGATCAGCCACCAATTTCCAGCGACGTCTTTGCCGATGATCTCGATATTTGTGTTCGAAGGGATGACTCCCAGCACCGCGCCGACCGTGGAAGGTTCCGTACGCACGTTCACCTGAGTGGACGTTGTTCCCACCGCCGGGGCAACCGTCACGGTGGGAGCAGGCGGGAGCGGGGTATCGCTCGGATTTGCGGTGGGCGAGAGAGGTAGGGTGGAGGTCACAACCAGCATCGTCGGTGTTGGCGGTTCGATCACATCTACAGTGAAACTGCAACCGGCGCAGAATATCGCAAGCCAAAGTATCGAAGTAAACTTCTTCATTACGATGATTGTAATTCAAAACAAAACTGATTCACCGCGAAGGGCGCAAAGTCCGCGAAGAAATTCTTTTACTTTGCGATCTTCGCGTTCTTTGCGGTTAAGAAAATAAAACCGCCTTGCGGCGGTTATCTGCTGTGCGCCCCCGCGCAGACTCGAACTGCGCTCTTCGGCTCCGGAGGCCGACACTCTGTCCACTGAGCTACGGGGGCGGGTTGAAAAATTTTATCACATCCATACTCCGTCATTGCGAGGAGGGCGTAGCCCGACGAAGCAATCTCCGTCACCGTGATGGGGATTGCTTCGCTTCGCTCGCAATGACAGAAATGTTACGCCTTTGCCAACGGCGCGAGCCGTGTCAACTCGGTCCGGTATCCCTCGATGATCTTTGTATTCCCCGATTCCTCGCCGACCTTTGCAAGTTGTTCCTTTTTATGCGCCAGTTCACCCAGCACCTGATAAAAACGCTTCGTCGCGCCGAAACTGCCGGATGTGATCGCCGAGAGATGCGCGTTGAACTGGAAGAACGAGATGGCGGTATCGTATTGTTTCTGCGAGATCGCGCCGTTCTTTACCTCCTCCGTCAGGTGCCGCTTGAGGATATTGCGCTCGTGGATGATCATCCAGATGATGAAAACCGCCATGAAGAAATAACCGAAGTAATCCGCGAGCAAGCCGAGGAAGAACCCGCCCTCCCCGCCGACGAGCGAGCCAAAGGTGTTGTGGAACGAGTGGGTGAGCACCGCCACTACGTAACCAGTTGGAACAGCCAGAAACTTCACGAGGGTATTCTTGCTGATGCGCGCAACCGCAAAGCCGATTCCGATGAACGAGGTAAAGAATGGGTGCATCCATCCGACGAGGATGACGCGCACGATGACCAGGAACCAGAAGCCTTCCCAGCCGCCTTCCTGATAGCCGTTGCGGTAAATGTACAGCACGTTTTCGATGGCGGCGAAACCCAACCCAGCCATTGCGCCGTAGACGATGCCGTCCAAGATCGAGTCAAATTCCTTGCGGAACAGCAGGAAGACAACGCCCACTGCCAATCCCTTCAACGCCTCCTCGATGACCGGCGCAACGATGGACGTGGTGCCGAAATCGGCCGCGGCTTCCGAGCCGGTCAACACATAGATCCCAATGCCGAACACGGTGTTCAAGATGTATGCGCCGCCCCCGGCGATCACCACGCCCCAGGCGAACGCCGCGCCGAGCAAGAGTTTCGGCTCCTTCTCGTAGCGGTCCAGCCAGTTCACGAATGCCGCGAACAAAAACATCGGCACGAACCCAAAGAAAAACGATCCCAGTAATGCCATGGTTCCTCCAAACTAAGGATTAAATATCAAACGCGTTCTTTCGACCTTCGTTTCCTCGAACGCGATTTCCAACACATCTAACACTTCCTCGGGTCTCCCCGTTGCGCCTTCGCGCGCCGCCAACTTCATGCTTACCCTCATCCCTAGCCCATCTCCTGTCGAGCGAGAAGATGGGGTGAAAGTAAGCGACTCGATCAGCGGGCGCAAATCGTATGTTTTTCCGTGCCTCTCGCGGATGATGGATTCAGAATTCATCACGGACTCAATTCTCCGCTTCAACTCCGACGGGTCAATCTGCTCCTTCAATTCCACTTCGTATTCCGCTGAAACGACCTGCGTCTGCAACGCAGGTGCGCGTTCGTCGGCTTGCTCGATACCTAGAACCTGTATCCCCGGCGGGAGCGTTGCGTTCAGTTTTGCAGGCAAGCCATCCAACACGATGTCGCGCTCGAGGCGCATGTCCAGCACTTCGCACGCGGACGAGAATCCCAACGGGAGCGCCGCGGCCAGGCTCATCTTCGGCTGCGGGTGAAATCCCTGCGAATACGCCAATGGAAGTTCCGCGCGGCGGGCGGCGCGCTCCCATAATTTGTGCAAGTCAAGGTGACCCGTGTAGCGAAGCGCTCCCTGCTTCGAGAAGGTGATACGAATCCGCATTACTTTTTTGCTTCGGTCGCGTGCGCTCTCAACCAGCGGCGGATGTCCCGCACATGCTCGCGGTAGTGGTGAAATGTATTGTTCGCAACGCGGTCGAGCAGGTTGTGGCTTCGAACCGTTTCATCGGGCAGGGCTTCCAGCGACGAGATGATCGAAGCGAACGCCTGAATCTCGTGCGCCACGATCTCTTCTAGTTCGACGTGCTTGTATTTTTCGAAGACCCACTCCTTGGCGGTGTCGTCGTCCAGCAGGGGAGAGCCGAAATCGGGATAACCATGCTCGTCGAGGAAGGCGTCCAGCGCGTTGTGCGTTTTGCAGGGCGCGTAGTGCTCGCCGTGCGCGATCTCGTTCATGCGGTCGGCGATATATTGCTCGTACGCTCCGATGTGCGCGAGGATATCCTTAATTGACCGGTTGCCCGAAACGCCCTTAAGGGTCATGCGGCGCGTGTAACCCACACGATTCAGCATCAATTCGAACTTGTCGCGTTCGCGCATCAGTCTTTCGATGAATTGTCTCTTTTGAGCCGACATGCCTGGAATTCTCAATCCCCAACCACCGGCAAGCTGTGCGCCGGTTCACTGGTCAGTGGCGCAGTGTTAACGGTTCTTCCCGGTGATTTCACATCCGGGCACATCCACACATCGCCGGGGTTTTCGCGGCGCATCTGCGCGAACGTGGGCAGGATGCCGCAGGCGAAACAATCGAAGCGGCAATCCACGCGGATCTGCCCTTCGAGCGATTGCCTGAAATCTTGAAACAAGAAATTCTTGCGGACCGCGGCGGTGATGTGCTCCCACGGGAAGACCTCATCCGTGCGGCGCTGGCGGTGCGTGTAAAACAACGGATCGAGACCGTGTTCTTCAAACGCGGCGATCCACGCATCGTATTTTCTGCCCTCATGCCACGCGTCGAACTTCGAGCCGTTCTTCCACGCAGCGTAAACCACATCCGCCATTTTTCTGTCGCCGCGCGAGAGCCACGCCTCCAGGAACGAATCTTCCGCGTCGGTGAGGCTCAGTTTGATGTTGCGGTCGCGCCCGAGTTCGCGTTTGAGCAGCGCCTGCTTGGCGCGAATCTGCTCCGGCGTGTCGCACGACACCCACTGGAACGGCGTCTGCGATTTCGGCACGAACGTGCTCACGCCCGCGTTCAACTTGACGCGCATACCCGCCGCCTTGCGCCCTTCGGCGATGACGCGCTTGCACAAGTCCGCGATGGCTTGCACGTCTTCGAGCGTTTCGCTCGGGTGGCCGATCATGAAATACAACTTGATCGTCTTCCAGCCGCGCGCGTAGATCTCGCGCGTGGTGTTGATCACTTCCTCGTCGGGGACGAATTTGTTGATGATGCGGCGCATCCGTTCCGTGGCGGCTTCGGGCGCGAGCGTGAACCCGCCGGAGCGTTTGTCTTTGAGTTTTTCCATCAAGTCAACCGAAACGGATTCGATTCGCAGCGATGGCAATGAGATCTTGAGATGTGTGCCGCCGAATTTTTCGCCGACTTTTGTAACGAGTTCCAACACATGGGTGTAATCGGACGATGAAAGCGACAGCAACGCGATCTCTTCAAAGCCGCTGGACTTGATCGCCGCGTCCAGCGCTTCGATGACTTCATCCACCGGTCGTTCGCGGACGGGACGCGTGATCATCCCTGCGTGACAGAACCGGCACCCGCGCGTGCATCCGCGCATGATCTCCACCGAGACGCGGTTGTGCACAATGTCTATGTTAGGCACGATGAACTTGGTCGGCGGCGGAGGCAATTTCGCGACGATGCGCTTGGTGACAACCTTTGGAATGTCTGGAATCGTCGGCTCGATGTGCGCGACCGTGCCATCTTCGAGGTAGTGCGCTTCGTAGAATTGAGGGATGTAAACGCCGGGGACTTTTGCCAGTTCTCTCAGCACGTCATTGCGAGACGCCGAGGGCGTCGAAGCAATCTCCTCGCGATGCTGGAGATTGCTTCGCTCGCTGTTGCTCGCTCGCAATGACGGTTTGTGTTTTTGTATCACGTTGATGATGTCGTGTATCACTTCTTCGCCTTCGCCGATCACGAACGCGTCGATGAACGCGTGCATGGGCTCGGGGTTCATCGTGGAATGTCCGCCGGCGATGATGACGGGATGAGTCTCGTCGCGGTCTGCGGAGCGCACGGGAATCCCTGCGAGGTCGAGGACGTTGAGCGTGTTGGTGTAGAGCGTCTCGTAGGGGAGGGTCATGCCGACGAGGTCGAAGCAGGCTAACGGTCGTTTTGACTCGAGCGTGTACAGCGGAATCCCGTGTTCGCGCATCAGCGCTTCCATATCCAGCCATGGCGCGTAGGCGCGTTCCGCGAGCGCGTCCTCTCGCTGATTCACCTGATCGTAGAGAATCTTGAGTCCCACGTTCGAGACGCCGATGTCGTAAATATCCGGGAAGACGAACGCGACCTTGGTTTGAACCGAATCCCAATCCTTGACCGTGCTGTTGAGTTCACCGCCGACGTAACGCCCCGGCTTTTGCACCTTCAAGAGAATGCGATCCAGTTTGTTTTCGATCTGCGCTTGCGTAGGCGTAAGCATGGCAAAAATTATAACAGAGGCAGATGGGTAATTTGGGGGATGAACTTTGAGGCGCAAAATCGCGGAAGCTATCGAAAATGAAAAGTCGAAACGCCGGCGCGCCGTGTACAGCGCTTCGCCTTGCCGTTACGATTCCCTCCGAGGATGAAAAAAGGAGCGTTACCATGAAAAATCTATTCTTTGTATTGCTTGCCGTCCTTCTGGCGGCATGTTCCGCTTCACCCACCGCTCAACCCGTTGCGCCCGAACCCGTCGTTGTGACGGTCGTCGTCGAACCCACGCAGGCTCCGCAACAACCGGAACCCATCGTCGTCACGGTCGTGGTTCCACCGTCGCCGGTGCCGGCGCAACCCACAGCCGTCCCGCAGACCCAGGCAGCGGTTTCGACTTCAGCCGATACGACCGCGGCGAACCAGATCGTGCTGGATGAGCTTCTCGGCAAGGGCGTGTTCAGCAACATTACATTGTCGGGCAATGAATTCTCATTGCGCTGTGTGACGCGCGAAATGACGGTCACCGCCACCGCGTCGCTGGTGGATATCGAAGAAGCGGAATTGTTCTACCGTATGGTGGACCTACCCAAGGCGCTGTATTACTCCGAGTGGCGAAGCGCGGGCAAGATGAAAGAGCTGAGCGCCGGCGTGTTCTCGATGGTGCTAACCGGCGAAACGGTTCACCCCGACTTACGGCTGGATCCGGGTTGGTTTGAATTTCAACTCGTAGGCTTGAACAAAGGCGGCGGCGTGGTGGATCGCACCCAAAAGATCGAGCAGCTCGTGACGTATCGAATCAACTGCCCGTAGAAAAACAACATCCCGAAGGTTCAACCCTCGGGATGTTTTTCTCCCTCATCCCCAACCCTTCTCCCGGTGGGAGACGGGAGTCATTCCCCGATAATTTTCACCAGCACGCGTTTCTTTCGCTTGCCGTCGAACTCTCCGTAAAAGATCTGTTCCCACGGACCGAAATCCAGTTTGCCGTCGGTGACAGCGACGACAACCTCGCGCCCCATGATCTGGCGCTTGAGATGTGAATCGGCGTTGTCTTCGCCGGTGTCGTTGTGGCGGTATTGACCGACCGGTTCGTGCGGAGCGAGGTTCTCCAGCCACTTTTCGTAATCGTGGTGCAGACCGGTTTCGTCGTCGTTGATGAAGACCGAGGCTGAGATGTGCATGGCGTTGACGAGCACCAAACCTTCCTTGACTCCGCTTTCGCGCAAGACTTCTTCGACCTGCGGCGTGATGTTGACGAACGCGCGGCGGGAGGGGATGTTGAACCAAAGTTCTTTTCGATGGTATTTCATGCGGTGATTCTACCATCTGTGTTAAGATGTGCGGCATGTCATATGTCACCATCAACGGTGCGAATATCTATTATCAAGAACATGGGGACTCGAAAGAAACACCCATCGTTTTGATCCACGGCTCGACCATTGACAGTCACACCGATTGGGACTCGGTCATCCCGACGCTGGCGGAGCATTACAAAGTATTTGCTCCCGATTGCCGAGGTCATGGCAGGTCAGACAATCCGCGCATGAGTTATTCCTTTCGCGAACTGGCGGATGACGCCGCGGCGTTCGTGGGCGCGATGGGGTACGAGGCGGCGCACATCATCGGTCACAGCAATGGCGGAAATGTCGCGCTGGTGATGGCAGTCGAACATCCCGAAGTGACGCGGACGTGCATCCCACAGGCGGCGAACGCGTACGTCTCGCAATATCTCATCGAGCGTGAGCCCGCGCTGTTCGACCCTGACCGCGGGGCGCGCGAAGACCCCGATTGGATGCGCGAGATGATCCGATTGCATATCGGCGTAAGGGCGGGGTCACACCGCCCTTACTGGCGCGATTTGTTGCAGATGACCGTGAAGGAAATCATCTCCGAGCCGAATTACACGCCCGCCGATTTGGCGAAGGTAAAAGTGCCGATGCTGGTCATCATGGGCGCGGAGGACGAGGTGAACGCGCGGGACGAACACGCGCAGTTCATCGCGAGGCACGTGCCCAACGCCGAATTGTGGATCCCCGAAGCGACCGGACACAACGTTCACAAAGAACGCGAGCAGGAGTGGGTGCGGAGGGTTTTGGAGTTTTTGAAGAGGGCGGAAAGAGTCAAATCTGGATGATACTATCCACGCAATTATTCTCTTTTCTCCACCACAACAGTTGCTTCGCTCAGTAACGCGGCAATCGCGCCGATGGCAGCTAGTTGCGGCGCAATCAACGCACCGACCACCCCGAACGTCAGTGGGATTTCGAAGACGACCTTGCCGTCCTTATCTTTGATGATCACGCGGCGGATGTTGCCCTCGTTGATAAGACTCTTGATCTTGCGGAGCAGTTCTTCGCCGTCCACGCGGAATTCTTCGGTGCGGAATTTTTCTTCGGGCATGTCAACTCCTCATTCAAGCCAGATTTCGTAGCGCGCGGATTATTCGTCCGGCAAGTTGTCGAAGGTTTTGCGCACGTGTGCGACCATCTGATTCTTCGTCATCGTGTCGGCGGTCTCCACTTTGAGCACGCGCTTTTTCATTGCCTTGTTCTTCGCGATCACCTTCTTCAGTTCTATTTTCGCCTCGGCGGGTCCCATGATGAAGATCGAATCCGCCTTGTTCAAGGCTGTGACGACCCGGTCGTAGTATTTTTTCAATTGAAGTTTGTAACGGTCGTTATGGCGCAGCTCCGAATCCACCCTTTGATTGTATCTGCCCGCAATCCGTGTTCCGCCCGAATAGTTCGTTCGTGGTTCGACGTTCGATCGGATGACCTGAATCGTCTTCCTGTGGCGCCAGATCAGGTACGCCTGTTTGTGATCGATCCATAAACCAACGTTCCTTTTCATGCGACCTCCTTTTCTGGTGATGTGTTTTTCTGTACTTCACCTCCAAATTATTTATAGCATCTTACATACGAAAAATCAAATCAACGCCCAGTGGGTCACTGTAACAAAGCTGGTGGGCGAATTTGTGGAAATGGGTTCTAGACGCACTAGACCAAGGGGTCAATGCGGATTCATGTCCAGGACTGACTGGCAACCAGGCTGCCTGCAAGTAGCC
>Ga0187893_10004641_pt1 | contig 25842 bp, 23 predicted proteins | sample MA1701074metaG_FD_139574 | JGI IMG/M metagenome (GOLD analysis project Ga0187893, IMG submission 139574) | White microbial mat communities from a basaltic lava cave in the Kipuka Kanohina Cave System on the Island of Hawaii, USA - MA170107-4 metaG ... | reverse complement strand
TTTCTTGGGTAGAGCTACTATCTGCAATAAGCACTTCGCTAACTTTTACCGTCTGGATAGCGAGAGATTGCAGAAAATTGACAAGAGACTGCGGCCGACCAATAGTAGGAACGATAACTGAGATCGAATGCTGCTCCACGAATCAACTCGACGAAAATAGTTTATGTAATCGACTTGTAAAATTTGTTTATTGCAGTGCTATGAGAAAAGAATTCTCGTCCCTTTTGTAAGGCAACTTCGGCGAGTTTGTAACGATAGTCTAGATCCTGACTCAAATGTTTTATCGCTTTCGTTAATTCTTCCTTATCAAACTTAGTAACAACCTCCGCGACGCCGGGATTCTCCCGTGCCCAACGTACGGCGGAGCAATATGGCGGCCCCCATATCAGAAGTGGCAGGCCAACAACAGTGTAATCAGCAAGTTTGCTCGGAAATGACACCTTCATATTTTGTGCATCTTCCATCCTAAAGCTCATCGGCACAAAAAGAACATCAACTTCTTTTCGCAGACTATGCAACAATTCCTTAAAAGGTAGAATCGGTCGATTGATGACATTACTTTTATCTAATCCACAATTCTTGATATCGATGTCAGATAAATTTGAATAGACGATTAGCTCTCCGCCTAGATTTTCAAGAACAGATGTCAATGTAGCCAAACTACTCGCATAACCAGGCGTATTAATTGTACCGGCAAACGCAGCAACTATTTTTTTTCTGCTACCGTTGCTTATAGGTGGATGAGAGTATTCCGGGACATCAGCGGCACGCGATGGATACAATACGGTTCCCGTCACACCATACTTTTTTCCGAAATCTTCCACCAAATAAGGCGAGACGCACAATCTTGATTCAGCTAACTGGTAAATTTCTTTGAATTGCTGCTTTACTCTTTTATGGATTCGGGCAGGCAATACATTCTCCTGCACAGATACCCAATCATCATGAATTATTAGATGCAATGGCAGATTAAGCTTTTTCGCTATGCAAGCTGCGGTTACCCAAGTGTAGCCCTGAGCAACTGTCAAAATTGCTTCAGGGCGAAATTGTTTTTCGATCCGATCAAGTTGCCCCAGCCGCAGAGTTGCCGTCAGATGTAAGAGACTGGAATAGAGAGGATGGAATCGTGTGCGAAGCAATCTTTCTGTACCTACTCTTAACTTCCAGTACTCAACGCCGGGCAAGCGTTTGCATGGATGTGAGACACTGAGACTCCCCTCGATGACTCGTAATCGCTTAACCGGATAGTTTTGCAACAACCGATAAAGCAGTGCCGAACCAGCGAATGTTGATTCAACTGTCACATCACCAACGTAGAGCAACAGTGGGAGGCGATGGTCCAGCACATACTCGGTAAGGTTAGGATTGATCTTCCGCACACCTGCTGAACTCATGCTGTTCGTGTCATCCATAGGGCGTTGTAACGTCGGTATGGAGTCCACCGGTACAATCGAATCATTGCGTGAAGTTGAGATAAATAATCACGGGACAAGATAGAGCCGCTTAGAATTACACTCCAATTCGGTCTTGATTCAAGGAACGCTGCCACTACGTTATCTTCATCCCACTCTGGCTGCGGCCTTTCCCATGGGTAATCAATGTCGTGGTAATGCACGAGTGCCCCTACAGGTAAACAATCAAGTATTACCGCATGATTTCGCACCTCAGCTCCCATGTGACTAGAGTCAATGAAGAGTATGTCTTGTGGCTGAAAATCTTCAAATAATTTTGGATTAACATCTTCAAGCTTTGAAGCGATGTGCGTGAGATATTTCTGCGGCAAATGCAAACGAGGGGCTGGATCAATGCATATAAGCATACCTTTTTGATTTTTCTCTAGCGCACGCAAGGCCACGCGTGACGAATATCCACTGCCCACTTCAATTACGGAATTAGGGCGGCGTGAGCGTATGAATGACCAGTAGAAGGCAACATCGGCGGGGCCGAAGAAGCCGTTTAAGGAAAGAGCGGGTGGCAAGCAATTTATCTCTTTACGATAGGAAACGAGTAACTTGATTGCATTTTCTGCTGCTTCAGAGCAAAAGCCTTGATCGAGCGCGACCAAGTCCGTACGGTGTGGGGATTCAAATGGCTTAAGCCATGATAGGTTTTTACTAACTATCCGCTCTAACATTAGATCACACGACTCTGCCCATTCGTAGGCTCTTGTCGCGAGCAAAGGCTTAACAAAGCGAGTTAGTAATTGCATAGTTTCAAGCTTACTTGTTTGAGCAGTAGGTAGCAGACGAAGGGATTAAGGAAGATATGAGGCTATTCACTTTCTTCGCTGCTCCCAGCTTATATATATCTCTTCGAATATCTTATCTAATGATTTCGTCAGATTCCATTTGGGATAATGAGCGCGGATTTTTCTTAGATCACTAATATAGCAAATATGATCTCCGTCCCGGTTCTGATCTATCTGTTGATACTCCATCTTCTTACCGCTGAGTAACGCTATTAGCTCAAAGGCTTCGAGAATAGAACAGCTGTTATTACGCCCCCCACCCAAATTGTATACCTCACCGCATCGAGGATTTTCCCAAAAGGCATGAATAAAACATGCTACATCTAGTGAATGAATATTATCCCGTACTTGTTTGCCTTTATAACCGTAGATACGATAGAGCTTACCTTCCTGATTGCACTTGATGAGATAGCTGAGAAACCCATGCAATTCTACACCGCTGTGATTTGGACCAGTTAAGCACCCCCCACGCAAACAGCAAGTCTTCATGCCAAAGTAGCGCCCGTACTCCTGTACCATTACATCCCCGGCAACCTTGGAAGCGCCAAATAGGCTATGTTTACTCTGGTCAATAGGGAAATCTTCTGCAATACCATTCTTGAAAACCGGATCAGCATAGTCCCAACGGGTATCTAGTTCCTTCAGCGATATCATATTTGGCTTATCACCATAGACTTTATTTGTACTCATATACACGAATACTGCTTCAGGAGTGTAGCGGCGTGTTGCTTCTAATAGGTTGAGGGTTCCGGTCGCGTTAATATCAAAATCGTCGAAGGGCCTTGAAGCTGCAAGGTCGTGGCTGGGCTGTGCCGCAGCATGCACAATCATCTCAGGGCGGAAATGTTTTAGGCAGGCAAGAATATTTGAGCGGTCGCGAATATCTATCTCATGATGCTTGAAATTTTTATGTTTGGCTACCAGACGTTGCTGGTTCCAGCGAGTATCACCTGCCGTTCCAAAAAACTCAGCGCGTTGATTATTATCCATACCATGAACTTCCCAACCTTCTCTAGCAAAATAATCAACAACTTCAGAGCCAACTAAACCAGAAGAGCCTGTCACAAGCAACCTTTTCATTTTTTTCCGTAAGTTTTATCAGGTTCTGCTAATTAATCATAATAATCGCGACTTTAGCCATGAAGCCAACTGTCATATATTTAGGTTCTGTTGATATCTCATCGCCCAGTCGTTGTGCGGCAGCGGATTACTCGACATGGGCGGGTCAGCTGCCACCTCGAGCCACTTGTTCAAGCTCTATCGTTTGCCGACCGTCAGAAATCCAAATGTCAACAGAACCTAGCGATTTTTCAAGCATTTTGCTGAGGCTCATGGGTTTTGAAATGTCTGGCAGCTCGCCTATTCGGTACTGCTGTCTACTACGATTCTAAATGTTGTGCTTGTCGCTCTGAAAAATGTACAAAGTCGAGCTTAGACGACGTTCAATGGCCCTTAGTAATTCCGCAATGGGCTCCGGTATACCCCAGTGGCTTAATCGTCCCCCAAGTGATAAGTTTACGTTGAGCCTTTCTTCACAGCTTCGCCGGATATCCATAAAGGTATTAATTGGTAGAACTGCCTTTAAGCGGCGCAGATAATGTATCCGCATTTCAGGCACAGCAGCACATATTTGTTCCTTCCAGAATTCTATTACAGGAATTCCTTCAACCTCACAAATATCCAAAATAAGCCTCGTAACCTTGTCAAACTCATCAGTATGGTTGCTGGCTAATTGAGCGCTGAGTTGCTGCTTGTTTATCCTGTAGTACCCGCCGATCCAAGGCAAGCTGATCACCTCTCCGTGTAGCGACATCTCAGCTAACATCAAACGGTCATGCCATAGTGGATAAGACTTCCATAGATGACACTGATTAAAGCATTCAAGATTGAAGACAGAGCCAACCCACGAAAGCGGAGTATTGAGTAGGGATAATGCCAGCCACTCAGTCTGATCCCACACATAAGGTTGCGAATAAGAAGTTTCCCCTGATGCCTTTAAAAACATGCCGTGAATAGAGGCTGTCAATGCTCCGGGATGTTCTTGAACAATGACGAGGGAGGAAACCAGAACCGCTCTTTTATGTTTCTCAAGTGCTGAAAGGGAGCGACCTAACTGTCCTGGTGCAATTAAATCATCATCAGGTAAGAATGAAACGTAAGGAGTTTGACAAAGCCCGACTGCGACTTCAAAGTTAGCTATATGACCTAAGTTTTTATGATTTCTATGATAAAGGATTTGTAGCTTGTCTTTATATTCCGTGATCACATCCGATACATCATTAGGGGAAGCATCGTCAGAAATGGCAATTACGTACTCGTCCCGGGTTAAGCCTTGATCGCATAAGCTATCCAACGCTTGCCCCAAGAAGTGCGGGCGATTGTAGGCTGGAATGCAAACGGTGATTTTCGCAGCACTCAACGAATAAGCCCCCTTTTTGAGCCTTCGCTTCTCTCTAGTATTTTGCGGATTCGGCTTGAATGACTTTTTATTCTGAACCACTGTACCCACAACTTGTAAAATACGGTGCCACTTATTGAGGCATAACTAGCAGCTTTACTTTCTAAATCAAATATGTGCTCGAAAATTGCACCAATATTGTCTGAGTATAACTTGCGGTGATTGTTAAAGAGTTGCGAAAAGTTATTTATGTAGCTTTCTCTTGCCCATATTTGGCGCATAGAACCCATGTGCTGTCGATAGAAAAATAGAGTTTCAGGTATGCGATATACTTCTTTTTCTAGCTCAATGATAGATAGCCAAAAGTCATGATCTTCCCACCCTGGTATATTAGATCTGTAACCATCAGTTCTGTCCCAGTCTGATTTCCTGAAAACACCAGAACAAAAAATCATATTGTTGATTAATATTCTCGGGAATTGATAGACAGGGAGTGTCCATCGTCCGTTGCGGTCGCCGAAAAATTCAGCTTCACAATATACGATGCCGATTTTTTCGTTTTTATCCAGAATTTCAACAGCCTTTTCAAGATACGAGGGTCCAATTTTGTCGTCCGCGTCTAATGGAAGAATATACTTGCCCTTTGATTTTTTGATACCGTTGTTTCGAGCAGCCGCAAGCCCTTGATTACTGGTGTGAAGTACCTGTGTTTTAGGCTTATTGTAATTTTCTAGAATTCTAATTGTATCTTCATCTATCGAGCCATCATTCACAATAATAATTTCCAAATCTTGGAAGGTTTGATTCAAAACAGAATCAACCGTTTCGTCAATAAATGCCCCCTGATTATAGCAAGGGATAGCTACTGATACTGTTGACATCAGTGATTCATCACCGTCCCTATCAATTATTGAGACACCCAAGTTCTGATAGTAATTGCTCTCTGAGCAAAACTGATGCGGCCAGAAACTGATAGATAACCCTCAGAATAGATAGCCGTGTTGCAATCCAAAGTTGAATTCACGTTGTGAAATATTGCGGAGGGTCAAACATAAGTCGGGGACTCCCCCATTTCTATCCAGTTAAGTATTTGCTTAACTCTTCTCTCCACTGTATGAAAATGTTGGAGTTTCCGGCGAGCGTTCGCGGCAATGCGTTGCTCTAAGGCTGGATCGCTTACGATGCGCTCTATCTGAGCAGCCAACTTGCTTGGCTCATCTTTGGGGTAGAGTAAAATCTCATGCCCATCTTCAAAGAGGGCCTTGGTCTGAGGGCGGTCAGGAACTTCAAAGGAGATTACTGGCCGTCCCGCGGCCATCCCCTCAACCACTCGGCCAGCGTAAGCTTTCAAGAAAGAAGGAAGATTGACCACCGCCCGGCCAGACCGCATTCCATGAAGCCATGACTCAAAACATTGTCGGCGAATGCGACGCAAGAAATAAAGGTACGTAGAAAGAGCGCTACTCTGACCAGGCAATCCGCTCTTCAGGAACCGGTGGACAGCTGCATGTAGCCTGTTGAAAAGGGCGGGATAAACCGTACTATGTTCGGGGGATGCTTGCTGAATTAGCAAACCTTGCAAATCAGGATGCTCCAGCCAACTTGCGCGCTCACCATAAATTCCTCCGCTGAAGACTGCATAATTGTTCGATACTTTTATAACGTCTTCGGAAATAAAGCGTGCTGGTACGGCCTGCGGCCACCACATCGCCGGCACTGGACCTCGAGTATTTAATACATTAGCATCATTCTCATCAGAGGCAACTACATGCGTAATATAGTTTAGTCGTCTTTCAACTATTTGCTTTCTCATCTTTAATACTGAAGAAACAGCGTATTCCTCAGGAAAGTATTCCAGCGACTCCGGCATGATGCCGACGCGCACTGGTGCTAGACCGGAGACCCAGTGTAGCCATGTCTCATCAAGTTCGTCATGGCGTGCTATTTCTAGCCATACCTGATCAAACCGTTTCCCGGAGCAGATTTCCTGTGCTCGAGAAAACCAAGGAGTGGTTAAGGTAAGATACCGCACTCCATTAGCGTGTAGTCCTTCTTCGATGGCGAGTTGTGCTGAGTAAGACCAATGGCGGGCCTCCGACCAAGTAGGAAACTCCAGTTGAAGAAGCAACACCCTCAGTTTAGTTCGATTATTCACGTGAGAGTATTAGCCGTAAGGCTGTTGAAATAGTAGGCTGCTTACTGTGAGTACTTTCTCGTAAGGTTGTGGGACGCCATCTGCTGGATGTGCTGTACTGTCTCGGGGCCAAACTTTTCATTCACCATGCCGAGATACTTCGGGCTATTGAAATATAGTTGGAACGCATGGTCTCTAAAGCTCAGGACCTCAACCGCAGACAAATATTTAGTTGGCAAGGGCAGCGTATCGATGGCGTGCTGCGAGTAGCCGCTCCAATTATCGGGTAACGACCAACCTTTTTTGGCGGCAACGTTGTATAGCGGTGAACCTGGATAAGCCATCGTTGAGTAAAAGTTAGCGAACTCACAGTTCAGATCCAAGGCAAGGTCAAGAGTGGCTTCCATACTCTCCAGATCATCCTCTGGTAGGCCAAAGATATAGTTCCCGATCACATTGATGCCCGCAGCCCTCACCATCTGAATAGTTTTATACACATCTTTCTGCTCGAATTCCTTCTGCACCTCGTTTCGCACGCGTTCGCTTGCAGCCTCTATACCAAAGGCAATCCAATTGAAGCCTGCACGCTTAAGCTTGTCCACCATCCCATTTTTAATGGTGTCTACTCGAGCGTAAGCCCAAATATTGAGGTCGTACCCTCGTTCAATTATTAAGTCGCAAATGCCAGTGACATGCTTAGGATTGAGAACAAACATTTCATCGGCAATCTTGATGTTGCGTACACCATAACCGTTAACGAGCTTATCAATCTGCGTGATGACCGTCTGTGGGCTCCAGTAGCGATAACTATTCAGGGTTTCTCTGTAACCTAAAGCCTGTTCACCGCTTTTAAACGGCGCTTGGATGCAGCAGAAACTGCAGTGATACGGGCAGCCTAAAGTGGTGTAAATGGCCGCGTATGGCTCACGTTGTAAATGTCCAAAGCAGTGCCAGTTGTGGGCTCTGTACTTATCCATTGGCAGGTAATTCCACGCGATACCCGGCATTTTCAGGTCTAACTCCTTCAGCAAGGGAGCATCAGAGTTAAACTTTACTGTCCTGCTTTCCCAGTAGCAAAGGCCACGTACTTTGCTATAATCGTTTGGCCGATCTGACTTCAGCGAATCTAGAAGGTCTAGCATTGTATAGAGTCCTTCGCCTCCGCTGACAAAGTCGGCGTCCTCCTCTCGCAGCGTCCGCTCGGGTAGAGCAGCAACGTGTCCACCTACCAAAAGTACCTTCTGCTCGGGGCTCCGTTGCTTTATCGCGGTGCAAATCGCCCCTGCTGCAGGCATATTCTGGGTCGACGCTGAAGGTTGGTGGCCGTAAACTACGACCGCAGTCAGCATTGGGCTTACCTCCGACACTCGGTGCGCCGTTTCTACCGGGCCCAGATTTTCAGCCTCAGCGTCGATAATATGAACAGAAAAGCCGTGGTTGCGCATGAACGTAGCCATTAGACCAGCCCAAACGGGGGGCTCAATAGCAGCTAACGTCGCCGCAAGGGACTGGTAAACTTGTTTCCGGCTCCCTGGATTAATCAACACCAAGTCTAGCTTTTTCTTGCTTGTCATAAGTTTCCGCTCCTTGAGTTCCTGCCATCCCTTGTTCTATGTGTATTAGGCCAATCCTTGTCGTGGGTTATCTTTAAGGCCTGGATTCCCTTATAAGCCGCAAGCGAGTTAGAGGCATTTCACTCTTCACCGGCTAGATCATTCAGTATGGAGCATAATTCTAGGATTTTCTCCTTTTCCAAGTCGGGATAGTTTCCGATATAGAACCCGAAGAAATGCACATGATCTACATGTGGATATTTCTCACATTCCGTATCGCCTAAGATTCTTCTAAGATAGGGTTGCCGGAGTTGGTTCCCACCCCCGGCTGTTCCCCGCCGAAATTCTACTTTATGGCGGCGAAGTGTTTTCATCACTTGTTCACACAAGACTGAATCGGCTTGCTTAAGGATTAGTGTGAAGGCGTAATTACAACTGCCAGTAGTAACAAAATCCACTTGGTATTTGGACGGATCTAGGTTTTGTAAGAAAAGATCAAGGTTCTTCCTCCGGATGATGTTGTTATCATCCAACCGTTTCAGTTGTGAGCGCCCAATGACTGCATTGATCTCGGTACTCCGAACATTGTAGGCGGGAAAGGCAAAAATGAAATCCGGATGTAAGTCGGGATACCTAGTTTGATATACCCTCTTTAAATTATCTAAAGTGGTCTCTCTCACCATCCCGTGGGAACGAAACATGCGAACAGTCTCATACAGGTCGCGATCATTGGTTGAAAACATCCCGCCTTCAATCGTGCTCATATGATGGGCGTAGTAAAACGAGAAGTTAGACATAAGGCCAAAAGTACCTAGCTTTTGGCCTTGAAAAGTCGCCCCATATGATTCGCACACATCCTCAATGAGCGGGATGTTGCGTCTTGCTAATTCATCTAACAGACGTTGGCTGAGGGCGTTGTAACCCAACACATGGGTCAAGAAAACGGCTTTGGTTTGTGGCGTAATTTTCTCTATGACTTGACCATTATCCATCCCAAGGGTTCGGGGATCGATATCCACGAAGACCGGTTTGAAACCACATTGTATGACCGACGCAACATCCGAAACCCATGTCAGTGGCGGAACAATGATCTCACCTAAGCCATAGACCTCTCGCAGCGCAGATATCGTCAGCAGATTGGCCGAGGCGCCCGAATTCACAAAGACGCTGTACTTGACGCCAAGCCAAGCCGACCATTCTTTTTCAAATTCCTGTACCTGCTTGGATTGGGTCAGGATAGGTACGTCCCGAAGAAACTTAATGACAGCATGAAGATCAGCCTTAAAGATGTTGTTGCTCATTAAAGGCCAATCTAAAGTCCTCTCGGTAACGCTTGGTTGATTTCGCATTCTTAGAATGGTCCTTTGAATTCTATGGCTCTCAAATCTTCCCGCTCATCCGGGAGCCATCGTATTTTGTCTGCATGAACTAAATCGCAGGCGGCAGAAGCAATAGTGCGCGCGTCGGGGTAGAAAAGTGTTTCCAGAGTAGGGGTTGGAGGGCAAGTGACCGGAGCAAATCCCATACGATGAACACGAACCTCGCGCACCCCCTGCAAGCGCTCAACCACCTTGGTGATAATCTCAGCACTGGCCCCACACGTAGTCCAGCCGTTGTCCACCACGCACAACCGTCCGGTTTTATTCACCGATGTCACAATCGTATCGATATCTAGCGGACTCAACCAGATCGGATCGATAACCTCAGCGTGAATACCTATGGTCTCCAGATAGGGTTGAGCACGAAGACATTCAACTTGCATATAGGAGATGCCGACTAACGTAATATCCTCTCCTTGTGCTGTGATCCGCGCCTTACCGGGGGGAACTGTATAAGCTGCTTCAGGTACTGGCCCTTTTTGAAAGTGTAAGATACGGTGTTCAACATACAACACAGGATTGTCGTCGCGGATAGCATGGATCAAACACCCTTTAGCATCATGTGGAGTAGTCGGTGCGACCACTTTCAATCCCGGCACGTGCATAAAGAAGGAATACAATCCTTGTGAGTGTTGTGCGCCTTGCCCCCAACTCTTACCTATCATGGAACGAACAACGAGAGGAACGGATACCTGACCGCCGTACATGTATCGACTCTTGGCCGCCATGTTGATCAACTGGTTCATGGCCAGCATCAGGAAATCCATGCGGATATGGACGTGAATTGGCCGCAGTCCGGCTAATGCGGCCCCGATAGCCACACCGGTCATTGCATCTTCAGAGAGTGGCGTACCAAACACTCGCTCCCTCCCATACTTTTCAACTAACCCGCGCGTAGTTCCTTGAATGGCTTTTGGATCGTCAACGTCCAATCCAAACAGAATTACGGAGTCGTCCCGCCCCATTTCAAGGTCGGTTGCCTCGCGCACAGCATCTACATACGAAAGAATAGGATCCATCTCAGGTTTCCTTTAATACATCGGTGAATAACTCAGCGTGATCTGGGAACGGGCTTTCTTCAGCGAATACAAAGGCGTCCTGAATCTCAGCTTCTACCTCCGCTTCGATTCTTTGTCGTAAGTCAGTTTCGACCATTCCTTCCAAACGTTTGACCTGATCATTATTCATCCAAGGTTCAGCATCTTTCCTGGTTCGATACCCTAAGTGATAGTCATCGTTGGGACCGACGTGCTCTTTCCACCGATATGTCATGCACTCAAAGAAATAAGGCCCGTCCTGCCCAGCTCGTAGCGCATGGACTGCGGTTCTCACTTTCTCATACAACCGGAGCACGTCACCATCCTCGATTTTTTCGGTCGGTATACTGTGTGCTCGGGCGTACCCGCAAATGTCGGCAGATCGTTGTCGAATTGACTGGTGCGTATGGATTGCATAGAAATTGTTTTCGCAGATGAAAATAATCGGCAAACGCTTAAGCGCAGCGAAATTCAGGCTTTCATGAAATACCCCTTCCTCTGTTGCGCCATCCCCAAAAAAACTAACGACGATTGAGTCACTGCGCTGGAGCTTCAAGGCATAGGCATATCCAACCGCATTTGCTACCGTAGTTCCAACCACCGCCGATGTGCCCATCACCCCATGAGCAACATCCACAAGGTGCATTGAACCACCTTTACCTTTCGCACAGCCTGTTACCTTGCCATATAACTCGGCGATCATTTGCCGGAGGTCACCACCTTTGGCCAGATACAAGGCGTGGCTTCGATAAGTACCGAACACGATGTCGCTGGGTCTCAATGCCTCGCACACCCCGACCGAAATAGCTTCCTGACCGATTGAAAGGTGAACTGGGCTTTTTATTTTATCGCTCGGATAAACCTTGGCGACCTCCTCTTCCACACGTCTGATTCTGTACAGCGAGCGGTAGAATTTATCGTACACGGACTGCTTCCTTGGTGGTTTTCTCTTCCTTACTTTCTCTTTCGAGAAACCAATCGTAGGTTGCCGAAAGGGCAAGATCGAAAGGTGTCTCCGGTTTCCACTTCATCCTCATCAGGATACTCGAATCGAGGCTCTTCAAAGGCATTCCATCAGGTTTACTCCCGTCAAAGCATAACTCGCCCTGATAACCGACCACATCTTTGACTGTCTCCGCGAGTTCTCTAATGGAGATGTCTGATCCACTACCGATATTTATCGGTCCGGAACCAGTATATTCCCGCATAATGAAGATGCAGGCATCAGCCAGGTCGTCAGCAAAAATGAACTCCCGCCGCGGAGCACCTGTCCCCCAAATCTCGATAAACTCTGCACCGCGAGCTTTAGCTTCGTGCATCTTGCGGATAAGTGCGGCGATGACGTGTGAGTCTTCCGAACTGAAATCATCGCCGGGACCAAAGGCATTGGCTGGGATTCCTGTTATAAAGTTTGTTCCATACTGCTGACGGTACGCCTGACATAAAACAATCCCGGCTAGTTTAGCGATGGCGTAAGCTTCGTTAGTCGGCTCAAGCCGACCGGTCATAAGTGAATCCACGTGCATCGGTTGTGGGCAATGTCTTGGATAGCAGCATGAACTAGCGAGATAGAGTAGTTTCTTGACTCCATGGCAATAAGCAATATGTATGACGTGACATTCCACAAGCAGGTTGTTAAGCATCAACTCAGCCGGGTACTTTTGATTAGCTCGAATGCCGCCGGATTTTCCTGCCACGAGGAATACATAGTCGGGAGTGGCGTTAGCGAAGAAAGCGTCCACTTGAGCGGACTCCGTCAATTCTGGCTCCTGTCCAAGCACGCCGACGATATTCGTATAGCCCTGTCGTTCCAGTTCACGCAGTATGGCCGCCCCGATGAGCGTACGCGCGCCCGCGACATATATTTTCGCGTTTCTTTCCACGTCTCTCTTAAGCAGGATTGTAGGCGAACTCCTGGAAGGATTGAATCGTCTGGTTGGCACGAGTTCTTTCCTCTGCCAAGTAATCTTTTTCCGACTCGAAAAAGATGATCTGGCTCCCCGAGAATTCAAACCTAAACGGGACACAGAGCAGCTTGTTTAACCTCTCTCGAACCCTGTCATGGTCAGAGGGGCAGACAAAAAGCAGCATGAATCCGCCTCCTCCGGCGCCTGTCAATTTGCCCCCGATGGCTCCGGCTGATATAGCCTGTTCGTAAATCTCATCTACATGGGAGTTTGTGACCTTGTTACTCAGACTGCGTTTGGCCTGCCAAGCCTCATCCAGTAGCTCACCGAAGCCACTAATGTCTTGACCATTGTTTAAAATTGAAATGCTCTCCTCTACCAAATCTTTCATGATGCGCAATTGCCGTTTTCTGCCCTCGATGTTATTGACATAACTTTCAGCGATGTTTGAAGCCGTGCGCATGATGCCGCTATAGAACAACATGAGGTGTGAGTTCAACTCCTTCACTCGTTCTGATGTGATGGTAATTGGCCTGATAGAAATATCATTCGCTTGAAAGGTGATATGGTTGAAACCACCATAAGCGGCTGACACTTGATCCTGTGATCCCACCGTTTCTTTAAGAAGCTCCTGCTCGATGAGGATGCTCTCTAAGGCAAGTTGCCGCTTGCTCGGCATATGACCTTTGAGCGCGTACAGTGCATGCAAGAGTCCCACTGTAAAGGAGGAACTTGATCCCATCCCGCTCCGGGCTGGCAGATCCCCGTCGTGATGAATCTCGATGCCGCGAGATATGTTCAAAAACCTTAAGACCTCGCGAATTGCCGGGTGCGCGATCTCATCAACGGTTTGGCAACTCTCGATTTTGGAGTAGACCACACGAATCTTATGCTCGAAGAATGGTGGAAGATAGCGACACGTGAGATAGCAATATTTATCAATCGTGGCAGCTAGCACCTCACCGCCGTGTTTACTATACCAAGCCGGATAATCCGTCCCGCCGCCAAAAAAAGAGATGCGGTACGGGGTTCTGCTGATGATCATTGTGACTCCTTTCCAACGTAACCCCGAATGAATCAAACGTTCTCGCCCGTAACTCCTTTTCCAAACAGGTATTGTTCGACCAGATCGCACAACACATGCTCGACCGCAAGGTGAGTCTCTTGAATGTGTTGTGTATCCGCGCTCGGAATGGAAATAGCAACGTCCGCCATGTTCGCTAAACGACCGCCATTACCCGTCAAGACAATCGTGCGCAGATTTGCTGCCAGAGCCGCTTCAACTGCACCAATCACATTTATAGAATTGCCACTGGTGCTGATACCAATCAAGACATCTGCTCGCCTCCCGAGGGCTTGCACCTGCCGCTCGAAAATACCGTCGAAGCTACAATCATTGGCGAAGGCAGTCAGGAAGGATGTGTCGGTAGTCAACGCAATGGCCGGAAGTCCGGGGCGCTCGAAATCTTTTGTCAGCCGGCTAACGAACTCCGCTGCCATGTGCTGGCAATCGGCTGCGCTTCCACCGTTGCCGCACAACAACACTTTTCCACCTGCTTGGAATGTATCTGCAATCAAACTGGCTGCCGAGAGGATCGAGTCCATGCACTTCTCAACGGTTTGCCGTTTTACCTTTGCGCTCTCGATTAGGTGGGCTTGCGCTCTCTTATGCGCTTCGATGTTCGGCTGCATTCGCTACTGACCTTTCACCCGCAGGTAGCAAGCGCTTTATGGTCTGCGCTGCTTCCCACAAATCATTAACGATGTAATCAGGGTTTACCGTTCTCTCCGAAGCCACTTGAGTGCCGTAGCCGGTGCGTACTAGGAGTGTGGTTGCCCCTACTCGTCGCCCCAATTCAATGTCGCATGCTTTATCGCCGATCATAAAGCTAGACTTTGGATTAAAACCTAGGTCCTTAGCCGCACGTTCCACCAACTTCGTTCGGGGCTTGCGACATAAGCAATCGTCTTCCGGTGTGTGCGGACAAAAGTAGATAGCACTTAGATGGATTCTTTCGGCTTCAAGCAGTTCATGTAACCGGTGATGAATCAGATCAAGGCGTGCGTGATCGAAGTACCCTCTTCTGATAGCCGACTGATTCGTGATCAAAACCAAGCCAAGGCCCATCCCGCTCAACTCACGAAGGCCCGTCGCGGCATGTGGGATCAATTCAACTTGATGGGGGTCTGAGAGATAATGACGCTCAATAATGAGTGTCCCGTCGCGGTCCAGTACCACAAACCGTTGCTGTGTCACGGCAAAATCTCCGTGTCAAAGAAATCTTCCGCCGCCGCATAGGATTCGGGTGTACCAATATCCAAGAAACGTCCTTCACTTCGATAACCATAAAGACTGTGGCCGGCCCATTTAGGAAATATCTCTCTTTCCAGCGATACAAAAATGCCTGCTGGAATACTTGCAAGCAACTGACGATTGAGCAGGTATATGCCCGCGTTAATCCAACCGGGACTGCGGGCATCCCCTTTCTCCTCAAAGCTACGTACAAGCTCGTCGGGATTTATGCGTACAGAGCCATAGCGTTCCGTATTGGGCATCTCGGTCAGAAGCAGCGCAGCGTCTGCGCTGCGCATGCAACGCCAAGACCAAAAGCCTTTCAGATCCGCATCGCAATACGAATCGCCATTCATGACCAGCACAGCGTCTGATTTGATCAATGGCAACGCTAATCGTAGAGCGCCAGCCGTGGCCCAAAGGTGACGCCTCCTGTGAATAGGCTAGTTGCAGACAACCGTAAGAATTCCCGAACATGGACTGCAATTGCTCGCCCAAATAGCCTACACACAACACGACATGCCTAATGTCCGCACAGATCAACTGATCCAAGAGGAAAGCCAGAAACGGTTGTTCGTGGATTTCGGCCAGAACCTTAGGCCGGTCGGCTACGACTGAGCATAACCGAGTTCCTAATCCCCCGGCCAAGATAACCGCGGTGACACCCGCCAAGCTTTTGTCTGCTGAGAGGTCAGGATTAGCCATCAAACGTTTTTAAGCGGCGCGCGTCCCATCATTCGGTAACCCTTCAGCAGTTCCATTATTCCGTCGTCCAGCGGGCGGCGTGCTTCAAAACCCGCTTCCCGCAACCTTTGGTTGGAAACGATGTAGTTGCGCTTATCCGGGTCTGTCCCTATAGACGCGAAGTGAATGTAGAATTTGGGCACATACTTTTTGACCTTCAGAGCCAGCTCCTCTTTCGAGAGATTGGCCGCATCGAGGCCGGTATTGTAAGGACGCCCGATCATTCGCTCGGAATTTTCTATGCAGTAAATAAAACAATCAGCCACGTCGCGGACGTGTATGTAGTTTCGCTTAAAATCTTTCTCGAAGATGACCAGGTAGCCATCTGTAATCGCCGCGTAAACGAAGTGATTGACTAATAGATCGAGGCGCATACGCGGTGACATACCGAACACCGTGGCTAATCGCAAAGTAATGGTGTTGGGCGCATCCAAGACCTCCGCCTCAGCCAGTGTCTTGGTCTGACCGTAGAGAGAGATAGGCTCCAGCGGTGTCTCTTCTGTGCAATAGGTCTCGCCCGACTTGGTGCCGTATCCGCTATTGGTTGTCGGATAAATGATTAGTTGTTGTGGAGAGCGAACACGCTTCAGCAATCGCACGGCCTCAAGGTTGACCGACTGCGCCAACCAGGGGTCACGGTCGCAAGCAGGCACACCGACGACCGCCGCCAGTGGAATGAGTACGTCGGCATCCTTCACCAGCCGACGCATCAGATTTTCGTCGCGCACGTCGCCTAAAACGAACTGGAAGCGCGGGTTGGCGCACAGGTGGAATTGGCTTTGCTGCCCATACGTCAAGCTATCAATCACGGTGACGTGGTATCCGACATCCAGCAAATGCTCACACAATACCGAACCCAAGTAACCTGCTCCCCCGGTTACAAGAATATGTTTGGTCATTTATTGACTTCCGCTCGTAGTTGATTTGCGACTGTTATGAACGCTCAAGCCAGTCGCTCTAGGGGGTTTCTTTATCTCTTACGGAATACCACCAACTCTTTAGACTTCCGTACCTTCTCTGACCGATCACTTTTTTCGATTGCCCTTTGGCAAATGACATCGGGTTCAAATTGATCCGGCGAATCGGCTCCATCATTAGCGACGCATATGACTTGAAGAGCCGCCACCGCGAAAACCCAGCCAGGTGAGTCATGGTAGCGAATCTTTCTTCGTATTTTGTCCCGACTCTCCGGAGCGACATTCTGAGTTGATGCACTTCCGGGTTCTCCCGAAGTGGCAACAGCCTGCCGGAGGAAAATGCCTCCACCGCCGTCAGGGCGTGGTGCTCGATGTGCGGGTAAGCTTTCTCACGCCAGAGCTTGAAGGAAAAGCTCTGGCCGAAGGAGGCGGCCGGATCTGGATGCGCAAAATGCCAGAGAGCCACACTAGGGTCATGCCATATTTCAGCAATCCCCGCATTCACAAGCCGCCACCCCAGATCGTAGGGTCCGCATAAATATCCACGGTAAGAAGAATGCTCGTCGAATCCTCCGAAGCGCACGGCGTCCGCTCTCAGCACAGACATGCACGCTCCTACGTTCGGCCACAAATCAGACCACTCGTAATTCGACAGATCTTCGATAGCGAACTTTTCCGCCGGGTAAGTATGCTTGGTTCGCCATTCATAATGCATGAGAACCAGTGAAGAAGGCTCGGGTGATGGTAGGTTGAAAGCATTGATAATAGATGAAATAAAATCCGGCGAGAAGACTGCGTCGCTATCGCAAACACAAATGACCTGTCCTTTCGCGTGCAAAAGGCCTGCATTATAACCGACGTGCTTGTGGTACATTCCCTTCTGACCGCAGGTAATGACTACATCCGCCTTCTTCATCGCGTCAGGAATAACGCGGTCATATAGTTCGACCCAGATAATTTCATAGTCCTTCCTAGGAACATTCTGTTTCATCAGCCAATCGAGTGAATGGAAACTCTCACGACATGACCAATCCAAAAGGATAATAGAGACAGTAGGGTTTCTGCCATTATCATATTTGTGATTAGTAATCTTTGTCATATATGCCTAATAGACTATTTCAGCACGAACTTGAAACAATAAACGGTTCTCAACCGTTTCTCATTCACCTGGCTTATGTCTTAATGCTTAGCGTGGATTCAGTTAGAAACTTGATTAGTAACTTCTGTCCATATAGCCGGGACATACGTGAATCCCGCATTGTATTCATCGTGTTGATATATACCTTCTTGGGAAAAACCCAGCACCGTAAAATGAGCTGCCTGCGGAATCCAATCCAGACCGCGCGTAGTTTTGAGATCATGCGCTCCCACCCCAACAAAATAATTACCAGGTACAAGCAGATTCTGTAATTGGGCAGTTATGCTATAGCAACCTTTATCCAATGCTAGAGGTTCCAGTCCTCCATCTGTATGATGAGTCACTGAAATTCGAGTACCCTCTGGAGTGAATATATCCACCCCGAAACGGATGTCAGTTATAGGTTGTTTCACATCGAAAACAAGTTTCACCGCAAATCGCTCCTTGAAATGTATCGTATTTGTCTTCTCTCCTTTGGAATTAAGAAATTGTAATCTCTTGATTTGCAAGTAATTACTTTTTACAGCCCGATTCTTGTTGGAAATGAATTGATTATTCTCTGTGAATTCAAGATCTCTAAGATAAGCAGCTACGACATTAGCAACTTTTCCTTCCGCAATAACCCTACCATTTTCTAGATAGATACTCTGTGAACAAAGCGAACTAATTACCTGCATGTTATGGCTGACGACTATCACTGTGCGCCCTTTCTTTGCCACATCCCCCATTTTACCAATGCACTTATTCTGGAAGGCTAAGTCTCCTACTGCTAGTACTTCATCTATCACCAAGATTTCTGGTTCCAGGTAAGCGGCCACGGCGAAAGCCAAGCGTACATACATCCCGCTAGAGTAACGCTTGACTGGTGTGTCAATGAACTCTTCCACTTCGGCGAAAGCCACTATCTCATCGAACTTTCGCGCTATTTCGCTCTTCTTCATTCCGAGAATAGCGCCATTGAGGTAGATGTTTTCTCGCCCGGTAAGATCAGGATGAAACCCTGTACCGACTTCTAACAAACTCGCCATGCGCCCCCGGAGAGTAACCTCACCAGTGGTTTGCTGTGTGATACGACTGAGGATTTTCAGCAGCGTGGATTTGCCGGCACCATTACGCCCGATGATGCCGACGACCTCACCGGGTTGTACATCGAACGACACGTCGCGCAAGGCCCAGAATTCGCCGTTTCTTCGAGCCTCACCGTTGCCCTTTATGGAAGTCCATAATCGCCCAATCTCTTCCTTAAGCGAATTAGTACCAATCGCGCCAAGCTTGTACACCTTGGAAAGATTTCTGACTTCGATAATCGGGCGACCCATAGGTCGAAAAACGGCAGTGACTGTGTTGTTCCTAGACCGTATCGACGAAGGTTTTCTCTACTTTGCCAAAACTGAGCAGGCCACCTATGAGGAGTATCGTCGTCAGCGCCACCGAGCAGAAAAGATGTTGCGGTACGACTGTCCCTGTACCGAGCAACATAAAGCGAAACGCTTCGACAATCGGCGTCATCGGATTGAGGGCTGCGATCCATTGCCACTGCGCGGGAACCTTGGAGAGTGGGTAAATAACCGGTGTCGCATACATCCAAATCTGGATGAGAACGCCGATAAGATGTATCAGGTCGCGGTATTTGGCCGTGAGAGCTGACGTAATGAGGCCGACGCCCAAGCTGAGAGCAGCAGTCTGCAAAAGGAGCAGCGGTAGAAAGAAGACATACCGATTCAACCCAAATGTTCCTGATTTCGAAACATACTTAAAGTAAATGAAGAAGGCGAAAAAGGTGGCCGCTTGGATAAGAAAGGCAAACAGGTTAGACACGAGCGCAGACAGCGGGACGACCAGCCGCGGGAAATAGACCTTGCTGAACAGGCCAGAGTTATTGACCAAGGTGATGGAGCTGGAGTTGAAGCTCTGGGCGAAATAGTTCCAGCCGAGTTGCCCACACAAATAGAAAAGCAGAGGCGGCAGTCCGTCTGTAGATAGACCGACAACTTTCCCGAAGACGATGGTAAACACAACCGTCATTAGCAGCGGTTGAATAATAAACCAAAGCGGCCCGAGGACGGTCTGCTTATATTTTGCGACGAAGTCGCGCCAGACCAACAGTGAGAGTAGATCGCGATAGTGCCAGATGCTTTTCAGCTCAATGCTGAACCAGCTCGTCTCGGGGCGGAGCGTAATCTCAAAGTCAGTATTTTTTTGCACAGCAGCAAGGCGTCATGCCGCAGATGATCGCAGATCAAAAAATCATGCTTGCGCGCCAGAAGCTACTTCTTTGGTGGTCTCCTCAGAACTGTAGTAATGCGAGTAGTAGCTCCGGTAATAGTAGTAGTCGTGATCGCGCATGTTGACGTTGTTGAGGACGACGCCGAAGACTTTCGCGCCGACGTCCTGTAGCAGTTGCTTCGTGCTCCGCACGACCCCACGCGAGGTCTTGCCGCTGTGAACGACAAGCAGGACCCCGTCAACGAGGGGTCGCGGCGAGCACGGCGTCGGTGAAGAGCTGACGGGGGCGAGTCTATGATGACGTGCGTGAAGGTGGCTTCGAGCGTCTTTATAAGTCGGCGCATCTGTTCGCAGCCGATCAGCTCTGCCGGGTTCGGGGGAACTGGAGGTGAGCAGGTGGAGGCCTGTCACCTCGTCATGCGTGATCAGTTCAGTATTTCGGCCTCGCTCATCTCCCTCGAAAGGATCGTGCTCAGGCAATGGCGGTTGGCGACGCCGAAGATAGAGTGTGTATGCGGCGCGGCGCATGTCGGCGTCAATGACGAGGACGCTCGCGCCCGTCTGGGCGAGGCTGATGACCGTATTGACGACCGTGGTGGTCTTACCTTCGGCGGGTACGCTCGACGTGACCAGCAGGGTCTTCGGAACGTGGCCCGGCGTGGAGAGTTAGACCGCTGTGTGCAGGTGGCGGTAGGTTTCCGCCAGCGCTGAGCGGCCTTCGGCATTAACCAGAAGTCAGGTTGCCGTGGCCTTTGCTGTTCCCGTTCGAGCGGCGTTGCAGGGCGCGCGCGAGGGGAGACCAGACGGCGCTTCGCCTCGCGCGCTGACCACGGGGATCACGCCGATAGAGAGGAGGCGCACCCAGCGCTCGAAGTCCTCGGTTCGAGCGGACTGAGTCGTTCATGTATTCGAGAAAGATCGCCATTAAGAGCCTGCAACTGGCTGAATAAACGCCGAAGGCGTTGGGCTAATTCCAGCCCAGGTTGGCGTGAGGCGCCACCTGGGGTATTTTTCAAATCTTGATTGCCCGTAAACCCTGAAAGGGTTTGCCAGGTGATTTGGCAATTCCATAGGCAAAATCGAATCGCACGGTGCGAGCAAAACGCTTTCAGGGTTTTTATGGTTATTTTAAAATTGTCCCAGGGTTGCGCTTCGCGCGAACCCTGGGGTGGAAATTAACCAATGCCTTCGGCGTTTATTCGGCCAACCTGCCCTTCGCAAGATTGGCAATCAATGACTTATCTACTCCAATTGTCCATTCCAGGACAACCCTATCCACATCAAGCCTGTAAATGCGACACGCCTCGCAATCATTTATGGAAGTAAAACGAAATCTAACGGAACATCGGACCTCCCGGCCTCGCTTCACTGCGTTTTTAAGCTCACTCAGACCAAAACTCGCTCACTGACGCCTCAGGCTGTCGCCCGTTATCACGGGCTTGCGCTTGATGATCGAATGTTGTCCTGGAGTTTTGCTTCGCTCCACCCCAGGCTTTATGCTGTCGCCTGCTCCGCAGGCTTAAGCAATAAGTATTTACGCAAACCAAATCAGGGCAGTCCGTAGCCGAGTGCCGAGACGTCGTGTCTCGTGAACCAATAAACATAGAACGCCTCCGGGGTGACCCTCAGGGGTTTTTAGACACTTCCGCGGGTTCGACAATGGTATTTGGAATTATTCAAACCTTTCGGCCAGCTTTTCTTTTCGAGTTTGATGGACATTTGCTTCGACTTGTCGGTCGATTGGCGATAGATTGGTCGATGGCGATAGAAATGATCCGGTTTTTGTATTGTCGATGTTTTAAGTGGAACTAGTAACTAGGGTTGTGAGTTTTATCGATGTAGGCCGAGTGTGTTGAAGCCAGTGTGTCCGCAGTCCCGGCTTCGGCTTTAGCGTAAGACTGATGATAATAGCGTTGATAGTAATAATAATCGTGCGGACGCTGATTGACGTTGTTGAGGACGACGCCCAAAATCTTGGCGCCAACACCATGCAACGATTGCCGCCCGCGGCGCACAACGGCGCGCGAACTCTTGCCACCATGTACGATCAGCAACACGCCATCAACCATCGAGGCAATCAGCACGCCGTCGGTAAAGGAAATGATCGGAGGCGAGTCGATGATGATGTGCGTAAAGGTGCGTTCAAAGGTTGTGATAAGGCGGCGCATCTGTTCCGAGGCGATTAGTTCTGCCGGGTTGGGTGGTACCGGTCCAGAGGTTAGAACGTAGAGGCTGCTCGCCTCGTGCTGCACGATCATACCGAGCGCTTCGGCGTCGCTCATCTCGCTCGACAGAGCGGTGCTCAGGCCACAGCGATTCTCTACCTCAAAGATGGAATGCAGACGCGGACGGCGCATGTCGCCATCAATGATCAGCACTGTGGCCCCGGTCTGCACCAGGCTCATCGCCGTGTTAACGGCCGTGGTGGTTTTGCCTTCGGTCGGCAGTGTTGATGTGATGAGAAGCGTCTTCGGCGCGCCCCCTGCCGTCGATAACAACACGGAGGTGCGCAATTGCCTGTAGGCTTCGGCCGCCGGTGAGCACGCGTCCGTGTGTACCAATAGCTCCGGTGGCCCGTGCCCATTTTGGTTTGGTCCCGCTGCCGCCGAAAGCAGCCGCCGGCGCGTCGGGCTGCTAATCGAAGGGATGACGGCGAGCGCCGGCAAGCGCAACATTTCCTCCACGTCGTCGGCCGAGCGCAAGGTGTCGTCCAGATATTCCAAAAGGAGTACGAGGCCAACGCCAAAGGCTACGGAGAGAAAAAACGCCATCAACACCCCACGCAAGCGCCTCGGGCCGACTGGCGTTTCAGGCGCGATCGCGTAATCGACAACATGAACGTTGTTCGGCGTCTGGGCCAGCACCACCTCGTTCTCCCTAAAGCGCTGCAACAATCCGTTCAGAAGATTTTTGTTGGTCTCGATCTCTTGCTGAATGATGCGGTAGCTGATGGCCGCTTCATTTTGCGTGAGCGTCTCGGCGCGTTGATGGTTAAAGGATGTACGTAGCGCGTCTTCGCGTGCCAGCGTCTGGCGGTAGCGTGTCTCCAAATTGGTCGTGAGAACCGAAACCGCTCGATGGCGCGCCTCCCGGACCTGGTTTTCAAGCACCGCTATCTGTTGATTGACCTCTTTAACTTCGGGCCACTCTTCCGTGTTTTCAACCAGCAGTTGAGCGCGTCGCTGCCGAAGCTCGGCCAGTTTGGTCTCAGCGACCTGTTTATGAGTAGCGTCTTCGGCCAGGGCAATGGCGGCGCCGGGCGCGAGGCTCGCCCGGTAGGCGGCTTCGGCCAGCTTGCGTTCGTTCTCTGCTTCCAGCAACTGGCGATTGAGGCCAGCCAGGCGATCAACCACCGTGTTCTGGCTGGCATCGAGCGATAGAATCTCATGATTCTTGGCGTAATTGATGAGCTGCTCCTCGCCGTTGCGAATCCGGGCCTGTAGCTCGGCAACGCTCTTTTGCAGGAAGTCGCCCGCCGAGGTGTTGGTTTCGGTCTTCTTCTCCAGATTAGAAAGGACAAATGTGTCGCCGATGGTATTAACAACCTTGGCGGCAATCTGTGGGTCCGGGTGGGTGAAGCGAATGTCGATGAGGCGGGTCTCCCGGTTAGATCCTGCCCGGCTCTCCTTGACCGGCGCGACCTTAAGGCCCGACTGAAGGGCCCCGACGTATGGCGCGAGTCGCTTGGCTTCAGCCAAATCCTGGCGCGATGTGGCCGGCGCGACCGAACTGGTGAGCAGAACCTGCTCCTTCGCGCGGCTCTTTTCGCCGGCTTCATTCCCGCCGCCGAGACCTACCAGTCGCTGCAGGCTCTGCCAGGTTGAACGACTCTGCGAGCTTTGCGGGCGCAGAAACGCCTGATTGTGTTCGAGATCTAAAGTCTTCGCGACGCGACGCAGAAGTCCGGCGCTGGTTAGGATTTGAAGTTGTGTATTGAAATATGCGGGATCATTGATTGGACTGCCGACGATGACGGAACCGTCGCGTGAGGCGCCGAATGCCGGGTTGGTGTTCTCCAAATCAACTTGCACCAACGACTGTGCCTCGAAGATATCAGGTTTGCGCGCCATGTAAATGGCCGCCAGCATTGTCGCGAGTATGGTGATTCCGATCACCAGCCACAGACGCTTACGCACTGCACGCCAGTAGTCGCGTAGATGCGCGTCGTCGTCGGTATTGCTGTAGGTACTTGGCAGAGGATCAAACGCCGGTACCGGTCTGACCAGGTCCAGACTTTGCTGGGTATTGATCAATTCGCGCGGTTCTCTCATCGCTTCGAAGGTGTAATTAGAAAGTAGGCAGTTGTCTGGGAGGGAATCCCACCCACGGCAGAGGGTGTGTCTAGAATCTGTATGGGCGTCCCGGAGTTTACCAGGAGACTGCCGCCTGCAGATGTTTTTGACAACGTTAGGGACGCCAAAGCGCTAATTTCGTGTGATTTCCTGGATCCGTTTCTTCTGCGACTCAAACGATCCACGAAATTACACGAATGAAAACTCAACAAATACCCGTAATGGTTTCTTGAGAGGGAAGCCCCTACAGATTTTTGACACACTCTCTGCCCGTGGGTGGGATTCCTCCCAGACAACTCCAACTTTTAATTGCACCCCATCGCCCCCTTTGTGTTTCGTTCAGCAGCAAGCGAGCGCGCAATTTACCGAATCACCTGTACGGGAAGTTGCGTGGCCGTCGGCACGATCGTTCCGAGCAGACTCCGTAAAAGCCTTTTGCCGCCCGATGTCGGGACGTCCACAATATCGCCTGCCTGCAGCGCTAGATCCGCGGCCTGACGTTTGTCTATCGCCTTCAGGTCAACGAACAACTCGGTCTTAGTCGTGCTCCCAGGTAACTGCCTGATGATCCGCACCCGCTCGCTCTTCGTGTCAGGCATCGTTCCGCCAGCCATGGCGATGGCCCGCGTCACCGTGAGTGGCTCTTTAAGCGCTATCGGCGCTGGCCGTAAAACGTTCCCGACCACGAATACCTGCTCGGCCTCCGGCAAAGTGATGATGTCGCCTGGCTGCACGTAGGGGTTTGATTGACTATCTCCCTTCAACGCATCGCTCAAGCTATAGAAGACAAGATCCGCCCCAGCGACCTGGTCAGAGGCAGTGGTGGCAGACCTTTCACAAAAGGATGCGGGCGCCGTATGGACCACCTGAATGCTGCGCCCGGCTCGCTCGCTTGGGCCGCCAACAAAGGTCAACAATTCCAGCAGCCGCACGCGCCGCTGAAGCTGAAAACGACCCGGCTGGTTGACTGCGCCGATGACAGCTACCGGCTGCGAATTGAATTCTCGGACGAAAACATCGACCTGGGGATTTTTCTGGTACTTGAGGTAGCGGGTGGCGATCTCGCGGGCCAATTCGCTTTCTGTTTGACACGCAGCTTGGATTTCATCTTCAATCAAAGGCATTCGGATCATGCCGCGACCATCTACGCGCACGGCCTCGCGCGAAAGCTGTGGTCGGTTAAAGACTCGGACTTCGATCACGTCGCCCGGCCCGATGCGGTATCGTTCATCCGTTTGCGAGACGGATGAGTCTGCGGCGTTCTTCGGCGTCGTGGGTGCCAGCGCACTTGTAGTCGGCTGTTGTGCCAGCACAACCCGCAGGGACACGGCGAGCAGCATCAAGCTGAAAACGCTTGCGGCATTGGACCGACCCATAGTGAACAGAAACAATTCTGATCTAGTCATAACGGGTTGTGTAATATTTGACAGCTTGAAGCTAGCGCTTTAGTGATATTTTATTTCTCACCAGCTTCTAGGGAATAACGAAACCTGTCAGTGACTGTGTCAAAATCAAAAAGATGCCACGGGCTTGCCCCGTGGAGTTTTACGTTCTCAGCTACTAAAAGCGCTAGAAA
>Ga0187893_10004640_pt1 | contig 25845 bp, 23 predicted proteins | sample MA1701074metaG_FD_139574 | JGI IMG/M metagenome (GOLD analysis project Ga0187893, IMG submission 139574) | White microbial mat communities from a basaltic lava cave in the Kipuka Kanohina Cave System on the Island of Hawaii, USA - MA170107-4 metaG ... | reverse complement strand
TTCCTTCGCGGACGAATCCGATTCGGCAACGCTGACTCCTCCGCGCCCTTCCCGTCCGCCATCGTCATTTTCTGGGGCGGCCGGCTCGGTCGAGCAACTCGCCCGGAGTTGCAGCCATGACACCTCAAGTGCTCACCCAGGCGCCAGGAAGCGACGCTGGACGCAACGGTTGGCCGCCGCGTCCGCCAGGTTTCGGCGACTTGCTGACGCCCGTAGAGGCGGCTCAGTACCTTCGCTTGGATGAGACCGGTCATCATACGCCCGACTCCGCCGTTCGCACGCTCAACTACTGGCGCGATCGCGGACAGCTTCGGGCCACGAAGTTCGCCCGGCGCGTATGGTTTCGTCGCTTCGAGCTTGACCGATTTCTGGAGAAAAAAACAGAAGGCTGAGCCACTTCCACGAAGGCCATCGGTACGTAAACTGATCTTCGGTCAGTCGTCACGTGATGGCCTAAGGCCCACTCGGGCCGGGAGGTCCATCATGGCGACAAGTAAGGTTAGTGTTTTCAGGAAGTGGCATGGCAAAGTCCCGACGGACGAGAACGGCAAATCTTTGCCCGAAAGCGAATGGGCGCGTAAGCGACCCTTTCGCTGGGCCGCTCGCTGGTTCGGAGCGGACGGGACCCGCTATAGCCGGAGTTTTCAAACCAGAAAGGAGGCCGAACGATTCGCAGAACAGAAGCAAGCGGAGGTCCGCGACGGTACGCCCGATGAGCCGAGGCCAATTACGCTCAGGGAGTTCACTCGAATGTACTTGAGCCTGAGAGGCGACATCACCGCTGGCACGCGGGGTGAGCACGCCCGAGCCCTAAAGTACGTTGCGGAACACTTGGGCAGTCAGCGGCTGATCGGGACAGTCACACCGCTTGATGCTCGGAGATTCGTAAGCTGGTATCGGCAGCGGCAACACCGCGACCGTTGCCCGGCCGCAGCGACCGTGAACAAGCTCATCCGTGAGTGCCGCCGCATCTTCCGCGAGGCCGTCGAGTGTTCCCTCATTCGAGTGAACCCGTTCGGCGGCATCCGGCAAGAAAAGGTGGGTCAGATCGCCTGGCAGTACGTCAGCCCGGCGCATTTTCGGGCACTCGTCGGCGCTTGTTCAACCCTAAAATGGCGCAGCATGATCACGCTTGCTTATTGCTGCGGACTTCGCTTGGGCGAGATTCTCCATTTGACGTGGAGCGACGTCGATTTCGAGCGGCAGCTTGTCCGGGTCGTTCGCAAGCCTGGTGGCGATGCGACCGTTGCCTGGTGCCCGAAGGACAAGGACATGCGCGTTGTGCCCCTGCCCGCCGAAGCAGTGAACGTCTTGACGGAGCTTCAGCTTGCGGCGACCGACGGTCAGCGCTACGTCGTGGTGAATGCCAAGGGGCCTGCCGAAGGCGACCGGGTCAAGCGTCAGAACATCACCCGCGACTTCCAGGTGATCCGCCGCAGGGCCGGTGTGCCGAATTGCAAGTTTCACGATCTGCGAAAGAGCTACTGCACCAACATTGCGCAGAAAAGTCCCCTGCATGTCGTGCAGCAGCTCGCCGGTCACGCGGACATCCGCACGACGCAGAAGCACTACTTGCAGGTGCAGCCAGAACTGGTTGAGAGCGCTCGGCGAGCGATCGAGGAGATTCTCAGGTGACTCGCCCGATCCTCACTGACCCACTTTTGACCCACTCTCTCGAAAACGTCTCTTTTATTGGACATTCGAGCGGGCAAAACGAAAAAGGCATGAGCCGTAAACCCATGCCTTTCAATTGTTTATGTTTCAAAGCGGGCGACCGGATTCGAACCGGCGACGTCCAGCTTGGGAAGCTGGCATTCTACCACTGAATTACGCCCGCCAATTGTTGGCAGAATTGTAGCGGTGACCCCGATCTCCGCAAATCGCCGGAACATCGACGCCAAGCGATGCCAGGAGTTTCCGCGAAAGAGGCAGCCAGGCTCCTACGGGCGCGACGCTGTTCCACCCCGTTGCCGCAGTGAGTTGATAAAGTCTTCGATGTCTTTTTCGCGCATCTGCCGTAGGTCTTCGGGAAGTTCCGACCGGCGGATCAACCATTCATATGATTTTCCGTCCCCTTTGGAAATCGTAATTTTGGCCACATAGGGGTCGGCGGACGAGGGAGCGGGCGCAACAGACTCACCGACCCTGGTCTGCGTTCCCTGTGCCTGCGGCCGATAGAACAGGACGCCATCGGGTCCCACTAAATACCCTAGCCCGGTGTAGGCCGCGATGTTGTCGAGCACCTGCTCCATCGGCTGCTGCTGCACGTTGAGAGAGAAGTTGCGCTGCATCTGCGCCGGCAGCGTTGCCAACGCCCCCGGCTCCGCCCGCACAACCACTCTCGCCTCCGCTCCCACCGCGTGCATCACGTCGAACAGCGGCCGGTTGTTCATGCGGATCGAGATCGGTTGCTGCAAACGACGCCGCATCAACTGCTCCAATGGCGATACGACGATCCTTCGATCAGACAAGCACCATCCCCAGCCCAATCCGCCGCACGCCAGGGTCAACACATCATCGCCGGATCCCGCGCCGACATTTCGAATCGCCTGGGATAGCAGTTCCCACGCATTGGGAATCGGCAATTGGAATTGGACCCACGATTGTAGTTTGGCGAGCTCGGCCGGCTGCAGGCCGGGTTGCATGTCGGCGAGTTCTCGAAGCGTTTCCAATTCCGGCCAGGTTGGAGCGCGACCCAGACAGAGAATCGCTTCCTTGGGAATCACCTCGACGCCGTCCCCACGAACCACCCAGTTCATGCCTAGAGGCCCGAACAACCGCGTCAGACCGTCCCGAAGAGGTATCCTGGCGATATCGACTTTTTGGATCACGATGTCCGCGCCCTGTGGAACGAGCTGCATCACGTCCGGAGTCATGATGATCCGCACGCCGGTCTGTTCAGATACCTTGGCGATGGCGTCGCCTAGTTTGATGTTCTCCAGTGTAATTCTGGTCGGTTCATTCAGCGCCTGCTCGACCAGTTGGCGAGTGTCGAGAAACGGAGCCGCCCCCGCGGCCGCAATCAATGTCCAGATGTGCAAGATTACCATGATGCTGACCCTTCTTCGCCTAAACCGTTTCCACAACCGGCAATACCCCCTCCAATTCTCATAATGGCGCGCTCTCCTCACCCGATGGTGCTGCCTCTACTCCGATGGTTGCAAAACCAATCACCGGCATCGTAGCAAACGGCGTTGTCGGCTCGTCTGATCGCGCGAAGGAGACCACCTGCGACTCCATGACCGACTCGGAGGTGATCGCAGCTTCTGACGACGGTCCGAAGGTAACGAGGCAGACGGGTACCCGCGACGGAAACCAGGTTGTCGCAGTCACGGCCAGGGCAATCGCCGCTGCAGCAGCCAAAGGCACTCCCAAACGCCACATGGTTCCATGCCAATTGACTCCTCGGCGCTCGGAGTGAATCCTGCTCAGGACGCCCGCCGTCAGGTCGATCGCATCGACCTCGCTCCGATTCGCCCAGCGGGACAGAAGACTATCCACCTTGCCAAGGCTCTCATCCTCGCTGCTCGCGGCGCTCGCTGAAATCAGCGCGGCGTGGTGCTTCCAATCCACGTCAAAGGACTCTTGGCCCCATTGGCCGACGAGTCGCTGGACGGCTTTAAGCTTTGAGACCTCCGCCCGTAAGGACTCCGATAGCGAAAGGGCGTCCGCAAGGCGCAGGCGTTCCGCCGGCGACAAGTCGTCGTCCATGCTGCGACTGACCAAAAATGCGAGATCGTCTGGGTTGTATTGATCGTCAGTCATCACGCAAGAAACTCAATCACAGGTGTTCCTCAAGCATTTCCTTCAGCTTGCTGCGGGCTTGGAACACGTTCCATTTCACCAGCTCCACGCTGCACTCCAGGATGTCCGCTACTTCCTTTTGCGGCAAACCCTCCACGCTGAACAGGATCAGCGCCAATCGCTGTTTGTCCGGCAGCCTCTCCAGCGCGCGGCTGACGGCGTCGTGCAGCTCCTCCGGCAACGTCCCTCCGTCATCGCCGCTCTCGCGGGACAACCGTTGCCGTGTTGTGGGTCGCCGAATCTCCGCCCCGAGCTCGACGGCCTCATCGAACGAAGTCGCCGAACGCGAGGCTCTCGCCCGGCGATAATTGAGCGAGAGGTTGCTGACCACGCGCATGAGCCAGGCGCCGAATCGCGCCGGGTCATCGAGTTGGGCAAGGTTGCGATACGCCCGGACAAAAGCGTCCTGACTGACATCCGCCGCGTCCGCGACGTTACCCAAAAGCCGGTACGCCAGCGATACCGCTCGACGCTGATGACTTCGCACCAAGCTCCCGAACGCCGCGGCGTCACCCGCTTGCGCTCGGCGTACCAGGTCTACCTCGGACGACTTTGTCACTTCCAATTCGGTGTCCAAGTCGCTCGATTCCTATGGGTTAGACACCCCCAATTCCCCACGGTTAGCCTCCGATCGTGCCCCCACGCCCTTCCAATGGAAGCAGGGGAGGTATTCGACCCGATATTGTCTGCTCGCGCGAATAGCGCGTACATTACCAGTTAATAAAAAACGACGGCGAATGCCAGGATTTGAATAAAGCAGATGAGAGTATTTTCGGACATAGAAGCGTGCCGACAGTCCATCCGGGACGTTCAGCGGACCGGAGGCCGGGTCGGGCTAGTGCCGACGATGGGCGCCCTCCATGAGGGCCATCTGTCGCTCATCCGCGCCGCAAGGCAGCGTTGCAGTCGCGTGGCCGTAACCATCTTTGTAAACCCCACCCAGTTCGGGCCGAATGAGGATTTCGCCGCGTATCCAAGGCCGTTGCAGGACGACCTGGAGCTGTGCGAACGCGCGGCTGTAGATATGGTGTTCACGCCCGACGTCGAAACGATGTACCCGTCGGGCGCGAAGACGACCGTACACGTCGGCGGCTTGACGGAAGTCCTGTGCGGGCCGCTGCGGCCGGGTCACTTCGACGGCGTCGCCACCATCGTGACCAAGCTGTTTCAGATTCTTCCCGCCGACGCCGCGTTCTTCGGCGAAAAAGACTACCAGCAGCTTTCCGTGATCCGGCAATTGGTTCGGGACCTCAACATCCCCATTGAAATCGTCGGCTGTCCCACGGTGCGGGAAGCCGACGGTCTGGCCATGTCCAGCCGAAACGCCTACCTGACGCCGGTGCAACGCAGCCAGGCCGCACGCCTGAGCCGTTCCTTGTTCAGTGCAGTAGAACGCGTCCGCCGCGGGGAGCGCGCCGCCGCTGCGATCATGGATGGAATCCGCCGGGAGATCAGTTCCGCCGGTCCCGCGCAGATTGAATACGTGGAAGTCGTGGACGCCCATACCCTTCAGCGGCTTTCGATCGTGGATCGCCCGGCCCGCATCTGCCTGGCCGTTCGAATCGGCTCTTGTCGGCTGATCGACAACGTCGGCGTGGACGCGCCGGGATCGGCAGACTAGGATACCCTTGCGCGGTTGATTGATTCCGAGATGAACACTGGCTGACTATGCACCCCCACCTCTTCACACTCCCCGGCGGGATCAGCATCAAGACCTATGGCTTTTGCCTGATGATCGGTTTCCTCACCGCCGTCTGGCTGGCCATGCGCCGGGCCACACGGGTCAAGGCCGATCCCGACCGAGTGCTCGATATCTCCTTCTTATGCCTGCTTTTCGGCGTGGGCGGGGCGAGGGCGTTCTACGTCATTCACTACTGGACCCCGCAATTCGCCGACGCCCCGAACCGGCTGCTCGCGGTGATCGATATTACCGAAGGCGGTCTGGAGTTCATCGGTGGCTTCCTCGGGGCCACCTTGGCGACGATTATTTATGGATTCCTGAAGAAGCAATCGCTTCGTCTCTACCTGGACATCCTCGCCCCCAGCGCCATGTGGGGTCTGGCCTTTGGAAGAGTGGGCTGTTTTTTCAACGGCTGCTGCTTCGGCGGAGTATGCGAAGCGCCGCAGACCAATGATGCTCGCTACGCCTGGGCGATCCGCTTCCCCTTTGAAAGCCCGGCGCACTGGCGGCAGTGGGACGAACGCCAGGTCACGATTCCCGCCGAACTGATTACAACGACGAAGGCTTCCCTGAAGCCTTGGTTGGTGCCTGACTCCCTGCTTTCCATGTCGGTGGAGAAGCGCGAGGGGATGATCCGACGCCTTCAAGAGCTCAAGGAGGATTGGGAGAAATCCAAGGCCGAAGCCCCCGACTCGCCGGAGACTGCCAAGCTCAAGGCCGCACTGGATTCCGCCATGGAGAAGGCCCAAAAACATGAAAGAGAGCTGGCTTCCCTCATCAACGCACAGAAGTTTCCGTCGCGGGTGGAACCCACTCGCAGGACCTCCGTATCCGAACTGGAGCGACTGGCCGCCCAGCATACTTCGCTTCCCATCCATCCCACGCAGCTCTACGCGGCGATCGGGGCTTTCCTGCTCTCCGCGTTTCTTTCGGCTGTATTCTACGTCCGCAAGCGGCACGGAGTGGTGATCGGGCTGCTGCTCGTCCTGTATCCCATCCAGCGGACCATTGAAGAACTGCTTCGCGTGGACAATCCGCACGACGTCATCGGCCTGACGGTTTCTCAATTCATCGGAATTGCGCTCTTCCTCACCGGCGTTGCCTATCTCATGGTGTTGTACAAGAAGCTCCCCATCCGTTCGCCATACGCCGTGGCCGTGGAGGCTGCGGAACAACAAAAGCATTAGGCTCCGCAGGGGTAAGGGTTTGGCGGAAAAGGTGACGAAAGGAAGCGTAAGTGCCTATCGTAGTTGGGTTTGCATAGCCCCACGCCCGGTTTTGTGGCAAACTCTCCTATCCCGGAGAGGCAACGAGGCAACAAGGCAGCAAGGCTAGAGGGCAAGGTTGCCTGGATTGTCGATTTTCGATTTTCGATTGTCGATTGGATTTGCGGACGAGCACCGTGACCCCACATTCGACAATCGACATTCGACAATCGACAATCTTGACCATGAGTAGGACGATGGAAGCCGCCGTCACTGTTCCATAAAGCGCAAGGCTGCGATTCAACTCTCGTCTATTCGTCTCTCAATACTTGTTTAACTACGCCAACTAAAGTCATTCTTTGAATACTTACTATTCTTAAAGAACTTGAATGATGGAGTGGTTAGGTAATTAGGTAATAGGAAGCAGGCATGAGGCACTAGGCATTTACACCAAGGCAGCAAGGCAGTTGCCTCGTTGCCTTGCTGCATTCTTGTCTCAGGGGTAAGGGTTTACGGGAAAAGGTGTAGCAAGGAAGCGTAAGTGCCTGTCAATGTGAGGGTTGGTCTTCCCTGCGTCCCCTTTTTCATCCAAACCCTCCCCCCTTCGTGGCTTCGTGCCTTCTTGCCTTTTTGCCTCGTTGCCTCTAGGTTTCCGGTCAGTCCACCGTTCGTCCTTGGACCCGGCCGTCCGGGCGTTCAAGCACAACGAGTTTTGCGGCCGTGAGAGAGCTTTATGTCGGCGAGTACGTCCACGACGACCAGCGATCGGATCAAGGTCATCATTCTCGGCGCTGCCGGGCGGGATTTCCACGATTTCAATACGTTTTGGCGCAGCCGCCCCCGCTATGAAGTCAAAGCCTTCACTGCCGCCCAGATTCCGGACATCGAGGGACGCACCTACCCCGCTGAATTGTGCGGCGATCGTTATCCCAACGGCATCCCCATCGAGCCGGAGGAGAAACTGGTCGAGCTGATCAAGAAGTATGACATCGATCAGGTCACCATGGCCTATTCCGACCTCTCCCACGAGGAAGTGATGCACAAGGCGGCCATCGTCAACGCCGCCGGGGCCGATTTCCGCATCATGGGCCATAAGCACACCATGATTTCCTCCAAGAAACCCGTCATCGCCGTCTGCGCCGTGCGCACCGGCTGCGGCAAGAGCCAGACTTCACGCGCCGTCACCGGCATCCTCAAAGGCATGGGCAAGCGAGTGGCCGCCGTCCGGCACCCCATGCCCTACGGCGACCTTACCAAGCAGATTTGTCAGCGCTTCGCCTCGCTGGAGGACCTCGACCTGCATCTCTGCACCATCGAGGAGCGCGAGGAGTACGAGCCGCACCTTCAGGCGGGCAACGTCGTCTTCGCGGGCATCGACTACGAACGCATCCTGCGCGAAGCCGAGAAAGAGGCCGATGTCATCCTCTGGGATGGCGGAAACAACGACATGGCCTTCTACCGCCCCAACCTCTACATCGTCGTAGCCGATCCGCACCGCGCCGGGCATGAGGTGCGCTACTATCCCGGTGAGACCAACGCCCGCATGGCCGACGTCGTGCTCATCAACAAGACCGGCACCGCGAACCCCGAAGACGTAAAGACCGTGGAACGCAACATCAAGCGCATCAACCCCGACGCCAAGATCATCCGCGCGAAATCACCCGTCAGCGTCGAGAACGGGGCCTCCATTAAGGGCAAGCGCGTGCTCGTCGTCGAGGACGGCCCGACGCTTACTCACGGAGACATGAAGTTCGGCGCAGGCCACATCGCCGCCAAGAACAACGGGGCCGCGACCATCGTTGATCCCCGCCCCTACGCCGTCGGCACGATCAAAAAGACTTTCGAGAAATACACGCACGTGACCGAAGTTTTGCCCGCCATGGGCTACGGCAAGAAGCAGATGAAGGAGCTGGAGTCCACCATCAACGCCGCCGATTGCGACCTGGTGCTCATCGGCACTCCTATCGATCTGGGCCGATTGCTGAAAATCAACAAACCCGCCTTGCGCGTGACCTACGACCTGGACACGGCCTCCATCAACGCCCTGAAAACTGAAATCGAACGAGTGCTCGGTTAGTTCACAGAGCCGTAGGCGCCAGCCTACGGACACGTTTGTTTGTCACCATGCTTGCGCGTGGTGCTCTGATCCGCGATCCGAGGCGTATGCGTCAGCCTACGGACACGTTTTGTCTGAGTCTGCGGTGTGGTTGTTCTTATCGATCGCCGAATCGGTCGGCATCTTGTCCTTCGAGGACGTATCGGAGCGCGGGTTCGAGCTCCCGCTCTTTCCAGAGGTATCGCATACTGCCGTGCTTGGTCCACACGGGCTGGTTCGCCGCCGCCAGACCTCGCGTCCGAAGGCTCCGTGTGCTCCACGCCTTGCACTCTCCGACCATGACTTCAGGGGCAATTCCTGCGAAGCCAATGACCGCGTGGACATGATTGCTGCGGACGTTTACACCCAGAAGGTCCCAACCCCGGAGACGGCAGTGATTTTCGATGGTGGCCTTGACAATTTGCCTTGCAGCCTTCGAAAGGCGGTACGGAAGGTGTGTCATGCGCCGCTGCAATGCTGCGACGCGATGGGCATCCGTGGCTAGCAATGGCGTCGCCCACTCATTATGACCTTCATCCACGGACCCCCGCTCATCGCCCCAAAGCCATGTTCCGTAGCAAGTCCAGGTGAGCAGAAACGCCTTCGGTTCACCCATTACGAAGACCCGTTTTTGTCACCAGGCTCGCGCCTGGTGCTCTGATTGAGTCCCTAGCGCAATCCGTAGTCGTGCAGTTTTCGATAAAGCGTCCGCGCCCCGATGCCGAGCGCCTTCGCCGTCTTCTCGCGGTTGCCGCCGAACATGCGCAGCGTGTTCATGATGTGCAGCTTTTCCACGTCGGCCATGGACATCCCCGCCAGGTTCGGCGGACCCAGACGCACGAGGTCCGTCGAGGCCCGCAAGCTCTCCGGCAGGTCGCCGACCTCCATGATCGGCCCCTCGGACTCCAGGCTCATGCGGAAAATGACGTTTCGCAGTTCGCGCACGTTGCCGGGCCAGGTGTAATTGACCAGCTTCCGCATGACTTCGGGCGAGGCACCGGTGAAGACCGTGTGGTGTTCCCGGTTGGCCTGTTCAATGAACTTGTGGACCAGTACGGGAATGTCCTCTCGACGCTGCCGCAGCGGCGGAAGACGGATAGCGGCCTGAGCATGCAGGCGATAGAACAGGTCTTCGCGGAACGCGCCGGTACGCACCAACTCGGCCAGATCGTGATTGGTCGCGGCCACGTAGCGCACGTCGAAGTACTGCGTGTCGTTGGTCCCCACGCGCAGCACTTCCCCGGTCTCCAGAGTGCGCAGCAGCTTGGCCTGCATGGGAAGCGGCATGTCCCCGATTTCATCGAGGAAAAGCGTTCCCCCGTCGGCGGCCTGAATCAAACCCTTGCGATCCGCGATCGCGCCGGTAAACGCACCCCTCACGTGCCCGAAAAGTTCGCTCTCCAGCAGTGTTTCGCTCACCGCGGCGCAGTTGAGCACCTTGAACGGCTTGCCCGCGCGCGGTGAATTCTGATGGATGGCCAGGGCGAACAACTCCTTGCCCGTCCCCGTTTCACCAACGATGAGCACCGTGCTCTTGCTGCGGGCGATCTTCTTGAGCCGCTTGATTTCGCGGAGGATGGCGTCCGAAGTCCCGATGATGCCGGAGAACTCAAAGGCTTGATCGACCTGCTCCTTGAGCAAGCGGGCGTCGCGTGCGGCAAGGGCCTGCTTGGCGGCCCGCTTGACCTTGTCGCGAAGCAAATCGATGTCGATGGGCTTGATAAGGTAGTCATAGGCACGGATCTCGCCGTCGCGGTTGAGCGCCTCGCGCGTCGGCGCGTCGCTCGCCTGCGCGGCTATCAGGATCACCTCCGTATCCGGGTTGCTCTTCTTCGCCTCACGCAGCACGTCCATGCCGTTGACGCCTCCATCCAGATCATAGTCGGTGATGACCACATCGGGGGGGCGTTGCCGGACGCTTTCGATCGCCGCGGGTCCGCTGTCCACGACATTGCACGCGAATTTCGAGCGCGTCAGGGCTTCGGCGATGGCCTCACCCTCGCTGCGCTGATCCTCCACGATGAGTACGAATGCCGTGTCGCTCATGCCGCGTTCATCTTACCCGAAAACGGCCCGCTGCGGCAGTCCGTCCTCCGGCTTTGTTGACCCAACGGTATTTCACCTTTCGGCGTCTGTAAGTTCGGCGGATCGTGTTGACGCCTCACGCCCTCTGGCCTACCGTGCGGATCGACCGCTCAGACGACGGGTGTAGAATTCGGTGACGGATGGTGACACCGATCGAGCAGGAGGATTTTGATTGCCCGACAAGGATGGACAACAGGACCAGCTTCTTCTTCAAAAGGCCGATGCGGGCATCCGCGCCTACCTCACGGAACAGCGGGAGCAGGGCCGCATCGCCGGAAATTACTTTGAGGACGCGGTCTCCAGGACCATGCCCAACCTTCGCAAGTGGCTGCTCGCCCAAGAGCTTGACCGCATCTCCCCCCATCTTCGAGACGGACTTCGCCGGGCTATCCAGAACGAACAGTGGGAACAATTGACCAATGCGTTTTCCCGCGATGTTAGCTTCGGCACCGGCGGCATCCGCGAGAAAATGGGCTCACGGCGCGAGGAAATCCTCAAGCTCAAGAATGAGGGTATCCACGCTCCGATCATCAAGGGGCCGAACACCATCAACGATGTGATCTACCTGTTGACGTCAGCCGGCGTGGCCCAGTATGGCCTTCATCGCAGCCCACCCTTCGCCAAGGTCGTCATTGGATATGACAGCCGAATCCGCGGAGCAGACTTCGCCCGACTGATTGCGAGCCTGTTCCTCGCTTACGACTACACGGTCTACTTGTTCGACGAGGCCTGCATGTATCCGAGCGTGACCTTCGCCGTTCCCACCCTGCGGGCTGATATCGGCGTCTTCATTTCTGCCAGTCACAACGACTTCCGCTACAACGGCTACAAGCTCTCCTGCCAGAACGGCTCGCAATTCGACTTGGCAGAACGGGACGTGATCGTTCAGCGGTATCTCTCCCAAGTAAAGTTCGACGACATCGTATTGGTTCCGCTGGCAAGCGCAGCCGAGGACCGTCTATGGTTCCTCGGCGGTGTACCCTCGCCCAGCCGGCGCGACATCCAGCGCGGTGAACACGCGGGCATGCCGATGGCAGATCCGCTGCCCGGGGTCTACGATCTTTACGCCGATCGTGAGCACCGGATCCTCGACATCCACACCATGCACATTGAACACGTCAAGGAGTTCTTGCTTCGGCGTGACTTAGTAAGCTCGGCAGGAGCAGGGGTTTCAGTCGGTTTCTCAGCATTCAACGGATCGGGGCGCAAGGCCGTTCCCCGGCTTCTAGCCGAGACCGGATTCAGGAATGTCCGCCGCATCATGAAGCTCGACGCCCTCGACGGCATGTTTCCCGCATTCTGCAGCGACCCGGGCAAGGAGCAGCAACCCGACCCCGGCGACTGGCGGGCCACGGACATCGCCGTGGACGCCTACAAGGAGGAATACCCCAGCGAATGGCAAAACGTCGATCTGATCCTAGGCACCGACCCCGACGCCGATCGTTGCGGAGTGATGGTCAAAGTCCCGCCGCACCAGCGCCCGGCACATCGCCATCCCGGAACTCATGAAGAACGAGATTACGCTTTACTCTCTGCGGATGAGATGTGGACTCTCATACTGTGGTACCGCCTGAATTGGGAAATCGAAAGATTCGGGGCGGTTCAAGAACCCGAGAAGAAGTTCATCACCCTGTCCCATACGACGACCGACTTGTTGACCAAACTCGCGCGAAAACACGGACTGGGCGTCCTCAAGACCTGGGTGGGGTTCGCTCAGCTTGCCTCCGGAACGCGCATTATCTGGGACCTCCGGCAGGGCCGCGAAACGCCGGGCACAACAGAGAACCTGCGACTGTTACCGTTTCAGGAGGGACGCCGGAATCCGGCGGACCCGCTATGCAACCCGATTCTCCACTCATGGGAGGCTATGGACGAACCAAGACGGCAGATCAATGTTGCAGCGCTGGAGCAAAGCAACGGCTTCTCCATACTTGGCGGGCTTCCGCCCGACGAGCGATCGCTCGGCACTGGGGGACATGTCCGCGACAAGGACGGAACCTTTGCCGCGTTGCTCGTTGCAGAACTCATGGCATACTTGAAGGTGAATCAGAGCAACCTTTTCGAGATCCTCGACAATGAGATCTACGGTGACCCGGAGATTGGAGTTTACGTCACCTATTATGAACCCGACCCGATCGACGGCGAGTACGAAGGGCTTGCCGGGTACACGAAAAAGCGTAGAATCTTGGACGCAACGGAGGCACTTCTCTCGAAGGGCAGGTCGGGGTCTTTGACGATTGCTGGTCTAGATGTCTCCGGAGCGACCGTGTACCGAACCGGAAAGTACGATGCGATCAATTGGAGTGGGTTCCCGGACGAAGGTTATCGATTCTATCTCGATGAGAAACGGTGCTCACATGCGACGATTCGACCGTCGGGAACCTCGAACGCGCTCCGTTTCCACGTTCAGCTTCACCAAATGGCTCCCCGTCGCGATGACTTTGTTCGAGAGAAGAGTGAACTGCGGTCCCTTGCGGTTAAGATCGTGGCCGAGGTACGATCACTAGTCGGTGCTATGGGATAGCCTCCCCGTCCGCGCGGGCGGCAGGGGTTTCAGTTTGAAGAGCACCCTGAGAACGGCGTTGAACGGCACCATCTTGGAATCAGTGCCTTGACTTTGGATCTAAAGACTTTCGACAAGTGGCCGCCTGTCAGATGGTTGCTGACTCTCTATCCGCGCGTTCCCCTACGACACAAGATCCTTGTTGGCACCCTGATCAACGCAGTTGTCGCTTTAGCTCTTTATTGGCCCCTCCGAAAGGCTTGGCCGACCGTTCAGCCGGACAACCCGTGGATGATCCTTTTGCTCTTTCTGACTTGGGAGCTACTTCTCTTTCTTTCTCTCTTCCTTTACACTTACGAACGCGGTTTGCCCAACCAGATTGAGCAACGGGTTCGGATTCGAGGGAACAACCCTGATGGGACTTCCGCCGAGTATGAGGCTGAGTTCATCAGGGCCAATGTGCATGCACGCCGGAGCGGTGAGAGGATCGATTTGTCACCAGCGAGTGTGTACCACGGATTGGATCGCCTTCATCGATCGATGCCGCCGAGTGAGGGGTTTGGGCTCTGTGTCGGGATCAACACGGCTGGAATTGTGTTCGCGAGCTTCCTTGCGAAGCGGTATGAGATTGATCAAGAACGCATTGGGATCGTCCTAACGTCGAAAAAACGCAAAGGCGAGTCTCGTTTGCGCCGCGAGATCCTTCCGGCGCGAGAGTTGATACGCGATTGCTACGGACTCAACGAGGCGTTCCAAAAGAAGATCTTGCTGGTTGACAGCGAGTTCAAGACGGGAGGGAACGCAGAGTACGCATTCACCCGGCTGATCACCGAATACGGTTGCCAACATTCCGACATCTGGTTTGTCGCGCTTGTGGTGACTCACACGCCCTTGGAGCTTCTGAGCTTGCCAACGAAAACACTCGAAAGCATTATCCGGGCGCGTTCGAGCGGCCCAGGCACGACCCTCACATCGGCACCACTCCCGCATCGGGTTGCGTATTTTGTCCCGGGCTACGTGGAAATGCCGCACGGGATCCCATAGACCTCTGATCATCGGGGACGTCCAACGCGCTGCGCTTCCACGTTCAGCTTTTCGGCGGACATCCGTCACGTGACGCACTGATTCCCAAGAAGGCCGAGCTTGGCAAGACCGCAGCGCGGATCGTAGCGGACATCCGCAAGCTCATCGGGGCTGCGACGTGATCTCTACATAAACTTGCGAGGCCGCTTGAAGCTTGCGCCAAGCAATGTACCGCCCACGCCGATGAACGGGTTGAGCAACGTCACCCACGTGGGTTGAACGGCGTTCATCATGGCGTCCATGTTGCTCACTTCGCTGGTTCGCACCTTAGGCGACTCTTTAGCGGTGATCGCCGGGATGGCCATCAACAACCCCAGGACAAAAACGACTCCGGCCAGTATCTTCGGCGCCTTGCTGCTCGTGGCGATCGCCGCACAGACATACCCGCCCACGACGGACGCGAGCAATCCCAAAGCAAAGCTCGCGGCCAGCCAAAGGCCCGTTGGGTTGTACGAGGAGGGCATGAACGCCCTTTCGGTCCCCATGGCCAGGTAGGCTAGCGTAAAAGTGACGAAGATCAGCAACGCCATCACCACGTAACCGACGACGACTGCTGCGATGGTTCTACCCATGATTCGTACTCCCAAAAAAGATTGATAATGTTCCGCCCGACTCGCCGCGGCATTCCGGAGCCGATGGTTCCTCAACGCATTGGGAAAATCCTATACGCACTGTAATAACCCGGCAAACCTTGGTTTACTTTGAATCCCCAGCGGTTTCAGGCGATGGGACTACCGTTCGTTTGGGTTCCGGCTCCGATCGCGACATCGAGCCTTCTTCCGTTCGTGCGAGCAGTTCTTTTCCGGCGGCCTCGTTATGCACGGCGGAAAACTCGCCGACGAAAAGGAGCGGATAGTTCCCCGTCCAGTCCGTGAGGACCGAGTAACTCTGCTGCTTGGCGGTGAAGCGGAAACGCCCGCGCAGGTGATTCTGCCGGTAATCCCACACCGCAAGAATTCCCGACAGTGACGCCGCGCGGGTATGAGCAAAGCCCGCATGATGTTTTGCCCGCGCCGTTAGGCGGTCCATCCGGTACTCGCGTCCACCGCCCGCCGGAACGCCTTTCACGACCAAGGAAAGAAGGAACTCGTTCTGAAAACGCTTGCCAAGAATCGAACCACGGGCGCTGCGCATGGCCACGCATAGCTCCTGCTGATCGTTGATCCAGAAGTAACACTCATCGGGCTCTACGCGAATGACCAGAGGCGCCTTGGCGTCGATCCGTTTGGTATCCAGAGGAATCATGCTGAGGTCGGCGTGGCCCGCACAACCCGCAACGCATAGCGCATTGGCCGCGGCGACCAACGATCGAGGCTTCATAGTGGGAACTGTTCGCACAGCGAGCGTACTTCGCCGCGCACGGATTCGATGGTCGATGCGTCGCCTTTGGCCCGAAGCACACGGTCGATGAGGCCCGCGACGACGCCCATCTCCGATTCCTTCATGCCCCGTGTGGTGAGCGCCGGAGTACCGATGCGCAGCCCGCTGGTTTGCGTCGGTTTGCGTTCATCGAAGGGGATCATGTTCTTGTTCACCACGATGTTGGCCGAGACCAGCCAGTCCTCCGCCTGTTGGCCGGTGACATCGGGGTACGCAGGCCGCAGATCGAGCAGCATCAGGTGGTTGTCCGTCCCGCCGGAAACCAGACGATTGCCTTTGCCGACCAGACCTGCCGCGAGGGCCTTGGCGTTCTTGAGGATTTGCTGCTGGTAGGTCTTGAAGTCCGGTTTGAGGGCCTCCGCGAAGGCCACGGCCTTGGCCGCGATGCAGTGCATGAGCGGGCCGCCCTGCGTACCGGGGAAAATCCGCGAGTCGATGGTCTTGGCGTGGGCCTCCTTGCACATGATCAGCCCGCCGCGCGGTCCGCGAAGGGTCTTGTGCGTGGTCGAGGTCACGAACGCCGCGCTGGGCACCGGCGAGGGGTGCAGCCCGACGGCCACCATCCCCGCGATGTGGGCGATGTCGGCCATGTGCAGGGCCCCGACTTCCGCGGCAATCTCCGAGAATTTGTCGAAGTCGATGGTCCGTGGATAGGCCGACGCACCCGATAGGATCAACTTCGGCTTGTGCTCCCTGGCCAGCTTGCGAATCTCCGCGAAGTCGAACTGTTCGGTCTTTTTGTCCACGGCGTAGTTGACGATGTTGTACAGCAGCCCGCTGATGTTGACCTTCAACCCATGCGAGAGGTGCCCGCCGTGGGCGAGGCTGAGCGACAGAATCGTGTCACCCGGCTGCAGTACGGCCAAGTACACCGCGGCATTGGCCTGACTGCCGGAATGAGGCTGGACGTTGGCGTGCTCGCAGCCGAAGAGCTTCTTCACCCGCTGCCGGGCCAATTCCTCGACGCCGTCCATGTTCTCGCAGCCGCCGTAGTAGCGTTTGCCGGGGTAGCCTTCGGCGTACTTGTTGGTGAACACCGACCCCAGTGCCTGCAGCACCGCCCGCGAGACGTGGTTCTCGGAGGCGATCAGTTCCAGCGTATTCTGCTGCCGCCGAACCTCTGCCTCCATCACAGGAAGAATCTCAGGATCCGTCGCCGCGATAGCGGAAAAATCGTACTTGTTAGTCGAAGCCATGCTCATCCCTCACACACTTCACGTGCCGTGAAAGTATCGCACCGCCTCAACCAACGCAAACGGAATTCTCGCCCCTTGGCGTCGCTGTTTAAGGTTGCGCGCTGGCTACCGCCGGGATGCCGGTGACAGTCATGCCCTTGTCGTGTTCGAGCTTGAACTTATAGGTGACGCCTCGCGCCTCGAGGCCCGTCGTGCGGGCCGGGACTTCGATGTCCCAGCGGACGATGCCCTTCTTGCGGTCCGTTTGGGCGTGCGTTGCGTCGGTCGACTCGGGAACTTCCGACGAAATGAGCGAACACCTGATCTCCTGCTCTTTACCGGTAGGCAAGCGATCGAGCAGGCGGATGGCCTTGGGCGTATCACCGAAGTTCTCTAGCGAAATCCGGTAGGTGAACTCCACGCTGCGATTGCCTCCCTGGACGGATTCGGAGCGGTCGATGAGCTCCCGAGCGGCGCGAAGCGAAGAATCGATGCCCAGGCCGACGGTGAAGCGTTCGCCCTTCGTCACGGTGGGTACGTCGCCATGGCCGACGAACTGCCCATCCACGTACGTCGAAGCCGGCCCGGCCAGGAGGACGAGGTCGGAGCTGTTGACGATGTTCGCCTCCTCGTAGACGTACGACGTGAGGACGGGTGTCGCAAGGCGATAGAAATCTCCGCGAAGCGTCAGACGCGCGACTTGCACGAGCTGTTGATCGGCGCGGCTTGGAAGCGTCGTGCGAGCCGGAAGCTGGTAAGTTACGCTCAGCCCCTCCTGCCTCGCCCGGCGGTCATCTCCGAACGGCATGGCCTTCTGCCGGGTGATGAGTTCGAGGACTTGCTCGTCGCAAGCCAAGGCGTTAAGTCGCTCATCGTAATCTTTCTGAGGCTCGGCAGCACGGGCCGATTTCCCGCCACCCGGTTGCGGTTGCTGCTGTTGGTTGCGCATGTGTTCCGTCTCTTTCTTGAGCCGTTGAAGCTCGTCGCGCCGCGGTCCGGCAGCCGCGGCCGATGGCACGTTTCCCTCGAAAGCGACCAGGCTCAATGTGAGTGGCGCGAGCGCAGGCGCTGTCGCGGTGAGCGACGGAGTGGCGGTGGAGAGAGTCATCGCCACGTTGCTCCAGTCCTCGCCGCTCATCTGGCGGATGGACGCGTGGTACTCGACCTCCACGCGGTCCCGGTCGGCGGCGGCGCGAATGTTGTACGACGGCGACCAGCTCGCCCCCTCGACGAGGTAGTGCAGGTGGGTCGTTGCCCCCTTGGGATCGGTGATATTCAGGAAGACGACCGCTTCGCGGGCGGTGCGAGTCGATGCCCCCGCGACCACTTGGCGTTGGCGCTGCAGGACGTCGCGACGTTCCTCGAGATCGCGATGGGAGAGGGCAAGCTGGTGCTCGTCCTTGGTAAGGGCTTCGCGGCGCTCGAACATGAACAGGGTAAGCGTCTTGAGCGTGTCGGCGTTGAGCACTCCGTGGGAAAGCTCCGCACTCGCGGTCGAGGCGGCAAACTGTTCGAGGTTGCCCATGTACGTTCGCTGCTCAGCGAGAAGCTGCTTGCGGCCGGCGAGTGACCGGAGCTGGTCTTCGATGGCGCGGAGTTGTTCATCGATCGCACGCACCTCTTCACGCACATCCTCGGCGACGGGTCGAACGCGGTAGCGCACGGAGCGCACGTCGCCGCCGCGCACGCACTCGGCGAACAGACTTCCGGGCAGGATATTCTCGGGCAAGTCGCCGATAACCACCTCGCGCAGTCCATCGGGGCCGGGGACTTCGATCAGTCGGGTGACCATGGCTTGCCCGCGATACACCGTGACGGCGTCGATATTGCCTTTGATGTCGATGGGATCCAATCCGAAGGCTGGGACGCTCGTGAGAGGAGACAGGACGGCCATGATAAACAGGACCACGGATTGTAACGTGATGGGTGTTTTCATAAAGGCGGTCTCCCGAAAGTGACACGCGCAGACAACGGACCGCGCTACGTGCGCGGTAGTGGCTACGCATTGACGTTGGACGCCCAAGGTCGAGGGCGGTTCCATCTGGAGATACGAAACGGGACCGCCGGGGTTGCATCGCGCGACCGGCGGTTACGGACGGGCGACAATCAGACGCACGGCCAGTCATCGTCTAAGAGTCACACAGCAACGTCCGTTTACGGGCGGCACTTGGCGAAGCCAGATTAACGCCCTATGCTCGCAGGCTGTGTCCCTCAACGAACAACTCGAACAGATGCGTCAGGCTTCCTGGGGGAAATGGCCCAAGGAGAAGCTCGACATCGTGCTTAAGGCCCGCGATGAACTGGCCCGTTCGGGGATCGTCAATCACATCCTGAAGGCCGGGGACAAGGCCCCCGACTTTTCACTGCCCAGCTCATTGGGCGGCACGGTTCGCCTGTCGGACCTGCTGCGCCGCGGGCCGGTCGTGCTTGCCTTCTATCGAGGCCACTGGTGAAGGTACTGCAACGCCGAGCTCACGGCGCTCCAGCAGTTGCTGGCCGGCATCCAAGCGAACGGGGCGGAGCTGATGGCGATATCGCCGGAATTGCCCGCACAATCCCGGGTCACCACCGAAAAGAACAAGCTGACGTTTCACGTCCTTAGCGATGCGGGCAACCACGTCGCCAGAAAGTTCGGGCTGGTGTTTCAGCTTCCGCCCGAGCTGCGCGAGGTCTACCGCAGCTTGGGAATCGACCTCCCGGCACACAATGGCGACGAAAGCTACGAGCTTCCCCTGCCCGCGACCTACATCATCGACCGCGGCGGCGTCATCCGGGCCGTTTTCGCGGATGCGGATTATGTGAAACGCATGGAGCCGGCGGAGATCCTCGCGGCGCTGCGGGCCTTGAGCTAAGAACATTCCGCGAATCTACACGCCGTCGGCGTAAATCTCGGCCCAGCCTTCGTCTGAAGGGTGGCGAATAATGATATGCGCGACCTGGCCCGGTTGGCCGGTTTCTTCGGTATGGTAGCGAACAAAGATCTCAGCGCCGGGTCGTAACGCAGCTTCCACGCCGTTCGGATCGAGAAGGCAGCGCACGACTCCGCCGAACACGTGCCCGCCGTAGACGAGCGTCAGGTTCTCGTCCGCCGCCCGGACTTCGTCGAGGACAAATCGTCGATATTCCTCGGGCGGGTTTTCGTTCATATCACCGCGCGGGCTAAAGCCCGCGGCTCGCTTCTGATGCACCCACTCGCAGCCATAACACCTTCAGATACGCCGATTCCGGGCAGTTGAGCATGACCGGATGATCCGGGCCAGCGCCGGTCTGCTCGAACATTTGCAGCGGTCGTTTCAACCCCCTGGCCGCGCGATGCACCGTTTCCACGAACACTTCGGCGGAAACCAGTCCGCTGCAACTGCACGTCACCAGCACGCCTCCCGGCCGAAGCACCTGCATCGCCAAACCGTTGAGGTCGTGGTATTTGCGAAGCGCATCCTGAACGTCGTCGCGCGACGGGGCGAATTTCGGCGGATCGAGAATGACGGTGTCGAACCTCCGTCCGTTGGCGATCATCTGCCGCAGGTAGGCGAAGGCGTCGGAGTGTACCAGGTTGATCCGCGTCTGGTTGAGGTTCACGTTTTCTCGGGCGATGGCAAGGGCGGCCTCATCGAGATCGACGGAGGTTACATCCTTCGCTTTGCCCAGCAGCTTTGCGCAAAGCCCGAACCCGCCGGTGTAGCAGCACAGGTCCAGAACCGCGGCATCGCGGCAGAAAGGGGCGATCCGCCGGCGGTTGTCTCGCTGATCGCAAAAGAAGCCCGTCTTATGGCCGCCCATCACATCCACGCGATAACGAACGCCGTGTTCACGAATGGTCAGCGCGCCCACGTCGGCCTGCTGACGCGCTGCCGCTCGAAATCCTTCGATGCGCTCCATGGCTTCATCCGCACGGACGATCGTCCGCCACGTTTTGCTCGCGCGTTCGGGGCGGTCAATGCTCGTCGGCGGCCCCAGCATGTCCGCAAGTTGAGTCGCAAACATCGCCGTCCGTTGAAACATGCCCAGTGAAAAGACCTCGAAAACGAGACAATCCGCGTACTTTTCGACGATCAGGCCGCTTAGCCCGTCGCCCTCGGCGTGGACCAGTCGGTAGGCGTCCGTCGTTTCATCGAGGTTCAACCGGCGACGCAGGTCGATGGCTTCCCCTAATCTTGTCCGCCAGAACGCATCGTCTATGGCAAGGTCGCTCCGGACCAGTACGCGCAGAACAATGTTGGATTGGGGGTTGTAGAGGCCGCGGCCGAAGAACGCCCCGGACTTGTCGTAGATGTTCACGACGTCGCCGGGCCTGGCCGCGGCGTCAGCGTTGCCGACCATTCGAGAATAGATGAATGGATGAGCGCTGCCCGAACGAAGTCGCACCCACGGAGAAATTGCTCCCGCTGGCGGTTCGGCCGGCCCGCGCCGTGGATTCTTTGACGACCGTGCTCCGCCCGCCCTTGCGCCTGGCATTCCGTCATGCTCCCGCAGGATTGCGGTTTTGTCGAGCGCAACCGAGGCATGAGAGCCGAGATGAGTGATGATCGCAGAAACACTAAGTCCTCAGACGGCGGATTGCCGCCGACTGAGGACCGGCTTGTAAACTCCCACGAGGTCGCGCTCGTGGACCTATCGACCGGAGTTTTGCCTCGTACTCTTCACGTCAGCTGGAGCGTCGGGCCGCGGGATTTGCGGGGCCGTGCCACTTGGGAGGTCCCTTCGGATCACGGCAGCCTGTGTGCCGATTCCCACCAGCGTCATGCCGGCATCCGTACGCCCCAGTCCCAAACCGCTGAAGAAGAGCCACTTGTTCGACAGACCCAGGAGCGCGGCGTCCTCGCTGCAATCGCGGTCGGGCGTGCCCCTTCTGAAGTCCACCTCGTCGCAATCCGGATCGAAGCACCCGAACAAACCGCAGGTTCCCTGGTTCGGCGGCGTGCCACACCAGCTGTTGTCTTCACAGAGATTATTGCCGTTGCTGCAGCGCCTAGGGCAGCAGCACAACCCAGGGCCCTCGCACGAATCTGCCCGAACTCCGTTGATTCGGGCGTAGCCCTTGTCGGTTCCGAGAAGGTTGATCAGGAAGTTGTTCGGCGGATCGTAGTCGCACAAGAGGGTCTGGTCCCAACAATCGATGCAACGCGACGTGCCCGTACGGTCGTCTTCATTCTCGTTCCAGATGGTGATATCCGCCCGGGTCAGGACCGGCCCGCTGGTGTTTGTGAAATTCGACCGCAAATCGACGCTGACCGGATACAGAGTCAAATCCGTGTTGATCGTCACAAAATTGCTGGGGGGAAGAGTGAAGGCCTCGGAACCGACGCCGTAGAAATCAAAAAGCAACTGGTCCCAGGCAAAGTCGTATTCGGCGCCGTTCAACAACAGTTCTGTCGGGCCGGTCCCGCACGGCGCACCGTTGGTCGCGGTGGCGAGACACTGGAAGGCATACGTATTGTACTCCCACGCTGAAAGATCGCTGTAGTTGACGATATCCGCGTGGCCGGTGAGATGATTCCAACTGATGGGAATGCCGTCCCTATCCACGGCAATGGCAATTGCATAACCACGAAGGATACGCTCTCCCGGTAGACCATCCGGGTCCGGCCGGCCCGGCGGAGGACCAGGATCCAGAGCGGTAAACGGCTGGCATCCGAGAGAACCGCCGCCGCGCAACATGGACATATAGATGTTCTCATGGGGAGTGTAGCACGTGTTGCAATCGTACATGTTCCAGCCGGGGTGGGCCCGCTCGGCGCCCGGAATCGCGGGCGACGGATCATCGCCGTTGATGAAATGCCACTCGACACATACCTCCTGGTTCAGGTCGTTGACGAGGGTCAGGAAGGTGTCCTGAATAGGCGCACCCGCGGCGTTCCACTTCAGCTCGATCTTGGAGTAGTAGAGGATGCTGCCTTTCTCACTGACGCTCTCGCGGATCAGGCCCGCCACTTGGCCGGTCTCCTCACGAAGTTCCGCCGCGAACAAATCATCAAGGTCACGTTGAACGGCGGGTTCGGTGGGAAATTCTTCGGCGGCTGCCACGGCTCCTTTCTGGAAAACGACCCTGCACAATAGCGTTGCGGGATCGCAAAAAGCATCGAAACAGCCGGTGGGGTCTTCCGGACAGCCAATGAGCGGATCACAGCAGACCCCCGTAGGAGTATTCACACAGCCGGTGCCTGGAACACAGACATCCGAGGTACAAAGATCGAAGTCGTTGCAGAGGGAGTTCGTCGGAGTATTGAGGCACCCTGTGACTGGGTTTGCAAGAGGCGCTCCGGGCGAACAGGAGTCCGCCGTGCATCCGAGCAAGTCGAGGCACTTCGCATTGACCGGCGTAATCACGCATCCAGTCAGTGGATCGGACAGTGGATTGGACGGGGCGCATAGGTCCGGGTTGGTGCAGGTAATATTATCATTACACTTGGCGTTGACCGGCGGGTTGATGCAGGTTCCTGTAGCCGGGTTACAAATATCCGGATTCGTGCAGCTCTTGCCATCGTCACAATTGAGTGGGGTGCAGGTCACTTCGCTGCACGTGCTGGCCGGGGTGAAAACACTCGGGGGCGGACACGTGGCTGCCGACGGCTCGCTGGTGCAGATACCTGAACACGGTGCACAGCAGGCATGTTCGACGGGAAGCGCAAGGGCCTGGCAAAGGGCCGGACCCACGTGGATACTCGCGTGGACTGTTCCGGCCGTATTCAGAAAAAACGCGGAAAATTCGCCCGTCCCCGGCGCGGGAGTTGGAGGACAATTCACTCCCGTCGTCCCATGTTCATTTGCGTGAGACACGACATAGCGATACCCGACTTCTCCGGGAATCGTGCAATTGGACGGTGTCGCACATTGGGGGCTGCCGGGGCAAGGGTAGGAGTCGCCGAAATTCAGCACGGCATCGACGGTAATCGGCACGACGGATCCGTTGGGCAGGACCAATTGGGAGTCGAGCTCCGTAACGTCGCAGCAGTTCAGGCAAGTATTGAAAAGCGAAACCTGAAAGCAAACCTCGGTGCCGTGTTGGAACTCGGTTACGCCCGGGGCAACTACAAAGCCAATGGAAGCGCCCGATCCGTTCTGACTACAACCGACGGGAGATTCATCTGCGAATGCCCGCTGAGCCGCGCCCAGCATCGCAATACTACATACCAGAGCCGCCACGCCCGCATTACGTTTCGCACACATTTTCACAGCTCCATTTCCCTGCGCTTTGAAGTCCACGAAGTCCGAAACAAAGATACTCGCTGCCCTCGATTCACTTCTCGGCTTCACTTCGAAACCGTAATGAACGCCAACTTCGTGAGCCTATTTTGACAGCCAGTTTTTCTCCCCAGCTAAACTGGGACGTCAGAAAACCCGCGAACCCCCATAATACTGGGAGAGTTCGAGGGCAACAAGTGAAATTCACGCAAATTGCCCCATGAAATTGAACACTGGGAAGGACCGGTAATTGTGCCTCGCAACGCGAGAGCAATTTGAAACCTATGGACTCGCAAGCACGATCCTGGGCCTCCCGTTGACGTTAAACCATTACAGAAAAGGAATTTACACTATCGCCAAGGAGAGCAAAGTCGCAGCATCAGACAGGTTGCCGAGACGAGTCACGTCCGAAAACTGACACGAACGGATGGAAACGGCGTTTACAACTGCCTGAGGTGCCAGCCACCGTCTACGTCGAAGACTGCGCCGGTGCTGAAGGGGAAGGAACCACGGGCGATGGCCGCCACGGCCAGGCCGATTTCTTCGGGTTTTCCCCACCTGTTGATGGGTGACATGCCTTCGGCCATCTTGCCGTTGTAGTATTCTCGGACGGCATCCGAGGAGGTCATGTCCGTCTCAATGATGCCCGGACTGATTTCGTAAACATTGATCCCGAATTCCGCCAGGCGGACGGCGAACAGCTTGGTCACCATGCTCAAGGCGGCCTTGCTGATGCAGTACTCTCCGTAATTTTGGGCCGCGGTGTAGCGGCGCATGGACGAAATGTTCACGATCGATGCGGACTCGATCGACTTGGCCTTCATCAAACCGATCATTTCCCGAGCCACGCGGCCGGTCAGGAAATACGGGGCCCGCAAGTTGGTGTTCATCACTCGATCGAAGCCGGCCTCATCGGTTTCGAGAATGTCCTTGCGCACCTTGGGTGCGATCCCCGCGTTGTTGACCAACAGATCGATTCGTCCGAATCGGTCCATCGCGTATTCGACCAAGAGATCGCGGTCGGAAGTCTTGGAAACGTCGGCCTGACAGATGTCCGCGGGCACGCCGATCCGCTCGACGGCCTCCCGAGATTCCTCCGCGGCCCCGAGGTTTTCGTTGAAATTGATGAGGACCGCGTATCCGACCTTGGCGACCTCCTCGCAGATCGCCCGTCCGATGCCGCGAGAGCCGCCCGTCACCAGCGCCACTTTCTGTTCGATCATGCCCGCCAAACTCCTCGCCGATCGGCAACCTGAGACGACGACGTTATATCGGTCTTGTCGAACGCCGTCATGCCTTCCGGAGACATCGAGGAAATGGGTGGAGGTTTTTTGCGGTTTTTCCTTGCACTTTCGCGGAAACGGTGTATGCTCTAATTGACTAATTCAACCAGTCTTGGAAGGGACAGTCCTCTTGTCGCCCTCCGAACAGTTCCGTCGCTTTGCCGGTGCTGGTCATCCTTGCCGCCGTTCAACCCATCGCCGGCGACCGGCCTCCTCCGTCCAAGCCGACGCCCGATCGAAGCCTGTGCTCCGCATCCCCCACTCCCACCGAGCCTGTTCCCGTGGATGCTGTCCCGCTGCGCACGCGAATACAGACAAGAGATGGCGTCTTGGTCGTTTTCGATGCCGCTTCCCCGCTAGGTGAGGGCG
>Ga0187893_10004639_pt1 | contig 25849 bp, 26 predicted proteins | sample MA1701074metaG_FD_139574 | JGI IMG/M metagenome (GOLD analysis project Ga0187893, IMG submission 139574) | White microbial mat communities from a basaltic lava cave in the Kipuka Kanohina Cave System on the Island of Hawaii, USA - MA170107-4 metaG ... | reverse complement strand
TCGCGCGCCGCGGCCGCGCTCTCGGTCTCGATCGAGGAGCTGATCGGCCCGCCGCGCACCGCCGCGCGCCTCTTCCCCGCCGCCGAGGTGCGCACGCGCAAGCGCCAGAGCGCGCGCCTGCGGCCGCTCCTGCCCGAGGCGATCGCGGGGCTCGAGATCTCGCGCCTCGAGCTCGACCCCGGCGGCCACCTGAACGGCATCCCGCACACGCCCGGCACGCGCGAGTACCTGACCTGCGAGTCCGGCCGCATCGAGCTGGTGGCGAGCGGCGAGCGCTGGCAGCTCGCGCCCGGCGACGCACTCGTGTTCCGCGGCGACCAGCGCCACACCTACCGCAACCTCGATGCCGCCCGGCCCGCGGTCGCGATCAGCGTGGTGTGCTTCGCGGCGAAGTGAGCAGCGGGGGCACGTCGCGGACGCTGTTGATCACATAGCGCGGTTGGTGCTCTCCCGGCGCGCGGCCGGTCGGGTTCAGCCACGCGACGTCGATGCCGGCTGCGAGCGCACCGCCCACGTCGGAGCCGAGCGAGTCGCCGACGTGCAGGACCTCGGACGACTCGCAGCCGAGCAGCTCGAGCGCGGTGCGGAACATCTCGCCGCGCGGCTTGTAGGCGCGGCAGCCCTCGCTGGTGACCACGCGCGGAAGGTCCCAGCCGAGCCCGCAGATTGCGGCCGCGAGCTCCGCGTCGTCGATGTTCGAGACGATGCAGAGCGGCAGCGGGCAGTCGCGCAGGAACTCCGCCGCGCCGGCGAGCGGCGCGGGCGCGGCCCAGTACGCGAACAGCTCGGCGGAGAGCGCCTCGACGTCGACCTTCGCGCCGCAATCGCGTGCGGCACCGCGCAGGCTCTCGAGCTCGATCTCGCGCTGCTTCGCGAAGCGGTCGCCGAAGCTCTCCGTGCACAGCCGACGGAAGTGCCGGTTCCAGTGCGCGCGCACGTCGGACGGCGAGGCGCCGCTCTGCGACGCGCGCGCGATCCCGTCAGCGATCCGCGCGATCAGCGCGTCGTCCTCCGCGACGAGCGTCCCGTAGAAGTCGACCAGCAGCGCGCGGTACACGACGGCTAGCGCAGCAAGCCGCCCGGCGGCGCCGGGCGCGCGCGCTGGTTGTAGAGCAGCTTGCGCACGCGCTCGGCCTCCTCGGGCGTGAACTTCGACGGGTCCATCTGCAGGTCGGAGCCCGCCGCCATGCCGCGCTGCACGCCCGGCCGCGCGCCGAGCTCCTCGAACAACGCTTGAAGTACGGGAGCTCGTCGATGTCCTGGCCCTGCGCCTTCCAGTTCACCGTCCACGGATAGGAGATCATGTCGGCGATCGTGTACTCGTCGCCGATCAGGTAGCGGCGGCTGTGGAGCTGGTTGTTCAGCACGCCGAACAGCCGGTTCACCTCGTCGGTGAAGCGGCGCACCGCGTAGGACTGGTCGCCCTGCGCGTCGCCGAGCCGGCGGAAGTGGCCGCACTCGCCGCTCTTCGGGCCCTGGTTCGCCATCTGCCAGATGACCCACTGGTTGACCTCGTGGCGGCGGCGCAGGTCCTGCGGGTAGAAGCGGCCCGCCTTCTCGGCGATGTACATCATGATCGCGCCCGACTCGAACAGCGCGACCGGCGCGCCGCCGTCCGCGGGTGCGTGGTCGATCATCGCGGGCATGCGGTTGTTGGGACTGATGGCGAGGAACGAGCTCGTGAACTGATCCCCCTGCCCGATCCGGCACGGCACGATGCGGTACGGAAGCCCGCACTCCTCGAGCAGGATCGTCACCTTCTTCCCGTTGGGCGTCGGCCAGTAGTGCACGTCGATCATGGCCGTAGGGTGACACAGAAGGGATCCAAAGCACCCGCTCTCCGACCGGCGCTCGTGCGACCCCCAACTGGCGTCTCCCGTTTGCCGAAGAGATCGCGCTGCCTCCCCGGGAGTCGATCGACACGTGAGCACGCTGACCGTCGCGGGCATGCATCGTTCTGGGACCTCGCTCACCGCGCAGTGGCTGGCCCGCTGCGGCGTCCACGTGGGAGACGCGTGCGCGCTCTCCGCCGCCGCGATCGGGAACCCGCGCGGCCAGTTCGAGGACGAGGACTTCGTCCGGCTCCACGAGTCGATCCTGCGCGACAACGGCCTCGATAGCTCGATGGTCCGCGGGCTGATCCCCCTTCACGTGTCGCGTGCGCGCGAGGACGTCGCGCGCGAGCTGATCCGCGTGAGAGAGGGCCACGGGCTGTGGGGCTGGAAGGATCCGCGAACCGCCCTGTTCCTCTCGCTGTGGAAGCGGCTGCTTCCGGACCTGCGCGTGCTCGCGGTGTACCGTCCGCCCGACGCGGTGGTGGACTCCCTGCTGCGCCGGCGCCAGGCGCGCTCCCGCCTGGAGCGCCCCGCGAGTCTGCTCGGACTGGACGGAGTCCACTGGCTGGGAGCGCGGGCGCGCGTCGCGATCCGTCGCTCGTGGTGCAACCTCGCCATGGTGCGCCGCCACGCCGAGGTCTGGGCGCGCTACAACGCGCAGCTCGTCGAGTTCGCGGCGCAGCACCCGCGCGATGCGGTGGTGATCCGGATCGACCGGCTTCGCGATCACTCCACCGAGCTGATCCGGGCGCTCAACGCGCGCTGGGGCCTCGACCTGCAGGTCGTGACGATCGAGAGCTCGTTCGAGGCGAGTCTGCTGCACGACGCAGGCGAGAGCTCGCGCAAGGGCGCCCTGCTCGCCCGGCTCTCGCCGACGAGCGCCGCCGTCCTGCGCGAGCTCGAGCGCGTCGAGCGCGACAGCCTGTACCAGCTCGGTCTCGCGCTCTAGCCCGATTGACTACGCTCGCCTTCGGCTCACTGCGCGCGCCCCACCGCGGGACATCGGCCCGCGGTCCGATGTCGGGCGGCACTTGCTGGCGCGGCCGCGGGCGGCCGCGGACCGCGCCCTTCGTGCTGCGGACGCGCCCTGGGCCCTCCGGGGCTCGAACCCGGGACCAACCGGTTATGAGCCGGCCGCTCTAACCACTGAGCTAAGGGCCCTTGGGATCGGTCAAGCGCTCGGCGTCGCGAGCTTGGAGAGCTGGCCGCGTATGCCGTCGACGAACTGCTTGTAGTCGGCGCTCTTGAAGAACGCGGCGCCCATCACGAACACGCGCGCGCCGTGCGCGGCGACGCGCTCGATCGTCTCGGGGCCGATTCCGCCGTCGACCACGATGTCGACCTCGCGCCGGCTCGCGTCGATCCAGGTCCGCAGCTCGCGGATCTTCGGGAGCGTCTCGGCGATGAACTTCTGGCCGCCGAAGCCCGGGTTGACGGTCATCACCAGCACCTGGTCCACGAGCGAGAGGACCGGCTGGATCGCGGACGCGGGCGTGGCCGGGTTCAGCACCACGCACGGGCGCGCGCCGAGCCGGCGGATCAGGGTGAGCGTGCGGTGCAGGTGGGTGCACGCCTCGACGTGTACACCGACCGCGGTCGCGCCGGCCGAGACGAAGGCCTCGATCAGGTGGTCGGGCTCGCGCACCATCAGGTGCACGTCGACGGGCAGCGTGGTCGCCTTGGCGACCGCCGCCACGATGTCGGGGCCGATCGTCAGGTTCGGCACGAAGTGGCCGTCCATGACGTCGAGGTGCATCCAGTCCGCGCCGGCGCGCTCGGCCGCGCGCACCTCCTCGGCCAGGCGCCCGAAGTCGGCGGACAGGATCGAGGGCGCGATCTTGTACTGGCTCACTTGCGCACCAGGCGCACCGCGAAGAAGCCGTCGCAGCCGTGGACGTGCGGCCAGGTCTGCAACGCGTTCGCGTCGTTCACGAGCGCGCGCGCGGGCTCGGGCACGAACGGGCGCGGATCGTCGATCCGGAAGTCTCTCGCCGACTCGAGGAAACGCGACACCACCCCAGTGGTCTCCTCGGGAGTGTGGGTGCAGACACTATAGACGAGCGCGCCGCCTTCCTCGACGTAGCGGCCGGCGGACTCGAGGATCGCGAGCGCGCGGTCCGCGCAGCGCGGGATCTCCTCGGGCTTCACGCGCCAGCGCGCGTCGGGGTTGCGGCGCAGCGTGCCCAGGCCCGAGCAGGGCGCGTCGACCAGGATGCGGCGGTAGGACGAGCGGCCCTGCAGGTCGAAGCCCTTCGCGACGTCGCGCTCGAGTGGGCGGATGTTCGCGAGCCCGAGCCGCTGCGCGCTCTTGTAGATCAGCGCCATGCGCGTGCGGTTGAGCTCGAGCGCGATCACCTCGCCGCGCGGGCCGACCTGCTCCGCGAGCTGCACGGCCTTGGTGCCGGGCGCGGCGCAGCAGTCGACCACCGTGTCGGAGAGCTCCGCCCCGAGCAGGAGCGGCACGAGCTGGCTGGCCTCGTCCTGGATCACGTACTCGCCGCGGTCGAAGGCCGCGCTGCGCGACGGGTCGAGCGTCGCGTTCGTGACGCCGGTCGGGGCGAAGCGCGTGGGCTCGCCGCCGAGGTCGCGCGCGATCCGCTCGCGCTCGCCGCGCGCGGTGACGCGCAGGGTGCGCGGCGGCGCCTTCGTGCAGGCGTCGGCGAAGGCCAGCGCGTCCGCCGCGCCGAGCTCCGCGACCAGGCGCTCGGCGAGCCAGCGCGGGAGCGAGCCGAAGGACTCGATGTGCCCGATCGGGTCTGCGCCCGGATCCGGCCAGACCAGGCCCCGCTCGTCGCGGCGCCGGGCGAGCGTGCGCAGGACGGCGTTCACGAAGCCGGTCGCGCGCTCGAAGCCGAGCTTGCGCGCGAGCAACACGGACTCGTGTACGACGGCCGCGTCCGGGATCGAGTCCATGCACAGGAGCTGGTAGGCGCCGAGCCGCAGCAGGTTCCGGATCTCGGACTCGATCCGGCGCAGCGGTCGATCGAGGCACTGCGCGAGCGCGGCGTCCATGCGGCCCCGCAGGCGCAGGCAGCCGTAGGAGAGCTCGGTCGCGAGCGCGCGGTCGCGCCGGTCGAGCTGCGACTCCGGCAGCGCGCCGTGCAGCACGATCTCGGCGAAGGCCCGGTCGCGGTCGACGCGCTCGAGCACGAACCAGGCGATGCCGCGCGCGCTGGGAACGAAGGGGATCTCGCTCATGGCGTGCGCGCCTCCTCGGCGTCGGGCACGCGGAAGCCGCGCAGGAGCTCGTCGGCGCGCATCGCGCGCTTGCCCGCGAGCTGGATCTCGACGAGCTCGAGCCAGGCGTCGCCGGCGGCGAGCAGGAGCTTGCCGGCGTCGACCGTCACGCGACCCGGGCGCGCGCCGCCGCCGTGCGGCTTGCCGAGACGCGCGCGCACGATCCGCAGGCGCTTCGCGGAGCGCGCCAGCTCGACGTCGACGCCCGGCCGCGGCGTGGCCGCGCGAATCCTGCGCAGCAGCCGCTCGGCCGGCTGCGTGAAGTCGAGCTTGGCGAAGGCGCGATCGAGCTTGGGCGCGAGCGTGACGCCGGCGGGATCCTGCTCGACGAAGCGCGCGCGCCCGGCCGCGAGCGCGCCGACCGCCTCGACCAGCGCCTCGCCGGCGAGCACGGACACGCGCTCGGCCAGCTCGCCCGCCGTCTCCTCGGGGCCGATCGCGGTGTCGCGCGTCAGGCACACCGCGCCGGCGTCCATCTCCTTCACCACGCGCATCACCGACACGCCGGTGCTCGCGTCGCCGGCGTCGATCGCCCACTCGATCGGCGCCGCGCCGCGCCAGCGCGGGAGCAGGCTCGCGTGCGCGTTGATCAGGCCGAGACGCGGCAGCTCGCGCACGCTCTTCGGGATGAACTGCCCGAACGCGACCACCACGCCGAGCTCGGGCTCGCGCGCGCGCATCCAGTCGAGCGCCCCCGCGTCGCCCACGCGCTCGGGCTGGAGCACCGGTGCGCCGACCTCCTGCGCCGCCCGCTTCACCGGCGTCTCCTCGAGCACGCGGCCGCGCCCGCGCGGCCTGTCCGGCTGCGACACCACGCCGACCAGCGCGTGACCGCTCGCGGAGAGCGCGCGCAGCCCGGGCACCGCGAACTCCGGGGTTCCGAAATACAGGAGCCGCAAGCTAGTGCCCCGGATCAGCCGTCGGCGCGGCTCGCCGGCTCGCGCTCTTCCTGCTCGCGCCGCAGCTGCTTCTTGCGCCGGCGGACGTACAGGTCGCGCTTCAGCTTGCTGATGCGGTCGATGAAGAGCATCCCGTCCAGGTGGTCGAGCTCGTGCTGGAAGCAGTACGCCTCGAGCTCGGTCGCGTCGAACTCGACCTCTTCCCAGTCGAGCGTGCGGGCGCGCACCACGACCCGCGCGTGGCGCTCGACGTCGGACTTGAAGTCGGGCACCGACAGGCAGCCCTCCTGCGCGGAGACGGCCTTGCCCTCGGTGTGCACGATCTCGGGGTTGAGCAGCACGCGCGGCTTGCGCTCGCCGTCCTCGGTCCAGTCGAGGTCCATCACGATCAGGCGCTTGGCGACACCGACCTGCGTCGCCGCCAGGCCGATGCCCGGCTCGTCGTACATCGTCTCCGCCATGTCCTCCGCGAGCTTGCGCAGGCTCTCGTCGACCTCCTCGCGCGCGATCGGCCGAGCCTTCTCGCGCAGGCGCGGGTCGGGGAACTGGAGGACGTGCAGGAGCATGGGCCGGAGTTCATAGCATTTGCAGCGGGTTTACATCCACCCGCACCGCCACGCCCGCGAACGCGGGGCCGTGCGCCTGGCGCGCGAGCTCGCGCGCGACCGCGCGCACGCCCTCGCGCGGTCCGAGCAAGAGCAACTGCCAGCGGAACTCGTCGCGGATGCGGGTGAGCGGCGCCGGCGCGGGCCCGAGCACGCGCACGCTCTCCGAGCCCGTGTCGTCCTGCAGGCAGGTCTTGGCCAGCCCGGCCAGCGTCGCCGCCGCGTGCTCGACCGCGTGCGCGCGCTTGCCGCCGAGCGCGAAGTGCACGAGCTCGTTGAACGGCGGCCAGCCGTGCGGGCGGCGGCGCGCGACCTCCTCGCGGTAGAAGCGCGGGTAGTCGTGCGTCTTGGCCAGCGCGATCGCGTAGTGGTCGGGCAGGAAGGTCTGCAGCACCACGCGGCCGGGCTCGAGCCCGCGGCCCGCGCGGCCCGCCACCTGGGTCAACAGCTGGAAGGTGCGCTCGCCAGCCCGGAAGTCGGGGAAGTGCAGGCCGAGATCCGCGGCCACGACACCGACCAGCGTCACGTTCGGGATGTCGTGGCCCTTCGCGACCATCTGCGTGCCGACCAGCACGTCGAGCTCGCCGCGGTGGAACGCCGCGAGGATCCCGCGCTGCGCGCCTTTGCGCTTCGAGGTGTCGCGGTCGAGCCGGCCGACGCGCGCGCTCGGGAAGGTGGCGCGCACCTCCTCGTGCAGGCGTTCGGTGCCGTACGCCTGCATGCCGCCCTCGGGGCTGTGGCAGGACGGGCAGTGCGACTTCGGGTCCTCGCGATAGCCGCAGTAGTGACAGCGCAGCTCGCCCTCGAGCGGGTCGTCGATGCGCCGCACGCCCTCGCTCGCGTGGTAGACGAGGGAGATGTCGCAGTGCTGGCAGCGCAGCGCGTGGCCGCAGGCGAAGCAGTACACGTGGGCCGCGAAGCCGCGCCGGTTCAGGAACAGGATCGACTGCTTGCCCGCCGCGAGCGTCTCGGCCAGCGCGGTTCGCAACGGGCGCGAGAGCATGCCGCGGCGCGGACCGCGCGCCGCCGCGGCCGACATGTCGACGATCTCGACCGCCGGCAGCGGCCGGCTCGCCACGCGTTCGGGCAGCGTCAGGCGCTGGAACTCGCCGTGCGCGGAGCGCCAGGCCGTGCCGACGTCGGGCGTGGCGGAGCCGAGCACGAGCGGGCAGCCCGCGCGCTCGGCGCGCGCCCGCGCCACGTCGCGCGCGTGGTAGTGGAAGCCGTCGTCGCTCTTGTACGCGCCGTCGTGCTCCTCGTCGATCACGATCAGACCCAGATCGGTGTAGGGCGCGAACACGGCCGAGCGCGCGCCGATCGCGATCGGCACGCGGCCTTCGCGGATCAGCCGCCATTGGTCGAAGCGCTCGCCCGCCGAGAGCCCGCTGTGCAGCACCGCCACGCGGTCGCCGAAGCGCGCGCGGAACAGGTCGACGACCTGGTGCGTGAGCGAGATCTCCGGCACCAGCACGATCACCTGCCGGCCGCGCGCGAGCGCGACCTCGGCCGCGCGCTGGTAGACCTCGGTCTTGCCGCTGCCGGTGATGCCGTAGAGCAGGAAGGTGCGGTCGCTCTTCGCGTCGATCGCGCTCGCGATCTCGCCGAGCGCCGTCTTCTGGTGCGGCGTGAGCTCCGGCGGCGGCTCCGAGCGCGTGAGCGGGTCGGTGCCCGGTCCGCGTACCAGCTCGCGCTCCTCGCACAGCACGTAGCCGGCCTCGACCAGCGCGCGCAGCGCGGGCGTCGAGCGCGCGGGCGCGGCCGCCCCGCCCAGCGCCTGCAGGAGCGCGAGCTGCTTCGGCGCGCGCGCGAGCGCCTGCTCGGCCTGCGCGCGGTCGAGCCCGGGCGCGACGCGGTACACGCGCTCGGTGCGGCGGCGCACGCGCGGAGGGTCCGTGCCCGGCTGGCGCGACACGAAGCCCAGCCGCTCGAGCCGTTCGAGCGCGGCGACTGCGGCGGGGAAGCGCGCGCGGATCTCGCTCTCGGAGCGCGCGCGCTTGCCGAGCGCCCACAGCACCTTGGCCAGCGAGCCGCGCAGCTCGCCGCGTTCGAGCGCGCGCATGCCCGCGGGCAGGAGAGCGACCTTCGTTCCGGGCCGCGCCGCGGTGCCGGGCGGAATCGCCGCGGCCAGCGCGATGCCCGGCGGACAGAGCGCGTCGCGCGCGACGCGCAGCACCGCCTCGAGCAGCGCGGGCGGCAGCACCGGCTCCTCGTCGAGCACCTGCAGCACGGCGCGCAGCCGCCCGCGCTCGCGCAGCGCCGGCCCGCGCACGCTCCCGACCACCACGCCCACGACGCGGCGTCCCCCGTGCGGCACGAGCACGCGCACGCCCGGCTCGAGGTTGCGCTCGTCGAGCAGCGCGTAGTGGAAGGTCTCGTCCACCGGGACGGGGACCGCGACCTCGACCACGGTGGGGCTGCTCATGCGGACGTTGTACCGCGAGCGGGCCTCCCTTGCCCGGGCCCCGGCCCCGGCCTACCAACAGCGCGTGCGCGACATCGCCGTCGTCGGGAGCCTGAACGTCGACATCTCCGTGCGCGTGCCGCGCTTCGTGCGCCCGGGCGAGACGCTGCGCGCGACCGGGCTCACGCTCGGCGCGGGCGGCAAGGGCGTGAACCAGTCGATCGCCGCCGCGCGGCTGGGCGGGCGCGTGCACCTGGTGGGCCGGGTCGGGAACGACGAGTTCGCGGAGATCCCGCTCGGCGCGCTACGCGGCTCGGGCGTCGACGTGACTCACGTGGAGACACTGGTCGGCGAGCGCACCGGCACCGCGCTGATCACGGTGGACGAGACGACCGGCCAGAACCAGATCGCGGTGGCCGCGGGCGCGAACGCCGCGGTCACGGTCGCGCACGTGCGCGACGCCCTGCCCGTGTTCCGCGCCTCGGGCGTGCTGCTCGTGCAGCTCGAGCTGCCGCCCGAGACCGTGGACGAGGCGCTCGCGATCGCGCGCGCCCACCACGCGCGCACCGTGCTCGACCCCGCCCCCGCGCGCGAGCTCTCGGACCACACGCTCGCGCGCATCGACGTGCTGACCCCGAACGAGAACGAGGCGGAGCTCCTGACCGGCGTGCGCATCCAGGACGTCGAGTCCGCTGCGCACGCCGGCGCGCGGCTGCAGGCGCGCAGCGGCGGCGACGTGGTCGTGACGCTCGGTGAACACGGTTGCGTGTGGGTGCACGCGACCGGCTTCGAGCACGTGCCCGCGCCGCGCGTGCGCGCGCTCGACACGACCGGCGCGGGCGACGCCTTCAACGGCGGGCTCGCGGTCGCGCTCGCGCGCGGCGAGCCGCTCTCGCGCGCGCTGCGCGAAGCCGTGCGCGCCGGCTCGGCCGCGACGCTGAAGAAGGGCGCAGCCGCCGCGATGCCCTCGCCTTCCGACCTCGCCGCGCTGCCCGTCACCTAGAGACGACCCGCTCGGGCCCGACGCCACGCGAGGCGCGCCCGGTCAGCGCGAAGGATCCGCGGGCTCCGTCTTCTTCGCCGGGAACGGGTACGCGCCGGGCCCGGCGGTGCGGCTCGGCAGCAGCAGCGAGGCCGCCATCGACGCAGCGAGGATCGACACGGTGGCGACCAGCGACCACACCACCGGGATCTTGTAGACGTCGATGAGCAGCATCTTCACCCCGATCAGCAGCAGCACCAGCGCGAGGCCGTAGGACAGGAGGTGGAAGCGCTCGTGCATCCCCGCGAGCAGGAAGTACATCGCGCGCAGGCCGAGGATCGCGAAGGCGTTCGAGGTCAGCACGATGAACGGGTCCGTGGTGATCGCGAAGATCGCGGGAATCGAGTCGACGGCGAAGATCAAGTCGACGACGCCGACCAGGAGGATGACGACGAGGAGGGGCGTCGCCGTCCGGACGCCGTCGACCACGGTGAACAGCTTCTCGCCGTCGAAGTCGGGGGCGATCCTGATGCGCCGGCGCAGCCAGCGCAGCGCGGGGTTCGACTCCAGGTCGGGCTCCTGCCCTGCGGCCCACCACATCTTGATCGCCGTGAGCACGAGGAAGGCGCCGAACAGGTACAGGATCCAGTGGAAGCGTTGGATCGCCCAGGCGCCGACGACGATCATGACGGCGCGCATCAGCAGGGCGCCCAGGATTCCGATCATGAGCACGCGCTTCTGGAAGACCGCGGGCACGCCGAAGTACGTGAACAGCATCAGGAACACGAACACGTTGTCGACCGCGAGCGCCTTCTCGATCAGGTAGCCCGTCGTGAATTCGAATGCGGTGGCGTTCGCCGCAGCCGCGGCTTGGGGATCCGGTCCGGTTCCGCCGAGCTGCCACCAGAGCCAGCCAACAAACGCGAAGCTGACCGCGATCCAGGCCAGGGACCAGAGCGCCGCTTCGCGGATCGTGACTCGGTGCGCGCCCTGGCGATTGAGCGCGAAGAAGTCGACGACGAGCGCGGCGAAGACGAAGAAGGCGAACAGAGTCCAGAGCAGGGGACTGCCGATCGAGGACATGGACGCTCCCTGAGCGGGCGGCGCGCACCGAATGGGGACGGATCGCCCGTTCGGTCTCGCCGTGCGCGCCGTTGGCGCGTCCGCAGTGCCAGGTGGTGGCGTCAGGCGCCGCTGACGCTCCGTCCGTACTGACGACACTGCGGGAGCCCTGCGGCTCCGGCTACTCCCCTCGAGAGCGGGCGCAAGCTAGCGCGGGGCGGCCTGCCCGGGCAAGACCCGCGCGCACGGTGGGGCGGATCGCATCCGGGCGTCAGTGCGGCAGCGGCGCGGGCGCTCGCTCGGATTCGGCGCGCTCCTGCTCGGCCAGATAGCGGATCACGAGCCGGTTGAAGCGCGGCGCGAGCTCGGCGGCGACCAGGTGGCCGGCGTTCGGCAGGAGCACGAGGCGCGAGTCCTTGATGCGCGCGACGAGCTGCCGCGAGAGGTGCGGCGGGGTCAGGATGTCGCCCTCGCCGCACACGACCAGCGTGGGCGCGCCGATCGCTTCGACGCGATCGAGCGCGTCGTGCGCGATGCAGGCCTCGGCCTGGCGCGCGAACACGCGGTCGTCCATCGGCGCGTCGTCACGCAGGTAGAAGCGCCACATCGCGTCGATCAGGTCCTCCTGCTCCATGGTCGCGTCGCCGAGCGTCCAGATCAGGCGCTTCTTGATGCGCAGCTCGGCGGGCACGCCGAGCTCGACCATGCGCTTCCAGAGGTCGAGCACCGCGCGGCGCTTCGCGTCGGCGCGCGCGTACGTGCCGACCAGCACGAGCGATGCGACGCGGCGCGCGTGGGCAAGCGCGAGCTCCTGCGCGATCATGCCGCCGAGAAATCCGCCGAGCACGTGGGCGCGGGGCAGCTCGAGGTGATCGAGCAGCGCGCGCGCGTCCTCGGCCATCTCCACCGTCGAGAACGAGCCGCCGGGGTCCTCGGATTGGCCGGCGCCGCGGTTGTCGAAGATGATGCAGCGCCGCCCCGCGCGGACCAGGTCGGGCACGGTGACGGATAGCCAGCCCTGGCAGGTTCCGCCCATCCCCATGATCAGCAAGAGCGGCGTTCCGGCGCTCTCGCCGTGGATCTCGTAGTGGATCGCAAACCCGCGCGTATGGAAGCTCGGCATCGCGGCCATCGTACTCCCGCGGCGGCCAGATTTTCCTACCGGATCTGCGCGCGATCGTGGCAAAATGCTCCCATGCTGTCTGCCGGGAAGACCCTGGGCGTGGCAGTCCTCGCCCTCCTGGTCGCGGGCCCTGCGCGCGCGGACCGGATCGCGTTCACGGCCTGGTTCACCGGCAACGACCTCACGATCCAGAACGACTCGGATCTGTACGGGATCACCGCGGTCTCGGTCACGATCGGCGACACGGCGTACAACTACGACGCCTCGAACGGATCGTTCTCGCTCGGCAGCGGCTCGTTCGTTCTGGCGGACCCGGACTCGGTCGACGACGCGCTGCGCTCCGACGTGCTCTCGTACACGTTCACGGGCTTCGACCCGGGAGAGCGCTTCGTAGCCGGGGTCGACATCGATCCCGATTCGGGCAACTCGTCGTGCTGCACCCTCGCGGGCGTGCTGTTCAACAACGGCGACGCCGCGAACGCCGAGGTCATGGTGTCGTTCACGAACGATCTCTTCCTGGCCGCCGAAGCGGGCGACACCCTCTCGAGCTGCGCGGTGTTCGGCGAGTGCAGCACGGGCGCGAGCTTCGAGCTTCCCGAGCCGGGCCTCCTGCTTCTGCTCGGCGCGTCCGCGGTCGTGTTCGCCGCGTTGCGCCGCCGCTCCGCCTAGAACTCCTCGAAGCAGTTCTGCGGAACGCGGAGATCGGCGGCGCGGGCGTCGATCTCCTGCTCGCGGGTCTCCGCCTTCTCGAGCCGGCGTTCCGCGGCGGCGATGCGCGCGTCGCGATAGTGCCCCATGCCCGAGAGCGGGATCGACTCGGCGGCTTCGAGCGCCTCCTGGGCCTCGGTCACGCGCTGGCGCGCTGCCCGCCAGCTCTCGACGAGGTCGCGATTGGCCGCGCACGGGTCGACGTCCTCGAGCGCGCGAGCGGCCGCGGCGGGCCGGATCGCCGGCGCTGCAGGCTTCGGCGCGGACGCCGCCGGCTTCGGCGCCGGCGCAGGCGGCTTCGCCGGCACGACCACGATCCGGCCGCTCGCGTCCTGGATCACGATGGTCTCGGCGCCCGCCTCGTCGGCGAGCGCGTCGGGGGAGGCGAAGACCAGCAGCGCGGTGGCGAGCCAGAGCCCGCCGCGCGTCACCGGCTGCCCTTCTTCAGCTCCTGCAGCACGAGGCGCGCCAGCGCCTTCAGCGTCTCGAACACGCCCTTGCCCGACTGCGCGGCGGCCTCGAAGTCGGGGATCTTGCCGGTCGGGTTGAGCGAGCTCTTGAGCTCCTCGAGCGCCACCGCGTTGGGCAGGTCGCGCTTGTTGTACTGCAGCACGACGGGGATCTTGTCGAAGTCGTAGCCCTGCTCGCGCAGGTTCGAGCGCAGGTTCTCGAGCGACTCGATGTTCGCCTCGAAGCGCTCCTCCTGGCTGTCGGCCACGAACACCACGCCGTCCACGCCCTTCAGGATCAGCTTGCGGCTGGCGTCGTAGAACACCTGACCCGGAACGGTGTAGAGGTGGAAGCGGGTCTTGAAGCCGCGGATCTCGCCGAGCGAGAGCGGCAGGAAGTCGAAGAACAGCGTGCGCTCGGTCTCGGTGGCGAGCGAGATCATCTTGCCCTTGGCGTCGGCCGCGGTCTTCTCGTAGATGTACTTCAGGTTCGTGGTCTTGCCGCACAGACCCGGCCCGTAGTAGACGAGCTTGCAGTTGATCTCGCGCGCGCTGTAGTTGATGAACGCCATGGGGAGTGCCTAGTCCGAGAACAGGTTGTCGATGTCTTCGTCGCTGATTTCCGCGAAAGGCGACGCAGGACCATCCGCGTCCGAATCCGCCTCGGCTCTCTTGAAGATCTCGTCGAACAGCTCGGAAAGCTTGTGGCCCGCCTTCTTCACGCGCAGGCGCACGAGCCCGAGCGAGCTGCGCTCGTCGAACACGACCACCAGGATGATGCGCTGCGCGACCAGCGTGATGTGCACGTTGTCGCGCTCGCCCTGGTGGAAGTGGGTCGGGAAGTCGGGCTCGCCGATCACCTTCGCCAGTCCCTGCGTGGCGGCGACGTTGCCCGCCACGAGCGACGCGAGCGACGTGGTGTCGATGCCCTTCAGCTCGCCGGCCTCGGTCACGAGCTGGCCGTTGCGGTCCACGAGGAAGATCGCCTTGGCGTTGGCGTCCTCGACCAGCCGCTCGGTGACCGACAAGAGCTTGCGATGGTCGTCCTCGTAGAGCACTAGCTGCGGCGTCAACGACATCGCATCGGTCCCTCGTAAGGCTTCGATCTGTCTAGGAAATTCCCCGCGGCGAGACTAGCAGAGGCGGATTTCCAGTGACAAGCCGATTTCACGCACAGGGATCGGCGGCGCGCTCTCAGGCCTTGAACGAGCGGCGATTCTCGAGCGACTTTCGCAGCGTGATCGGGTCGACGTACTCGAGGTCGCCGCCGATCGGCATGCCGTAGCCGATGCGGGTGACGGGTACGCCGTAGGCGGCGACGCGATCGGCGACGTAGAGCGCGGTGGCCTCGCCTTCCGGGTTGGGATTGGTGGCGAGAATGACCTCGTCGATCCCGCCGCGCTCGAGCCGCTTGGCGAGCGCGTCGATGCGCAGCGACTCCGGGCCGACGCCGTCGAGCGGCGCGATCGTCCCGCCGAGCACGTGGTAGCGGCCCTTGTAGCTGCCGCTGCTCTCGATCGACGCCAGGTCCGCCGGCTCCTCGACCACGCACACCAGGCGCGCGTCGCGCGTGTCGTCGCGGCAGATCTCGCACGGCGAGCGCGCGGTCAGGTTGAAGCACTCCTCGCACAGGCGGATGTCGCTGCGCAGGCGCAGGATCGCCTGGCCGAGCTCGGACGCGTAGCTCTCGGGCGCCGAGAGCAGGTAGTAGGCGAGCCGCGTCGCCGTCTTCTCGCCCACGCCGGGCAGGCGGCGCAGCGCCTTCACCAGCCGCTCGATCGGTTCGTGCTCGCTCACGCGCCGCCGCCACCCCCGCGGGACATCGGCCCGCCGCCCGATGTCGGGGGACCGAACCCGGGCGGGAGCGGCAGGCCAGTCACCGCCTGCATGGCGTCGCCCGCGAGCCGCGACGCCTTCTGCAGCGCCTGGTTCACCGCGGCGCGCACCAGGTCCTGGAGCATCGCGACGTCGCGCGGGTCGACGGCCTGCGGGTCGATCACGACGCGCGTGATCTCGAGCGCGCCGTTCGCGCTGACCTCGACCATGCCGCCGCCCACCGTCGCCGACACGGTCTGGTGTCGAAGCTCGTCCTGCACGCGGCGCAGCTTCTCGGAAAGCTCGCGCGCCTGCGCGAGCATGGCGCCCAGGTCGGGCGGCTCGCTCACGTGCCGCTCCGCGAAGGCGTGGCCAGCGCGCGCGTGTCGATCCGCACTTCGCGCAGCTCGGCGTCGAGCGCCTCGATCACCTCGCGCACGCGCGGGTGGGCCTTGGTCTCGCTGCGCACGCGCGCCTCGAGCGCGGAGCGCTGCTCGTGCGAGAGCACCGAGCGCCCGGGCGGAGGCGAGGCCGCCGCCAGCCCGTCCTCGCCCGCGCTCGCCGTCAGGTACTCGGCGTCGTCGGGCAGCGGGGGCTCGTCGGCGGGGGCGAGCGCCGCGGCGGAAGCGGCTGGGGTGGCAACGGGCGTGGGCGGGACCGGCGCGGCTGCGGCCGGCGGTGGTGCGGGCGGCGCTGCCGCAGGGAGCGCTGCCGCGGGCGCGGCTTGCCGCTCCGGCGGCTTGCGCGCGCCGTCGGACGCGGGCGCGGGTCGTCCGGAGCCGCGCGGCGCGCCGCCGGATCCCGGTGCGGACCCACCGCCCGGGCCGCCCTGGGGTCCCGACCCGTCGAGCGCGTCGAGCTTCTGCACCAGCGCGGCGAGCGACTCCGCCTCGGGCAGCGTCGCGAGCCGCAGCACGGCCATCTCGAGCGCGTGCTCCTGGCGCGTGGCGAACGGCAGCTCGCCGATGCGAGAGAGCAGCACGCGGAACAGGCGCTGCAGCGTCTCGGGATCGTGCGGCTTCGCGCGCGCGCGCAGCTCGGCCAGCGCGTCGGGCGCGGCGTCGATCATGCCGGCGGGATCCTCGACCAGACGCGCGACCACCAGGTCGCGCAGCTCGGCGAGCAGATCTCCCGCCAGCCGCGCGGGATCAGCGCCCTGCTCGAGCACGCGGCGCAGCGCCTCCAGCGCGCGCGCGGGCTCGCGCGCGAGCACGGGCTCGATCACGTCGACCAGGAGCTTGCGGTCGATCAGGTCGAGGATGGCGATCGCGTCGGCGTCGCCGATCTGCTTGCCGAGCGCGCTGGTCAGCCGGTCGAGCAGCGTCAGCGCATCGCGCCCGCTGCCGTCGGCCTCGCGCGCGACCGTGCGCAGCACCGTCTCCGACACCTCGATCCCGTCCGCGCTGCAGATCTTGCCGAGCAGCGTCAGGAGCTCGGCGTTGCCGAGCTTGCGCAGGTCGAATCGCTGGACGCGCGAGAGCACGGTGATCGGGATCTTCTGCGGGTCGGTCGTGGCGAGGATGAACAGGCTCTGCGGCGGCGGCTCCTCGAGCGTCTTGAGCAGCGCGTTGAACGCCGGCGTCGAGAGCATGTGCACTTCGTCGATGATGAAGATGCGGTGCTTCCCGGGCGCGGCGGCGTAGCGCACGCTCTCGCGGATCTCGCGCACGTTGTCGACGCCGGTGTTGCTCGCGGCGTCGATCTCCTGCACGTCGAGCGAGGTGCCGGCCGCGATCTCGAGACAAGGCGAGCAGCGCCCGCAGGGCTTCTCGGTCGGGCCCTCGTCGCAGTTCAGCGCGCGCGCCAGGATGCGCGCGATCGTGGTCTTCGCGACGCCGCGCGGGCCCGTGAGCAGGATCGCGTGCGGCACGCGGCCGAGCCGCAGCGCGTTGCGCAGCGCGGTGACGACGTGCCGCTGGCCCTCGATCTCGTCGAAGGTCTTGGGCCGGAAACGCCGCGCGAGGACCTCGTAGCTCATGACTCGCGCATCATGTCAGGGGGCATAAGAGGGGGGAACTCCGGATCCATCGCCGTGGGTGATCGCTGGGCCGATCCGGCCACCTGGAAAGCGCCGCTACCGTTGCTTCCTTCCGGACCTGGCGGGGTTCACGGGCCAGCCACCGGCCGGGACCCAGCGATCACCGACGGCGATGGATCGCGGGACTCTAACCTCGCGCCGCCCTCGGGTAAACCGGAGCCGGCCGGCTCGTCGGCGCGCGGCGGCGCGGGCTCGCGTCCGAGCTTGCGCAGCATCAGCGCCGCGACCGTCGCGCGCTGCGCGAGGCTCGGCAGCTCGATGTACTCGTGCTCCGTGTGCGCGCCGCCGCCGCGCACGCCCATCGAGTCGAGCGTCGGCAGCCCCGCCTCGGCCATGATCGAGCCGTCGGTCACGCCCGCGGAGTGCACGGCCTCCGGCGTCGGCAGCTGGAGCTGCGCCGCGACCTCGCGCTGCAGCGCGAGGAGCTTGCGCACCTCGGGCGTCTCGGGCTTGGGCGGCCGGTGCAGCGTGCCCCACAGCTTCGCGCTGGTGCCGGCGCCGTCGTTGGCCTGCGCGATGCGCTCGAGCTGGCGCTGCACCTCGCGTCCCTGCTCGATCTCGTCGTAGCGCACGTCGATCCAGGCCTCGGCGTGATCGGGCACGATGTTGCGCTTGGTGCCGCCCGAGATCGTGCCGACGTTCAGGATGATGCCGCGGTTGTAGTCGGTGAGCGATTCGATCGCGAGCACCTTCTTGGCCAGCGCCACGATCGCGCTGCGCCCGTCGCGCTGCGCGGTCGCGACGTGCGAGGCGACGCCCTGCACCGACAGGTGGAACTGGCCCACGCCGCTGCGCGAGCGCGCCATCTCGCCGCCCTCGCGCGAGGACTCGAACACGAAGCCGAGCTGCGCTCGCTTCGCTTCGGCGATGATGCGCGCGCGCGAGCCGAGCGAGCCGATCTCCTCGTCGGCGTTCACGAGCACGGTGTAGTCCGCGCGCGCGAGATCCCCGCTCTCGGCCAGCGCGCGCAGCGCGTAGAGCATCACCACGAGCCCGCCCTTCATGTCGGCCACGCCCGGGCCGAGCGCGCGCCGCGGGTGGTTCGGATCGGGGGCGTACTTCTGGAACGGGGAGTCGAGCTCGAAGACCGTGTCCATGTGCCCCACCAGCAGGAAGTGGCGCGCCGACTCGGGCGAGACCTGCGCCTTGCGCTCGGCGACCACCAGCGGACCGGTGCGCGCGTCCTTGCGGTCGGGGTGGTCGAGCGGCGCGCCGGGCTCGATCGCGACCTCGAAGCCGATCGCCGTGAGCGCCTCCGCGATCAGCGGGGCGAACGCCTCGAGCCCGGCCGTGTTCCAGGTGCCGGTGTTCCGGTCGACCCAGTCCGCGAGCAGCGCCTCCATCTCGGGCTGCTGCTCGCCGAGCAGCACGCGCAGCTCGAGGTCCTCGGCGTCGAGCTGGGCGCGCGCCGCGCCGGCCGGCCCGACGGCGAACGCGCAGGCGGCGAGCGCACACAGACCGAGCCGAAGCCGCGCGAACCCCCGCATGGCGCGCATCTTACACAGCGACGTCGGAGCGCGTACACTGCGCGGGGAAATGCGCGCAGCCCCGCGAGTCTCCATCCCGATCGCGCTGACCGCGGCGATCGTCGCGATCACCATCGCCCTGACCGTCGGCTGGCAGATCCTGGTCGTGCGCGAATTCGAGGCCTTCGCGGAGGGCTTCACCCCCGTCCACTGGCTGCTGGTGATCCTGGGCTCGAGCTTCTTCGCGCTGATCATCACCGTGCTGATCCTGCAGGCGGTCTGGCTGGTGCGCGAGATCCGCTCGAACCAGCGCCAGCAGACCTTCATGGACGCCGTCACGCACGAGCTGCACACGCCGCTGGCCTCGCTGCGGCTCTACCTGGACACGCTGCGCGGGCGCGAGCTGCCCGTCGAGCGGCGCGACGAGTTCCTCGAGATCATGGCCGAGGACCTCGAGCGGCTGCAGCGCACGATCGACCAGATCCTGTCCGCGGCGCGGGCGGATTCGAAGAGCGCGCGGCGCGAGTCTGTCGACGTGGCGCAGCTCCTGGTCGAGTGCACGAGCGACGCGCGCGAGCGCTTCGGCCTGGCGGCGGAGGCGATCCTGGTCGAGGTGCCGCGCGGCGCGCGCGTGCGCGGCGACGCGGAGCAGCTGCGCGTCGCGTTCCGCAACCTGATCGAGAACGCGATCCGCTACGCGGGCGGCGAGGTGCACGTCGAGGTCCGCGTGCGCCCGGTCAGCGCGCGCTGGCTCGAGGTCGAGGTCTCGGACCTCGGGCTCGGCATTCCCGCCTCGGCGCTCGACCGCGTGTTCGCGCGCTTCTCGCGGCTCCAGCACGAGGCCGTCCGCACCGTGCGCGGACTCGGCCTCGGCCTGTACATCGTGCGCAACGTCGCGCGCGCGCACGGCGGCAGCGTGCGCGCCGAGAGCGACGGCGAGGGCAAGGGCAGCCGCTTCATCCTGACGCTCCCCGGCCATGTCGACGAAAGAGCGCGTCCTCATCGTTGAGGACGAGGAGCACCTCGCGCGCGGCCTGGCCTTCAACCTGGAGGCCGAGGGCTACCGGGTGGAGCTCGCGGAGCGCGGCGAGCAGGCGCTGGCGCGGCTGTTCGACGCGAGCGCGCCGCCCGTCGACCTGGTGCTGCTCGACGTGATGCTGCCGGGGATCTCGGGCTTCGACGTGGTGGCCAAGCTGCGCGCGGAGGAGCACAGCGTGCCGGTGCTCCTGTTGACCGCGCGCGACGCGGCCGCCGACATCGTGCGCGGGCTCGACTTCGGGGCCGACGACTACCTGACCAAGCCCTTCTCGCTGCCCGTGCTGCTCGCGCGCGCGCGCACGCTCCTGCGCCGCATTCCGCGCGCCGAGGAGGAGAGCGAGACGCCCGCGCCGTTCGTGATCGGCAGCGCCACGGTGTACCCGGAGCGCTTCGAGCTCGAGCGCGACGGGCGCGCCGTGTCGCTCACGGCCAAGGAGCAGGCGCTCCTGCTCCTGCTCTGGAGCCGGCGCGGTGCGGCCGTGTCGCGCGGCGACATCCTGCAGGAGGTCTGGGACCTGCACCCCGAGACGCGCACGCGCGTGGTCGACACGTTCGTGCTGCGCCTGCGCAAGCTGATCGAGCCGGATCCGTCGAGCCCGCGGCATCTGCTGTCGGTGCGCTCGTTCGGCTACAAGCTGGTGGAAGAGCCCGCGGCCGGCTGAAGTTCTGCGTTCCGCCGCCGATTCGAGGGCATGCAAACCGCCCGCAGAGCATGGGCGTCGTGCGCAGCCACGCTGCTGTGTCTCGCGTGTGCCTCCGCGCCTCCGGCCCCTACACCAGGAAGAGGCACGCTGTACGGCGATCTCGAGCTCCTTCCGCGCGCAGGCGTGACCATGCCCGCCAAGGGCGGCGGCGCGTACAGCGACCGGCGCATGGTCGACGTGGAGCTGGTCGACTACGCGCGTCCGGGCTTCGCGGTCGTCTGGCTCGACGGCCCGGCGGAGCCGGCCTCGGGCGCGCGGCTCGCGATCCGCGCCAACGAGTTCGAGACGCGGCTCGAGCCGGCCTGGGCCGCGCTCAGCGCGGGCGGAACGCTCGACGTCACCAACCTGACGCGCGAGACCCACACCGTCTCGTGTCCCTCGCTCGGCGTCGTGAAGAAGCTCGCGCCGGGCGAGCAGCTCTCGGTGCGCGTGCCCGAATCGGGCAGCCACCCGCTGTTCCTGCTCGACCGCCCGCAGATCGAAGGCGGCGTGTTCGCCGCCGGCGGGCCGTTCAGCGTGCTCACGACGTCGGGCCGCTACGAGCTGCGCGACCTGGCGCCCGGCACCGCGCGCCTGCACGTCTGGCACCCGCGTCTGCCGCCCGTCGAGCGCCGCGTCGAGGTCCTCGCCGACCAGGTCCAGGAGATCGATCTCGAGATGGGTGTCGGGCACGGCCAGGAGGAGGCCTCGCGATGAAGGCGTGTCGATCCGCCGCAGCTCTCGCGTTCTGGTGCGCGCTCGCTCCGCTCGCGGGGGCCGAGGAGGCGCCGAGCCAGCAGGAGCTCGACGCGCTGTACGAGACCGTGTCCCGGCTCGAGCACCGCATCAACGAGCTCGAGGCCGAGCGCACGGTGACCGGCTCCGGCGGCGGCGGCCGTGCCGACTGGTCGGAGCGCATCCGCCTGTCCGGCAGCGCCGAGCTCGACTACCTGCAGGGCTCGGGCGAGGACTACGGCCTGTACGAGGAAGGCTCGACCCAGATCTACGACACGAGGATCTTCGTGGACGCCGACCTCGGCAGCGACGCGCGCATCGGCGAGTCCACCGTGTTCCGCGACGCCGGCTTCACCTTCGAGTGGAACCTCGTCCGGCTGGGCATGGTGCGCAACGAGGTCGGCGACATGTACGTCGACCTGCGCGGCCTCGGCGGCCGCGACTTCCTGAATCTCGAGGCCGGCCGCTTCCAGATCCCGTTCGGCGAGAACTACCATCGCTTCGGCCGGGGCCGCCCCACGGATCCGTTCATCGCGCTATCCGCCGCGCCGCCCTGGTTCTGGGACGAGGGCATCAAGCTGTGGGGCAAGAGCTCGAACGGGCGCTTCGGCTACGTCGTCTCGGTCACCGACGGCGAGGGCGGGATCAATCTCGAGAGCAACTCCTCGAAGCAGATCACGCTCAAGCTCTCCTGGGATCCGTCGGAGTGGCTGCACCTGTCGGCGAGCGGGCTGCGCACCGGCAAGCTCGGCTCGAGCGACACGCCGGCGGTCGGCGCGGTCTGGCTGGGCGAGGCCTTTCCCCGCTCGTTCGGGGCAGGCTCAAGCACTGCGAACTACTACAAGGGCGCGCCGGTGCCCAACGGCCCGAACGAGCTCTCGAACGTCACTGTGATCGGCGCAGACGCGATCCTGAACTTCGGTGGGGCGCGCATCTGGCTGGCCGCGGGCAACGCGAGCTTCGACTCGAGCGGGCCGTCGATCTACGACCGCGATCTCTCCTACTGGCTGGCTGAGGTGGTGTACCAGCTGCGCGAGCTGTCGCCCGCGCTCGATCCGATCTACCTGGCGGTGCGCGCGAACGGGCTCGGCACCTACGACAAGGACGAGGGCTACCTGCTCGACTTCCGCTACCGCGACATCGGCTACAACATGCGCGCGCTCGACGCCTACGCCTTCGCGCTCGGCCTGCCGCTCGGCAGCAACATGGTGCTCAAGGCGCAGTACGCGATCCAGAACATGGACCTCGTGCGCGGCATCACGGACGAGGACATCCGCGACGCCGCGAACGACGCGGACTTCTTCGGGATGGAGATCGGTGTCCACTTCTAGGCGATGGCTCGCGGCGCCGCTGCTGGCGCTCGCGCTGGTCTCGAGCCCGGCCCTCGCGGGCGACGTGAAGGGCCGGCTCTCGCTCGACGTCGAGGGCGCGTCGCTCGACCGCGCCGGGCCGGTGGTCGTGTACCTCGAGGGCACCGATTCGCCGCTGGTCACCACGCCGCGCGCGCGTCCGCTCGAGATCCGCCAGCAGGACGCCACCTTCACGCCGGGCTTCCTCGCCATCGCCGCCGGCGAGACGGTCGTCATGCCGAACGACGACGTGATCTTCCACAACGTGTTCTCGTACTCGACGCCGAACGACTTCGACCTGGGGCTGTATCCGCGCGGCGAGTCGCGCGCCAAGACCTTCCAGTACCCGGGCGTGGTGCGGCTCTACTGCTCGATCCACGAGTCGATGAACGCGACCATCTTCGTGGCGCCGTCGAGCCATTTCGCGATCGTGGGCGCGGGGGGATCGTTCGCGATTCGCGACGTGCCGCCGGGCAAGTACCGGCTGCGCACCTGGAACCGTCGACTCCCGCCGGCGTCGCAGCTGGTCGAGGTCGGTCCCGGCGATGCCGTCGTGACCGAGCTCGTCGTCGCCGCCGACACGCACTAGGCCGCGATGAGCCTGCGCGCGCGGCTGATCGCGATCCTGTGCGCGACGGCGGCGATCGCGACCGCGCTCGCGCTGGCGTTCCAGCACCGCACGTTGGCGCGCGACCTCGAGAACGCCGCGGCCGCGCGGCTCGAGCGCTCCGCGTCCGGCGCGAACACGCTGGTCGAGGCGCACCTGGCGAGCCTGCTCGAGCGCTACCGCGCGATCAGCGGCACGCCGCAGCTGCGCGCGAACCTCGAGCTCGAGGATCCGCCCACGCTCGCGCACTTCGCCGAGGAGCTGCGCCGCAACTCGAACGCCGTGCGGCTCGCGTTCACGGATCTGCGCGGCCGGCTGGTGGCGGCCTCGGGCGAGACCACGCTCGACTCCGAGCTCCTGTACGACCCCACGCCGCGGCTGATCGCGCGCAGGGGCGAGCTGTTCGCGCTGGTCAGCGTCGAGATCGGCGCGCAGGACGAGCCGGTCGGGCGGCTGCTCGTCGCCGAGCGGATCGCCCCGGACACGCTCGCGCGCTGGGGCGAGCTGTGCGGCGCGCACGTCGTGCTCGGACCCGTCGCCGGCTCGGCGCGGCCCGCTCCCGATCCGGACGCGCTGCAGCGGGCGGTGCGCGCCGTCGGCGGCGGCGAGCTGCGCGTCGAGTCCAAGCTCGACGCCGAGCACGCGGCGCTCGACCGCTCGCGCGTGTTCCTGCTCGGCGCCGGCCTGATCGCGCTGATCGGGGCGCTCGGCGCGAGCCTGGTGCTGTCGCGCAGCCTGGTGTCGGCGATGCGCGAGCTGCTCGGCGCGGCCGAGCGGATCGGCCGCGGCGATCTGTCCGTGCGGCTCGAGCTCCGGCGCGGCGACGAGATCGGCGACGTCGCGCGCGCGGTGAACGAGATGGCGGGCCGGCTCGAGGCGAACGCCTCGGACCTGCGCAACCAGCACCTGGCGCTGATCGAGGCGAAGGAGCGCGCGGAGGAGGCCAGCCGGGCCAAGACCGACTTCCTGGCCAACGTGAGCCACGAGATCCGCACGCCGATGACCGCCGTGCTCGGCTACACCGATCTGTTGCTGGCGGGCTCGGGCGAAGCCGGCGAGCGCGAGGTCTGGGCCGCGGCCGTGCGCCGCAACGGTTCGCAGCTGCTCGACCTGATCGACGGCATCCTCGACGTGTCGCGCCTGGAGAGCGACCGGCTCGAGGTGCAGAAGCGCGCTTGCCTGCTCCGCGAGGTGGTCGACCCCGTCGCCACCACGGCGCGCGCCGAGGCGCGCGAGAAGGGGCTCGCGTTCGAGTGCGACATCGCGGACGGGGCGCCCGAGGCGGTCGAGTCCGATCCCGCGCGGCTGCGCCAGATCCTGGCCAACCTGCTGCGCAACGCGGTGAAGTTCACGGCCGCGGGCTCGGTGAGCCTGCGCGTCTCGCGCCCGGCGGGCTCGAGCTCACGGCTCCTGTTCGAGGTGACCGATTCCGGTGTCGGGATCCCCGCCAAGGACCACGAACGCATCTTCGTGCCCTTCGGCCAGGTCGACGCCTCGCACACGCGCCGCTTCGGCGGAGCGGGCCTCGGGCTCGCGCTCTCGCGCCGGCTCGCGAAGCTGCTCGGCGGAACGCTCGGCGTGTCGAGCGAGCTCGGGCGCGGCAGCACGTTCCGGCTCGAGATCGAGGCGCCCGAGGTCGCGCCCGCGCAGCCCGAGACGCAGAGCCGGCGCGCGCGCGTGCTGGTCGCGGAGGACGGGCCCGACAACCAGCGCCTGATCCGGGCGCTCCTGCGCCCGCGCGCCGACGTTGTGCTGGTCGAGAACGGAGCGCAGGCGCTCGCGCAGGCGCTCGCCGCGCTCGACGCGGGCGAGCCCTTCGACCTTGTGCTGATGGACATGCAGATGCCGGTGATGGACGGCTACGAGGCGACCCTGCGCCTGCGCGAGAGCGGCTACAGCGCGCCGATCGTCGCGCTCACCGCGCACGCGATGAGCGGCGACCGCGAGCGCTGCCTGGCCGCCGGCTGCGACGAGTACCTGACCAAGCCGATCGACCGCGCGCGCCTGTTCGACTGTCTGGCGAGCTTCACGGCGGAGACCAAGGGCGAGGAGGGCGAGACCGCCTGCTAGAGTCGCGCGCGTGCCGCGTCTCGAGCTCGTGATCTTCGACTGCGACGGCGTGCTCGTGGACAGCGAGCCGATCTGGAATCGCACCCTCGCAGAGGCGCTGACGGAGATCGGGCTCCCGACGACCGAGGAGTCGGCGATGCGCGACTACATGGGGCTCTCCTGGGCGGCGGCGTTCGAGCGGTTCGCTGCGCAGCTCGGCCGCCCGCTGCCGCCCGACTTCGAGCCGCGCTTCTGGGCGCGCGCAGAGGCTGCACAGCGCGCGGAACTCCAGCCGGTGCCCGGCGTCCACGACGCTCTCGCCCGGATGACGACTCCGACGTGCGTCGCGTCGAGTGGCCGGATCGACAAGATGCGCATCACGCTCGGACTGACGGGCCTGTGGGAGCACTTCGAGGGCCGGATTTTCTGCGCAGCGGACGTGCCGCGCGCGAAGCCTTTTCCCGACCTCTTCCTCCACGCCGCGGCGCGCATGGGCGCCGCTCCGTCCGCGTGCGCGGTGGTCGAGGACAGCCCGCGCGGGGTCGAGGCCGGCGTGGCGGCAGGCATGCGCGTGCTCGGCTACGCCGCGCGCACCGACGCGGCCGAGCTCGCACGCGCGGGTGCGGAGGTGTTCGCGGACATGCGGCTCCTGCCCGACCTGCTCGCGCGCGCAGCGAGCCGAAGGCGAGCGTAGGATACGACCGCATGGGCTGGGCGAACTTCTCGGGTCGGGTCGCGTTCACGCCCGCGCTGCACGTGCGGCCGAAG
>Ga0187893_10004638_pt1 | contig 25852 bp, 17 predicted proteins | sample MA1701074metaG_FD_139574 | JGI IMG/M metagenome (GOLD analysis project Ga0187893, IMG submission 139574) | White microbial mat communities from a basaltic lava cave in the Kipuka Kanohina Cave System on the Island of Hawaii, USA - MA170107-4 metaG ... | reverse complement strand
CTAGTCACGTGTGTTCCGTCCATCAAACGAAGGGGGTCGGGGATCTCGTATGGCGGAACCCTGGACTCGTCGTAGTTCAGAATTGCCTTCCTGGTTTGTCCTGAGACGATCCCTGGACCGTGCGAGGCGAGAAAGATAACCAAAGCGAGAGTCAACTGAGGTGTTCGCATTGAAATATATCATACAGTATTCTCTACCAACGCCACTACATTTTTCTTCAGAACCCATGAGGACGTGCTGACCGCTCTTGCGGAGTACGGCGGCTATAAAGAACCTCAATTGACGACACAAATTCCCCTTGACGCGCAAATATATGTATGATAGCATTCCATCTAACGAATCGAGGTCCGTATCAAATGAAACAACTTTCTTCACTTCTCACCTTCCTGCTTGCAGCTTTCTTCTGGCTTGGCGGGACAATCTCAGCTCAAGTGACAAGCACCATCCAAGGGCGGATCTCCGACCCGTCAGGAGCGGTAATCGCCGGCTCCGCGATCCGGATCGCCAATGAGGCTACAGGAGTCTTCCGTACGGCCGAGTCATTATCCGACGGCTACTACCGTGTACCCGGTCTGCTAGCAGGCCGCTACGAAATCCGTGTTGAGCAGGCCGGTTTCAGGACGCTGATTAGAAGAGGCATTGAGTTGAACTCGGAGACTTCGCTCCAGGTCGATTTCACCCTTCAGGTCGGCGACACCGTGCAGACTGTGGAAGTGACTTCCGCGATCCCGCAGGTGGAAACGACGGAGGCGCGCATCTCGCGCGTCGTAAGCGCCGAGCAGATCCGTTCGTTGCCCGCGATCGGAAGAGGCCTGATGTGGCTTACTGTCACGGCGCCCGGGATACAAGGCAAGGCGGAAGACACGCGAAACACCAATTGCTGCGACGCCCTCTCCAGCGGCGCTTCGCCGGCTCTTTCGAGCGGCGGAAGCGAGCGGAAAGCGGCGTTCTTTGTCGACGGGATCGCAATGCACTATGGCGATTCGTCGGGTTGGAATCTCGCGTTCACGCCGAACCTGGACTCGGTCGAGGAGATGCGTGTGTCCACGAATCCGACCTCCGCCGAAGAAGGGATCCTCAGCGGCGTGCAAGTGCAGATGGTGACCAAGGGCGGAACGAACACAATTCATGGAACGGGCCACTATACCTTTCTTGAAGACTCGTTCAACGCCGTTCCGTTCGGCGCGCGGAGGCAAACGATCGGCAACTGGTACCAGCGGTTCTTTGGCGGCACGATCGGTGGGCCGGCGATCAAGGACCGGCTGTTCTTCTTTGGCGCATACGAGGGTCTTCGGGAAAGACGTGCCGCGCCGGGGGGCACGACGTTAACTGTTGAGACTGAGGCGTTCAAGAATTGGGTCACGAGCACCCGGCCGAATTCGTTTGCCGCCAAGGTGCTTGGCGCAGACGCGCCCTATCGGTATCCGACTGAGAACCTCAGAGACATAAACGGAGATGGCGTGATGGACCTCGGAACGTTGGCGTTAGACCGCCCAAGCAATCGGACCGGGAGCCAGATCAACGGGCGTGTGGACTACGTCACCAAAAGCGCGAAAGACCGCTTCTATGGGACCTACTGGCGAACGACACCGACTCAAGAGATTCTAGGCCTTCGGGCAGGCAACGATTTCGATCGCATCACGGGAGCGGAAATGGTCAGCGGGGTGCACTCACACACTTTCACGCCGAACAGCCTAAACGAATTTCGATTCTCCACGCTTGATGGTTTCAATTGGGACCAGAAACTCAAGGCAGGCGGTTACCACATCCCTTGTGTCCTTACCAATGACGGTCTTCAACTGGGTCCGTCACAACTCGGCAGCGGATGCTCGTTCTCCCTGGAAGTCCAGAATTCCCGTCCGTACGATCTGAGAGATACCTTTTCCTGGAATCGGGGCGCTCACTCCTGGAAGTTCGGCGGCAGCTACCGACGCGTCTATCTGACGGATCCGACTTACATCACGGGCGACGTCCCCCAGTACAATTTCCAGAGCATCATCGATTTCGCCAACGACAATGCTTTTCAAGAGACCAGGAACGTGGATGCCGCAACCGGAAAACAACGCGATCCGTTCGTGGAGGTCTTGAATCAACAGCTTTCCTTTTTCGCGCAGAACTCGTGGCAGGTCCGTCCTGGTCTGACGTTCACTTTCGGGTTGCGGTGGGACCTCTACGATCCGTTCAAGCTGGACGGCATCCAGCAGCCCAGAAACACGTTCGGCCCGGTATTCACCAGCGACCAACTCAATCCCCAAGGAGTGACCGCCATGCGAAACCAGAAACTCGCACGCGCATTCGGCCGCGACTGGAACAACTTTGGCCCGAGAATCAGCGTAGCGTGGGATCCCACCAAGAGCGGGCGCATGGTGATCCGCGGCGGATTCTTCGTTCTCTACGACGAGATTTCTTCGCTCGGCCTGTACCGTGGATACTATGCTAATCCGCCGATCGCCTCATTGGTGCAAGCCGGCCCTCAGTTTGGCATTCCGATCGTGTATGCCATCGCTCCTCAAGGCACTCGCGACTTCCCGGTTAATCCGGGGATGGTGGGTCCGAGGATCGATCCGGACCTCGGCATCTTTGTGGGCACGCGGCCGAACATCACCGGGCACCCGCAGGATTACAGGCAGCCGCTGGTTTACGACGTCAACGCCGCCTTCCAACGCCAGGTGTTCACCGATCTTGCGCTAACCATTTCCTACCACTACCGCCGCAACACGAACGACCAGTTCAATTTCGACGCAAACCGTTTTTCCGGCGATTTACTGGACGGACGACTGAACCGCATCAACCCGAACTATGGCGCGATCACGGCCCGCGCTAATTGGCTCAGGAGAATCTATCACGGCGTGGTTTTCGAAGCCAACAAGCGGCTTTCCGGCGGCTGGCAATTGAATACGTCGTACAGCTATCATAATGGCCGCACCAACAATGGCGACACCGAAGTTTTCAACCCGGACTTGGACTGGGCAAGGGACGAGAACGCGACGCATGTTGTCAAGATGAGTACGGTTTGGGATATTCCGTTCCTGCGCACGCGCAAGGACTTGGTGGGCAACGTACTTGGAGGCTGGCAACTGGCTTCCATCTGGAATTTCGAATCCGGGCCTTACTTCAACCCCTCCAGCGGAGCACAGTATGGCAGAGGAGGCGATTTTAACGCCGACGGAAGAAACGCCGACCGTCCCGACCTTCCCGCCGCCGACGTACCCCGCTCCTATAGCAAGTCCCAATGGATGAATGGAGCGCTCAGCGCTTCTGTATTCCCTCTTCCGCCGGTGGGTACGATTCGAAATGGCACTCTGCCTCGCAACTACTTTGTGGGTCCCGGATACGCGAGAATCGACGCGTCCCTCGTGAAGCGCGTCCTCATTAAGGAGCGAGTGACGGTCCAGTTCCAGGCACAGGCCTCCAATCTCCTGAACCGGGTCAATATTCTCGGCGTAAGTTCGGGTATCCAAGCGGCAACATTCGGGCGGGCGACCAGCTTCTATCCGATGCGCGCGGTGCAGATGTCGTTCAAGACAATTTTCTAGAGGCCGGTATGGCGGCAAGAAGTAGCCGTTGGAATTTTGCGGGAGGGACCGCTTCGGATGATTAGCAAAATCACACTCAAGGATGAACGCCTTCCGTCGTGGCCGGTCTCGGCGCTCGGCGCTACCGTAGTGGCCGGCGATCCACAGGGTGCAGGGCGCGTCGTCTTCGAAACAGCCGACAAAGTTGCATTTGCCGGAGCATGGAGCTGTTCGCCGGGCAGCTTCGATATGAGCTATGCCGGGGATGAAGTCATCTATGTCCTCGACGGCGAAGCGACAATCGCGCAGACTGGCGGGCCAGACGTGCACCTGCAAGCCGGCGATTTTTGCTACATGCCGCGGGGGTCTCAAACGCGCTGGACGATTCATAAGACGGTCCGCAAGGTCTTCTTCGGCAGGGGAGGAACCTAGGGAAAATGGCGACAGTCCCGGTGCCTGGAGATCGCCGTCAAAGCCGGGGAATTCGGCGCACAGACGCCGAGGATCCGTTCCTTCTTCGTCGCGATATTGGCCAGCGGACGGCAAATCGACTTCGGTCTGTAGATTCTCTTCCGATGATGCGACTTTTTTTCGTCTGTTACATTTTCACTTGGTTCGTTCAGGCTCAGACCACGTTCTATCGTGACGTGGCGCCACTCCTGCAAGAGCACTGCCAACAATGTCATCGGCCCGGGGAAGCAGCGCCTATGTCATTCGTGAATTTTCAGGAGAGCCGTCCGTGGGCGAAAGCGATTCGTGACGCGGTGTTGACCCGCAGAATGCCTCCCTGGTTTGCGGACCCGGCGCAAGGGAGATTCGTCAACGAACGCAGGTTGACGGACCGTGAGATCGAAACCGTTGTTCGCTGGGTGGATGGCGGCAGTGCGGAAGGGGATCCAAAAGACGCTCCCGCGCCCCGCAAGTTCGAAACGGGGTGGACCATCGGCAAACCGGACCTTGTGATCGAGATGCCCGTCGCTTTCACCGTGCCGGCTTCGGGAACGATTGAGTACACCTTGTTCGTCGTTCCCACCGGATTCACAGAAGATCGCTGGGTCGAAAAAGCGGAAGTGCGGCCTGGCAATCGAAGCGTCGTTCATCACTCGGTGGTCCAGGTGCGCGAGCCGGGCGCGGAGTATATGCAAGACGCAAAGCCAGGTGTACCCTTCGTCGAGCCGCCAGCGCCCGTCAAGAACCTGCCCGACACCGGGGAGGGAGCGTTCGGCTTTTCTCCCGGTCGCGGCGTGGAGGTGCTTGGTGCCTATGTGCCTGGGGGTGTTCCATACGAACTCGCTCCAGGCCAGGCGCGCCTCATTCGAAAGGGATCAGACCTCATCTTCGAGATGCACTATACGACCAGCGGCAAACCGGCCAAGGATCGGACGCAGGTCGGACTGATCTTCGCGAAGCAGCCGCCCAAGCAACGCGTCATCAATGCGTTGATCGTCAATGAGAACCTTCGCATTCCTCCGGGTGAACCGAATCATTATGTAGCCGCCCGAGTGAAGGTTCATGAAGAGGTCGATCTGGTGTCGATTTTTCCGCACATGCATGTGCGAGGGAAGGCATTCGAGTTCCGGGTCGTGACACCGGACGGCACAGCTGAAACTCTTCTTCGGGTCCCGAAGTACGACTTCAACTGGCAACTCACCTACTACCTCGACAAGTCCAAGAGGCTGCCGAAGGGCTCTACGATCGAGTGCATCGGCTGGTTCGACAACTCACCGAACAATAAGTCAAACCCAGACCCAAGCAAGGAAGTGCGTTGGGGCAATCAGACCTGGGAGGAGATGTTGATCGGATTTGTAGATTTGGCACTTCCTGTCGGGACGGACCCGAGGCGTATCATGGGCCCATCACCGTCCCAGAACAACGGCGAAGGGCGACGGCAATGAATATCCGATTCAAGATTGTTTTCATGTTGCCGGTTCTTCAATTGGCGACGCCGGCATCACACGGTGAGGACCTGTCATCGGCGGCCGTCCGTATTCTGCAAGCCAATTGCGCGCAATGCCACAACTCGTCGGTGAAGATGTCCGGTCTCGACGCATCATTACGGGACGGCTTGTTGAAAGGTGGAACTCGGGGATCGGCTTTGGCACCCGGGAAACCGGAAGCCAGTCTGATCATCCAGGCTGTCCGGCGGGCGAACAAATTGGCGATGCCCCCGGCGAAAGCGCTCTCCGAGGAAGACGTCCATACGCTGAGCCACTGGGTTGAGTCGGGCGCGCCTTGGCCGGCGGAAGACACATCGGCCCCAAAGTCGGTTGGCTCGCAGTGGTGGTCGTTCCAGAAGCTTATCGGCCCGCCGGTCCCGAAGTCCGATGCGAGCCGGGGCCGGAACGCCATCGATGAGTTCATCCTTGAAAAACTCAGTCGAGAAAAGCTGGCGCCGGCGCGGGAGGCGGACAGAGATATCCTGATCCGGCGGCTTTCTTTCAGCCTCACCGGACTCCCAGCCCCGGTACAAGACGTCGATGCGTTCGTGAAGGACAAGAGGCCGCAGGCTTACGGCGAACTCATCGAACGCCTGCTGGCATCTAAACACTATGGCGAGAAGTGGGGTCGGCATTGGATGGATCTGGTCCGCTACTCCGACACGATGGGATTCGAAGTTGATTCCTATATTGCGGATGCGTACCACTATCGAGACTGGGTGATTCGATCCTTCAACGACGACAAGCCCTACGATAAGTTCATCCGTGAACAGATTGCGGGCGACGAATTCTGGCCCGAAGAACCGGACGCTGTTACAGGAACCGGCTTTTTTTGCGTAGGCCCCAGCCGCGACACCTCGCCCGACCAAACCGACATCAATCGCGAAGAGACGCTAACGGATTATGTCGATACCACGGCGTCCGCATTCCTGGGCCTCACGTTCGGCTGCGCCCGTTGTCACGATCATAAGTTCGACCCGATTTCCCAGCGGGATTATTACCGCTTTCGAGCCGTCTTCGCGCCCATGGTGAAAACGCGCGTCGCGCTGGACCGCCTCGAATCCGAGGTTTACGAATTGAAAGAGAACGTGCGGGAGATCCAGGTGCGAGAAGCCGGCGCCCAGATCGCCATGGTACAGGCGCGGTGCCGGGAAAAAATTCAAGCGAGCAGAGCGGCGAAGGCGGGCACACAGATTAGCGACGAAGAGCTTCGGGCCTGCCTTAGCGGCACGGAGTTGGAGCAGCTTCATGTAATAGAACGCCGGCTGGTCTCCATATTCGCGACCTACCGTCCGAAGCCATTCGCTTGCGGAGTAGCCGATGTGGGCGATCATTCCCCGCGGACTCTGCTGCCCATTCGCGGAGTCGCAAGCGGAGAGCCGGTGAATGCGGGCTTTCCAGGCGTATTTGGCGGAGAAGATATCACGGATCGCGCCGGTCCCAGGGAAGGCACGGGGCCAATTCCGCTCAAGCCTACTACAGGACGGCGCAGGGCGTTAGCCGACTGGATTGCCGGCAACCCGCTCACGGCCCGCGTGATGGTGAACCGTATCTGGCAGCATCACTTTGGCAGGGGACTGGTGGCGACGCCGAGCGACTTTGGCATGCGGGGCCGCTCGCCCTCACACCCGGAACTGCTCGATTGGCTGGCCGTAGAATTTGTTGAGCATGGCTGGTCCGTCAAGCACATCCACCGGCTGATTCTGAATTCAGCAACTTACCGGCAAAGCGTGAATCCATCGCCGGAAGCGGCTGAGAAGGATCCGGAAAATATCTACGTTTCGCACTTCTCGCGGCGCAGGCTGAGTGCGGAGGAGCTTCGCGACGCCATGCTTGCCGCCTCCGGCACCCTGAACCTCAAGATGGGCGGTCGCCCGGTGGTTCCGCCGCTGGGTCCGGAGGAGCTCAAGGAACTCACGCAGCGCCCGGAGGAAGCATGGATTGTCACGGGCGACGTGGCGGAGCACAGCCGGCGCAGCATTTACCTGCTTCAGAAGCGAACTTTCCGCATGTCCATGATGGAGGCCTTCGACACGCCGGAAAGCTTGGTCACCTGCCCCCGTCGCGATAGCACAACCACGGCTCCCCAATCTCTGTCGCTGATGAACGGGACATTCGCGATGACGCTGGCGAACGTGCTCGCCGCGCGGCTTGCCGCACAATTCACCCAATCCGAGGCTCTAGTTCGCGCCGCGTGGCAGGAGACCCTTTCGCGCGATCCGTCGGCCCGGGAACTTAAGGTCGGCGAGGAATTTCTCGCCTTGCAGATCGCCAACACGGGCTCGCGCGAAGCCGCGTTGCGGGAGCTCGCGCGAGGACTATTTAACTTAAACGAATTCCTATATGTGGATTGAAGGCCTGGGGTGAAGAAAAATGCATCGTAACCAACCACTGATCTCGAGGCGCCACCTGCTGGCCCGATCTGGCTTCGGCTTCGGCGCCGTTGCCGCTAGCTCCCTGCTCCCGGCGGCTTCCGTGAATCCTTTGGCGCCCAAGCCGCCCCACGAGTCCGCTCGGGCCAAAGCGGTCATCTATCTTTTCATGCACGGGGGCGTCAGTCACGTCGATACCTGGGACCCGAAGCCGGAACTGAGCCGCCTCTCGGGGCAGACCTTGCCGGCGAGTTTCGCCAGAGGACTGAAGACGAGCCGCATCGACTTTACGAAGGCTCTGATTCGCGGGACCCCCTGGAAATTCGCGCGCCACGGCCGAAGTGGTATCGAGGTTTCCGAGTTGTTTACCCATACGGCCGGCCTCGTTGACGATCTGGTCGTGGTCCGGTCCTGCTACGGCGATGCATTCGATCACGCGCCAGCCATCTATTCACTCAACACGGGATCGCAGTTTCCGGGGAGGCCGTGTCTGGGATCGTGGACCGTTTACGGCCTGGGTTCGGAGAACCAGGATTTGCCGGCGTACGTTGTGATGACGGATGGACCTCTGAAGTCGGGGTCGCAGGGTTTCGGCGCCGGCTACCTTCCAGCCGTCTATCAGGGCACTCGATTTCGGGGCGGACTGAACCCGATCCTGGATTTGGCCACCCCAGAAGGCATCAGCGGCCAGACGCAACGGGACACCCTTGACTTCATCCGGACGATGGACCGGATGCACCTGGAGAACCGCGCTCACGACTCGGAGCTGGAGGCGCGGCTGGCCTCATACGAGCTGGCTTTCCGAATGCAGGCGTCGGCGCCGGAAGCCGTCGATCTCGGCCGCGAATCGGATGCCACGAAGAAGCTATACGGGATCGGCGAACCCCTTACGGACGACTTCGGACGGAAGTGTCTTCTGGCGCGGCGGTTGGTGGAACGGGGAGTGCGGTTTATCCAGTTGTATTCGGGCACTCACCTTGGGGGCGATGACTGGGATCGAGCGCATACCGATCTGATCGGGGGCCACAATAAGATGGCGGCCAAGACCGACCGGCCTGTGGCGGCCCTGCTGACCGACCTGAAGGCAAGGGGGTTATTGGACTCAACACTCGTGGTGTGGAGCAGCGAGTTCGGCCGCACGCCGCTAGCCGAAGGACGCAGCGGCCGCGACCATCATCCCTATGTTTTCAGCTTCTGGATGGCCGGGGCCGGGATTCGGGGAGGGCGCGCGTTCGGGTCGAGCGACGAGTTCGGCCTGCGGCCGGCGCTGAATCCGGTGAACGCCCACGACGTGAACGCAACGATCCTGCGACTTATCGGAATGGATCACACCCGACTCACGTACTTCTATCAAGGGCGGGATCAACGTCTCACCGACGTGCACGGCGAACGCGAGTTTACCTCATTTCTGATTTGAGAGAGGCCGCCGTCTTAATGACCACCACATCGAAAGGAAAGACTGAATGCTCTGTTTCACCTATCTAGTACTTGTTCTTCTTGCCGCGCAGGCGCTCGGTTTCGATTCTCCTGCTTGGCCCCTGAAGGTCAGCGCTGACGGGCGACACCTCTTGGATCAGAAGAACCAGCCCTTTCTGATCCATGGCGACACAGCCTGGTCGCTCCTTGTGCAACTCAGCAAACCCGACGCCGAGCGCTACCTGGAGGATAGGAAACGCCGCGGCTTCAGCGCCGTTCTGGTCAACCTGATCGAGTATAAATTCGCCGATCGTCCGCCGTTCAACCAGGAGATGAACGCGCCGTTCCTCACCCCAGGCGACTTCTCCACTCCGAACGAAGCCTATTTCGCCCACGCCGACTGGGTCATCGCCAAGGCTGCCGAGAAGGGTATAGCCGTTTTCCTGTTTCCTTCTTATTTCGGAAAGCCTCGAAGCGGTTCGGGGTGGTGGGCGGAACTCAACGCCAATGGAGCAGAGAAGAGCCGGAACTACGGCCGCTACCTTGGCAGTCGTTATCGCGCTTACGCCAATATTGTCTGGGTCCACGGAGGCGACTACACTCCGGCGGAGGACGCAGCGGGCATGGCCTTCGCACTTGAGATTCTGCACGGAATGAAGGAGCGGGACTCATCGAAGCTTCACAGCTTTCACGGTGTCCGCTCTACCACCGCGCTCGGTCATCGAACCTTCGCCCCATATCTGGACCTGGACAGCGTCTATCCGGGCGACGAGCTCGGTAGTGGCGGGACGAGCGCGCCGACGAGCCCCGCGCAACCTTTGACGATGTCCCTTCAGGCTTATAATCGCGAAGGCTTCCGCCCCCACTACCTGATCGAAGCCCGATACGAGAGTCTCAGCGGTAAGCCCACGAATGCCGGGCCCCATGCCTCGGACAGGCCGCGCTTCAGGCGGCAGGCCTACTGGTCGATTCTGGCCGGCGCGGCCGGTCACTTTTTCGGGAACTTTCCAGTTTGGAGTTTCTCGAAAGGGTGGGACGGCGACGCGGGAATCGGTTCACCTGGAAACCAGGACATGGAGCGCGTATGGGAGTTGTTTCGATCCCGTCCTTGGCACGGACTGATACCGGATCAGGACCACACCACAGTTACGAGTGGATATGGCTCGTTTGGCGAGCCGGACTACGTGGCGGCTGGGCGGGCCGGGGACGGAAGCCTGGTCATGGCCTATGTCCCAGATTCCGAGCGACAAGAACGAACCCTGACCGTGGACATGACTCGCTTGTCTGGAAAGGCTGAAGCGAAGTGGTTTAGCCCGGCCAACGGCAAATACAAGGACATCGGCGTCCGGAGGAACTCCGGATCGCAACGCTTCAATGTGCCAGACGACAACGGAACCGGCGCTGGCGACTGGGTGCTGGTCCTGGAGACAGAATCAAAGAAGGCCAGACGATGAAATCCGCGGCCTCCTTCTCTATTGGGATAGTTTTGTTGCTGGCTGGCCCCCTCAGTGCCGCCGAGCCGCCGGCGCTGCCCTTGAAGATCAGCATCAACCGGCGCCATCTCGCCGATCAAAAGGACCAGCCCTTCCTGATCCATGGCGACGCTCCCTGGTCGATCATCACCGGCGTATCAAAACAGGAGGCGGATCGTTATCTGGAAGACAGACGCAAGAAAGGGTTCAATTCAATCATCGTCAATCTTATCGAGCATAAATACAATGGGCCCGTCAATCGCGAGGGTGAGGGGCCATTCACGATTCCTGGCGATTTCGCCACTCCGAACGAGAAATATTTCGCCCATGCCGACTGGGTATTGCGTAAAGCGGCGGAGAAGGATATCGTCGTATTTCTGTTTCCGATGTACCTGGGCTCGTCCGGCGGTGACGGCGATGCGGGCTGGTACCAGGAGGCACTGCTCAACGGCTTCGCCAAATGCCGCCAGTATGGAAGGTACGTTGGACGCCGGTACAAGGATTTCGCCAACATCGTGTGGGTGATGGGCGGGGATCGGAACGTAGGTTCCGCGCGGGAAGCGACGGAAGCGATGGCCGGAGGCATCCGCGGCGCCGACCCGAATCACCTGTTCACCGCCCACGCCGCGCCCGAGTTCTCCACCATGGATGAGTACGGCTTCGCGGGTCTCGACGTGAACGCGACGTATACCTACGGTGTCGTGCACCGGATGCTGTTGCGCGACTACAACCGCAAGCCCGTCATGCCGTTCTTCCTGTCGGAGAGCACGTACGAAGGAGAGCACAACGCCTCGCCCATTCAGATACGGCGGCAGGCGTATTGGGCCATGCTGTGTGGCGCTGCTGGCCAATTTATCGGAAACCGCCCGATCTGGGGATTCTACCCGGGATGGGAATCAGCGCTCGATTCGGAGGGATCGCGCGGCATGGTTCACTTGCGGGTGCTGTTCCTGTCGCGGCCGTGGCAGGATCTCATCCCCGATCAGACTCATCAGGTGCTGGTTGACGGTGTGGGTGAGTTTCGCGGACTCGATTATGCGGGCGCCGCCCGGACTGCCGACAAGAGGACGTTGATCGTGTACATGCCGACGCCGCGCACGGTGACCGTGGACATGGCGGAGATAGCAGGCTCCCGTGCACGCGCGTGGTGGTTTGATCCGCGCGGCGGCGGCGTGAAGGAGGAGGGTGAAGGCGCGACGTCCGGCCGCCGCCGATTCGCTCCTCCCGGCGATGGCGATTGGGTGCTGGTAGTCGAAGACGCGTCGCTCGCCAACAAGCGGCCGAACGGAAGGGAGTAGATTCAGAAATGGGCATTTTCAGCCGACGCGACTTCCTGAGCTGGGCCGCGCCAGCCTTGGCCACTCAGACACGAGGGAAGCCGGCCCGCCCCAATGTGATCCTCATTCTGACGGATGACCAGGGTTACGGCGACCTGTCCTGTCACGGCAATCCGGTCCTGAAAACGCCGCATATGGACCGCTTGCACAGCCAAAGCGTGCGGTTTACCGATTTTCATTCGAGCCCGATGTGTTCGCCCACGCGAGGCCAACTCCTGACCGGACTCGACGCTCTCCGTAACGGAGCTACATTCCCCGCAACCGAACGGAGCCGGCTCCGGCAAGGGATTACGACCATGGCGGATGTATTTGCCGCCAACCGGTATGCGACCGGGATTTTCGGGAAATGGCACTTGGGCGATAACTATCCCTACCGGCCGATCGACCGCGGGTTTCAGGAAGCCAAGTATCATCTCAGCTACGGCCTGTCCTCCTCGTCCGACTTCGATAACGATTACTTCGATGGCCGCTATGTCGACAACAAGACGGTTCGCCGGTTTCCCGGGTACTGCACCGACTTCTGGTTTGGCGAGGCGATGGGATGGATGCGTTCACGGCAACTGGAGCGCAAGCCGTTCTTTTGTTATCTGCCGACCAACGTTCCGCACGGCCCGCAGTGGGTTTCCGACCAATATTCGAATCCATACCGCAAGGAGGGGCAGCCGGCGGCTTTCTACGGCATGATCGCAAACTTGGACGAGAACATCGGGAAGCTGGAGGGCTTTCTCGAGGAATCCGGGCTGCGCGAGGACACGATTCTGATGTTCCTTACCGACAACGGAACTCAGGCCGGGCATCGGGTATTCAACGCGGGCATGCGCGGTGCCAAGCGATCGCTCTACGAGGGGGGGCACCGCGTGCCCTGCTTCATCCGCTGGCCCTCCGGCGGACTCGGGCCAGCGGCCGACATCGACGAGCCCGCCCAGGTCCAGGATATACTGCCCACCCTCGTCGATCTGTGTGCTCTCCCTCAACTCCCCAACTCGACGCTCGACGGACGCAGTCTTGCCCCGCTGGCGCGTGGCGCAGTGAACTCGTTCGCCGGTCGCATGATGGTTGTGCAGTATGGGATCGTTCCAAAGAAATGGGATGCCTGTGTTATCTGGGGCAAGTGGCGGTTGGTCGGTCAAGAGTTGTACGACATCGGATCTGATCCCGGGCAAATACGGGACGTCGCGCCCCAACAATCGGAAGTGGTCCAACGAATGCGGGATCACTATAAGACATGGTGGGCGGGCGTAGCGCCGGCTCTCGGCAAACCTTCCCCGTCAATCATCGGTTCCCGGCACGAGAATCCAGTGCATCTGAATTCCGGGGACTGGGACGAGTTCGACTGCAACGATGTGCAGTGCGTGACCGCCGCGCAGGGAGGGCCAAAAGGAAGGCCCTGGAATGTGCTGGTTGACAGAGGCGGCGAGTACGAGGTCATGATTTCGCGCTGGCCGCAGGCGTGGCGGCTGCCACTTTCCGCGGGACGACCAGCGCAGAAAATGACTGCCGGCAGCCTGCCGCCTGGAAAGGCAATTCCGATCAGTGGTGCTAAACTCCATGTCTCCGGTCGTGTGCTCTCGACACGCACGACCGAGCGGGATCATGCGGCGACGTTCCGTTTCCGGCTTGCCGCGGGAGCCCAAACGCAGATACAAGGTTGGTTTCACGACCTGCAGGGCAACGATGTGTGTGGCGCATACTATGCGAGTATTCGCCGCATTTAATTGAGGAGAGTAATCGAATGGGGAACACGGTACTCGTCACGGGAGGATCGGGATTTATCGGTACCCATCTGTGTAAGATGCTGGTGGAGCGGGGCGACCGCGTAGTTAACTTCGATCTCTATCCCCGCTCCGGTCCGCTCTCCTGGCTTGTCCGCGGCATCGAGCCGGAGATCGTGTACGAGAAGGGCGACGTGGCGAACCTCACGCAACTGCTCGCTCTGATACGGAAGCATCGTCCGAACAGGATTGCGCACCTGGCCGCATCGATAGATATGGATAGCATCGAAAGTTATCCCATGCAGATCTACGAGCAGATGGTAGGCGGGATGGTGAACGTGCTCGAGGCGATGCGGCTGCTGGGCGGAGTGGAACGGATGGTCAACCTGAGCTCGATCAGCGTGCTCGGAACCAAGCAGTACGAGCCGATCGACTGCAATCATCCGACTCTGATGGCGAGCGAGGGCCCGGGCGGGCTGTACGGAGCGGGTAAGGCGGCGGGTGAGGCGTTCTGCTGGGCATACGCGGATCTTTTCGATCTCGATGTCGTTCAGCTCCGTCCATCGGCTGCTTACGGATTCCTGACACGGAACAGCATCTTCATGAACGAGATGCTCGAAGGGGCGTTGCGCGGCGAGTCTGTGCGCCTTCCGCACGGCCGTCACGTGCCTCGCGATTACACGCACGTGATCGACATAGCCGGCATCACGCTGGCCGCTTTGAACGTGTCTTCCTCCCGCCTGAAGCACCGCGTATTCTACGCCGCCAGCGGAATGAACCCGCTTGTGACCGCGGGCGAAGTCGCCGTCATCGTTCGCGAGATGGTGCCCGGAGCCGATGTCGACATTGGCGAGACCAACACGCCGTCGATTGAGCGGTACGACCTGAACATGCGCGGCGTGCACGATGTTCAGCCCGTCGAGGAGCAGTTGGGATACACCATTCAGTACCGCAACATTCGCAACGGCATGGAGGAATACGCCGACCGTTACTGCGAATATCTCGGGTCCCAAGGCATCACCCCGGCACGGCGAGTCCGATAAATGGACGCACTCAAGGTGGCCCTGATCGGGACTGGCTTCTGGGGACGATTTCAGTTGGCCGCTTGGCAGGAGATCCCCGAAGCTCGGGTCGTCGCCTTGTGCGATGCCAACCGAGCGCGGGCGGAGGAAACGGCCATTCGATTCCGTGTGCCGGCTTATGGCGACGCCGCGGAGATGCTTCGGTCGGAATCGATCGACTTCGTGGACATCGCAACTAGCCCCGAGGCCCACGAGCCTTTGGTTTCCCTCGCCGCTTCCCATGGCGTGGCCGTGATCTGCCAGAAGCCCATGGCGCTCGAATACGCAGCCTGCGAGCGCATGGTCGAGGCCTGCCGGCGAGCGGGTGTGCGGTTCTTGATTCACGAGAATTTCCGGTGGCAGACCCCGATGCGCCGCGTCGGGCAGATCTTGAAAAGTGGAAAAATCGGCCGGCCGATTCGCGCCCATATCCAGTTCAGTCACGGTCAAATCGAGCTCTTCGACAATCAGCCCTCTCTTTACACAGATCCACATTTCGCGATGTTCGACATGGGGCCGCACCTAATGGATCTGGCGCGTTTCTTCTTCGGCGAGCCATTGAGCGTCTACGCGCGGGAGTTTCGCGCACACCCGCGATTCGCGGGAGAAGACATCGTTTCAGTGACGCTTGGATTCGAGCGCCTTCATTGCCACTGTGAGCTAAGCTGGCGGACCACGGACTACGAGGTCTTTGTCGAGGGAATGGCAGGGACGGTAACCTGGCGTCCCCGAGGTGAGCTCACAATCGAAACCGATTCTGGCGCTTTTAAAGAGACCATCGATCCGGCGACATATTCCTGGAGCGATCCGCGCTATGGGTACTCGCATCCGAGCATCGTGACAACCAATTCCCATCTGCTGTCGGCGCTCCATGGGCAGTGCGAAGCAGAGACGACCGGCGAGGATAACTTGAGGACCATGCGATTGGTGGATCTGGCGCTCAAGTCCGCGGCGGCCAATCAGGCGCTCGCCGTGTCCTGAATCAGTCGGAAGCAGCGACGGCCGCGGGAGCGGCCAGCGTTTCGGCCTCCGCCTTTTCCATGCTCAGCAGCACCCCCGAGGTTAATGCGGCGACCACGCCGATACCGCGCAACATGTCCAGCTTCTCGTTATAAACCGGTACCGCGACCAGCACGGTGATCACCGGAAACAGTTGCGAGTAGGGGCTGATGATCGAAGCCTTGCCGCGCCGGTAAGCGGCGAACAGCGTCAAGCTGCCAAAGCCCATAGTCACGCCGATAAGCAGGCTGATCAAGCCGGCTCGCGTTGGCACTGGCCAGACGATCCCCTTGCCCGCAAGCAGCAAGTAGACATCGAGCAGAAGGAAGCCGCAAGCGAATCCGATCGTCGATAGCTCATCGGAGATGTAATAAGTGGCGCTCTTCTGGGTCAGGAAAGTGATGCCGAAAACAAACAACGCGAGCAAGGTGTACATCATCCACGAAGAAATGAGCGCGGCCGGGCCACCGACGGACGACTCGGCCGGTGTCGTGTTGAGAAGCACAATGGCGACCAATGCGATACCGATACCCAGGACCTGCGGCCTCCGGAGCCTTTCCCCAAACAGAAACGGCGCTGCCAGAACGGGAATCAGCGGACACATGCTGCTGATCGGGAATACGTATGAGGCCGGACCGCCATGGGACAGCGCCTCGTAGACAAGCACGTTGCCCCCTCCGCCCAGGACTCCCGTGGCGACTGCCAGCAGAGTTCCCTTCTTCCGATTCGTTCCCTGCCAGACGCCGGGTGAAAGAAACATCCCCAAGGCCACCGGCAGCAGGCCGGCGCTAGATATGATCTGGATCATGGGGCCAGACAGATCTTTCGAAGCCAGGGGAGACAACAGGCTCCACGCGGCCCACATCAAGAGTGAAATCGTGCAGTAGAGGAACCACTTGGGCATTTCGCGGGCGCCCTCAGAGGCCGTGTTTGCGGTAAAGCTCGCGTAGCGTCGACGTCGACCGCCGGAGTTCGTCCTCGGAATACTTCATCGAGAAGAGACCGTCGGAAAACCAGCCACGGTATCCGATGGCCGCGCAGGTTTCCAGGATTCGATCCCAGTTGTGCTCGCCTCTTCCCACGATAGCCGGATCGCCATTGGTGTCGTGGAGGTGGAAGTGGCGCACGCGGCCATTGCAGGCCAGCAGGTTCTGGTATACGTCGGGGTCCTCCAGATGCGAATGGTAGGTGTCGACTAGCATTCCAAGGTTCGGACTGCCTACCCGATCCACGATTTCCCTCGACTCGGCGCCAGTGTTGATCGTGTTGATCTCGAAGCGGTTGGTGTACTCGAAAACCATGTTGACGTTCCGCTCCGCCGCGTACGATGCCGCCGCTTTCAACACATCAACCAGTAAGTCCTTGAACCACCGCATCGGCCGGCCTGGAACCGCGAACCCGCGCGCGACGCCGACCTGTTGTAAGCATCCAAGCTCGCCACAGATGCGGATGTAGCCTTTCAGCTTTCCGAAGGCGAATTCGGCAACCCCGGGGTCGCCGCTCACGAGAGCGGATTTGAACAGGTAGTTTATCCCGCCGGAGTTGACTGCGGAAACTTGCAGGCCATGTTCGGCCAGCGATTTTCGAAACGCCGCCACATCGAACTTGTCCGGGTCCCCCATCGTGATCTCGACGCCGTCGTAGCCGAATCGCTTGGCCAAGGCTATAGCTTCGGGATAGGAGCCGCCAATCATGTCGCAGCCATCGACGGCCGGAAAGTCAGGAGTGAGTACGAAGACAGAAGTTTTAGCCATATTGGTATTTTAACACATCGAATGCTGTATGATACATATTAAGCGAGCGAGAGCCAAATGTCAATGGCCCGCCTCAAGAATAAGAGCCCAGTCGTTCGCTCCGGAGCCGTTGTCGCCAGGCGTCACGAACTCGCGCCTCTCCTTGTTCGCAAAAGGGGATCCGGGAATCTTCGTGTACTCTCCGGTCGCCGGGTTGAACCACCTCGCGTGTACACGATCGCTCAGTCTGGCTAGGTCAACCACAAGAGTGCGCGAGGTTGTTCCGGTGGAAGGAACGTAAGCGACCATCAGCCTCCCATCGTCGGTCCGCCCAGCCGTCACGTAATCCCCTTCCTTGTATGTACCATACCCGGAAGTCACCGACGTGTGGTCCTGATCCGGCACGAGCCGCCACCAGGCCAGCGAAGTCCAGAAATCCTTGAGCCGCTTCATGTCCTGATTTCCCGGCGACAGGAGGCCCGTAGGTCCATCCCATCCTATTGCGAGCGCCCAAGCGGGATAGTTGCCGAAGAGGTGGCCTGTGGACCCGCAGAGATTTACCCAGTAGTGCTGCCGGCGCAATCGTCCCGGGTCACTGGTCTCAATCGTTGGTGACCTTGGCGCGCCGTGTTTTTCATAGACTCCTTCAAAAAGAAAATAGGGAAGATAATCTTTTCTGTTGTAAGCCCTCAGCGAAGTGGTGTATGGCTCGCCAATGCGGTCAGCCCCTTGCAGATCACTAGAGGTGTAGACGGCGTCAAGATTGACATGCGGAGCGAAGTTATCCTGGTCGATCGAGGTTTTGCCGCGTCTCCCGTGGTAGAAGTGCATGTGATTCGGGGCGGCGTCTTTGATTCCCAGCAGGATCTCGAGCATATTCCGCGCCATTGCCGAATCGGGTTCCGGATTCTGGTCACCGCCGTGACCCCAGATAATGTTGGTGAAATCCTTGTACCTCTGCCCAAGGTATCGGCCGAAGGCACGGCACTTCTCGGGTCCATTTTTCTCGATCTCCTGATTCCACCCGCCGTCTCTCTTTTGCGCGGCGGCCCACGCCGGAAACAGGAGCACGACAAAGCCCTTCTCCGCCGCTTTCCGCAGCACCCAGTCGGCATGGGCGAAGTAGGCTTCGTTGGGGGTAGTAAAATCTCCAGGTGTTGTGAAAGGCGCGTCTCCTGCGCGGTTGAACGGCGGGTTATCGGCAAATTTGTGCTCTATCACGTTGACGATGATGGCGTTGCGGCCAGTCTGGGACGCCATGTCGAGATACCGCTCGGCATCGCGTTTGTCGAGTTGAGCGATGAGAGACCAGGGAGAATCGCCGTGCACGAAGAACGGTTGTCCCTTCTGGTCTATCAAGTAGCGCCCATTCGCGCTCTTCTTGAGCGGAAATACGGCTTCCGCGGCTGCGGCTTGCAGAGCGAACAAAAGGGCGGCAAGGAACAGGGATCGCGCCAATAGGCGGTGCATATTTACTCCTCGTAGTCGATGGTGGCTACGGCGAACCGTGGCAATAAAAGGCTGGCCGAAACAGCGCCATAATTCAACCGGTACTCCACCGGGTTTTGCGTTGCAAATTTAACGGAGGCCTCATCCAGAAAACGGACGCGGCCCCGCCTTGCGGCGGAATCCAGCGGGACCTGCTGCTCCTCGCCCGTGAAGTTAACCAGCATAATTCGTCTCCGGCCGTCTTTTTTGAGCACAAGACCGTCGACAGTAAGCGGATCCGTCGATTTCGACGGGAGAATGTCGCCACCGCTGAACTCGGCGAAGTCGGCGAAGACGTGATAGAGCGGGAACACGGATCCCGGGAGCGATGGGAACGGCGCGGGGGAACCTGAATCTGTCTCCACCACGCCGCGCCAGCCGGAAGTTTCGTAGAAGGTTACGCTGGCCGCGCCCGCTTCGGCGAGATACTTCAAACTGATCGCTGTCCAACCGGCCCCGAACATCGAGGCTTGGCGGAGATCGACCTGCGGAGGCAACTCCCCAGCCGGAGTCTCCGGCTCGGGACCAGTAGCGGCTGCGAGAAAACGGGGCTTGAAGGTAACCGGAGTCACGTGAACGGGGAGCCCGCCGCCCAACTCGCGTGCTTGCCGCACGGTGCACGCCTGAATTGCTAAGGTCTCGACAAGGGATCTGTTATCGAACGAGTGTTCCTGCGGATGGATCGCGTAGGCGAGGAAATCCAATTGTTCGCCACGTGGCGGATTCTGATTAAGGTAGTAGAAGTCGGCCGACGAACCCCTGCCAATGAGCCAGTGTGGAAACCGGGATCGAACGTCGGATACCAACGCCACTCCAAACACGATGCAAGATGCGACACTGCGTTTCAATGGCTCGACGGCATCCAGAAGGCCGGCGGTCTTGCCCGGGTCCTGCAGCGTGAGCGCCAGTTCAAGAGGAACGTCGAGAGTACGGGCGGCTTCCCGTGCTCGAGCCACTACAGGAGCTGGATCAACCGCATCCCCGCCGACATCCACCCGGAGATGGGATAACCGCAGGCTCCGCAACAAATCCGCCTCCCGCTGGCTGAGCATTTTCTCATGGCTCGCCAGCCCCATCCCAATTTCGGGCAAAACCATCCGCCTGTCGCCGGTGGTCCCGAAGGCGATCGACCGCCTCGGACTCCGGGATCCAATGGTGCCTGTGTGATCGATCCTTAGCCGGATACACTGTGAGATCCGGCTTCCAGCCCGCACTTCCACCGGAAAAGGCAGCTTTAGCGGAGTTGAAAAAGTCTTGTAGGTCGCATCTGTCCAGTTTCGTTGGTCCTCGGTTTCAAAGAGGTCCCCCGCGAACTCGAACTCCGCGGTAACGCCCGTTGCGACCTCGTAGGACATGGCGCTCATTTCTTCAAAGCCAGGCAGAACATCTTGATCTGCAATCCGCTCCGGGAACCGTGTCTCGACGACATCTCCAGCCGCATGCCAAACGATGCACTTCCTGCCTGCGCAGCCGTCTACTGGATGAAGGAGATTGAGTCCGATCCGATTGCGCAAAAAGGTCGAGTGCGCCATTCCGTCCATTCGAAATGTAACCGACCCCGCAGATTCCCCGCGGATTTCTCCTTCCCACTCGAAATCGATTTCGTCTTGCTTGGCGCGGCACGAATAGGTCACCCGAAAAGAATCCGTCTTCGACTGAACTTCAACGTTGGAAATGGAGCCCGGCAGCGTACCCCAATTGCGGTCGCGCAACGCTACGAAGATACGGCGCGAGATCTCATGATCCCCAAAGTGGACGAACCGGAGGTCGCCTTCCTCGAAGACCATCGTCAATGGACCGGCTTGAAGCTTGATCCCTTTTTCGAGTTCACTGGCGGGTGTAGTCACTCTTCAGAAGTATCCGCCACCGAGGCCAAAGGGCCCTCGACGACAATCTCGGCGGCGGCGGAGAGTTCCTGGCGCATCGCGGCGCGCGCGCCCTCCGGATCATGCGCCTTTACCCGCTCCAGCACGCGCGTGTGATCAATCACTGCGTATTTGATCGCGGCCGCTCCGATGCGACGGAAGGTTTGAGTGAGCGGTTCGAGCATGACTTCCCGAATCGCGCCGGCAAGAGCGACGAAAAGCGGATTCCGCGACGCCTCGGCCAAGTGCTCATGAAACTGCATGTCAAGCTTGGCATACTCCGCGGGGGTCAGCTTTTGTGCGGTGCGAGGCTGCGACATCTGGCGAACCGTCTCCTCCATGGCTCTTATATGGGCGGGCAAGGCCCTCTCGGCCGCCAGACCCGCGATCTCGATTTCGACCACCACCCGAACCTCGAGTATCTGTTTCACGGAGATCGTATTTGCCCGCATGAGCAGGTGCATGGGACCTTGTATCGTGCTTGATCCAAGTTCCTTTATATAAATCCCGGAGCCGGTTCTCGGTTCAACAAGCCCTTTGGCGACAAGGAGACGCACAGCCTCACGGACCACCGTCCGGCTAACGCCGAGCATCTGTCCCATCTCGTATTCCGAGGGCAGACGGTCCCCGGTTTGGAAAGAACCCTCAAGGACAAGTTTTTCCAATTGTTCCTGGGCACGTTCCACTAGAGTTTGTTCGCGGGCGATTGTTTTAAGCACTTCGGACCAATGTTAACACGGGCAGATGCTGTATGACAACATGCAAAATCTACCATTGCAGGCTTGACAAATTATAATTTATCGTACAGAATACCATCCTAGGGGTGTTCATGCTAGGTAAGCCCTATTTCTGCAGTTGATTGGAACCTCTCGGACTGAAATTCGTAGTGTGGAGGTGCTTATGAAAAAGCTAGTTGCATTCCTGTTGTTCGGTCTTATCATCGTCGGACCGGGTTACACGCAGACCATCACCGCGTCGCTGGAAGGCGTGGTTAAAGACACTAGCGGCGCGGTGGTCCAAGGTGCCCGGGCTCGAATCGCCCACGCCGGGACCAATGCCGGGGTGGAAGTCATTAGCGGAGAGGATGGTCGGTTCCTGGCGCCCGCGCTGCCGGCCGGGCCGTACACGGTCACGCTGGAAGCGCCGGGATTCAAGAAGGTGCAGCGAAGCGGCATTGTCCTCCAGGTCAATCAGGCTGCGCGGATTGAACTGGTGCTGGAGATTGGCGACGTGACCGATACAGTTAAAGTGACGGCCGAAGCGCCGCTCCTTCAAGCGACCACCTCGGCGGTCGGTCACGTTGTGGACAACGCGCGAATCGTCAACCTGTCCCTCAACCAGCGCAATCCATATGCGCTCGCGTTCCTGCTTCCGGGCGTGACGGGCAATATCGGTATCTCCGCCAGTGGCCGCAACCCCATTTACGTCAACGGCGGGCGCGGGGGCACCACCGAGATTTTGCTCGACGGCACCCCAGCGGCTCCGGCGCTGGTCAATCCCGGCCAAGGCTTCGCCGCCCTGCCTTCGGTGGACGCCGTGCAGGAGTTCAAAGTCGAAACCAACAATTACTCGGCGGAATTCGGGCGCAGCGGAAGCGGCATTATCAACCTGATCTACAAATCGGGGACGAATGAGCTACACGGCAGCGCGTTTGAGTTCCTGCGCAATTCGGCGCTCGACGCCAACAACTTCTTCGCCAACAGGAGCGGCCTTCCCCTGACGAGTTTCAAGCGCAACCAGTTTGGCGCCAGCCTTGGCGGCCCGGTCGTTTTGCCCAATCTCTACGATGGGCGCAACAAGACCTTCTTCTTCTTCGATCATGAAGGGTTGCGCGAGCGCTCGTCGGCCACGCGGATCACGACCGTACCTACCGAGGCCATGCGCCGGGGCGATTTTTCACAACTCCGCGACTCGGCCGGACGGCCGATCGTGATTTACGACCCGAGCACGACGGCCCGCCAGGGTACCGGCTTCGTCCGCCAGGCGTTTCCGGGTAACATCATCTCGCCATCGCAGATTGACCCGGTTGCGGCCAGGATCGTACCGTTTTGGCAGCTTCCAAACCGCCCGGGTGATTCGCTCACAGGCATCAACAACTCCGCTGCGTCGGGCACAAACGTTATCGACAACGGCAGTTCTGACGTGAAGATCGATCACAACATCTCGGACCGCCAGCGCTTCGCCGTGCGTTATTCGCGGCGTGACTATGCCACTAGGCCGCCGGACTTTGTCCCTAAGAAAATCCGGCTGGCCGCTACGCCAGGAAACATATTGGACGAACCGAGCAATAGCTTCTCTTTCGATTACAACCTCGCGGCTAGTCCGACCTACCTGCTTAATGTCCGGATGGGCGCCAACCGCATACTGCGCCAGCTCAGTCAGCCCAGCATAGGCTTCGATCTGAGCAAGGAGCTAGGATTCCCCGCCTATATCCGCGATAGAGCCGAAGCATTGCTTTTTCCATTCACTAGTCCGACCGGGTACCTGGCCCTTGGACACTCCAATGGACAGGAGGCGCGCAACGCGTTCGAGACCCACTCCTTTCATGTGGCCAATACCAAGGTGTTCACGCGGCACCAGTTGAAGTTTGGCTTCGAAGGGCGAGTGCTGCGGGTCAACACCAACGAGAAAGGTCAAACCGTTGGCACTTACACTTTCGGCCGGAATTTCACCCAGGGCCCCAACCCGCTGGTGGCGAGCGCCACGGCCGGAGACGGCTTTGCTTCGTTCATGACCGGTTTGGGCACCGGGACCCAGACGCAATTTTTTAAGGTCCTCTCCGTCCAGAATTTCTACTGGGGCTTCTATCTGGCCGATGACTGGAAGGTGACCAGGAAGCTGACCTTGAACCTTGGCCTGCGCTACGAGTTGGAGCCGCCCCGTACCGAGCGCTTCAATCGAATGAATTACTTCGATCAGCAGGCGCCCTCGCCAACCTCAAAGGCGGCCTGGTCTTCGTGACCGACCAGGACCGCAGCCAGTTCGACACCGACACGAACAACTGGTCTCCCCGCTTGGGGTTCGCCTATCAAGCCGCGAGCAAAACCGTTGTGCGCGGCGGTTTGGGCCTCTTTTACGCCCCGTCGCTGCAGGCGGCCGGCGGCACCATCTCGGGGCCTGGTTTCAGAAGCAACACAGCTTGGCTGTCAACGCTGGATGGGGTGACTCCGAACCACTTTCTGCGGAACCCATTCCCGGACGGGTATATTCCAATTACAGGCAGTTCGCTCGGGCTATCGACAGGTGTGGGGACCGGGATCTCCGCTCCGCTTCGCGCAACCAAGACACCCTATGTCCAGCAATTGAGTTTTGGCATTCAGCAGCAACTGCCGGGCGGGGTTCTGATCGAGGCCGACTACCTGGGCAACCGTGGATTACAGTTGGTTGACGGCTCGAATACTCTCGGGCTCCCTCTAAACCAGTTGTCGCCCGAGCACTTAGCGCTGGGCCCGCAGTTGCTGCAATCGTTGCCCAACCCGTTTTTCGGGGTGATCACGACGGGCACGCTGGCTGCCCCAACCATCCAGCGCCGGTTTCTCCTTCGTCCGTTCCCCCAGTTTGACGATGTTACCGCGCTGACCTCGTCGGGCGGGACATCCAACTATCACTCATTTCAGTTGAAGGCGGAAAAGCGGCTGCGCCAGGGCTTTGCCTTTCTCTTGGCCTATACCAACGCGAAATTGATCGAAGATGCCTCCTCAGCCAATTCAGACGGGTTTGGGGCGGTCGCAGTCCGGCAGAATATGTATGATCGCCGGGCCGAGCGCACGGTTTCCCCCAACGACATCTCGCAGCGGCTGGTGATCAGCTATGTCTACGAACTGCCCTTCGGACCCAACAAGGCCTTCGGGAAAAGCTGGAATCGGGCGGTGGACGCTCTGCTCGGCGGCTGGCAGATCAATGGCATCACCACCTTCCAGAAGGGACAACCCTTGACGATCAGCGCGCCGAACACGTGCAACTGTTTCAACCCCGGGCTGCGGCCGAATATAAGCAGTAGCGCCAAACTGAGTGGGCCGGTCAGCGACCCCCTGAGCCGCTACTTCGATACCTCGGTCTTCTCGCAGCCGGCGCAATTCACCTTCGGCAACGCGCCCCGGACTTTGCCCAACGTGCGTTCCCCCGGCCAGCGCAACTGGGATTTTTCGGTGTTCAAAAACTTTCGGTTCAATGAGCGCTGGAATCTGCAGTTTCGGGCGGAAGCTTTCAATCTGTTCAACACGCCGCAGTTTGGCTTTCCCGACCAGAACTTCGGCAACTTCGGCCGGGGGTTCGGGCAGATCACGTCCCAGGCCAACAGTCCGCGGCAAGTGCAATTTGGGTTGAAGCTGCTGTTTTGAGACGTTTTCATCTGAAAACGGGAATGATCTGCTGCCTCCGCGCCATCCACGATCCATGAGCCCGTTAACCCGTGCACCGACTCCCCTGAGTTGATTCAAGAGAAAGACGAAAGGAATTGAATGAAACGACGAGAATTCTTCCAAACAAGCGGTGTCCTGCTCGCGCCACAAGTCGCAGTCCCAAACCTTTTGGAGGCGGCGCAGAAAAGAACTGTCCCCACTCTGGCTGCCAGCGGCCGCCGTCCGTTGTATTTCACGACCGATTCGGTTTCGCGCCTCCGCCGGCAATTGGCCGCCGACGGCTCGCTCAAGTCGCAATGGTCCGCGTTGCTGGCACGCGCGGATGTCCTGGTCCAAGCGGCGTTGGTGCCGGAAGAGGAGGCCCGGCGGCCAGCCCTGCGCGGGAATGCCATCCAGGGCCGCTATCGCTCGCACTCGAGCAAGCAGTTGGTGGAGATGGGAATGACGCTCGGCCTCGCGTGTCAGATCACCGGCGACAAGCGTTACGCCCAAAAGCTGCGGCAGGCGCTGCTGCATTACGCAGCTTACGAGCAATGGTGCAGCCCTGGTTATAACACGCGCGTGCCACGCTGGAACTCCGACCT
>Ga0187893_10004637_pt1 | contig 25855 bp, 21 predicted proteins | sample MA1701074metaG_FD_139574 | JGI IMG/M metagenome (GOLD analysis project Ga0187893, IMG submission 139574) | White microbial mat communities from a basaltic lava cave in the Kipuka Kanohina Cave System on the Island of Hawaii, USA - MA170107-4 metaG ... | reverse complement strand
GTGATTGGGTTGCTTTTGGCAGCGCTTACGGCGCTCCCACTGTTTCTGGTTTTTGGCGCCAGGATTTACGCGCCGCTGATGTTTGTAGGCATCCCTCTGGGAAGCTACGCGCTATTTGTTCTGCTCCAGGGACTCTGGCAACTCCACCGGACACTAAATCCGAAGCCAACTAAAGCCGGAATAACAGGACGAGCTGCTGTGGCGACACCAGCGATAACTACCGCCCTACCGCCTCGTTCCGCTCAAGCCTCAATCACAGAAGGGACGACGGAGTTACTGATACCAAAAGCTGAGCAGCGAGTGGCCGAGCCGATTGAGCGAAAAAATGCTAACACCTCCGAAGTCGATTCCGACCACTTGATGTGACGACTTCAGTTTCGTGGCACGGCGATGACTAGTCCGATGCTCAACATTGCTGCCGCCGCCAGGGCCGCCACCGTTCGCACATGATTCCACATGGTCCAGCTGCTTAAGTACCTGGTCCAAAGCTCAAGGCCCTCGACACTCGAAGGGTCAACACCTGCCAGGGCATTGTTCCGCGGCACGTTGCATATCAAGGTCACCAACAGTGTGCCTACCAGGTAAAGCAGCGCGCCGGCAAGTAGAAAGCCACTTCCAGGACGAGACCAAAGAAAGAAAGAGTAGAAAAGCAGTCCGACGCAGGCTGCGGCAGTACCAAGAAATAGCAGCAAGAAGACTGGGTTGATTACAACCACGTTGATTGACTGCATCGCCGCAATGCCCTGCTCGCCTGGTAGTCTAGCCAGAGCTCTCATCACAAACGTTGAGAAGGCGAAGAAAATCCCTGCAACCAGGCCGCAGCCAAGTGCCGAAAGCAAAGTAACGACCGGGAAGAATGCATCACTCATCCGTGAAAGTAGGGAATCGGATCGAGATATCCTATTTCCTCATCCCTTATTCCTAATTCCTAAATCCTAACTCCTAAATCCTGATTCCTCATTTTCATTAGTGCGCCGTCTTAACCCTTGGCTGGGGCGGCCTGACAACCCGACTCAGCAAACCCTTGGTAACTTTCGCAACCAGATTCCTTGGCGAGAAGCGCAGTGAAAATATCAATAGCTTATTAGCGGCTCCCACCACAACCGATCTCTGCTCATGCATTAAAGCACTGTAACCTACAGCAGCCACTTCTTTCGCAGTGGCTAAACGGCCTCCAAAGAGCCTTGTTTCTGCCAATCCAGCTCGGCCGGCAAAATCGGTACTGGTTGGGCCCGGGCATAAAGCTGTGGCGCTGACACCGGTCCCCTTCAACTCTTCAGCAAGCGCTTCAGTGAAACTCTGCACATAAGCCTTACTTGCGAAATACACGGCGCCATTGGGCCCCGGAGAGAATGCAGCGGTCGAACTAACATTCAAGATCTTGCCTGACCTGCGTTCAAGCATATCCGGCAAAAACCTCTTCACCAGCTGCGTCAACGTGACCATATTGAGCTGCATCATTTGCAGTTCTTGGCGGAGGTCCGTTGACGAGAATGGGCCATAAAGGCCAAAGCCAGCGTTATTCACCAGGATGTCGACTTCAATATTCTTGCGCTGCAACTCCTGGTAAAGCTCTTCGGCTGCCGTTGGCACGGACAGATCCTTGGGAATTACGGTCACCGAAACCCCATCGTTACGCCGTAGCTCATCCGCGACATTCGCTAGATCTGATTCACTTCTGGCAACCAGGACCAGATCAAAGCCGTCGCGCGCAAACGACTTCGCGAGTTCTAATCCAATTCCCCTGCTTGCTCCCGTAATCAAAACCGCCCGACTTGTACTGTGTATGTTTCCTTGCATAATCTTTCAGCTCCGTCCGATCCGGAACTGCAATCGACATTCCACTCGAATCAAGAAATTGGTGTGCATCATCGAAAATCAAGAATCCTTTTGTAATGGTTTGAGGTAGGGTTAGAGAAACCGGTTGGGGAGGGAGGAAGCAGGTTATTGTTGCCGGTGACCATATCCCGCCAGACGGCGGAATATGGTCACTACGGAGCTTTGTTCTTCAACAAACAAACGGCAGGAAGGACTGCTTGGGCGAGGCGGGCATTGAACCACGAACCCCTTTGGTCCTTACATTTTTGCCAGCAGAGAGGGTGAACACAGAATCGAGTCGGGTAATCTTAAAAAGTTTCTGTATTACCGCTGTTAGATTCAGTAATCTGAATTCAATTCCTCGAGCATCCGCCCACTCGCGCGAGGCCAGCAAGGCACCTAAACCACCTGCGTCAATCAGTTTAACCCCTGCTAAATCAAGGATTAACAAACGGGTGCTTGACTGGGCAAACACAGCGTCGCGCAAGGTCCTGGTGGCAACACCATTCACGATTTTGCCTTGAAAGTGAAGGGTTGTTGCGCCACCGTGCTTTTCAGTCTTAACCTTTAACATTCTCTATTCCCCTTCCTTGATTTAATAGATTATTCGGCATTTCGAGTTCTGCCCGGTGATCCCAATAAGACTTAACGGCTCGGTCACGGCATGCTGAAGAAACTTCGGTGCCAATACCTATTGCAACTCAGGAGCCAAAACCCGCAGTCAGCGCTGCTCGTAGGCTTGCTTCAACTCTTTAATTTTTAGTTTCTTCATTGGCAGCATTACTTTCATAACCCGATCGGTTTTAGCGACGTCCTTGTCCAGCAACATCTCTGTCAGGACGGTAGGCACGACCTGCCATGACAGACCGTGTTTGTCTTTTAACCAACCACACTGCTGCGCCTTTTCGTCACCACCGGCCGAGAGCTTTTCCCAGTAGTAGTCAATTTCTTCCTGGTTTTCACAAAGCACCTGAAACGAAATCGACTCGTTAAATTTGAACATTGGACCACCGTTGAGAGCGACAAACTTTCGCCCGGCAATTTCGAATTCCACGGTCATTACTGAGCCTGCTTCCCGGCCATGAATTTCCTGTCCCTCTTTACCGAATCTTGTGATATTGCCGATCTTTGAACCCTTAAAAATGGAAGTGTAGAACCTGGCTGCCTCTTCCGCCTGATTATCAAGCCATAAACACGTCGCAATCTCTTTCATTCTGGATTTCCTCCTATTTGAATCCCTTGTTTCTGGTAACCGTAAATCGAATGGCACCGTTCGAAATCGACAGAGGGGCTGGAGAAATGTTTTAAAAACCGATTCCTCCAAGTCACAAACGCCGCTCGCTGCCAATGACAACGAGCGGCGCCGGGATTTACCTGACTCCTGATCGCTGAGCCGTGCCGGGCCTCTATTGGTGCCGTCCAGCGAGTATTTGCTTTACGAAGCTTTGGCTTTAGCCGCCTGGGCTCGCTGCTGCTGCATGAACTGCCGAATCGCGGCAATATGGCCAGGGTTGCGCTGCTCAGACCAGGTTTCATAACGCTTCGCAGCTTTCTCTAAATGAGCCAAAATGTTCTTGTCAGCGAACTTCTGCCTAAACTCGGGGACAACCGGCTTAAGCAGCTCCCAAACGCCGAAAAACTCGCCGTTGGTTTCAAAGAACAGGTCTTCATGCAACAGACCATAATTCAACAAAGCGCAAGTCTGCTCCCAATAACCGATGACCATTCCAACGAAAGTTCCCGACTCTGTTCCCATCGGAGCAACGCGCATTGCTTCGTCAAAGGTTTCCGCATAGTACTTCTGTTGAAACCAATCCCGTGCCTGACGCAACCGGGCTTCGCGTCGCAGGTCATAGACTTGAAGTTGCAATTGAGCCTGTTCGTGCGTTGGTTTTGAATCCATAATTTCCTTTTCTCCTTCTATGTCTAATGATTTCAGTCAACTTGGCGATGACCTTACATCGCTCGTATCGGATAGATAACTTGAAACAGTGTCTGATTTTTACAGTACGACACAGTGCTACCCCAAGGTTCGCAAGTTTCGTTGGCCCGATTGCTGGCCTTGAGAAGGTAAGTCGAACCGGGAGAGTTATTATCGACAACTTTTCGCAAATCTACTCTAAAAGCCGATCTTTATCATGTGAAATCAATGTAAATACGGAGAATTCTTACAAATCGATTTAAATTCTCACTCTTTACAGTAGGGGCGGCCCTCCGTGTGGCCGCCCCTGGCCGCGACAGGCTCCATTTACCTTTGATTGACCGTGACGCGGCGAGGGGCGGCCACGGAGGGCCAACCCTACAGATGCTCAAACTGCTTCCCAAGTGCCGGATTCGGCGGACCGGAAGACGGCGTCGATCACCGCCATGTTCGCCAGGGCATCTTCAAGTGGAATAGGTTGTTCCCTCTGCTCACGAATGGCTATAGAGAAGAGATCACCCTGGATCGTGTACTGATTACAGGTGGGAAATTCGATCACTTCTCCCCTGCCCTGCAGGTCCGAGCCATCATCTACAAAGATTCTTGCCGGACGATCAACGGGTGCGTTTAAGGGCACCTCTATTTCGATCCTGCCGCGTGTGCCGACGAACTGCATGCGCTGGTAGGGCGCCAACTGAATGCTGCAGGTAAAAGTCGCTTGACCTTTGGGAAATTCCAGTAATGCCGAAGTCAAACGATCCACCTTCATCTCAGGGTCACGATCGATCAGTGCTAAAGCTCGCAGAGGTTCGGCGTCAAAAACGAAACGTGAGAGGTTGATCGGGTAACAGCCGATATCCAGCAGAGCGCCACCACCCATCTCTATTTTGTTGCGAACGTTTTCGGGATCGCGATTGAAAAAGCTGACAATTCCGGTCATCGTTCGCAGTTCCCCGATGCGGCCGGAACGGACCAGGTCGCGAGTCGCCAGCCACTGCGGATGAGTCCGGACCATGAATGCTTCTTGAATTTTCATCCCTGTCCGATCACGAGCCTCTAGTAGCCTGCGTGCATCATCAACGTTCAGTCCGATCGGTTTCTCGCACAAAACGTGCTTGCCTGCTTCGACTGAACGGATGGTCCAGGTCACATGCAAGTGGTTTGGCAAAGGGTTGTAGATGGCTTCGATCTCGCTGTCCGCCAGTAGTTCTTCATACGAGCCGTAGACCTTTGGGATCTGCAACGAATCCGCTGCCGCCCGCGCTTTTTTTAGATTCCTCGAAGCCAAAGCAGTAACCTCGGACCATTCGCCAAGCTGCATCGCCGGAATCACTTTTGCCACAGCAATTTTCGCGGCCCCGAGCACTCCCCAACGTACTTTCCGGTTCATAGTTGTAAACTCTCAATAATTTTTGACGTGCGCATTGTCCTTATTTGATGCGTTTCCGGATCCACTCTGCTAGTTCTTCTTCAGTCAACAAACCTTTTACCCGCATCGTCGTGTGGTGATTCAACTTTAGTTTAACTTCAAGACAAAAACTTCTGGAGACCACCGGCTTTAGCCGCTTGACGGTTCAACTTTAGCCTAACAGTCAAGATTTGGACACCACCGGCTTTAGCCGCGTGGTGCTTCAACTTTAGCCTACCAGCAGTTTGAGTGAAATCTTTGGACACCACCGGCTTTAGCCGCGTGGTGCTTCAACTTCAGCCTCCCGGAGCTTCCCAACCAGACCGTTTGGGCAGTTGTAAGATGAAGCCATGATGTCGGTCCTGCCAGGTGAAGTATCGTCGGTGTCGAGTCTTCAGCGTGTCGTACGTTGAGTTGCAGTCACCAACACGGCTAAAGCCGGCGGTATCCAAACTTTTTATGACTTGCTTGCTGGTAGGCTAAAGTTGAAGCACCACTCGGCTAAAGCCGGTGGTGTCGAACTATTGACGCCGAACATTGCCCCCCACATAGCATTCCTAACGAGGCGCTGTCGTCGCAGTAACTTCAACCAGCCTGCGGAGCGGCGGCAGAATAAAGTTTGGGGGTGGAGCTAAGAGGAACCCCAGAATTGCGGTTGAATTAGAGATGCTAGCCCGCGCCAGCGGGCGACAGTGGTGAATCAGAGTCTTCTGCAAAGACATCGGTTCGCCTGCGGCTGTCGCCCGCTGGCGCGGGCTCGCGGTCTCTCATTCATTGCAAACCTGGGGTTCCGCTTCCGCTTCACCCCAGAAACTATGAAGCCGGGTCTCCCTGAAGTAGGGAGACCCGGCTTCATAGAAGGGTTTATTCTGCTGCCTGCTTCGCAGGCTCGTTGAACAGTTTTAATTCGAAATACGGGGTGTTGACTTACCGCCACAGCCTGCGAGAGTATTTCATAAAATCTGGACCCCAATACAAAACCAAAAAACATGATGACTGCAAAAACCAAAGAGGGCCGCGAAATCGAAGTTAATCAGGAATTAATCAATCATTTGCGTACACGCCTCATCGGGCCGGTGCTGGCGCCAGGGGATGCTGGATACGATGAATCAAGAACCGTTTGGAACGCCATGATCGATCGCCGGCCGGCAATCGTTGCACGCTGCCTGGGGGTAAATGACGTCATCCAGTGCGTGCAGTTCGCGCGCGAAACAGATCTACTACTTTGCATTAAGGGTGGAGGGCACAATATCGCCGGACTGGCCACAGTTGATGGCGCTTTGATGCTGGACTTGTCCCTGATGCGCGGTATTTGGGTTGATCGCGAACGAAACATTGCGCATGCTCAGGGTGGCTGCCTGCTCGGTGACGTAGATCGTGAAACTCAGGTCCACGGCCTCGCAGCGGTACTGGGATTTGTTTCCCTCACCGGCATAGCTGGTTTAACTCTTGGTGGAGGCTTCGGCTATCTAACCAGGCGTTTTGGGTGGACCACCGACAATGTCTCAGCCATGGAGCTGGTCACAGCCGATGGCAAACTGGTGCGAGCCAGCGCAGAGGAGAACCCCGATCTCTTTTGGGGGTTACGTGGGGGTGGCGGAAATTTCGGAGTCGTCACGTCTATCGATTATGAGCTTCATCAGATTGGACCAGAAATCTTTGGTGGCGTGGTGGCCTGGCCTTTTGCAGAGGCTCCAAAGGTTCTGGAACTGTTTCGCTCTTTTGGCGAAGAAGCGCCTCGCGAACTCTCTTTGGTGTCTATAACTCGTCCGGCCCCGCCTGCGCCATGGCTACCAAAAGAGTGGCATGGCAAATTGATTTCAGCCATCCTCGCTTGCTATACCGGAGATCTCGAAGAGGGAGAGAAGGTCGTAGCTCCTCTCAAGTCGTTTGGAAAGCCGATTGGTGATATTTTAGTGCGGCGCCCTTACTCGCAGATGCAAGCTCTACTGGACGCCACGCAGCCGAAGGGACGACGCTACTATTGGAAGAGCGAATACCTTGAAAGTGTCGAGCCAGAGCTTTGCGAAAAAGTCATTAAGAACGCAGAAAAGATCTTATCGCCACATTCGGCTGTAATCCTGTTTCAGATTGGGGGCGCTTTGAATCAACTGGACGAAGACCATTCACCGGTGGGGAATCGCACAGCCCGCTACGTTCTCAATGTGGCTGGGGCTTGGGAGCAAGCTGAAGCCGACCAACAAAACATTGACTGGGCGCGTTCGGCCTGGAGCGACATGAAAGAATTCTCCACTGGTGGCACATACATAAACTTTCTGACACAGGATGAGGGTCCCGAGCGAATTGAGGCCGCTCTGGGCAAAGCTATTCAGCGATTGACAGAAATTAAAACGAGTTGGGATCCGGACAATTTCTTTCGCACCAACCGCAACATTAAGCCGGTCAAGTAAACGTTTATTTGAAAACCAGGACAAACCCACCGCGGGGTGCCATATTAACTTCGACCCTGCTGCCTGAGTTCAAGTTAACAATTTCCTGACGGAACGAGAGATTACCGCCATCGCCGTCGGCTATTAGTGTGCCACTCCGCCCCAACTTGAGCTCCTCTAAATCCAACCGCAGCTTTTTGGCTGTCGCTTCGCCATTGATTCCAGCAACATACCACTTGCCCTGACCCTTCCGGGCGAGCACCACAAATTTACCTGGATATCCATCCAGAAACTTAATCTCGTCCCAGACACTCGGCACTCCCTTGAGAAAATCCCGAACGTAAAGGGGCGCTTTCGCCATTCCCTCAGGAATCTCCGCATAGTGCTGGATCCCTGAGGTAAAAAGCACTGCCAGGGCCAGTTCAAATGCGCTCGTAGTACGGCGCTCAATGTTGCGGATGCGATCGAGAACCACCGGTGTAAAGTCCATAGGATCGAAAACGTTCCGGGTGAAAGGCAACATCGTGGCATGCGTCGGCTCTTCGTCGGCATTTTTCTGCTCAAAGGTCACATACTCGAGTCCCCGGATCGCTTCAGCTGTCATCAGATGGGGATAGGTTCGCTGCCATCCTCGCGGCAGAGTGGCACCGTGGAAATTAATAAGGAAACCAAACGGTGCTGCGTCCTCGAGAATATCGTGGTAATAACCAATCATTGATTGCCCATCACCACCGAAGAAATCGATCTTCAGTCCCGCAACGCCCATTTTCTTAATTTTCTTGAACTCGGCTAGACGGCTCTCGCGTGTGAGCAGAAGGTTGCGAGGAGTTTGCGGCGAGGTGTTCCAATCTCCGGCCGAGTTGTACCACAGAAGAATTTCGACCCGTTTTAGGCGGGCGTAAGAGATTAGCTCCTTTACCCTCTCGTAACCGATTTGCTTGTCCCAGAGCGCATCTATCAAACAGTAGCGCCAATTCATCTCGGCGGCGTAATCAATAAATCGCTTCTGTACCTCGTACCTGGTTTGTTCGTCACCCAGTAGCGGCCAACTCCAGGAAGCCTTGCCGGGCTTGATCGAGCCGTTTGAGTTGGCAGGCTTATCGGCGAGATCAATCCCCAAAGTGGACTCGGCGATCGTTTTTAGACTGCCCACAGCGATAATGCGCCAGGGTGTCATCCAGGGGAGCTTTGCTTCGGGATTCACCGCGCCTCCTTGAAAATTCTCGCGTGGGTCGGGATAGCCAACCTGATACTCACCGCCTGGAGAATCAGAACGAAGCCGGGTGCCGGCATAAGTCCTCGTCAATCCCGTCTCGCTTACCAGCAACCAGGTGTTGTCGGAGCGAAACAGCGCCGGATAGACCCAACCGGCTCCGGTAGGTGAAGGTGTTCCTACTAGAATGTCTTTTTCATAGAACTCCTCGTAGCAAGGGTTCACTTTTTCCCAGCCGCTTTTCGCTACTGACATTGGCTGCAACCAGGCTCTGGTACCGGGTAGAAAATTGAACGAAGATACCTCCTCTTTCAGCAATCGCACCTCGAGGCTGGTTTCCGGAAAGAAATAGCGAAAAGCCACGCCGTCATTCGAGACCTGAAAGATTACATCCATCCTCAGTCCAACAGTGGTCTGTAGGTGAAAGACTGCGCGGTTAGCGCGATAGTTGTTGACACGGCGTTTGGCAGTCAAAATCTCGTAACGGTCACGCACTGATGCAACCCGAGAGGCTGAGACCAAACGAAGTCCTCGCGTAAAGTCCGCATCATCTCGCACCAAACCCAGACGTGATTCCCGCAGCACCGGCTTGCCATTGAGATAAACGGCGTAGCGTGGCGCGCCGTCATCATCCAAACGAAACTCGACAACGAGCTGATCATCCGGGCTAGCGACCTTGTGAACTTTCCCTTCCGAAGCGGTGCTGGCGAGGCCAATTCCGAAACTTGTCAGACACATGACGACGGCGATAAACACAAAAAGCCGCTGGACGGGCTGTGGGACCATGACTTTTCTCTACCTGATTTTAATCTTGCCGGGAATTAGTTGGGATCCGGGGAATCTTCCAGAATCTTGCCATCCGGAGCCAGAGTGATCTCAACGCTCTTCTTGTCAGCAGTTGTCAGAACGATTTCATATCCTTCCAGTTCTTCCTTACCATCCTTGACAGCATTGATTTCCAGAACTTCTACGGGAGTAGAATTAGGATATTTTTCGTTAACGACCCGCTTGACAGCCTCCGGCAGGCTCTCGAAGGCAACCGCTTTCTCCCAGTTGTGAATCGAGCCATCCTCTCTGATATCCGCTTCGAACTTCTGACCGTGCTGCTTGAATTCAAAGTCGTAGACGACAATGTCACCTTCCTGCTCTCTGGTCCACTTGTGGATCTCGGCCATTGGAAACTTCGCCTTTAAGGCTTGCATAACATTGGCCGGAATCTTATCAAGATCAGGCTTGGCTCGTTCTTGTGCGGAAGCCGTTGGCGCTGCCAGCACCAATCCCGCCAACAGAACCTTAAGAGTTCCCCAAACTAAGAAACGCGTATACATGATTAGCCCTCCTTAGAACTGCAAATAACTGGGGGGAGCACCTTTCTCGCGTTAGAGCTTAGGCCTTCTTGCAAAAGAATTCTAGTTCACTCACTGGGATTGCGAACGTCCGGTCCCAGGAAGGGACGCCCGCGGTCGCAGGAAGGAGGCCGGCGGTCACAGGTTACTTAAAAGGATTTCGCTCGGGGGCTTCGTCGTGGTGAGAGATAGTATGAAGCAGCCCGCGAACCAGCAGGTTGAGCATCGGTATGCGATGCCTAATCCAGACGCGCATCGGGTCAGGACGCGCCCCCAGCCGAGCCTTTGGTTCAAGCGCCGTGCGACCCAGGGAAAGTCTCCGACACCCGAACTTTATCGCATCAGCCACAACCGCCTGTAATAAGCGGAAATAGATCGGCACCTCGGCGTTCGCCGCGCGGTCGAATCCGATGTAGTAACCAACGGCAGTTTCGCCGTCCTTAACAGTGGTGACAAATCCCAACAACTGCCCGTTCTTTCTCACCACCGTGCAAAGCATTTGGTTACCAAGCTGGGCGCCCAGCGTGGGCAGGAATTCAGGTGCAAGCGTGACCAATCTCAACCGTGCATTGCGATGCGTCTGCAAGTAGAGTTTGTGTAAATTGTCAGACTCTGACTCCAGGTCCGTTAACTCTTCAACCGAGCATCCGGCTGCCGCGACATCCTTCTCAATCTGCTTTGCAACCTTGCGATACCTGGACGTCAAACTCGCCAAATAGTCTTCATAACTTTTCCACTTCGGAGAGATCTCCAGGACCATGTTCGGTTCTGTTTCCAACTGCCGGTAAGAGAACCTGGCAAGCGCTGAGGCGTCGGCGGCATGATCGTTCGTTATATCCTTAACCATTACCAGGTCAGTGTTGCCGAAAAGTTTGTCGGCCCGGCGCAGGCGATAGATAGCTTCGGCAACCCCGGCCCACAGCTCCGCTTGATTTTGTTTCGGGGCGAAGGCAACACCGTGCATTCCCCAGGAAAGCAGGTTGCCACAAACCAGCATTCTTTCTTCGAGGTGCTCCAATGGCTTGGCTACTTTCTTATTGCCACTCTTCTGTACCCGAGCAAGAGACACGGCTACGGACTGGGCCACCACGGCTGCGACAGGTTCGCGGCCACGAAAAATCAGAGCGTAGCGTTGGTGCAAATTGGCTGGTCCGGCATCTTCGAGGACGCGCAGATACCGGCGCGAGAAAAAGAGGGAGTTCTGGGCGGTGACCGCATCCCAAACCGCGCGGTCGAGATACTCAACGCTGTCGGCGAGCGCAAAGCCAAAGCCTGTAGGGCGATGACGCTCTTGATGGGTGGCGTGCAAATCCCGCGCCTTGCTCACAAGTTTCTTTAGCGGCCTGATCCTGGGCATGATTCAGTTTCGAATTAAGGTTTTCTGAAATTCCAGACCAAGACACTAATGCGCACTGTTCCATTTCTCTGATCGAAGGTCAGAACAAAATACTGGAGCAGGCCACTGCCAAGGACTGGCAGCTCATCTTTCCAGATATGGATGGTGGGCCTTGAGATTTCGTGAATGCCAATATTCAAGCTGCCGTCAAGTTGACCAACCAGCGCTTGGCTTTCAGCTGTTTGAAAGCTCGACAAAGTGGCTCCCGGACTGGGTCCACTCGAATAGCGCAACTTTTTAGCGAGGGGGCCGTCCGGTAGCACCAAACCGGGCACAGTCCCAGTATCCAGCAAAACGGTTAGACTTTCGTTTTGAATCGTCACCCCAAGCGTTGGAGAGCCATTATCGAGTCCAAAGGCGAAAATATCCTTTCCGTTTGGCTTGGGTAAAACACCTTGTCGCAGGACTAGATGCTGGCGAGGATAGTCTATGGTCAACAGACAGTGGGCGAACAGATTGAATCCGATTACCCCGTCTATGTTTTCGTTCCACGAACGGGCCCCTACAACCAGATCTTTAAATCGGGCACCGCCAATCTCAATGCTCTCAACTAGTACCAGTTTGCTTCTTTCTCCAGGTCTAAGGACTGTTAGGTTTACCTCGTCGGCCACTCGCATTTGCAAAAGCGTCACGTTAGCTGCGCTGTCTACCAAAAACTTGTATGGACCCTTTCCATTAAGTTTGGCTTCGACCAGCGGCAGAGTCTTCGAGCCAACCAGCGGCACACGTACGACCCGAGTCATGAACTCTGTCTTGCCGGGGGGTTCTCGGACACGGCGGCGCGCAAGGGCAATTTGATCTGTGTTGTCCTGTGTAACGTGGGAAAGGGAGTTAAGGCGTGAGCCTGTTAATAGGAGAAGCGCAATCGATAGAAATGCAATCTTAGTCATTCCCGCTACTTTCGAGTTTCTCGCTTTTTGTTAGGTGCTGAAAGCTTCTTCCTGCTGCAACGCGTCCTGTTGAGCAATAGGAGTACTCGAGTCGACGCCTGACATTAGCCAGATTGATTATCGTGTAGACCTTGTTTTAACTCAAAATGTCTTGTTCAGGCTTACCTTTTCCAAACTTTTCGAATCTGCGCATTCTGCGTTAATCTGGGGCAAATTTAAATCAGGGCAGGTTTACCCGAAACATTATGTCTCGATTGGACGTTTCTTATTAACGTCGGATTCAGTTAAGGAAGACCCATGAAAGCAAAACGAGTCGCGCCCAAGAGTGTAGATGACTACATTGCCGGCTTCCCCGCAGAGGTTCAGGAGATTCTTAAAAAAGTCCGGAGCACCATCAAGAAAGTGGCCCCCCAGGCAGAAGAGTCGATTAGCTATCAAATACCCACCTTCAAAATCAACGGTAAGTATCTAATCTACTTTGCGGGATTTAAGAACCACATTAGCGTGTATCCAGCACCAAGAGGCGCCCAGGAATTCAAAGAAGAACTTTCTCGTTACGCAGGCGGCAAGGGTACCGTGCAATTTCCCTTAGACAAGTCGATTCCCTACGGCCTGATTACCAGAATGGTAAAGTTCAAACTGAAGGAAAATCTCGCCAAAGCCAAAAATCTGTAGGGGCGGCCCTCCGTGGCCGCCCCTGGTGGCGACACGCTCGATTTACCTTTTATTGACCGTGATGCAATTAAGGGGCGGCCCTTCCAAGAAACCACCACGGCTAATTAGGAGTACATTTAGTGTAGTTTCGTGTAGTTTCGTGTGATGCGCGTGGATCGCATCTTTTGTGACGCCAGACGATCCACGAAATCACACGAAACTACACGAACGAGCACCAAAGCTTGTAGAGAGGTACAAGGTGGTTTCTAAAGAACATCTGCAGGCGGCAGCTGCTGGTGAACTCCGTGGCCGCCCCTGGTGGCGACAGCTCGGTTTACCTTTTTTACCGACCGTGATGCAACGGGCGGTCATGAAGGGCCGCTTTTTGACGCAGCCTCAGGTGACGGTGGTCCTAACCATTGGGAATTGAGGTTCCAGATGGCTACAGTAGTCCTGGCCAGCCCCGACGGCTCCGTAGCTGCGTGAGAACATAAATGTCGACCCAATCAAGCAAGCAATATCGTCCGCACGCTGGCGAAACGGTGCTGAGCCACATCGGCCGCACCCGGCTCGTTGAACTCCGGCACCTCGTCTCCAAGGAAAGCGCCAGAATTCTTGTCAAGCTGGAGTACGAAAACCCAACCGGAAGCATGAAGGACCGAATGGCACTCGCAATGGTTGAGGCTGCCGAGGCTGACGGCAGGCTGCAACCCGGTGGTTCGGTGGTTGAGTACACCGGTGGTAGCACAGGTGTCTCGCTCGCTTTCGTTTGCGCCGTCAAGCGTATTCCTCTTCAAATCGTGACCTCCGAGGCTTTCAGCAAAGAGAAACTCGATCATATGAGGGCTCTCGGAGCACGCCTTACTCTCATCCACAGTCCAACCGGTGGTACCACAAAAGCCTTAACTTTGGAGATGATTGAGACGGCGCGAAGACTTGCAGCTGCTCCAGGAAGCTACTGGACCGATCAGCTGAATAACTCTGATCAGCTATCGAGTTATGTGCGGATGGCCGACGAGATTTGGGAGCAGAGCAACGGACAGGTCGACGCCTTTGTCCAGAGCGTTGGGACTTGCGGCTCGTTGCGAGGAACCTCAACGCGTCTGCGACTCCACAACGAACAAGTACGTGTGGTTGCAGTTGAACCCGAGGAGTCAGCGGTGCTGTCGGGCCGACCTGGAGGGTCGCACAAGATCGAAGGCACCGGCGCCGGCTTTGTGGTGCCACTATGGACCAACACAATCGCGAACGAGATCCAAACTGTGTCGACTCAGGAAGCCATGACCATGGCCCGGCGGCTTGCACAGCTTGAAGGCCTCTTCGCTGGCACTTCAACTGGAGGCAACGTAGCGGTTGCACTGCGGGTAGCCGCGCGGCTGGGCCCTGGGAAAACGGTTGTCACTCTGGCGGTTGATTCCGGGATGAAATACCTCAGCACTGAGTTGTACGGCCATAGTTGACAGATACTCGCTGATCCACGAAATCACACGAAATCGCACGAATCACACTCCAATGACGCAAATTGCAGATTACAAGGGGAAAAGAGAAAGAACATCAAGTGCGAGATAAGGCTTACACGCCTCCATCTTTTTCTTAATCTGCGTCATCTGCGTAATCTGCGGATTTTATTCCTTCTGCTATTGTGAACCTTAAATATCCACAGATTTCGCAGATTACTCAGATTCCAAAGAATGAAGGAATGGAACATAAATCTGATATGAGACTAGAGAAGAACTGTGCCGTGCGGACACCCTTCCCTGGTTTTTCTTAGTCTGCGTTATCTGTTTCATCTGCGTAATCTGTGGATTTTATCTCGTCTGCTTTTTGTAAACCTTAATATCCACGATTACGCAGATTACACAGATTCCAAAGAACGAAGACAGGGACAGAGACACGAAGGAGTTCACCTCGACGCAGGCTGAACAGGATATTTACCCGAGATGAAACTGATCCCGGCTTAACGTTCGCTCTGTACGACAAAGGTTAAACTCAATATAATCGGCAACACATTATTGAATTTAGGAGGCACTCCCTTGGGCCAAGCTCCCACGCCCTCGAATCCCGATCCCTCTCACGAACAAAAAGCTGACAGCTCTCAACCGGATCCGGCGCGCGAGCTCGAGCGGCTTCGACTGCTGCTTGAGGTCAACAATGCTCTTGCCACGCATCTTGATCTTCCCAGCCTGCTTCATGCCATTTCAGCTTGCCTGCGCAAAATCGTAGCTCACGATTTTGCCGGCCTGGCAATCTACGACGAAACGGCCAAGCAATTGCGCGTACACGCGCTGGAGTTTTCCCGGCCCGAGAGAGCAATCAATGAAGGAACACTCCTTTCAATGTCGGGAAACCCTGCGGCCCTGGCCTTTAATTCACGCGCCTCAGTCCGACGCGAGCGAGTAGACTACGTCGAATTTCCTGATCCTCTCTTCCGGAGGATCTGTGAAACGATGGGTCTCAGGTCTGGTTGCAGCGTCCCCCTGATGTTTCAAGACCGCGCGCTTGGCGTGGTCAGCGTATCAAGCTGCAGTGAAGCTGCCTTTAGTGAGCAGGACCAAAAACTACTGGAGCAAATAGCTGGCCATTTTGCTATCGCGGTGGAAAATGCGCTCAACTTTGAGCGTGGACGCAAGTTCGAAAGGCGCGCTGCACACGAGCGAAATCGGCTTCGCCTGTTGCTGGAAATCAACAATGCGGTGGTTTCCCAGCTCGACCTGAAGGAACTTGTCAAATCTGTCTCTGCCAGTTTGCGCGACATCATGCCCCATGACATGGCGGGAATCGCGCTTTACGAACCGGAACAAAACCATTTGCGCGAGTACACTAACGTTGCGTACAAGGACGTGGATGCCTTTCGCGTCGGAGAGACCATCTCATTAGAAGGAACCCCAGCCGGAGAGGTTTTTCTCACCGGCCAGCCCAAGCTTATAAAGCGACCCAATCCGGCTCAATATCCCGGCGATCGCTATTCACGGGATCCCGTTAAGGGTAGCCCCAAGTCTGCCTGTTTGGCACTGCTTGTTTCGCATGGCCGAAAGCTGGGCATATCTGGCGTGAGCAGTACTCAGGAAGATAGGTTTAACGACGATGACCTCGAACTGTTCACTCAGATTTCCGCACAAATCGCTATCGCTGTCGAAAACTTGCTGAACTTCCAGCATGCGGAGCGCGAAAAGGAACGCTCTCAACTGCTGCTGGAGATCAACAACGCAGTCGTCTCAACCCTAGACCTGCGAGAACTCTTGAGAGTCATCTCTGTAAGTCTATGTAGAGTTATCCCACACGATGGTGCGCTCTTAACGCTGCATGATCCAGAAACGAGCCAACTGCGACTCCAGGCTCTGGACTTGCAAACCTTTGGCCGGAAGCCGTTTGAAGAGGGGGTGTTGATCTCGTTGGAAGATACTCCGGAAGGAGAGGCCATCACCACGCGCCAGCCGGTGCTGGTAGGCCCCAAGGTTGACCTTAAGAGATTCTCATCTCCCTGGGTACGCCACGCGGTTGAAAATGGAGTAAGGTCCGGCCTGGCCGTTCCACTTATTTCCCACGACCGCACGCTCGGCGCTTTGAGTGTCGTGAGCCTAAGCGAAGATGCTTTTACCAACGAGGACTCAGAGCTACTAGGTCAATGTGCCAGTCAGATCGCCATTGCCGTCGAAAATGCGCTCTCTTATCGAGAGACAGAGCGTCTGAAAAACAAGCTTGCCAGCGAGAAGGTGTATCTGGAAGAGGAGATCAAATTTCAGTACAACTTCGCCGAGATTATTGGCCAAAGCTCCGCCTTAAAGAAAATCCTTCAGCAGGTGCAGACGGTGGCGCCCACCGATTCTGCAGTCTTACTTTGTGGCGAGACAGGAACCGGAAAGGAACTCATTGCCCGTGCCATCCACGACCTAAGTGCGCGGAAAGAACGCACCCTGGTCAAACTTAACTGCGCTGCAATTCCCACCGGGCTGTTGGAGAGCGAACTCTTCGGGCATGAGAAAGGCGCTTTCACTGGAGCCATCGCCCAGCGCGTCGGCCGTTTCGAGCTGGCCAATAAAGGCACGCTCTTACTGGACGAGGTCGGCGAGATTCCTTTGGATCTGCAGCCCAAGCTGCTCCGCGTGCTCCAGGAGCATGAATTTGAACGGCTTGGCAGTTCGCGCACAATCAAAACAGATGCCCGCTTGATTGCCGCCACCAACTGCGATTTGCTGCAAATGGTGGCGGAGAAAAGGTTTCGCAGTGATCTCTTTTACAGGCTGAATGTGTTTCCGATAACCATTCCTCCTTTGAGAGAACGCATCGAGGACATCCCTCTGCTGGTAGGCTACTTTGCTCGCAAACATTCGATAAGAATGAACAAGCGAATCGATATTATCTCTGCAGAGACAATCGATGCACTCTGCAATTATTCCTGGCCTGGCAATGTCCGCGAGCTGGAAAACTTCATTGAACGCGCGGTAATCCTCTCCAGTAGCTCCGAGCTAATGGCGCCGTTATACGAGCTAAAGGTCACACCCGTTCCCCCTTCGCAATACCTGGCTGCCGGTGAAACGCTCCAATCGCCACGACCAAAACCGACATCATTGCATGACGTTGAGCGCGCCCACATCGAAGAGATTCTGCAGCAGACGCGCGGGGTGATTGGCGGCAAAGGTGGAGCCGCCGAGATCCTGGGCCTACCAGTTTCGACCTTACGCAGCCGCATAAAAAAACTCGGATTGAAGTAGACGCCAAACGGCCCTCCCACCCGCCCTTCGTTCAATCTTAGTTCAGCAGCAGGCTACCGCCAGCAGATGTATGAAGGAGACCGCTCGAAAGCGTTTTGTTGGCTTCGCACTACCGCGAAGCGGTTACGGCCTCCAGACAGACGTTGCCGCGCTTCGCGGCTACGTTGGGTGGGAGGGTTAGAGGCAACTTCAACCGCAAAGCGCTTGCGGCCTTCCTCGCAACCACAGCGCAACCGCTTTGCGGTTGAACTTATCGAATGCTGCCGTGGACCCAACGTAGCCGCGAAGCGCGGCAACGCCTGTCTGGAGGCCGCAACCGCTTCGCGGTTGGGTCGCTGCCAAGAACCCGTGGTTTTTGTGACCAGGTTTCCCACCAGACCACGCGACAACCTGGGTCTTTGGCCTTTGGGCTTTGACCTCTGGACACCACCCGGCTTTAGCCGTGTGGTGGATCAATTTTTAGCCTAGTGGAGGCCCCCAAAATCTTCAGACACCACCGGCTTTAGCCGCGTGGTGCATCAACTTAGACCTTGGGTTTGAGAGACAAAAATACTAAGGCTTAATCCGGTGGTTGTGTCTAAGAGACATGCGAGCTTTTGTAGGTAGAAGTTGAAGCACCACACGGCTAAAGCCGTGGTGTCCAGAGATCAAAGACCCAAGACCAAAGACCAAAGGCCCAAGACCCAAGCCCTACAACCTCGCAGCCATATTTCGCATTCTCCGGCTCAACCTCGCATCCGCTGGACAACCACAAGAAGTTTTCAAAGCCTGGCGGCGATTTCCTATCCCTTGTGTTGACAGTATTTACGGAACTTTAGTCGATTACTTTGCGCCTGTGGCCTCCCTTTTGCACCCTGTCTCAGCCGAGGAAATGACTAAACTTCTTAGGTGGTGACTAATTTGATATGACCACCCGAATCACCCAGATTGACGACCAGGCTAGCGAGCGAACCACTCTGCGGGTGGAAGGCTCGCTATATAAAGAGGACGCCGAAGTCCTGGCTTCGACCTACACCGATCTAGCCGGTCAAGCCGGAAAAATTGCCATTGACCTCTCCAACATTAACTTTATCGACTCAGAAAGTGCCTCGATTTTGCTCCGGCTCCAGGAACTGGGAGTGGAGTTGGTAGGGCTCCATTTCTTTGTTCAGCGAATCCTGCAGACGGCCGAAGGCTTCGGCGAGTGATCCTTAAAAATCTCCATTTTCCCCGACGGAAGCCTCCTTTTCGGTGTTTTAACCCTTCACGAAAGCGAGTTTCCGTTTACAATGAGGCCCACCAAACCACTTAGAGGAAGGAAACGCCGATGAGAAAAGCCTTGCTTATCGTCGCCGTCTGGTTCTGTAGCCTCAACGCCTTAGCTCAAGATATGCAATCTCCCAATGGAAAACTGAAACTCTCGTTTGCACTCACAAGCGATGGGCAACCGACCTATGAGCTTTCTTTTGCCGGCAAAACGATAGTGAAACAAAGCCGGTTGGGCGTGGAATTAAAAAACGCGCCCGGGTTTTCCAAGGGCTTTGCCATAGTAAAAACCGACCGGACGGAGAAGGACGAAACCTGGCAGCCAGTCTGGGGCGAAGTGCGTCAGATTCGCAATCAATACAAAGAGCTGGCGGTCACGCTGGCGCAAGCCTCAGTCAATAACCGTCAGATGATCTTAAGATTCCGGCTCTTCGATGATGGTCTGGGCTTTCGCTACGAGTTTCCGGACCAACCCAACCTTAAATACTTCATCGTCACTGATGAAACGACCGAGTTCAATCTCACGGGCGACCACAAAACCTTCTGGATTCCCGGAGACTACGACACCAATGAGTATCCCTATTTTACAAGCAAACTCAGCGAGGTAGATGCCACCAAAGGCGACGCATATACGGACATTGCTGTTAGAACCATTTTTGCCCCCAATGGTGTGCAGACGCCCTTGATGATGAAGACTGCAGATGGCCTGTACCTAAATATCCATGAGGCGGCACTGGTTGATTATCCGGCCATGAACCTGGTGGTAAATAAGCAGACCTTTAGTCTGGTTTCGCAGTTAGTGCCCGACTCTCTCGGCAACAAGGCTTACCTGCAATCTACCGCCAAAACTCCCTGGCGAACGATCATCGTCAGTGATAAGGCCGCAGACATCCTCACCTCTAAACTCATTTTGAATTTAAACGAGCCGTCGAAACTTCAGGATGTAAGTTGGATTAGGCCGCAGAAGTACGTTGGCATCTGGTGGGGAATGCACATAGGCAAATACACCTGGAGTTACGCAGAGGTAGCTAACATCAAGTTGGCTGAGACCGACTGGTCAAAGATGAAACCCAGTGGTCTTCACGGAGCAACTACGGAAAACACCAAGCGCTACATAGACTTTGCTGCCAAACATGGCTTCGATGGTGTACTGGTGGAAGGTTGGAACGTCGGCTGGGAAGACTGGTTCGGGGCCTGGAAGGAGGAGGTCTTTGACTTTGTCACACCGTATCCCGACTACAATGTGGAGGAACTACAAGCTTATGCAGCTGCGAAAGGCGTGAAGCTGATCATGCACCACGAGACTTCGAGTTCGGTGACGAACTATGAACGGTGGATGGACGAAGCATATCGGTTCATGAAGCAGCATGGATACGACACCGTCAAGACCGGTTATGTAGGTCGCATTATTCCTCGCGGCGAGCATCATGATGGTCAATGGATGATTAATCACTACGTTCGCGTGGCCGAGCAGACGGCGCAGAACAAGATTATGATTAATGTGCACGAGCCTGTGCGTCCGACCGGCTTGCACCGCACCTATCCGAACTGGCTGGCCTCGGAAGCAGCGCGAGGTAACGAGTTCAACTCTGGATGGTCTCCGGTCGGCAACCCGCCTGAGCACGAGACGATCCTACCCTTCACACGCCTAATGGGTGGGCCGATGGATTTCACCCCGGGAATTTTCCAGATCAAGTTTGATGAGTATCAGCCTGATAAGAAAGGGCAGGTGCGAACTACGGTCCATTCGACATTGGCCAAGCAGTTAGCTTTGTATGTAACGATGTACAGTCCCTTCCAGATGGCTGCAGATTTGCCCGAGCATTACGAGCGATTTCTGGATGCACTCCAATTTATTAAGGACGTTGCGGTGGATTGGGACGATACGAAGATCTTAGAGGCTGAGCCAGGTGACTATCTGACGATTGCTCGCAAGGCCAAGAACAAGGACGAATGGTACATCGGCACCATTACTGATGAGCAATCCCGGACGGCCGAAATCGCCTTGAGCTATTTGCCACCAAAGCGAACTTATTTAGCTACACTTTACATCGATGGTCCCAATGCCCATTGGCAGAACCATCCGATGGTCTACCAGATTCAGAATTTCCTGGTAACCGATCAAACAAAACTCAAGATCGCTCTGGCCAACGGTGGGGGCGCGGCAATCAGCGTCAAACCGGCTTCCGCTGATGACTTGAAGAAATTCAAACCCTACGCGACTGAGTGAGTGCGTGCGCACCGGTCTGAATTTTCAAAAATCTGGGGGCGGCCTTCCTGGGATGGGAGTTTCTCAAAAACTCGGGATACCACGGCTTTAACCGCGTGGTGTCCAAAGTTTCGTGGCATCACTTAAATGAACTCACTCTTCTCCCAACCAAAACCCGTCATCGGCGTAATTCACGTGGGGGCTTTGCCAGGCACCCCTCGCAATAATCAGTCAGTATCCGAGTTGGTGAAAATTGCTGTCCAGGAGGCAAAGCTTTACCGTGAAGGTGGTGTCGATGCAGTTGCCATCGAAAATATGCACGACGTGCCTTATCTGCGAGCCACAGTTGGACCAGAGATTGTCGCCGCCATGACCCTGATCGGGAGCGAAGTAAGAAACCAGAGCAGCTTACCGGTAGGTATTCAAATTTTAGCCGGCGCCAACCAGGAAGCAATGGCGGTCGCCCACGCAGCTGGCCTGGCCTTTATTCGCGCCGAAGGCTACGCCTACGCCCATGTGGCTGACGAGGGTCTGATTCAATCGTCGGCAGCCGCATTACTGCGGTACCGCCGGGTGATTGGAGCCACGGATGTTCAGGTCTGGGCCGACGTGAAGAAGAAACACTCCGCTCATGCAATCACGGCTGACGTCAGCCTGGGCGTTACGGCCGAGACGGTTGAGTTTATGGGCGCCGACTGTGTGATTGTCACTGGCAGTGTCACCGGCGAGGCGCCCAGTCTGGCTGACGTGCGCGAGGCCAAGGACCACTGCGATCTACCGGTAATTCTTGGTTCCGGCATTTCCGAGCAGAACATCGGTGAATTTTTCGGTGAGGCAGATGGCTTCATTGTGGGTTCGGCCTTCAAAGTAGACGGCCTCTGGTCCAACACCATCGATCCCCGGCGCGTCGAGAGATTCATGACGACTGTAAACCAGCTCCGCCAGGCGGGCCACCTTGGCAATGTGGCAAGTCCTTAATGAGAGTCATAATAGCGTGGCTCTTTTTTTGATTAGTGGATCGTTGTTTGGTTTTGGAAGCCCACCTGAGACTGGAACTGGTCTGTAGGGGGCTCCTTCCAAGAAACCACTACGGGTAATTGGGGTAGGTTTAGAGTAGTTTCGTGTAGTTTCGTGTAATTTCGTGTGATTTCGTGGATCGTTCGTTTGAGCGGCAATAGAAAGACTCGTTCGTGTAGTTTCGTGTGAGTTCGTGGATCGTTTCTATCGCCGCATCAAACGATCCACGAAATCACACGAAATTACACGAAACTAAACTTACCCCCAATGAGCAATGGTGGTTTCTTGGGAAGGCCGCCCCTACAGATCTTTGGTGTGGGACGACTCGATCAAAAAGCCTTTACCAGCAGAAACACTGAGACGAGGAGAAACAGCACCAGCGGGAAAAGAGCGAATATGGTTTCGCCACTGTCTTGATAAGGTGTATCTGAGATAACTGGCTCGTCGACGGATTTCTCCGGCACGCCGCTCTGCAAACCTTCATTCCGCGCTCGCAGCCAGGTACGATTGCCATTTGACTGCATGTCGTCACGACGATAGGTTACGGGGAAGTTAAATCGGTTCTGAAAGGGATTGTGAATCGCCTGATTTGGTAACGCTTGAATCATGACCTGCTCCTTCGGGCCGGGGGCGCAGCCGCACTAATGGAGGCAGGAGCAATGACCATGCCGCAGGGGTGAAACCTGCAATTTCCCCATTTTCCTTAATAAAAATTAAAAAACAGTCGACTTTATGCCCGATTACGTCGACCGTTACACCAGGTGGGGCAGTAAGCCTAATCACCGAACAACCAGCAACGAATTCTCAAACTCTCGCTCGTCACGCACCACTGTGGGATTTGTAGGATCAACCAGCCAATTCCCGTCAACTATGAACTTGTACTGATATTTTCCGGCCGGGAGACTGAGGCGACAGATCCACTCGTTGCCCACGCGTTCAAACAGATACTGTGATTGGTTCCAACCGTTAAATGTTCCCGCCACGGCCACAATACGTGCATCCGCAAAGCCACTCAGCTTGAACGTGACGTTCCCTTCCCGGCTCGGTGGGGGCAGCACCAGGCGCGGGGCAGCGATTGTTTCGCCCCAACCAGCGATTTTAAGACCCTCGACATTCCCATTACTGTCCAGGACAAAGCTGACTCGAGTATCCACCGATTCGGAATCCAAAAAGTCCACGCTCGACTGCGGCACCAGCTTGTGCTTCTTTGCATGCGAAGGCTTAAGCCACAGATCCCCACCTTCCAAACTCACGTCGAAAACAAAATTCTCCATCATCGAAGGATCAACAGCATAGCGTCCGACAAACTTCTTGAGATCCACCGGATGCGCCGATTGAAACAACGGCACGGGTTTCGAGGCGGCAACGCTGGAAACCTGCTCCCCACCCAGGCGCGTAATCGCCGCGGTTCCGGTCTCGAGCGGGCCATTGAGATCGGATTGCACTACTACATTCCCAAACCCTTTATCAGCCGTAACCACTTCGCCGGGAGCAACACACTTTCTGCCGTCCGGTTCAAGACAATCCTGTTTGTCACCCGGGACGATTTGCTCCACTAGATTGGTGCTGGCGCGCTGTAGAACTGAGTTTGTACGAGCCATAACTTCTTCGGCAGGAGGCATTCCCCCGATAAGGGACAGGGTTATGCTGCCCACAATCACCGCCGCCACCAGCAGTCGTTGCGGGAGCGAAAACCCTTTGCCTGTTCGGTTCTCTACAATTCGCTCAAGTCTGTATTTGAGCTTTGAGCCACCTGCGGCGGAGAGGCCTGAAATTCGCGCAGTCAGACAAAGGCGATAGATTTTCCTGATGCTCGAGGCATAAGCCTCGCCCGCCCCACTCCACCTCAGAACGTCCTCGTCGCAAGCCTCTTCGCGTTCTTTCAACAACCAGGAGTCTATAAACCAAACAATCGGATTGAACCAAAACAGACAGCACAAGAACATGTTGAAGTTGCTGACGAGGTTGTCCCAGCGCCGCACATGGGCCATCTCGTGCATCATCAGGGTTTCCAACTCTTCGTCACTAAGTTGACTGCAGATCGTTTCCGGCAATAGCACGACCGGCGAGAACACTCCCCACACGCCTGGTTCTTTTACCTCCGGAGTCACAATCAAATCGATGTGCCTGGTAATTCCCAGCCAGGTAGTAACCTTTGTCAGAGCTTCCCTCTCTCGTCCAGCCAGAAGCCGATGACCCGCGGCGATGCTCGAAGCGACTTTACGTCTTCGTTTCAACCACCCGACTGCGAAGAAAGCAGCGCCTGCCAGCCAAACAACGGTCAAAGCCATCAACACCGGGCTTACATTTTGCGCCGTGGAAAATTGCTGTCCAAAACTCCTGGGTGACTGGACCGGGCTGTTGTTGAAATAGTCTGCGGGAATTACTACGGGTGAAACTACCGGCGCGATGTACTCCAGTGTGGGAGCGCCTTTGCGCGACGACTCAATAACCGATTGAATCTTAACTCCAGCGCCGCTCAAAACAAGCAAAATAATTGCCGAGGGCACGGCCAACTTTATTGAGGCAGCCAGCCAAACAAGGTATCGAGCCCGCGCCGGTCCGCGACGGAGCATGCGCGAGGCCAGCAGGGCAATAGCAAAAAATAACGTCGCCTGCCAAAGGTGATTAAATGCGAGCCGCCAGGCCCAATTGGACCACTCCGAGAAGATCTGTAGGTAACTCATCGTCTTTCCCCTTTAAGAGGTGTGCTCTCCGGATCCTCCAAGCATACTCCCTTAACGTTTACGCGTTCCTTTTGTTTCAACCTTAGGCTGAGGCTGCTCCGAAATTTCTTCTTCCAGCTCTCGGATGTCATCAAGCGTCAATTTTCCAGTCTCTACCAGGTGAGCCATCAGGGGCCGCGCCGAGCCGCCAAACAGGTCAAGCAACTCCTGAATCAGCCGGTGATGCGCGGCTTTTTGAGTCACCACCGGTTCAAAAATGTGAGCATTGCCAATCTTTTTGCGCCGGCGTACTGCCCCCTTCTCTTCCAGGCGGTAAACGATTGTCTGCACAGTTGTATAAGCCGGCCGTTTATGACTGGGCAGGTGTTCCTGAATCTCGCGGACCGAAGCGGTGCCCAGCTCCCAAAGGGCGCCCATGACCTCCAGCTCGAAACGAGTCAGCTTGATGCTTTTCTTCTGGATCAACTGAGAGTTTCCTGTAGTCCTTTCCTACACTTGAGGGTAAAACTACTACTGAAGTAGTAGAGAGTCAAGTTTTTTAGCTCGACAACGAGCTATTGATACAATCTTTCGTATTTGTTTCGTGTTTTTCGTGGATCAGGGATCTGCCGATTGGTTTACCTTAATCACCTTGCCCGCAAAGAGTGCCTTATAAAGTAGCTCAGCCCGGGCAAGATCCAGACTTTTCAACAACGCATATTCGGCAATCGCCTCCTGGCGCTTTTTCGATCCCAAATACGCCAGCGCCAAATTGTAATGGGCAGCCGCGTAAGTGGGCGCCAGCGCAATGGCCTGCTGATAAACATCGATGGCTTTCCTGAATAAGCGCAGCTCATGGTAGACAACACCAAGGTTATTGAGTACCTCAGCATCGGCGGGATTAAGCTCGAGCGCCCGCTGATATGCGCGCACAGCTTCCTGATAACTTCCGGCTTTGAACAAAGCGTTG